>Ga0194134_10001460_pt1 | contig 31384 bp, 33 predicted proteins | sample TA2KigOff0mmetaG_FD_148602 | JGI IMG/M metagenome (GOLD analysis project Ga0194134, IMG submission 148602) | Freshwater microbial communities from Lake Tanganyika, Tanzania - TA2015056 Kigoma Offshore 0m | ecosystem: Environmental > Aquatic > Freshwater > Lake | place: Tanzania: Lake Tanganyika... | reverse complement strand
TGAGGTCGTCCTCGAGGTCAAGACCACCGATCGTTACGGCCGCACGGTGGCTGAGGTGTTCAGCGGCGTGAACATCAACCTGGCACTGGTGGAAGACGGCCAGGCCTTTGCCTACCGCCAGTACCTGGGCGGCTGCAACGCCAAGGAGTATCTGGACGCTGAAACTCGCGCCAGCCGGCGGCGCTTTGGCGTCTGGCAAGTCCCTGGTGGCATCACCCGCCCCTGGGACTTCCGCCGCGGGCGCCGTTCAGCCTCGATCCCCGATGGCACCACCCCAGGAGGTCGCCGCTACCGGTGCAAGGAGATCGGCTCCTATGCCAAAGCCCAAGAGCTGCTGCGCCAGGGCCATACCTATCTTGATGGCAACGGCGATGGGGAAGCCTGCGAATCCCTGCGCTGAGGCATGCGCCTCGCCAGGCTGAAGCAGTCCCGCCCAGGCTCCATGACTGCAGCGCTGCTGATCCTGCTGGTGATGGTGGCAGTGGGGGCCCTGCTCAACCCCAGCCGCGAGCAGTTCGCCTGGTTCATCCGGCTGCGGCGGTCGGCCTGGCTCATCTTTGAAGGCCTGATCCCGCTGATCTGGATCGCCATCTACGCCTGCTTCTACGCCTCAGCGCTGCTGGCCTGGAATGCCAGCTGGAGCTGGGGCCTGATGGCGGGCTATCTGGGGCTGCTGCTGGTGCAGAGCTACACCTGGCTGATCTGCCGCACCCGGCGGCTGGCCAACGGCACCGCCGTCGGGCTGGCCGGCTGGGTGTGGGGCGTGGCGCTTGGGCTTGTGGTGCTGAACCAATCGTTGCCAGCAGTGCTGCTGCTGATCCCCTATCTGCTGTGGAGCCCGATCGGCACGCTGGTGACCTGGCAGATGCAGCAGCTCAATCGCTGAAGCATCACACCTCGCCAAGGATTGCACTTTCAAGAGGTGGACATCTGCGCAGATGTCGTTACTATCTCGAGATTAAAGATCCCTCCCGATGCTCACCGGTTCCGAACTGCTCGCCAAGGTCAAAGAGCTGGGCGATGTTTCCAAGTCCGATCTGGTGCGCAGCTGCGGCTATGTGAGCAGCAAAAAGGATGGCAGTGAACGTCTAAACTTCACCGCCTTCTATGAAGCCCTTCTGGAAGCCAAAGGCGTCAGCCTGGGTGACGGCGGCGGCAAGGGCAAAGGCAAAGGTGGCCGCAAGCTGAGCTACACCACCAAGGTGCAGTTCAATGGCAACCTGCTGGTGGGCAAGGCCTACACGGCCATGCTCGATCTCCAGCCCGGTGATGAGTTTGAGATCAAGCTGGGCCGCAAGCGGATCAAGCTGATTCCCAGCGGTTGCTCCGACGAAGAGGAGTGATCTCTGTCTGCGGAGGAACGATCTGAGGCCTGAATAAGCGTCGCGCAGGAGTCCTCAGCGTGCGCGGCCGCGCAAGGGCTGCGCAAGCCGGCCCACCACCAGGAATGGGACGCCATGGGCACTGGATGGTGTGAGTGCTGGGGCCGGCCCTTGACGCTGGCCGCGCTGGCGCTTGCGGTCCTGCGCTTGCCCCTCCGTGGCTGTTGCTTCCCCATCCCGCTCCGCCCGATCCCAAGGTTCGGCCGCAGCCAGGGTCACCCCAGAAGACAAGCTGGTGGCCTCCCTGATCACCCTGCTGGAGGCGGGCACCACCCCGTGGCGGCGGGAGTGGGATGGCACCGCCGGCGGTGGTCACCACGTGAATCTGCTGTCAGGGCGCCGCTACCGCGGCACCAATCCAGTGCTGCTCACCTTGGGGCTGCATCTGCGGGGTTCAGCCCTGCCCTACTGGTGCGGCTTTGGTGAGGCCAAGGCGTTGGGGATCTTTCCCCGCAAGGGCAGCAAGGCAGTGCATGTACTCCGGCCCCAGGTGCATCAGCGGGGTGAGGCCCGGCTGGCGGAAGCGGGCCCGGTCGATGGCTCTGGTGTCGGTGGGGATGGTTCTGGCCAACCATCGGCTGGGGCCGGGCACAGCTGGGTGAGCTACAGGCCGGTGGCGCTCTTCAATGCGGCGGATCTCGAGGGCGAGGTTCTGGAGGGGCTGATCCAGAAGCGCCGCCAGGCAGAAGGCGCTGTACTGCGGCCCGAGCCGGCTCGGCTGGCTACGGCAGAGGCGGTGCTCAGCCGCTGGCGGGTGCCTGTGGGCTTCGCTGGGGATCGGGCCTGCTATCTGCCGGGGCCCGATCGCATCCAGCTGCCGGATCGCGCCGCCTTCCATTCGGCTGGGGCCCTCTATGCCACCTGGGCCCATGAGGTGATCCACTCCACGGGCCACAGCTCCCGGTTAGCCCGGGATCTTTCTGGAGGCATGGGTGAGGGCGGCGATGGCGGCCGGGCCTATGGCCGCGAGGAGCTGGTGGCCGAGCTGGGGGCGGTGCTGCTCGGCGATCGCCTGGAGATCGGCAGTGCCATGGCCAATCACGCCGCCTATCTGGGCCATTGGGTGGAGCTGCTGAAGGAGTCGCCCCGGGTGCTGCTGCAGGTGCTCAGCGATGCCCGCAAGGCCGCCGATCTGGTCTGCCCGGAGGCCTTTGAAGCGGCGGACAGCCGAGCGGGTTTGCCGGGTCAAGTCACCTCAGGCTAGCGATCACGCCACGCGGTCTCCCCCCTTACGCACCGCGCAGTGGGGGGGCAGACAGTCACAAAGGCGATCGCAGGAATGGAAGAGAAGAAGGTGCGCTGGCCGGCCGATCTCGACCCCCAGCTGGCGGGAGTGACCTACGGCAGCCTGGTGGTGGGCATGCGGGTGCCTCGCCCTGGCGATGTTGGGGCGGATGGCCAGGCGGTGCTGCCTGGGGTGAGCGATGGCCTCTATCGGGTGGTACAGACGGCAGTGCAGAGCCTTCCGGCGATTCCATGCCTGATTCAGGACGGCCAGATCAGTGAGGCCATCTATGAGCAGTTCCCCGATCCCGCCGTGCGCGACACGGTGATGGTGGCGGCCAGGCCTCTTGCACCCTCAGCCCAGAACAAGGCGATCAGCGAGTTGTTCCTCAGCGGCTCGCAGCCCGATGACGATCTGGTGACAACCGTTCATGGTTTGAGCCATGGATAGTCCTGCAGGACTCGTTGCAATGACGAGAGCATGGCCAGCACGTCATGCAGCTCCACCGGCATCGCGCGGCCACCGCGGGGCGGATGACCCATCCAATTGCCGAAACAACGCACTTGGTGCAGGCATTGAATCACCCAGGGATGGACACCACGCTGCTGCAGTCTGCGGATTCCCTTGTAGAGGTCTCCCTTCTTTGAGGGAGATTCATCACCAAGGCTTTGCAACACCAGCTGTTCCACAACCAGCCTGCCGTGGATGCCAAGAGCTACCAACGACACCTCATCACCCTGCAATAGGTTCAGCAGTTCGCGGAGGTCCTGCGCCACCTGCGACGAACGCCGTGTGAATGGACTGGTGCGACTGCTCAGCAGGTCCTGGAGCCCGCCGATTGCCGGTGAGTCAGCAGGCAGACGCAGGCGCAGGGTCTGCGGATCAGGGCGCTCCAGTGCTGCATCGATGGCCTCTCCCAGGACCTGGAGATGCGTTTCGGTTCTGTCAAACAGGATCAGCCGCTCCAGCTCGGGAACATGGCGGAAAGCCTGGTGATAGGCATGGAGCAGATCTGGATAGTGAGCCACAACGTCGAGGCCCTGATTCCCGCTACCGAGCAGTGGGCTGGCCACCGTGGCGCAGGGAATCTGGCGCATGGGCAACAACGCCAGCAGTGAAAACAGGCGGTTGAACGGCGGCCAGGGCAGCAAGTCATCCCCGTCAGACCACTCCATCAGGCCTTCGATCACAGCAACGCGCCGAAAGCGGCTGAACTCAGCCGCCTCATCAGGCCAATCCAATTCCGCGCTCACCCAACACTTCAGCGGGCTACTGCGCAGATCAAGCGCGATCGGAAGATCCTTGAGCTGAAGGCCGTAGGCCTCGTGAAGACGACCCATCAGCGTGCCCGGCACCGGGGCGTAGCACCGCTCAAAGGCCGAGACCACCAGCAGGTCGGTGGTCAAGCCAAGACCTGGAAAATCACCGGCCTGCAGCTCAACGGTGCTCCGACCGTGGGCGGTCTCGATGTCGAAGAAGGTGAGCAGCACGGCGTTGACGCGAAGCCAGAGGGTGCCCTGGCGATTCCGGCACCAGCGTGGTTCGCACGAGCTGGGTCCACAATCCCCGGGCCTGGCCGAAGACTCATTCTCACGCCCCGTCGAATGAGTCCGTCATGCCAGCCCGCGACGATCACCCCAACCTCAGCGTCCTTGCCACACGACCAGCGGCTTGCCGCCAGGGTTGCCAACTGGATGTGCTGGTGCAGCTCAATACACCTGCCCCGATCGCCGCAGCGCAGCGCCAGCCGGTGGCGATCGCGATCGTGATCGACCGCTCAGGCTCCATGGCCGGGCCCAAGTTGCAGGCCGCCTGCGCGGCAGCCCAACAGCTGCTGCGGCAGCTCACCCCCAGCGATCGCGTGGCGGTGATCAGCTTCGACAACGCGGTTGACACGGTGGTGCCACTGGGTCCACCCAGCGACGAGGCAGTGGCCCGCATCGGCGCGATCCGCTCCGGTGGTTCCACGGCGTTGGTGGATGGTTGGCGTGCCGGCATGACCGCACTGCTGGAGGCCAGTGCGCTTGAGCGGCATCAACGCCGGGTGCTGCTCCTCACCGACGGCCAGGCCAACATTGGGCCGCGGCGCGGTGGCGATGTCGCACCGCTGGTGGGCCAGGCCTGTGAGGAAGGGATCAGCACCAGTTGCATCGGCCTTGGTGAGGACTACGACGAGCGCCTGCTCAGCGCCATCGCCGAGGCAGGCCAGGGCAACCTCGTGCACCTCACAGCACCGCAACAGTTGGAAGCGGTGTTCACCGCCGAGCTCGAGGGTCTGCAGCTCACGATCGGCCGGCACCTGCAGCTGCGCCTCCAGCCCGGGCCTGGTGTGGAGCTCACGCAGATTCACAACCCACTGCGCGCCAACGCTGACGGCTGGATCAAGCTGGGTGAGCTGCAGGCGGGCAGCACACCGTCGCTGGCCATGGCGCTGCAGGTGGCGCCGTCTGCAACGGAGGGCCCGGCCGTGGCTGAGCTGCTGCAGGTGCAGGCCCGCTGGCGCACGGATGATGAACAGGCCTGCATGGTCGAGGCCCTGCTGCGGCTACCGGTGCTGGAGCAGGCGGCCTGGGAGGCTCTGCCTGTGGATGAACAGGTCAGCCAAGAAGTGCTGCTGCAGCAGGCGGCGCGTCGCCGCCAGGAGGCCATGCAGGGCATCGACCGGGGCGATGCAGGCTTGAGCCGCACCTCTGTGCAACTGGCGCTCGATAGCTTGCAAACGCTCAAGGGCAGCAGCGCTGTGCAACAGGAGGAGCAGCTCCTGGGCGAGCTGCTCGAGCTGATCAGCAGCGATCAGCTGGCACTGGCCCGCAAGGTGATGGGCACCCAGGCCTTCATGCGCGCCCGCGGGCGCAAGCTGCGTGATCAGGAGGGGCGAGAAGACGCCTGAGCCGCCCAGGAAAGGGTCGATGGCTGCCATGCTGAGCTCAAAGTCTGACTTTGAGGAGGCAAAACGATGAAAGTGACCGTTGAGCTTTCCGATCAGGAGATGGCCGAGGTCCTGAAGCTGACGGGGGAGCGCAAGAAGGGGCCGGCGATCCGGCGCCTGATGGAGGAGGCCCTGCAGCAGCGGCGGCGCGCTGAGATCGCTCAGCGCTTCCTCAGCGGCGAATGGGGCGTGGAGCTGGAGACCTATGAAGCAGACCAGGAACGCGAGCGCATGCGATCCCAGGAGATCGCCCCATGACCTTGCTGCTCGATACGAGCCTCTGGATCGACTTCACCCGGACCCGCAGCCCGGCAGCGCTCAAGCGGTGCATCGCCCCCTATGTGCTGGATCCTGCGGCCCATCTAGCGGAACCGGTGCGCTTCAAGGTGCTGCGTGCCGCCAGGCCCGAGGAAGCGCGGCTGCTGGAGGCTCAGTTCAACACCCTGCCGTTGCTGGCAACACCTGCTGATCTGTGGCAACAGGCGATCGAGCTTGGCCAGGCCTGCCGCCGGATCGGCCGCACCGTGCTGAGCCTGGACCTCCTGGTGGCCGCCGTGGCCCTGCACCACAACGCCGAGCTGGTGAGCTTCGATGCCGACTTTGAGGCCATCGCCTCGGTGAGTTCACTGCGCTTCAAGCTCCTGTCTCGCCCTGTCTGATCGCGGCCTTGTCGGAGCAGGCCAACGTCTGGTGATTCGCACGAGAAGCAGGTCGAGGGAGTTGATCGCCCTGGAGCATGGACGGGTTCTCATCACTGCCGCCATGACCCCCGAACAGCTGGATCAGATTGCCGACACCGTGCGCAACAACCTGCTGAACCATCTCGATAGCGAGGTCGATCGCGCCATGGGCCAGCTGGGCATCACAGACGAGATCAGCGACGACGAGTGGCAGTCGCTGGTGGACCTGATCCTTGGCTGACGATCTGCAGCACCGTCTCCTCGCTGATCTCCACCAGTTCGCGGTACCCCGCCATGCCCGCTGGGATCCCCTCGGGCTACTGGGGGCGCGCAGTGCCCTGCGCGAACGGCTGGGCGCTTTGGGCCCGCTGGAGGAGCACCACTTCGGCAGTGGCAGCGGCAGCGAGGCAGGCACCAACCTGATCCTGCGGCTACCTGGCCGCGAGCCGCAGCGGCGGCCGCTGCTGGTGGGCGCCCACTACGACGGGCCGTTGCACTCCCCCGGTGCAGACGACAACGCCAGTGGCCTGGTGGCCCTGCTGGAGCTGGCCCGCCGCTGGGCGGCCGATCCGCCACGGCGGCCGGTGTGGCTGGTGGCCTTTGATCAAGAGGAGTGGGGCATGGTGGGCAGCGCCGCGCTCGCGGCCCAGCTGAAGCAGGCCGGCCAACCCCTGAAGCTGATGGTGAGCCTGGAGATGCTGGCTTTCACCAGCCCCAGCCAGGACTATCCCCATCCGGCGATGCGGGCGGTGTATGGCGATCGGGGCGACTTCATCGCCCTGGTGGCGAACGCCGGCGCCGGGCTGTTGCTGCCGGGGCTGGCGCGAGCGATGGGGCGGCATGTGCCCACCAAGGTGTTGCCCGTGCCCAACGGAGGCCATGGCACCCAAGGGGTACGCCTCAGCGACCACAGCCCGTTCTGGGATCAGGGCTACGACGCGCTGATGGTGACGGACACCTCGTTTATGCGAAATCCGCATTACCACCAGATGAGCGACACGGTGGAGACGCTGGATCTGCCGTTCTTCTGCGGAGTGGTGGAGGGGCTGGCTGAGGCGCTGGGGAGGGTGTGAGCCAGCTCCAAGAGATCGGAGCAGCCGCCGGATCTCGAGAAGTCTCGGGCTCCATTGCTGGGTCGTTGAAGCCCCGCGTCGACTGGTCCGCCCCAAGCCCCGCCCATGCGACCTGAACTATGCACCTGGCGCATAGCTTTCACGCCAAACCCGACAGCCCCAGATGCCAGGCTGCGCCAGGGGTTACCAAGAGGCAGACTGGGGCAAGAACGCTGCAGAGCTGCATGCGCAGACAACCGCGGTGTGACCTCCACCATGGCCCTCCCAGGGCAGCCCAAGCCCCCGTTCCATGCCCGCCCGCCGCTCCAGTCCCAAGCCTCCAAAACCAGCAGACCCCAAGGGCGACCTGGCAGCGCTGGGCTTCCGGGTGGCCGACAGCGGCCCGCACACCAGCAAGACCCTGATGCTGCAGGAACTGGAAACCCTGCTGGAAGCGGTCCCGGCTGACGGTCCAGCCAAGGCCTACCGCGCCGCGATCGTTGAGGAGAATGTGCTGGGCAAGCGCACCCTCTCCACCCGCAAGGAGACCGCGTCTCGACTGACGGCCATGCATGGCCTCGATCCCAGCAAACCCCTGTTCAGGGTGCTGCGACGGCTCTGGGCCGTGGATCCGGCCGCGCGCCCTCAGCTAGCCCTGCTCAACGGCCTGGCCCGTGACCCGCTGCTGATGTCCACCACCGCGAAGGTGATGGGGATGGCCCAGGGGGAACAACTGCAGCGCTCCGAGATGGTGGCGGCGGTTCAGGGCTTCAGCCACAACCGGCTCGGCCCCAAGGTGCTCGATGCGGTGGCACGCAACACCGCCAGCAGCTGGACGCAGAGCGGCCATCTCAAAGGGAAGGCCAAGAAACTGCGTCAGCCACTGAAGCCCCATCCGGTGGCACTGTCTTTGGCGTTGTGGCTGGGGTACGCGACTGGCAAGCGCGGCAAGGGTCTGCTCAACACCCCCTGGGCCTCGGCGCTCGACAGTTCCAGCTCAAGCCTGTTGGAACTGGCAGAACAATCCAAAAGGCTTGGCTTGCTCAAGCTGTCACATGGCGGAGGGGTGGTGTCGATCGATCCCAGCGGCCTGGATCCTCTGCACGGAGGGGAAGAGCCATGAGCCGAATCGATGAACTGGCGATTCAATACGCCAATCACATCAGGGTGCCTTGGCAGCAAGGCCTGCCGTCGGCCAACAGGGTCGTGATGCTCGTGTACGAGAAGGATCAGGAACGCCATCTGCGGGCGAAGTTGCTGGAGTTCGAACAGGCCACCAAAGCCGCTGGCCATGGATGGGATCTGATCGACATCACCACGGCCTTCGCTGAGTGGATGGGCAACATGCGGTACATGGAGTCCTACTTCCATAGTCCCGAGAAGATCAGGCTCCAGCTCGATAAGGCATTTCTCAAGTTCGTAGCAGATCGGATTATTGAGAAGCTCAGCACATCCACAGAAAACGATGTCGTGGCCCTGCTAGGCGCAGGCAGCCTGTTCGGATTCCTCCGGCTCTCTGATGTCATCAAGGCTGTGGAGCGAGAGATCCGGGGGCGGCTCGTTGTTCTCTTCCCAGGCCAGAAAGACGGAAACAATTACCGGTTGCTCGATGCTCGAGACGGCTGGAACTACATGGCGGTGGGCATCACCCGTCATCCCACAGGAGCGGTGGCATGAACCAACAGATCTTCCAAACCCTGCAGCGCGATCCACGCACAAGCCCACTGGCCAACAACGGCCAGGCGCGCATTACCACACTTGATGATGAAAATGCACGCAAGGAGCTAGAAGCAGAGCTCACCACATTCGTCTGCGACGGCCAGTACGGCCGGGCGATGGATATCATCCTTCAGAGTTATCTCAGCCAGCAGGGGCAGGCCCGCCAGAACGCCGCCTGGGTGTCTGGCTTCTTTGGGAGCGGCAAGTCGCACCTGCAGAAGATGCTCGGTCACCTTTGGGCCAATACCGAGGTGAGCCCTGGGGTGAAGGCACGCGATCTGGTTCTGGAACTCCCGGAAGGCGTCAAGGCCCAGTTCCGCGAGCTCGACACCCTGGCATCCCGCAGTCATAAACCCTTGCTTGCCGCCAGTGGTGCCATGCCATCTGGCGACAGGGATGCCGTACGCGCCACTGTCCTGGCCATTTTGTTGCGGACAGTGGGCTTACCCGAGAAGGTTCCTCAAGCGCGCTTCTGTCTGTGGCTGCAGAAACGCGGACACCTGGCCGCAGTGCGCGCATCAGTAGAGGCCGAGGGTACGCCCTGGCTGGAAGAGCTAGATCACCTCTACGTCAGCCCTGTAATTGCGGGTGCCGTACTAGAGCAAGACCCGAGCCTCGCGGCCGGCGTCACCGAGGCCATTGATCTGATTGGCCGCCAGTTCCCGGATCGTGACGGAGACATCACGACGGCTGAATTTGTGGACATGGCGCGCAAAGCGCTGGCGCCTGACGATGGCGAGCTTCCGCATACCATGCTGGTTCTTGATGAAGTGCAGCAATACATTGCTGACTCGTTGGATCGAGCGAGCGCCTTTGTCGAATTGGCGGAAGCCTTGCAGACAGAGATGGATAGCCGCGTGCTGTTGGTGGCATCAGGCCAGTCCGCCTTGTCTTCAGAAACGCCCCAGCTCCAATACCTGAAAGACCGCTTCCGCATCAACGTTCAGCTGTCCGACACAGATGTTGAGTCTGTGATCCGGAAGGTGATTCTGCAGAAGCGAGCCGATGCGCGGTCTGCTGTGCAGCAGGTGCTGGATGCCAACGCAGGGGAAGTCTCCAAGCAACTGGAGAGCAGCCTGATCAAAGAGCGCAGCGAAGACCGCCAGGTGGCGGTGGCCGACTACCCGCTGTTGCCAACGCGCCGGCGCTTCTGGGAAGAGTGCTTCCGCAGCGTTGATGTAGCTGGCACCAACAGCCAACTGCGCTCACAGCTGCGAATCATTTTTGATGCCGTACGCGAGATCGCCGAGCAAGACATTGGCCGGGTGATCACCGGCGACGTGCTGTTCCAGGCCATGGGCCCCGACCTTGTGAACTCGGGGGTGCTACTTAACGAGCTCAACAACCGCATTACCGGTCTTGCCGACGGCACGGAGGAAGGCAAGCTCAAACAGAGCCTTTGCGGGCTGGCTTTTCTGATCAGCCGGTTGCCCCGAGAACAGGGAGCAGACAAGGGCATTCGAGCGACGGCCCGCACCCTGGCCGACCTGATGGTGCCCGATCTGCGCAAGGACAGCGGACCGCTGCGCGCCCGGATCGCCGACCTCCTCGATGCCATGGCCGAGGACGGCACCTTGATGAAGGTGGGCGATAAGCAAGGCCTTGAGGAGTACCGCCTGCAGACCACTGAAGGTGCGCAATGGCAACGCCTGTTTGAAGAGAAGAGACAGGCAGTTCGCAATGACGCGAATGAGGTCTCGACCCGCCGCGAGCAACTGCTTGCAGAGGCCGTGCAGCAGGAGGTGAAAGCTCTGCAGCTGATCCATGGGCAACCAAGGATCAAGCGTCCTATCGCCCTCTGCCAATCGACCGAGCAACCTGCCGCATCCAAAGAACAGGTGCTGATCTGGGTTCGCGATGGTTGGGGCTGCAGCGACAAGGAAATGCGAGATGCCGCTCGAGCTGCAGGGTCAGACGACCCAATGCTGTTTGTCTTTCTACCGCGCCAAAGTGCCGATGAGCTGCGTAGCCGCATCATCGATGCCAAGGCAGCCGAGCGGGTGCTGGTGCACTACGGAACACCGTCAACGCCGGAGGGCATTGAAGCTCGCCAAGCGATGCTGGGCCGCCAAACAAAAGCCGAAGAAGACTGCCACGATCTGATTGGAGAAGTGATCGCCAATGCCGTGGTGCTCAAAGGTGGCGGCATTGAGGAATATGGCACCAAGCTCGGCGAGAAGTTGCAGGCTGCAGCTTCAGAGGCATCCCTGGCGAGACTGTTTCCCGAATTCAGCAAAGCTGATCACAGCGGCTGGGGGACGGCCGTTAAGCGCGCCAAGGAAGGGAGCGATGCGCCGCTCACTGCCGTTGGTCACCAAGGCGCCAACGCCGATCATGCGGTGGCACGCGAGGTGGTCAAACTGATCGGTGCTGGCAGCGACGGCAACACCATTCGCAGTGCCCTGCGCCTTGCCCCGTATGGCTGGCCGCAAGATGCCATCGATGCTGTGCTCATGGCCCTGCATCGGGATGGAACTCTCAGCGTCAAGGACAGCCAGAACAACGTGGCTTCTGCCGGACAACTGGACCAGCAGAACATTGGCAAAGCGCGTTTCTTCTTGCAGGATGTACGCCTCAGTGGTCGCGACAAGATCGCTGTACGCGGTGTGTTTGGTATCGCTGGAATCAATGCTCTATCGGGGCAAGAAGAAGCTAAGGCCGTTGAGTTTCTCGATGCCGTCGAAAACAAAGTGCTTCAATCCGGAGGTGAGGCTCCACTCCCTCCGCCCTTGAGCGCAGCTGTTCTTGAGGATCTGCGCAGCAAGAGTGGTCCGGAGCAGCTCAAAGCCATCCTCGATGCCAAGGAAGACCTACAGGATCTGTGGGACCGTGCCTGCAGCCTCGCGGATCTCAAACAGAAACGTGAATCGAGTTGGGGCACTCTGGTTGCTCTGATGCAGCAGGCTCAGGCACTGCCAATCCACCAGGAACTCAGCCCCCAGGTTGAAGCGATCCGAGCAGAACGCTCGTTGCTGGATCCAGCCACTGACTTTGTGGCGCCATTGCTGCAGAAAATGGAGCAGGCCCTCACGGCGGCTGTGGAGGAAGCCGACCAACAGGTCGAGCAGGTTGTGGCCACTGAGCTTGAACAGCTGCAGGCCACGGCGGAATGGAAGGAGCTTCCCGAAAACGAACGCAGCCGTATCAGCCAAAGCTTGCAACTGCCGGTAGCTCGTCCGGCTGCGCAGCCCGTGGAGCGAGCCAAGTTGCTGGAGACGCTCCAGCAGCGCTCGATCACCAGCAGGCAAGAGCTGGCCGAGAGCATGACAACACGGTTCGCCAAAGCTCGCACCGAAGTGGCCAAGGCACTGGTACCCACCACCCAGCCGCTGAAGCTCAGTAGTGGGGTGCTGAAAGACCCATCCGCGCTCGATGCCTGGTGGGCGACCGAACGCCAGAAACTCATCACGGCTCTGCAAACCGGACCCATTCAGATCAACTGATCACCTCACCGAGCTCGCTCGACCACCTAACCCTCCCCCATGCCCGCCCTCGCCTCTGCCCTGCGCAAAACGCTTGAATCCACCGTGGTGCAGGCCCGCGATCTAGCCGAGCGTGGCGCCCGAGAAGCCCTCAGCGGCCTGGCTGTGGATGCCAAAGAGCCCTTCGCCTCAATGGGTGAGGAGGAGCGCAAGCTGCGAAATCGACTACGCGCCCGCGGCCGCCAGCTGGGGGATCAGCGCGATCCCCAGAAGGGCTCGCAGAGCGTCGAGCGGTTGGTGCGGGAGATGGCCTATGAGCACTGGCACCGGATGCTGTTCGCCCGCTTCCTGGCGGAAAACCAGCTGTTGATCGAGCCAACATCTGGCGTCTCGATCACGCTCGATGAATGCGAAGAACTCGCAGCTGAGGAAGGCACCGATCTCTGGGGACTGGCCGCGCAGTTTGCCCAGGACATGCTTCCCGAGATCTTCCGCACGGACGATCCAGTGCTGGCGTTGAGGTTGCCCCTGGAGATCCGCCAGCAACTGCAGGCTCTGGTGGCGGGGTTGGATGCCGAGGTGTTCACCGCCAGCGACAGCCTGGGCTGGACCTATCAGTTCTGGCAGACGAAGCGCAAAAAGGAGGTGAACGACTCCGGCGTGAAGATCGGCGCCGATGAACTCTCGCCCGTGACGCAGCTGTTCACCGAGGCCTACATGGTGGACTTCCTGCTCGACAACACCCTCGGCGCCTGGCACGCCGGCAAGGTCCTGGCAGCCAATCCCCAGCTCGCCACCAGCGCCCAAAGCGAGGTCGATTTGCGCCAGGCCGTGGCTTTGCCGGACTGCCCTTGGAGTTACCTGCGGTTCGTTAAGTCAAACGATGGCGCGTGGGCACCGGCGGCTGGAACCTTCGAAGGCTGGCCCAGATCTGCATCAGAACTGACCTGCCTTGATCCTTGCATGGGCAGCGGGCATTTCGTGGTGGCGATGTTCGAGCGGCTGGTGGCCTTGCGCCAGGCCGAGGGCGAGCAGATGGAAGCGGCGGCTGTGGCGGCAGTGATCGAGCGCAACCTATTTGGCTTGGAGATCGACCCGCGCTGTACGCAGATCGCCGCATTCAACCTGGCGCTGGCTGCATGGCGACGCGTGGGCCATTGCAAGTTGCCAGCAATGAACCTCGCCTGCTCTGGCCTAGCGCCGAACACCAAAGAAGCCGACTGGCTGGCGATGGCGGGTGATAACGAGCGGCTCAGGAATGGAATGGAGCGGCTTTATCGACTGTTCCAGAAGGCTTCTGTACTGGGCAGTCTCATCAACCCACGCGCTGCGGAGGGTGATTTGCTGGTGGCCGATTTCCATGAACTCCAACCCTTACTGGAACAGGCGCTGGCGCAGGAGAACCAAGACGAAACCGTGCATGAAATGGCAGTGACTGCACATGGCCTGACCAAGGCGGCTGAGATCCTAGCCGCACAGTTTACACTCGTCGCCACAAACGTGCCCTATCTCGGCAGGCTTAAGCAGTCTGCAGTGCTTAGAGAGTATTGCGAGACAAAGCACCCGATTGCAAAGTCAGATATTGCTACGTGTTTTCTTGAAAGGTCTCTTCTGCTTTGCTCAAAGGGTGGCACTTCAGCCCTTGTAATCCCCCAGACATGGCTGTTTCTGAAGTCCTATGAGAATTTAAGGAAGGCGATCATCTGTCGAGCGACTTGGAATTTTGTGGCGAAGCTGGGAACAAAGGCGTTTAGAAGCATTGGGGGAGAGATGGTGAATGTCAACCTTCAGGCTATTACTGCAAGCAGTCCCGAAAAGGAGACAGATTTTCTTGGCATTGACAGCGGCTCTGCTTCCACGCCTAAAGACAAATCAGCGCAGCTTGTAGAAGACTCCGTGCAGCTCATCTCTCAATTTGATCAGCTTGAAAACCCGGGTCATAGCATCGTAGTAGGAAAGGCTTCTACTGGCCACCTTCTATCTGAATACGCCGACTCGCTACAAGGGGCCGCAACATTAGACATCGAACAATTCAGGCTTCGATTCTGGGAGATAGCTGATTTAAATGGATGGAATTTTCACCAAAGCACGCCCGATGGCGGCAAGCTATTCAGTGGAATGAACTATATCAGCGCAAGCCGTATTAGGGGTACTCGCTTCCATCGCACAGCTGAGCTTCTAGGCCTGGAAAAACGTGCTGGTGCGCCCTACGCAGGCGAAAAGGCTTGGGGCAAAAGAGGAATTGCTTGTGCCTGGATGGGATCTCTGCCAGCGGCATTGTATTTAGGGGCTGTGTTCGATAACAGTATTGCCGCCATAATGCCGCGTGATCCAGCCAATATGATAGCCATATGGTGTTTTGTTTCCTCGCCCGAATATCAAGTCGAGGTCAGAAAAATTAACCAGAAGACTCAAGTTGCGAATACAACTCTTGTTCAAGTTCCCTTTGATCTTGAGCACTGGCAAGAGGTTGCTAAGCAAGAATATCCATCCGGGCTGCCAGCACCCTCCTCTTCCAATCCGAGTGAATGGACCTTTTCAGGCAACCCGCTTGGAGCGGATCATATTTTGCAGGTAGCAGTTGCTAGGCTTTTGGGTTACAAGTGGCCGTTGCAATCCAACTCCTTACCGCCTAACTGTACAGCTGTCAAGCCCGATCGGCTTGATGCGCATGCTGACGCTGATGGCATTGTCTGCATCTCGCCTATACGTGGCAAGCGTTCTGCGGCTGATCGACTTAGACAAGTATTGGCACAGTCTCTTGATAAGAAGCTGGACGTTTCGACTGAGAGAGAGCTTTTGCTTGAAGCTGCTTTAGCCAACAACTCTACTCGTCGCTCGTCAAGTCTAGACGAATGGATTAGATGCGATTTTTTTGGCGAGCACTGTAAGCTCTTTGACTCAAGGCCCTTTATCTGGCAGATCTGGGATGGCAATCCCCATGGCTTCAGCGCCCTAGTGAACTACCACAAGCTCGCTGCGCCCAACGGCCAAGGCCGCAAAACTCTTGAATTGCTCACCTACACCTCTCTAGGCGACTGGATCGATCGCCAGCGACTTGATCAAGCCGAAGGTGTCAATGGTGCCGATGATCGGCTCGCCGCCGCTCTCGATCTTCAAGCACAACTCAAGAAGATCCTCGAAGGTGAACCACCCTACGACCTGTTTGTGCGTTGGAAGCCACTCCACCAGCAAGCGATCGGCTGGGATCCCGACGTTAACGATGGCGTTCGCCTCAACATCCGCCCCTTCCTAAGTGCCCAGCTACGCAAATTCGGCAAGGCGGGAGCCGGCATCCTGCGCGCCAAGCCCGGCACCATCAAGTGGACCAAAGACCGTGGCAAGGAGCCGATGCGCTCCAAAGACGACTTCCCCTGGTTCTGGGGCTGGGATGAAAACAGTACTGCCATTGCAACTGATTTTGGTGCCCCAGTTCAAGGCGCACCGCCTGTAGGCGACAGCTTCGACGGCAACCGCTGGAACGACCTGCACTACACCAGGGCCGCCAAGGAAGCCGCCAGAGCCCGGCATCGGGGAGAGGCTTGATCCATGCCGGCCCGCACCCTGCTCGATGCCCTGATCCAGGCCCTGCGTGGCTGCAACGTTCATGGCGATGCAGAAGAGCCACCCGTCGCCATCCTTTGGTCTGATCCTCGCAGTGAGTGGAGGCCGCTGATTCCCCTGCTGCGGCAGCAACTGCCCGAGCTGCTCTGCCTTGGCCCCTACGACCCAGAGCATCAGCAGGGGCCGGCGCTGTGGCTGCGCTGCATCGTGGATCGCAGCTTGCCCGCTTCTGAGGCCGCTGCCGGCAAGGTGCCAGTGATCTATCTCCCCGGCGTCAGCCGGCAGGACCTGCGGGCCGGCGAGGGGTGTCCCTGGGCTCTGGAGCCCCTGATCGAGCTGATGTTTCTCGGCAGCCTCTGGCTGCAGCGCAATGGGCGCGACTGGACCCTGACCGCCTTCCTCAGCTCCGCCGATGCATTGAATCTCGATCTGGCTGGAGATCAAGCCACAAAGGCAGCGCTCAGCCGTGCTCTCACCGAGTTGGCATCCGTTCCCCTCGACCAACTGCGCGGCAAGCGGCTGGAGGCAGAAGACTTCGACGCGCTGCTGGCCGACGATCCCATCCGCGACCTGCTCCAGTGGATGGCGGAACCCCAGGCCTTCCAGCTGCGCTGCACAGGCGAACGATGGAGCGCGCTCATCGCCATCTGGAAGAAGGAGCTCAAGTTCGATCCCACCAAAGACGGTGAGCTTTCCGCCGCCGAACGGCTCACCAAGGGCATAGGTCATTGGGAGAAGGTCTGGCAGCGCTTTGCTGATAACCCCTCCGCCTTCCCGGGCATCCCCGAACTGCTGCGTCGCATCGAGCCCGAGCAGATGGGCCTGGCCCTTGGTGGCCAAGACCTCTCTCGCTGGCCCTCCCACAACGCCGCCTGTGAAGACCAGGTGATCTCTGTGTTGCAGGGTCTGGCAGCAAAACCCCACGCCGAGGCCTGCCGCTGTGTTCGCGATCTGGAAACCCAGCATCGCGAGCGTCGCGAGTGGATCTGGGCTCGGCTCGGGCTCTCGCCCATGGCCCTGCTGCTCGAACCCCTTGGCCTATTGGCCCAACGCGCCGATCAGCCCCTTGTAGGGGGCACACCAGAAGACTTCATCGATCCCTACACAACCGATGGCTGGGAAGCCGACCTCAGCGCTTGGCGGGCCCTGGCGATGGCCGGAACTGCGCAGGAAGACCTGGTACGTAAGTCCGTGGCAGCACTGCTACGCCCCTGGCTCGACGAGACAGCCAGCCGCTTCCAGAAGGCCGTCACCAGCGTTGGCCTGCCGAGTCCTGCAGAGCAAGGTGCCATCAGCGCTGAACCGGGTGAGGTCCTTCTGTTTGCCGATGGCCTCCGCTACGACGTGGCCCGCCAGCTCCAGAAGGAGTTGGAAGCGATGGGCATCACCGGCAGCCTCACCACCCGCTGGGCGGGGTTGCCCACCGTCACCGCGACAGCAAAGCCGGCCATCACCCCCCTCATCAGCGAGATTCAGGGGCAAACCCTGCCGGAAGACTTCGCACCCGGCTTCCATTCCGGCAAGCCCACCAGTGCCGCCGAGCTCCGCAAAGCGCTCGTCCCCCAGGGCTATTCCGTCCTCGGCGACGATGAGCTCAACATCCCCGCTGGCCCCGAGGCGCGCGGCTGGCTGGAGATCGGCGACCTCGATCACCGCGGTCATCAGCTCCAGAACGACCTGCCGCGCGTGATTCAGGACGAGATCGAGCGGCTGGCGCACCGCATCCAGAAGCTGCTCGATGCCGGTTGGCGCTCCGTGAAGGTCGTCACCGACCACGGCTGGCTGTTCTGCCCCGATGGGCTGCCCGCAGCGGAGCTGCCCAAGCATCTCACCGCCAGCAAGTGGGCCCGCTGCGCCGCCATCAAGGGCGAATCCCAGGTGCCCGTTCCCACCGCCGCCTGGAGCTGGAACCCCAGCGAGCAGTTCGCCACCCCCAACGGTGCGGCCTGCTTCAACACAGGCGGCAGCTACTCCTACGCCCACGGCGGCATCAGCCTGCAGGAGTGCCTCACCCCTGTGTTGGTGGTCTCTGGCGGCGCAAGCAGCACCCTTGCGGCGGCCATCACCGAGATCAGCTGGAAGGGCCTTCGCTGCAATCTGGAGGTAAGCGGTGCGGGGCCCGGCATCAAGGCCGACTTGCGTAGCGGCAGCCCGGGGGGGCCTTCAGTGGCCACCACACCCAAGCCGATCGACGATGGAGGCGCCCGCTTGCTGGTGGAAAATGACGAGCTGGAGGGAGCGGCGGTGCTCGCAGTGCTGTTGAGCGCTGACGGCCGCGTGATCGCCCAGCGCCGCACCGTGATCGGAGGAGAAACCCCATGACCAACGCCGACATCGGATCGACCAGTGAGCTCGATCAGCTCGACCAGATCGGCGCCAGAGCCTTCGATGGCTTCCTGGTCCGCAAGGATCTGGTGCGCAAGTACAAGAATGCCTACCCAGTTCCCACCTACGTGGTGGAGTTTCTGCTGGGCCGCTATTGCGCCAGCACGGATCCCACCGAGATCGAAGAAGGCCTGCAGATCGTGGAGAAACAGCTCCAGGGGCGCACGGTGCGCCCCGGCGAGGAGGAGTTGTTCAAGGCACGGGCCAGGGATCAGGGCAGCGTCAAGATCATCGACATCGTGCGCGCCAAACTCGATACCCGCAGCGACTCCTATTCCGCAGAAATTCCCAGCCTCACCATCAAGGATGCCCAGATCGATGACGAGCTGGTGCGCGCCAATGAGCGCATGCTCACCGATGGCTTCTACGCCGAGGTGTCACTGGAGTACGACCCGGTGATCGCCCAGGAGCGCAACGGCCGGCCATTCCGCATCGCCGGGCTGCGCCCGATCCAAATGTCCAACCCCAACGTGCTGGGGATCCTGGCCAAAGGCAGGGCTGCCTTCACCACTGAGGAGTGGCGCGACTTCCTGATCCGCTCGATCGGCATTGAACCAACATCCCTCGATGAGCGGGCCAAAATGGTGGTGGTGCTCCGCATGGCTCCCTTCGTGGAGCGCAATTACAACCTGGTGGAGCTGGGGCCCCGCGGCACAGGCAAGAGCCACCTCTTTCAGCAGATCTCCCCTTACTCCCACTTGGTCTCAGGGGGCAGGGCCACCGTTGCCAAGATGTTCGTCAACAATGGCAGCGGTCAGCGCGGTCTGGTCTGCCAATACGACGTGGTCTGCTTCGACGAGGTGGCCGGCGTCTCGTTCGATCAAAAGGATGGCGTCAACATCCTCAAGGGCTACATGGCCTCCGGTGAATTCAGTCGCGGCAAGGAGAGCATCCGCGCTGAGGGCGGGATCGTGATGGTGGGCAACTTCGATGTCGATGTGGAACAACAGCAGCGCATCGGCCACCTGCTCAGCCCCCTGCCGCGCGAAATGCGCGACGACACGGCCTTCCAGGACCGCATCCACGCCTACGCCCCAGGCTGGGATTTCCCCAAGCTCAACCCGAACGAGCACCTCACCAGCCACTTCGGCCTGGTGAGCGACTTCCTCAGCGAATGCTGGAGCCGCCTGAGGGATGGCAGCCGCCTGGCGGCCATGCAGAACCGCATCCACCTTGGCGGTGCCCTCAGCGGCCGTGACATTGAGGGCGTCAACAAGACGGTGAGCGCTCTGATCAAGCTGCTTTTTCCCGATCCCGAGATGGAGATCCCAGACGAGGATCTCGAATGGATCGTGCGCCTGGCGCTCGAATCACGCCGCCGGGTGAAGGAGCAACAGAAGCGCTGCCTCAAGAGTGAGTTCCGCAACACCCACTTCAGCTACACCCTCGGCCTCGATGGGGTGGAAAAGTTTGTGGCTACCCCCGAGCTTCATAGCGACGACGCCATTGATGGCGATCCTTTACCTCCTGGTCAGGTGTGGGCGATCAGCCCAGGCACCGGTGAAACCGGCCCCAGCCTCTACCGAATCGAGGTAGCCGTTGGCCCCGGCAGCGGAGTCAAGATTCTCAACCAGCCGGTGCCCCCTGCCTTCCGCGAGAGCACCAAGGTGGGCGAGCAGAACCTCTACGCCCGAGCCAAGAGCCTGGTGGGTGACCGCGACCCACGCGGTCATGAGTTTTCGATTCAGCTGCGCGCCATGGATAACGACCGCAGTGGCGCTGGTCTTGGGCTACCGGTGATGGTTGCACTGGTTGGTGGCCTGCTCGATCGCAACACCCGTGGCAGCACGATTGTTGTCGGCTCCCTCAATCTCGGTGGATCCATTGAGATGATCCCGAATCCCATTGCCCTGGCAGAGCTGGCCGTGGAAAAGCGAGCCAAGACCCTTCTGATGCCCGTTTCGGCGCGCCGAGGCCTCAATGATCTTCCCGATGAACTAGCGGCAAAGATTCAAATCATCTACTACATCGACTCTGAAGACGCGGTTTTCAAGTGCCTTGATGAATAGGGCCCCGAGCGACCTTCTCTAGACTCCAGTCCCACAAAGACATCTCACAAAGTCCCCTCCGGATCCACTGCCAAGAACAAAGCTCTTAATTCCAAGATACTCGTCAAGACTTGCCGGGGTCGCGTGCATGATCTTATTGCGATAATCCCTTAATTCTCTGAGGGCTTCCGTGAACTGCTTTGTCAAGAGAAGATCTGCATTAATTGGCAGCTCATATGTGGCCCGCAACATCATAGAGATAAAACGATTCTGCCTATTCAATGGATGCCCCATGGTTGAGACCAAGGCGATTATGTCACCCATTGTTGGCTCTGGCCCTCGCCGTGTACACAGGTAAGCGGATGCATTCCTAGCCCTCTCCCAGGGAATACATTCTGAAGGTTCAACTCTATTGCACAACGGGAAGAAGAAGTATTGCTTTAGCATGTGCTCGCAGAATCGTGAGAGGAGAATTCCGCATTGATCACCTTGCTCTTCTAGCATTTTCTCACTGTAGAGAGCCTGTTTTAGATAGGTAATGCCTTGGTCGTCCAAGTATTCGCTCCACTGAGGAAGCTCGATCTCCACTTGGCGATGGGATAGAGCAGTAGTCAGCACGCTTACTGTCGCTTGAAGATCACCAACCTCCTCCCGGCTTTTGTCGTCTGCCGAATCGCAGAATGAATTCATTAAAATAGCACACTCTTCTATCCTGGACTGGTAAATCAAGCCATTAATGAGTCTCCGGAAAAGCTTAGTATTTCCAGATGCATGCTTGAACTGATCGGCAATAAAGTCAGTTATCTCATTCGACCTGCCAGTTGCATCTAAGCACCGCAAGAAGATATCTGTAAGCCATCTACTTGCGGGGTCTCTCGTAATAGCCTCCTCTGCAGCAAGACACGCTTTTGCTGCATCTCCATCATTAAGAAAGCAGATCGCTTCTAGCCCGAACCTAAATGCAGAAGGCAAACAGAGCGCAAAGAAGAAACCATCGAGATCACGATCTTCCATCTGTATCTGCCCGCATGCCTGAAATGCACAGCCAAAGTCGCCAGCCTGAAGATATGCGTATGACTTTGCAAGCATGGCGGGAGGCTGATCATCCATTCCGCTTAGTACGGATATCGCATCATCAACTTTATCCTGAATGCTTAGAGAGATTGACATTAGCACCCTCCAATCCCCATCCATCTCACTCAGATATTCTGCAAGGCTAGCAATCAATTCAGCCAGGTCATCATGCCTTTCGGCAATCAAATAGATCCTTGCCAATTGCTTGTATATCTTAAGAACATCAAACCCTCCCAGCAGCGTCGGATCTTTTCTTTCGAGCCGGAGCCTGTCCTGGAGCTCCTTGGGGCCCATGAATGAGTCGTTTCGCCTTATGACTCGCTCTAAATATTCTGACGACTTCAAGAGATACCCTCTTTCCAGTTCAATCCTCGCGGAAAGAAGATCTCTTTCGGTTGACTCCTCAACTCTCCCAAGAGCTTCAATTAAGCCCGGAAGACACTCCCTCCTATTGAGCCTTAAAGCCAAATCAAAGCAGTTTTCTATTGGCAGGAGAAATGATTCATCTTCTTTCAATGCACGAAGATAATACTCAAAGGCCTGTTCTGGATCGGTTCTGCCTAGTACATTTGCGGTGATGGTATTTTTTCTAACACAGTCACCGGTAGCAGTTTGCAGAGATTCAACTGCTTCTTGGTGCATGCCAAGAGCATCTAATGAAACAGGAATATTCCAGCTGGCTGCATTATGACCTGGGATACTCTGAAGCTCTCTCCAGCATGCCAGAGCTTCAGCATGCTTAGAAGCTTCTCCCAGGCGAATTCCTAATTCGCCCAAGAAGTCACCATATTCAAATGATTGAAGGCTACGCCCCTGATGCTCTCCATCCTGCGTTGTTACAGTCTCGAAGGACATGCGCTTCTGCCACGCTTGCAGAAGGAGAAATGCTGTATCTCGTAATCCAAGGATTGGAACAAGATCATGGTGTATCGCTAACAACTCCATGGGGTCTTTTGCTGATATTGCGGCCTTGATGAGCTGCTCATGGATTTCTATGCTCTCGTCCCCCAGAGTATCTACAATCATTTTCCTGCTATTGCTGAGCCTGTCCCTGGCCTTACTAATCTCACCATTAACAATCAAGCTGAATACGTAGTTCAGGGCAAATTTCGGGTTTTTACGATTGCATAGATCTGCCTTCTCTCGGCACTGAAGCTCGTCTAATATAGATAATCCCATTTCCGCAATAGCATTGCCTAGGTTATTAAAGTAATTCCCAGATTCCATCTCGACAGGAGGTTCCTTGATTGACCTCAAAGTCTTGTAGGCTCGATCAGCTTGGCCTTCCTGCAGAAGTAAATCGGAAAGATTGGTGATTGCAAGAAGGTTTTCCGGATCTAACTCAAGACATCTGGTATAACTCTGAATTGCTTTTCGCTTATTTCCCAGCTTCGCACATGCAAGACCCATCAATAAATGCGGGGTTTCGGAGCTATCCAGGAAGTCAATCGATTCCTCGCAGGTCTTTATCGTTTCATGCAGATCCCTGATGCCGGCATAGCAGACCTCACACAAGTCATCGCGAATGCGCTTTTCGTATTCCGGCGTAATCCCGGATCCCAGGCAGTTCCGAAGAAGATACCTCAATGCTTTCGCTTGGTCATCCGGAGAGAAGTGCTCAATTGCGTTTAAAGAGAATTTAAGGATCTTTGTGTTCTTCCTGAGTTCATCTGGGATTTCCTGGCTTGCTTTAAGAAGCTCTATTGCAATCAGGTCGGTCTCGTGTTGTCTTGCTTGTGAGTGCCTGGCGGCATTTTCGAATGCTTCAAGTGCCTTGTCTCTATTCGAGAGGGCAATTTCAGTCAAGGCTAAAAATGCCCAGGCATCTCTAGACCTGTCGTCAATGCGCAATGCTTCGACAAAATTCTTCTTGGCCTGAGCTGGGTTCCCCCTGTCAAACAATATCCACCCCAAATCAATCAGGCAAGCCGGGTGTGGATTGTCTATCAGGCTTCCTTCTACCAATGCTTCTTCGCCGCTGCTGATTAATGCCTCGTCATCGTCAAGTAGTCCATTGACGATTTGGTATTCTCCGAGATGCCACCAATCTAGTCCACTTCTATTGGATGGTTTTTTCTTGAGGACTCGTGCGATAGTCGCATTTCGCACGCTTCTGGCTGGATAGTGCCTCCAATGAGTGCCCGGCTGTTGAGCATTGGTTGTGTCGCCTGCTAAATGTGGTCTCTCAGCACGAAGTTCTTTGTCAGGCCTGAATGCTCGCTTTCTCCTTCCCATGCAACTAAGAAGTTTACTTCTAGACTAACTCCGTTGGCCAACAGCGCTCTCCTGTCCTGAATTCACTTCAACATCTGGGATCACCAAGATCCAGCACCGTCCAGGCGGTACTCCACACCGGTCCGCAGGCCATGCCGCAGGTGGTGATCTCAAAGGCCACCCAGTTCGGCCGTTCTACAGAGCGCAAGAACCCCACCACATCGACACCCTCGTCAGCGGCTGCCTGGGCTTCGAGGTGGGCCTGCCACAGGGGCTGCAGCTCTTCGGCCAGGTGCATGGGCTCTTCGGGCACCTCATGACACCAGCTACCGCGCAAGGCAGACGTGTTGGGCTCACCGTTCTCGCTGAACACCAGTCGCCCTGTTGCAGGGCAGTGGAAGTTCCAATCGTCGCGTTCCAGCTCGATGATCTGCATGGCCTTGGCGTGGGTGATGGCGATACCTTCGCCGGGCTCCTACCGGAGTTCAATCCTGCTCCTGCGAATGACGGAGATCTGAGGCGTGCAACTCCCCGGAGCTGATCTGGATCGTTTTCACGCCGCCCAGAGTGCCGGCAGCCCCAGCGCCTACGACCGCGCCCTGGCCGAACTGCGCAGCGGCCGCAAACGCAGCCATTGGATCTGGTTTGTGTTGCCGCAGCTGGCAGGGCTTGGGCACTCGGAGATGGCCCAGCGCTATGGCATCGCCGGCCTGGCAGAAGCCAGCGCCTACCTGGCCGATCCGCTACTGCGGCAGCGGCTGGAAGCGGTGATCGCCGTGATCAACGCGCAGCTCCACCAGCCCGGCCAGAGCCTGGAGCACCTGATGAGCAGCGGCCTGGATGCCGCCAAAACGGTGAGCAGCCTCACCCTCTTTGAAGCAGCCGGGCTGGAGAGCGCCAGTGCCCTTCTGGATCGGATCGGGCGGCGTTGCGCGCAGACGCTGGAGCGGCTGGCGAGCGTGCGTCGATTGTACTAACGTAAGAGCTCACTGGACAGTTCGGCATGGCAGCCATCGGCACGTCGGCTCTGGCGCGCACAGCCCGGCTCGGCCTGCGGGCCACGCCGGCTCAGGAAGCCGTGTTGCGCCGTGCCGCTGAAGTGAGCCACAAATCACTCACCGACTTCATCCTCGACAGTGCCTGCCTCGCTGCAGAACAGACGCTCCTGGATCAGCGCCTGTTTATGGTCTCGGGCTCCCAGGCCGAGGCCCTGCTGGATCTGCTGGACAGTCCTGAACAGACGAACGAAGGGCTGCAGGATCTGTTGGCTCGCCAAGCTCCCTGGGAAGCGCCGTGACCTGGCGGGCTCCCGAGCCGCTGGCCATTCAGCACCGGCTTGAGGGCTTTGATTGCGGTCAGCCCACCCTGAACCACTGGTTGGTGCACCATGCCCGGCAGGCTCAGGCCAGCGGTTCGGCCAGAACGTTTGTCGTCGCCGACCAGGACGATCGCGTCGCCGGCTATTTCAGCCTCACCGTGGGCCAGATCGACACAGCGGAAGCACCAGAGCGCCTGCGTCAAGGCATGGGTCGTTTCCCGCTGCCTGTGGTCATCCTGGCCCGGCTTGCCGTCTCCACCGATCACCAGGGGCTTGGCATCGGTGTCGGCATGCTGCAGGACGCGATCAGGCGGACGCTGTTGATCGCTGAGCAGGCCGGCATTCGAGCGATCCTGACCCATCCGCTGAACGAAAACGCGGCTGGCTTTTACGCCCGCTTCGGCTTCATCCCGTCGCCACTGCGCCCGCAGCAACTGCGTCTGCTGCTCAAGGATGCGAAGAAGAGTCGCCACTGAGGGCGGCCCGTGGTTCGCAGGACAGCCAGCTCGGCCTGGCTGTGCCGAGCTGATGCTGGCCCCGTTGCCCATCGCCCCGCCATGACCCGCATCGTGATCCAGTGGCAAGACCAGTTCGGCCGCTGGCAGCGCTTCCAGGAGATGCAGGCCCTCTGGGGAGAGGCCGAGGAGGACTGACCTCCCAGGCTGATCGCCGGAGGGCACTGGAGATCCTCGATGGCGCGGTGGCCGCAGGGGCCACGGCGGGGCGTGTGGCGGAGCGGATGGCGGTGGTGGTGACCGCCGCAAAGGGAGTGCTCGCCATGTGCCGCACCGCCTGAGTGACCAGGAGCGGCGGCTTGAGATGCTCGAAGTGGGCAATCCATCCTTTCCGCTGGATCTCTTGCTCTGCCGACCAGAAGCTGCCAAACAGCGGTATGGCTGGGGTGATCCCTTCATCCGTGAAGCCTTTGATCACGGAGAGGTGCTGCATGGCTGAGTGCAACCCTCTGGGGCCTGGGCTTCGATGCGCCCGGCGCGATCGATCGGTGACCACAGTACTGACTTTGGTACCGATCTATGCCTAAGGTGCCTAGAATCCGAGCCATGGCCGACCAGCCGCTGAACGTGCTCCGCTCTGCAGAGCTCAAGCGCCGCGGTATCGCGGCGGTGGAGGAGGCCCTGCGCGCCGGCCCGGTGCACCTGCTGAAACGCAACAGCCCAGCGGCCGTGGTGCTCAGCGAGGCCGACTACAACCGCCTTCGCCGCCAGGCCGATCGCCCTGCCACAGCAGGCCAGAGCTGCCTCGACTGGCTGCTGGATCTGCCGCCTGCGCGGCAGGGACGGAGCAAGGCGGCGATCGACGCGGAGCTGGGCCAGGAACGCGACTGGTGACGGCCTTTCTGGACGCCAGCGCGGTGATCTATGCCGTGGAAGGAACCGCGGCCTGGGCCGAGGCCCTGAAGCAGCAGCTGCGGCAGCTGGCCATGGCGGATCCGGCTTCCGCAGGCGGCCTGCAGCTGGCCATCAGCCGCCTGAGCTGGCTGGAATGCCGCGTGGGGCCACTGCGCCGGCGGGATGCGGAGGCCCTGGCCCGTTTCGACGCCTTCTTCCTGCATCCGGATCTGGAGTGGGTGGAGCTCAGCCCGGCTGTGGTGGAACGGGCCACGCTGCTGCGGGCCGAGCACAACCTGCGCACGCCCGATGCCCTGCAGGCCGCCAGCTGTCTGCAACTTGGCGCCGATGCCGTGATGGTCACAGGCGACGCCGGCTTCCAGCGGGTGCCGTCACTCCGCCTGGCGCTCGTGAATGGAACTGAGGACCGTGACTGATCGCGCCCCGCTCGTCACCCGCGAGGCCCTGGCGGCGTTCACCCAGCGACTGGTGGAGCGGTTCGCCCCAGAGCAGGTCATCCTGTTTGGCTCGATGGCCCGGGGTGAGGCCCGCTGGGATTCCGATGCCGACATCCTGGTGGTGATGCCGTTTGAGGGACGCTCGCGCGACACGGTGCTGGCGATGCTGGAGACCTGCAAACCTGACTTTCCTCTGGATCTGCATCTGCGGCGGCCAGAGGAGATTGGCCCGCGCTATGGCTGGGGAGATCCGTATATCCGCGAGGCACTTGACCACGGCAAGTGGCTCCATGGCCAGGCGGGATCGTGCCGGAAGGCCATCAGCGACAACCCTGCGAGGTCAACCACCCGTAATCCGGTGGTGGTGGAATGGATCGAGCGCGCCGAACGCCACTGGACGATGGCAACGCTGCTGCCTGATCTGCCGCCTGGGTATCTGAGCGGATTGTTCCAGGTGCAGCGCTGCCTGGAGACTTATCTGCGCGCCGCCATGATTGCGTTGGAGATCCCATCGCGCAAGGACCGTGATCTCCTCAGGCTGAGCGAACGACTGGGAACGGCAATCCCAGGTTGGGACCCTGATCCCGAGACCTTGATCATCCTCACCCAGGCCGCCCTGGCCTACGAGGATGCAGGCGAGGGCTACCCCGAACCCAGCCAGGATTGCGCTTGGGCCATCGCCCAGGCAAGCCCACTGCGCGATGGCCTGCGGCATTGGTTTGCCAGCCTGGAGGTGCGCTGATGGCCAGCCCAATCCAGTCAACCCAGCACTTCCACCGGGTAGTCGCGCATCAAAGGATCAACGCTCACCAAGGTGAGGCGCTCCTCAGCAGCCTGAGCAATCAGCAGCCGATCAAACGGGTCTCTATGCGGCACGGGCAATTGATCAATTCGCCTGATGTGGGGCCATTCGAGAAGAAAGCCGGCGCCACTCGAGGAATCAGGAACTCCTCAGCCAGGTGCATCGGCTCTTCGGGCACCTCGTGGCACCAGCTGCCGCGCAGCGCTGGCGTGTTGGGCTCACCGTTCTCGCTGAACACCAGGCGCCCGGTGGCAGGGCAGTGGAAGATCTGGTTCGTGTTGCCCCAGCTCACAGGGTTGGGCCGCTCGGCGATGGCCCAGCGCTATGGCATTGCTGATCTGGAAGAAGCTGGCACCTACCTGGCCGATCCGCTGCTGCGGCAGCGGTTGGAGGCGGTGATCAGCGTGATCGACGCACAGCTCAGTCAGCCCGGCCAGAGCCTGGAGCACCTGATGAGCAGCGGCCTGGATGCCGCCAAAACGGTGAGCAGCCTCACCCTCTTTGAAGCCGCCGGGCTGAGAGCACAGGGCATCGTGGCCCGGTGAGGAGAGGGGCATGAAGCCGCCTGTGGCCTGCCCGACACAACATCGATAAACTAGGTTGTGAACCAGATCACCGCAGCCATGGATGTGAGTATCGGGGCCTTTGAGGCCAAGGCCCAGCTGTCGCGACTGCTGCGCGCCGTCGAAGCGGGGGAACGGTTCACGATCACCGTTCGAGGCAAGCCCGTGGCTGATCTGGTGCCCCACCACGCAGAGAGGGGCGAGGGGGTGGCGGCTGCGGTGGCTGCCCTGCAGGCCTGTCCGCGCATCCGCGGCGTCAGCGATGCGGACGTGGCCGACTTTGTGCGCGAGGGCCGCCAGTGAGCAAGGCCCCCTCGGCCATCGTGATCGATGCGTCCATGGCCCTGGCCTGGGTGTTTGAGCGCCAGCAACCCAGCGATAGCGATCGGGCCAACCAGCTGCTTGCCGCGTGTGGCGACGTGGCCTGGTGGGTTCCTGGCCTCTGGCACCTTGAGGTGGCCAATGCTCTGCTGGTGGCCGAGCGCCGTTTCGTGCTGCCCCGAGCCGAAAGCGATCGCTTCCTTGCCCGCCTCTACAGCTTGGCCATCGCCACGGATGTGGAGCCCACTTCGCAACGGAGCGCCCACATCCTGACGCTGGCCCGCAGCCATGGGCTGTCCAGCTACGACGCCACCTATCTGGAGCTCGCCCAGCGACTGGGCGCTGCGCTTGCCAGCTTCGATCGCAAACTCAACGAGGCAGCTCGCGCCAGCGGTGTCGCGTTGTATCCGGCGGACGCTGTTGATCGCTGAGCCTGAGGGCGGCCCGTGGTTCGCAGGAGAGCTAGCTCGGCCTGGCTGCGCCGAGCTGATGCTGAGCACCGTTGCTCCTCGCCCCGCCATGATCCGCATTGTGATCCAGTGGCAAGACCAGTTCGGCCGCTGGCAGCGCTTCCAGGAGAAGCACAACCAGGCCGATGCCTTCCGCACCGCCCAGGCGCGGGCTCGCAGCACCGGCAAGCGCCACCGGCTTGTCGATGAAGCCGGCCGTCTGCTGGATCTGCTGGAGCCCTGACCCATGCCGTTGTCTTCGAAAAGCTTCCGCCCTGGAGCGATGGCCCTGGCCGCGCTGGTTGGCCTGGCTGCGGCTGGCCTGGCCACCGCGCGCTGGTGGAGTCCCGGCCCACCCGCCGAAGTGCGCACGCTGGAGAGCGTGTTGCGGCGCCTGGCCCAGGGCAACGACCTCGGCCAACAACCTCTCGCCTTCATGGTGGGCTCTGGCACCTACACCGCCCAGTTGGCGGCCCAGCGCGGGCTCTGCAAGCCCGACCAGTGCGACATGTTTGCCCAGCTCAACCCCTACCAGCACTACAGCAATGGCTGGGATGAGTTGATCCGGCAGGGCTACGCCCTGGGCGACATCCAGGGCTGGTCCGCCTCCAGCGGCACCGTGGTGATTCCCCGCGCCGCGTTTCGCGCCTACGGGCCACGGGTTGGCTACTTGGCCTGCACCGTGGCACATGAGATCGCGCACATCCGCCGCCATCACATCTTCCAGCAGAGCTACCACCTCCACCACAACCTGCACGGCCAGAACGAGAAGGCCAAGAAGCTCGGTGAGATGAAGCGCTCACGGGAGCTGGAGCTGGAGGCCGACCGAGATGCCGCCACCATGCTGGCCCGCGCTGGCTATCCAGCCCGCATCTGCCAGCACGAGCTGGAGTTCATGGCCCGCTCGGTTGGTGATGGCTCCATCACCGAACCCGACTCCACCCACCCGGGCTATGAGGAGCGCCTAGCTGCTACGCGCGCCCACTACGACGCCATGGAACAGCAGCCGCCCGCCGCCGAACGCAGCACCCGCATCAGCACCAGCTACAGCCGCGCCGACAACCTGCTCACCCTCACCCCTCAGCCACGCTGAGGGGGCTGCTGGCATTCACCGGCTCACAAGCCATAGGTTTCCAAGAACTCGACCCAGGCCTCTTCGTCATCGGCACCAGTCGGATCGGCCTCCGCAAACGCTCCTTGAACCCGCAGGCAGAACCTGTCTTGGCTGTTCCTCAGATCAGCAAAGCCTCCGATCCAGTCGATCTGCAGCAAACCCTTCAGCTCGGCATTCAGCGCAGTCAGGGGTGCGGCTGATTCCTGATTCCATCCGCCGAGAATGGAGCGCAGACGCTCGCACTGGTCACGCCATTCCGCTTCATCATCGAACGTCATGAAGCAGGGCGTACTCCATTCGCTGATGAAGGCCATCAGCTCCTCCTGGCTCACGAACCACTGAAAAGCACCAACGCCACCACCACAGGCCGGCGGTGCATCGCCCCAGGCGAACAAACCCCAAGAACAGTCCCTCGGATCGCGGCCCACCGAAGCCTGGAGCTGCTCCAGGGCTTGTGCCGTGAGGGCCTCGCCATCAAATCCGCTCATCAATCCACTGCCTTGTGTTGACCTATTCAGTGAAGGTTCACATCAAGCCGGCACGTCGGCACGCCGTGCGAACGACGGCAAGGTGCGCGCGTTCAGCCCTCACAGAGGCAGGCCGCCAGCCGCAGAACCTGGGGCTCTGGCCGGCAGGCCAGCCAGCCGTTGGCGTAGGGCAGGAGGCGATAGGGCATAGCCACAACCGTGTCCTGCAGCGGTGGTTGCGGCAGGGCCACCGCATCGAGCAGCTCCAGCTGCAGCAGCGGCTGCCAGTGCTGCAGCTGCCTGCGGCCGAGCGTGATCCACTCCACGCCACCCTGGCCCTGCAGCCCCATGGCCGCTGCCTCGGCGCCGCCGATGCGCAGCACGCCCCAGGCCAGCCGGTGGCTGTTGATCCCCTGCCGCAGCAACTGCATCCAGGGCGTATGGCCGTAGCGCATACCGATCGGATTGCGGTCCAGCCGGTGCAGGCCCAGATCAGCAGCCAGTGCTCGGTAGCGGCGACTCACACTCGACTGCGACAAGCCGCTCTGCGCTGCGCTGGCGGTGGTGCTGCCGGTGAGCTCCAGCAGATCCACCAGCTGCAGATCCCGCAGCACGGCAGGGATGCGATACGGCTCGCGAGGCGAGTTGGGCAACGGATCTCGGGGGCTGGATGCCGTCAGTCTTCGCTGGATGCGTCATGCATCGGCGTGGGATTGTGCGAAGGACCACTGGTGATTCGCACAACAGCTGCGGCATCGGCGGGCTTTGCTCTCAGGATGGGGAGATGACCACAGCCCCCCTGCGCTGCCACCTGCTGATCGGCCCGCCCGGCAGCGGCAAAACCACCCTGGCCCACCAGCTGGCACCGCTGCTGCAGGGTGAAAACGGTGAGCCCGGCCTGGTGCTCTC
>Ga0194134_10001455_pt1 | contig 31483 bp, 33 predicted proteins | sample TA2KigOff0mmetaG_FD_148602 | JGI IMG/M metagenome (GOLD analysis project Ga0194134, IMG submission 148602) | Freshwater microbial communities from Lake Tanganyika, Tanzania - TA2015056 Kigoma Offshore 0m | ecosystem: Environmental > Aquatic > Freshwater > Lake | place: Tanzania: Lake Tanganyika... | reverse complement strand
CACCGGTGTGCCGGTGGGCGCGGCGAAATCCAGCCCGTAATGCGGCTGACGCGGCTGGCCGTTCAAAATCCTTTGGCTGCCGAAAACCCCGGAAATCCGGCCAGGGGCGGGGCGCACAAAGCCCTCGGCAAAGCCGGCCAGGCTGGTTTCAATGGCCCGGATCGCGGCCAGTTTTTCCCTTTCGCGGGCAATGCGGGCCAGGGTTTCGGCATCTGGCGTCACCTGGGCGGGCGGCAGGCCAGAAATGCTCTCGGTCGGCCAAGCCCGCTTGCTGATGTTCAGCACGCGGGTTTCCGCAGCGCCGCCGGGCGCCATGATCACCAACCGCGCCTGCGCGGCATGGTCGCGCCCAAAACCGAAGGCAAATTGCCCAATTGGCGAGACCCTGACCGCGCGGCCATCCAGCGCCAGCCTGGTGCCCGGCGCGGCGCGGCCCAGCACAAAGCCACCCTGCGTCAGCGCGGCCTCATTCAAGGTCACAGCGCGGGCAGGTGTTGCCAGCAGCAAGGCGGGCGCGGCGAATAGCAAGCGGCGGGGCAGAATGGGCATCACAAAAGGCGTCCTTGGCGCGTGCCATCGGCACTTACCCCTACCTCGCCATCGGCGAAGGTCAGGCGCAAGGGCTGGCCGGGGACAATCGCACCCGCCGCCACCACGGGCGCACCCTTGGCATCGCGCACCAGGGCAAAGCCGCGCGCCAGGACGGAGGCAAAGGAAGCGCTTTCCAACCGCGCGGCCAACCCTTCCAGCACGGCCCGCCGTTGACGCAGCGTGGCCAGCACCGGGGCTGGCGAAAGCCGCGTAAGGCCCGGCGCCCCCGCCAGCCCATCACGCCGCCGCGCCCAGGCGCCGCCAAGCCTGAGGCTGAGCGCTTCAATCGCTGCGCGGCGCGCAAGAATGCCCTCACGCGGATGGGAAATGCGAAGCGCGGCCAGGCTTTTTGCCCGCGCGGCCAGGCTGGTGCTGGCGGCCCGCGGCAGCCTTTCGCCCCAATCATCCAGGCGTTGGCGCGATTGCGCGAGCCGCGCCGGCACATCCGGCAGGCCGCGTTCGGCGCGGAGCAAGCGAAGCCGTGCGGAATTCGCCAAACCCGCTGCCGCCTGCCCCAAGCGCGCCCCGGTTTGCATCAGCGCGGCGGCAAGCTCTGCCCGCGCGGGCACGGCAAGTTCGGCGGCGGCGGTGGGTGTGGGGGCGCGGCGATCAGAAGCGTAATCAATCAGCGTCGTGTCGGTTTCATGGCCCACGGCGGAAATCAGCGGAATGGTGCTTTCAGCCGCGGCACGAATGACAATTTCCTCATTGAAAGCCATGAGGTCTTCAAGGCTGCCACCGCCACGCGCCACAATCAGCACATCGGGACGCGGCACGGTGCCGCCCGCTAGCAGGGCGGAAAATCCCCTGATGGCAGCAGCGATTTGTTCCGCCGCGCCCTGGCCCTGCACCGCGACCGGCCAAAGCAGGATATGGCGCGGAAAACGCCGCGCAATGGTGGTGCGGATATCCTGAATGACCGCGCCTTTTTCGCTGGTCACCACGCCAATGACGTGCGGCAGAAGTGGCAATGGGCGCTTGCGGGCCTCATCAAACAGCCCTTCTTCCAGGAGGCGTTTGCGCAGCGCTTCAATCCGCGCCAGCAGCGCGCCTTCGCCGGCATATTCCAGCTTTTCAATCACCAGCTGGTATTTTGACCGATCCGCGTAGGTGGAAATCCTGCCTGTCGCGATCATCTCCACGCCGTTTTCCGGCATGGTGCCGATACTGCGCACCGATCCTTTCCAGATGACGGCTTCGATCTTGGCGTCCTGATCCTTGAGCGAGAGATAGATATGCCCGGAAGGATAGCGCTTCATCTCAGTGATTTCACCGCGCAGGCGCAGCCGCCCGAAAGCGCCTTCCAGCGTGCGGCGAATGGCGCCGGCCAGATCGGCGACGCCATATTCAGGAGTATTATTCGGCCGGGATTCGTCCATGGGCAGAAAATAGGGGCGATTCAGTTTTTTGGCACGAGGCAAACACGCGCCCTGACTTCAGACACAGGGCCTGACGGCTTGACCGAAGCCCGGCCGGCGCCCATTCCGGGGACTTGAAAGCCGATCTTTCCATCCTGCCGCTGCTCGCCTTGGCTGCTTTCGCAACCGGGGGCGGGATACGCATGCTTGATCCGCTGCTGCCTTTGCTCGCTTCGGATTTTGGCGTGACGGTGGCGGGCGCGGCGCCGGTGCTGGCCGGGTTTTCGATTGCTTATGGCGCCGGGCAATTGGTGATCGGCCCGCTTGGTGATCGCTATGGGAAGCTTCGCGTCGCCTGGCTTGCCTTGCTGCTTTACGGCTTTGGCTTGGCGGCCTGCACGCTCGCTTCGGATCTTTCGGCCATGGTGGCGCTGCGCACGCTCACGGGGCTTTTGGCGGGTGCGGTGATCCCCCTCGCACTCGCCTGGATTGGTGATGCGGTGCCCTATGCCGACAGGCAAGCCACCGTCGGGCGCTTTCTGACCGGCATGGTGATGGCGCAATTGCTGGTGGGGCCACTTTCCGGCGTGTTGGCCGATATGGCGGGCTGGCGCGCTTCCTTCATGGTATTGGCGCTGCTGGCCTTGATGGTTTCAATCTTGCTCGGCCGGCGGCTTGGCACTGAACTCTGGCGCGCCGAAACGTCCGAGGCCGGGCGCGGCTTTCGCGGCAGTTTCCGGCCCTATCTGACGCTGCTGTCGCGCGCCCCTGGCCAGCGCCTGATGGTGGCGGGCTTTATTGATGGCGCGGTGCTGTTTGGTGGCGCCTTTCCGCTGACGGGTTCGCTGCTGATCGAGCGTTTCGGTTACTCGCCGGCCATGGCGGGTCTGGTGGTGGCGGGGTTCGGGCTTGGCGCCTTCACCTATACCCGGCTCGCGAAAGCCTTGGTGGCGCGCTTTGGCGAAACGCGCTTGCTGACCTTGGGCGGCGTATTGCTGGCGCTGGGGCTGGCAGGCACGGCCTTTGCGCCGAATGGGCTGGTGGTGGCCGCGATGCAATTCTGGCTCGGCCTTGCCTTCTACATGCTGCATGGCGTCTTGCAGGCACGCGCGACGGAAGCGCTGCCGGAAGCGCGCGGCACAGCAGTTGCGGCCTTCGCCATGGCGCTGTTTTTCGGCCAAAGCATGGGCGCTTTGGTGTTTGGTTCCATCCTGCATATGGCAGGCTATGCGGCGGTGTTTGTGGTCGCCGCCTTTGCGACACTTGGCCTGATGGTCTGGAGCCGGCGTTTGCTGAACGCGTGAGGCTTAGCCGAAGAAAAGCTGCCACAGCAAAGGCAATAACAGCGCCGTCGCCAACGCATTCAGCCCCATCGCCAAACCACTGAAGGCGCCGGCCACTTCATTCACCGAAATCGCCCGCGCCGTGCCAATGCCATGCGCTGCCGTGCCAATCGCCAGCCCGCGCGCGCGCCAATCCGTCACCCCGAGCAGCGTGAGCAAGGCCGGCCCAAGTGCAGCACCGACAATGCCGCTGCAAATGACAATCGCGGCAGTGAGCGAGGGCAAGCCGCCAATCCGTTCCGCCACCCCCATCGCGACCGGCGTGGTGACGGAACGGGGCGCAAGCGACGCCGTGACCTCCGGCGCGGCGGAAAACGCCAGCGCCAGCGCCACACCCGCCGCAGCCGCAAAGACACCACCCACAATCACGGACGCAATCGCCGCCGGCGCCGAGCGTTTCACCTGCAGCCACTGGCGCGCGAGTGGCACCGCAAGTGCCACTGTAGCCGGCCCCAATAGGAAATGAACGAATTGCGCCCCTTCAAAATAGGCGCGGTAATCAACCCGCGCCAGCAACAGGCCACCCGCGAGAAATACCACCGCAAAAAGCACCGGATTGGCCATGGGGTGAAACCGCGCCGCCCGCGCCAGGCGTTGCGCCGCCAGCCAGGCCAGCAAGGTCGCCGTCAGCGCGGCCAACGGCTCCCGCGCCAGATAGACCCAAATCTCGGCGAGGTTCGTCACGGATCAAGCCGCCGCAGCAGTGCCTGCGCGAGCAAGCCCGTGACGCCAATCGCCGCCAAGGTGCCAGCCAGGATCGCAAGCGAAAGCGGCGCCCAATCCTTCGCCAGCACGGGCAAATAAAGCACCACGCCCACACCGGCAGGCACAAACAACAGGCCAAGATTGGCCAAAAGCCCATCAGCACTTTGCGCAAGGTCACGCGGTGCCTCACCACCGCGCAGCAGCAGCACGATGAACAGCAGGGCCATGCCAATCACCGGCCCGGGCACAGGCAGGGACAGCCAGCGCGCCAGCACTTCCCCGGTCAATTGGCAGCAAAGCAGGGTAGTCAGGCCAGCAATCATGGGCAGCAACCTTCAAAAGACATGGGGGCAGTCTGGGGTGCCGCTTGCGTCAGCGGCGGGTTGGCTATGCACCGGATCACGCCCCCTTCCCGCGCCCGCCCGCGCAAAGCACCAGCACAATCGCCACAAAGGATGCCGCCGTAAACAACCCGAAGCCATTCACATAGCCGATCATCGCCGCCTGGCGCGCAATTTCCCCGCTCAGCTTCGCCAATTCCGGCACGGTTTCCAGCCCGAACCCACCCATGGACCCCGGCACTTGCAGCGTGCGATTGAAGGGCGAGATCATTTCCGTCATGCGGCTGTAATTCATCGCGCCTGAGCGAATGATCTCCGCCACGCTCAGCGAAATGAACAGGCTTGATCCGATGTTGCGCAGCAGATGGAACATCGCCATGGCTTCGGGCAGATGCTCCCGATCCAGTGTCTTGAAGGTCAGCACGGTCAGCGGCACCCAGATGATGCCAACCGAAATCCCTTGCAGCACGGCATTCCACAGCAGCGCTTCCTCGCTCACATTCAAATCAAACTGCATCAGCCACACGCCGGCTGCCACCATGGCGGCGAAGCCAATCGCCATGCCGATGCGCGGGTCCCAGCGGCCGATCAGGAAGGTCAGTGCAAAGCCAATCGTGCCGCCAATGCCGCGAAAGCCCACAATCTGCCCGATCACGCTATCGGGATAGCCGGCATATTGCTGAAGCAGTGACGGCAGCAGCACAATCGGCGTGAAATTCACCATGCCATAAATGAACACCAGCAAAAGCCCGATGGCGTAGCTGCGATCCAAAAGCAGCCGCAGATTTAAGAAGGGCTGCTTCGCTGTCAGGCTATGCGCGACGAAGATGTAAAACGCCAAGGCGGCGATGATGGTTTCCAGAATGATCTCATTCGATTCATACCAATCCAGCCGCTGCCCTCGGGATAGGATCAATTGCACGCAGGAAATCGCGACGGTCAGCGCCAGAAACCCGGTCCAATCAAGCGGCACGGGCTTGCCAGGTTCATCTTCCGGCAGCGTCGCCCAAAGCGCGAAGCTTGCCAGCACGCCCGCCGGCACAATCATGTAAAAGGCCCAGCGCCAGCCATAAGCCTCGGCCAATTGGCCGCCGAAAACCGGGCCAATCACCGGTCCCAGCACCACCGTCATGCCGAAGATGGAACTCACCAAGCCCGCCTGCTTGCGCGGGAAACTATCCAGCACAATCGCATTCGCCAAAGGGATCACCGGCGCGCCGATGCCGCCCTGCACAATGCGCCACAGCACCACGGTTTCGAGTGATTCCGCCTGCCCCACCAGATAGGTCGCGATGGTGAAGCCTACCACGCAGAACAGCATCACGCGCCGCCGCCCACTGCGCGCCACCAGCCAGCCGGTCATGGGTGTGACGATGGCGGTGGCGAGAATATTGAAAGTGGTGGTCCAGGCGATTTCATCCGGCGTCGCGGCCAGGCTGCCCTGCATCTGCGGCAGCAGGGTGGAGGCAACCAGCAGCGTAGTGGCGTAAAGCGTTGCCCCCATCACCACCGCCGCCAGGATCAGGCAGCGGCGCGTGACCGACAATTCCAATATCGGGTTGGTTTCCGACATCAGGCCGGTTTTCGCCAATAAATATCCCGCAAGCCTATGGCGGACATGGAATTTTCCTGCCAGACTTCCCGCAATGAGGGAACGGATACTGCCAAGTCTTGACGCGGGTGGCGAGCCTTTCCAGCGCCCCCCCACCCCACAAAAGCGCCTTTGACCATGCGGGGCGGCCTTTTGCGTTTTGTGCTGCTGGTGGGGGTGCCGGTGCTGGCGCTGCTGGTGGCGGCAGCCTTCTGGCTGACCGGCGGGCGCTACATCACCACCGAAAACGCCTATGTCCGCGCCGATATCGTGCAGATTGCCCCGGAAGTGGCCGGCCGCGTGACCGAAGTGCTGGTGCGCGACCATGCGCGCGTCCCCGCCGGCGCTGTACTGCTGCGGCTGGCCCCCACCCCCTTCCGCCTGGCGCTAGAAAAGGCCGAGGCGGAATTGGACGCAGCCCGCACGCAGGTAGAGCTTTCCCGCGCCACCTTCCAGGAAACCCAGGGCGAAATGGCGGAGCTGGAAAAGCGCGTCGCTTTCCTGCTGCGTCAGGCCCGCCGGCAGGAAGAATTGGCGAGCCGCGGCATCGCCCCCACCGCGCGCATGGAAGAAACCCAGCATGATGCCCAAGTGGCGCAGGACAGGATGAATGTGCTGCGCCAACGCCTTGTCCGGCTGCTGACCACACTGAAGGGCGACCCCGATCTGCCGGTGGATGATCACCCGCAAGTGCGGGAGAAAATCGCCGAACGTGACCGCGCCGCGCTGGATTTGGCGCGCACCGAAATCAAGGCGCCAACCGGCGGCACGGTGGTGAATCTGCGCCTGCAAGTGGGCGAGCAATTGCGCGCCGCGACCCCGATTTTTTCTCTGGTATCGGATAGCCGCCCTTGGGTGGATGCGAATTTGAAGGAAACTACGCTGACGCATGTGGCGGTGGGCCAGCGCGTGGATGTGGTGCTGGATATCTATCCGAACGTAACCTGGAAGGGTGTGGTGGAAAGCATCAGCCCCGCGACGGGGGCGGAGTTTGCGATTCTGCCGCCGCAAAATGCCTCAGGCAATTGGGTGAAGGTGGTGCAGCGCCTGCCGGTGCGCATCCGCCTTGAACCCCATGCGGGCGAGCCGCCCTTGCGCGCCGGCGTGACCGCGACGGTTTCCATTGATACCGGGCGCGGGCGGAGCATTGCGGATGCGGTGAGCGGGTTTTTTGATTTGTTCAGGGGGAAGGCGGAGGCGGCGGGGGCGCGTTAGGCTAGCCTCTGGCCCGGTTTTCGCCCTTCGCCTTGGGCGCCTTGAACGGCGCCACCTTGATTTCCCCCGCGCGCTGGCGGGCGCGCGCGATATCAAAACTGCCCTGCATGCGCATCAGCGTATCCATGGAAACGCCAAAGGCTTTTTCGACCCTGATCGCCATTTCCGGCGATAGCGCGGCGCGTTCATTGAGCAACGCCGAAAGCGCTGGCCGCGTGACGCCGAGCACCTTGGCCGCTTCCGTGACGGAAAGCCCGTGGGGGTCAATCACCTCATGCTTGATGAAACCGCCGGGATGGGCGGGGTTTTTCAGGCGGATGCCTTGTGTGATGGTCATGGGCGGCTCCTTCAATGGTAATCCTCATAATCCAGGTTGATGATTTCGATTTCCGTCTGATCAATCCTGAACGTAAGGCGCCAATTCTTGGTGACCGAAAGGCTCCATTCGCCCTTGCGGTCACCGGTCAATTGATGCGCCTTCCAGCTTGGTATGCTGCGCAATTCATCTTCCCGCGCCATGTCTTGCAGGAAGGAAATCATGCGCCGCAGCTTTGGCACCACAGCCGGTTGAAGGCCGGAAGCATCATCATCTTCAATGAAGCGCCGCAGGCCCTTATGGATGACATTGCGGATTTTCATTGTGAAGCATTCTAGAGCGACGCGACATAAATGTCAAGTGTAACTTTACAGGCAACGGTCGTGTTTGGCGATCCATTGATGCCCTCGCAAACCGCTCATCAGGTCGCGAAAATCTACCCCCACCCCACCGCTTCCGCATACCTAACCCCCGTCAGCACCAACCCCTCCGGCGGTGCGGTCTGGCCTGCCTTGGCGCGGTCTCCGCCCAGCAACACCGCACGCGGCCAGGAAGCCGGGCGGCGGCCATAGCCAACCTCCGCCAGCGTGCCCACCATGTTGCGCACCTGGTGGTGCAGAAAGCTCCGCGCCTCGGCGATGATTTCAATCTCCTCCCCCAGCCTGGTCACATCCAGCCGGTCGAGTGTGCGGAGCGGTGATTTCGCCTGGCAGGAAGCGGCGCGATAGGCGGAAAAATCATGCCTGCCCAAAAGCCCCTGCGCGGCTTCATGCATGGCCGCCGCATCCAGGCGCTTCTTCACATGCCACACGCGGCCAAAATCCAAGGCCGGGCGCGCCGGGCGGTTCAGGATGCGGTAGCGATAGGCGCGGCCAATCGCGGAAAACCTGGCGGACCAATCCTCGGGCACTATCGCCGCACCGGTCACCGAAACCGGGTGCGGGCGGGTGTGGAAGTTCAAGGCCTCTCGCACCCGTTCGGGCGGCAAGTCAGTGCCCAAATCCAGATGTGCCACCTGGGCTTCGGCATGCACGCCGGCATCGGTGCGGCCAGCGGCGGTGACCAGCGGGGCTTCTCCGCCATTCAAATGCGCGGCGGCTTCTTCCAGCACCAATTGGATGGAAAGCAAGCCATCCTGGCGCTGCCAGCCGCAAAAGGGCGCGCCATCATATTCCAGCCTCAACGCATAGCGGGGCATGGCGTCATTCCAGGTGCGTGCCGGCGGGGATGGGCAGGCCGCGCAAAAACGCCTCGGCCGGCATGGCGGCGCGGCCAGGGCGTTGCAGGCGCTGCAAGCGGAGCGCGCCCTGCCCGCAGGCAATGAGGCCGGCATCATCCAGGGCCTCACCGGGGGAGCCATGGCCCGCTTCAAGCGCGGCGGCGGAAACCCGGATGGCTTCCCCCTTCAGCAGGAAGAAGGTGCCCGGCCAGGGGTTGAGCGCGCGGATGCGCCGTTCCAGCACCTCGGCCGGTTGTGCCCAATCCAGGCGGCCATCTTCCTTCGTGAGTTTGGGGGCATAGGTGATGCCCTCTGCCGGCTGAGGTGTCGCCGCCAGGTCTTCCGCCAGCACGCGCAGGATCAGCCGGGCGCCAAGCGCGGCCAGCGCATCATGCAGTTCGGGCGTGGTGGTGGCGGGGATGATCGGCACCGCTTCCGCCAGCAGCATCGGCCCCGTATCCAGCCCTTCTTCCATGCGCATGATGGTGATGCCGGCCTCGGTGTCGCCAGCCAAAATCGCCGCCTGGATCGGCCCCGCCCCGCGCCAGCGCGGCAGCAGGGATGCATGGATATTGAGGCAGCCGCGCCGCGGCGCATCCAGCATGGCTTTCGGCAAAATCAGCCCATAGGCCGCGACCACCGCCACATCCAGATCAAGGGCAGCGAATGCCGCGTGTTCAGCCTCATCGCGCTTCAAGCGCGCGGGGTGGCGGACGGGCAGGCCCAATTCCAAGGCAGCGCGATGCACCGGGCAGGGCGTTTCCTTCTGGCCGCGCCCGGCGGGTTTGGGCGGCTGGCAATAAACCGCGGCGATCTCATGCCCCGCATCATGCAAGGCGCGCAACGCCGGCACCGCGAAATCCGGGCTGCCCATGAAAGCCAGGCGCAAAGGGTGCGCGGGGTTGCTCACCCGCGCTGCTGGGATTTCAGATCCTTGGCGAGCTTACGCAGGATCATATTGCGCTTGAGTGCGGAAAGATGGTCCACGAACAAAACGCCGTCCAAATGGTCAATTTCATGTTGCAGGCAGGCGGAAAGCAGGCCTTCGCCCTCAATCTCCCGCTTCGCACCGGTCAGGTCCAGGTAGCGTACCTTCACGCGGGCAGGGCGCGTCACATCGGCATATTGACCGGGGAGGGATAGGCAGCCTTCTTCGCGCACAGCCAATTCTGTGCTTTCGATGATGATTTCCGGGTTCACCAGCACCATCGGATCGGGCTTTTCCTTGGGCTGGATATCCAGCACTACCAGCCGCAGCCCTTCGCCGATTTGTGGCGCGGCCAGGCCAATGCCAGGCGCGGCATACATCGTGGCGAGCATCTTGGGCGCGAGGGCGCGGATAACATCGCCATCGGCATCGCCAAGCGGGCGCGCCTTCAGGCGCAGCCTTTTGTCGGGCACGAATAGGATGGGCAGGGTTTCGGTTTCGGTCATGGCAGGGGCTGGCATGTAGCCCCGCGCGCCCCCCCTTGCAACGCCAAAGCCGCAAGCCAAAATAGGGTCTGAGCAGGGCGCTTCGGGCCCGGCAACACGCTTCGCTCTCGGATGAGGAGGCCCTTTTTAGTGACCAGACCTTCGCTTTTCGGCTCGCCCTTGTTTCTTGGCTTCGATCATCTGGAACAGATGCTCGATCGTGTGGGCAAGAATGCCGATGGCTACCCGCCCTATAACATCGAACAGATCGGCGATAACCGGCTGCGCATTACGCTGGCGGTGGCCGGCTTTTCCATGGATGATTTGCAGATCACGCAGGAAGACAATCAATTGGTCATCCGGGGTCGGCAGAAGGATGATTCGGAAGGCCGGATTTTTCTGCATCGCGGCATCGCCGCCCGCCAATTCCAGCGCGCCTTTGTGCTGGCGGAAGGCATAGATGTGGAAGGTGCGTGGCTGGATAACGGCCTTTTGCATGTGGAATTGAAGCGGCCCCTGCCGGAGGTTCGCGTCAAGACCATCCGCATTGACACCAAAACCAATGGCGCCGCCACCATCGTGGAAGGGCGCCCTGAACGGGGCTGAACGCCCCATTCCCGCCGGGCCTGTTTCAGGACGGCACATCAGCGCGAGCCTTTAAGGACGCGCAAAGGACAAGACCATGAATGACCAGGAAGAATTCGACAATGAAACCGAAGCCGAACAGGAAATCATCCTGACGGCCGAGGATTTGCGCCAGCTCTCACCGCTTGATTGGGCGCGCTATGGCACGAACCGCATCGCCTACATGCGGCGCGTAATGGTGAACAACCAGCACGCCATCGCGATCCACGCGGCAGACGGCACGCAGATTGGCGCCGCGCCGGATTACGCGCTTGGCGCGGCAGCAATTTTCCAGCATGGGATGGGTGTGGCGCTGGTTCACTGACCAGCGTTAAACATCACTTCACCCGCGGTAGTTTCTGTTCCACGAGTGCTGCCATCACGCCGCCGCCATAGGGGATGGCTTCGTCGTTGAAATCATAATGCGGGTTATGCACATCGCAGCCGCCCGCATCACCCGTGCCATTGCCAACATGGATGTAAGCGCCGGGGCGCTGCAACAGCATGTAAGCGAAATCCTCGCTCCCCATCACAGGCGTGCGGTTGCGTTCCACCGCCGCTTCACCGACCAATGACGCGGCGGCATCGGCTAGCGCGGTGGCTTCTTCCGGCGCATTGATAGTGGGGGCGGCGATTTCCTTGAAAGTGATTTCGGCAGTCGCGCCAAAGGCCGCTGCCGTGCCCTGCACCACGGCGCGCATGCGGTCTTCCACCAGGCGCATCATTTCCACCTTGAAGGCGCGCACCGTGCCCTTCAGCGTCACTTGGTCAGGAATCACGTTATGGGCTTGGCCAGCGTTGAAGCAGGTCACGCTCAGCACTGCGCTATCCAAGGCCGGCACATTGCGCGCCACCACGGTCTGTAAGGCGGTGACGATTTGCGCGCCCACCACCACGGGATCAATGGTCTGTTCCGGGCGCGCGCCATGGCCGCCCTTGCCTTGGATCACGATGTCGAAAAATATAGCTCCCGCCATGATCGGGCCGGGACGGATGGCGAATTGCCCCACCGGCAGGCCAGGGCGGTTATGCAGCCCATAGACTGTATCGCAGGGGAAGCGATCAAACAGGCCATCAGCCAACATGGCCTGCGCACCGCCACGGCCTTCTTCCGCTGGCTGGAAAATGAAATGCACCGTGCCATCGAAATTGCGCGTCTCCGCCAGATAGCGCGCGGTCGCGAGCAGCATGGTGGTATGCCCATCATGCCCGCAGCCATGCATCTTGCCCTCAATGCCGGATTTATGCGCGAAGCCATTGGCTTCCGGCATGGGCAGCGCATCCATATCGGCACGCAACCCAAGCCGGTCCTGACCATTGCCGTTGCGCAACACGCCAATCACGCCGGTCTTGCCAATGCCGCGATGCACCTCAATCCCCCAGGAGGCGAGGCGTTCGGCCACCAGCGCGCTGGTCCTGACTTCCTCAAACCCAAGTTCGGGATGGGCATGGAAATCGCGCCGCCAGGCGGTGAGTTCTTCATGCCATTCGCGGATTTTCTCGACAGGTGTCACGCGGCTTTCCCCCGGTTCGGACTTCAGGTGAGAAATCTATAGGGCAGCGGCGCGCCCTGGGCTACGCTACCACGCAAGGGCCGCGCAGTTGGCCCAATTTCAGGAGGATCCCATGCACCCAACCCGACGCCTGCTGCTTTCCGCCCTGCCCGCCGCTGCCCTGATTGGGCGCGCAGAAGCCCAAGGCAGCTTCCCTGATCGCGCCGTGCGTTACATCGTCCCCTTCCCGCCCGGTGGGCTGACGGACATCATGGCCCGGCTGATGGGCCAGAAACTGTCGGAGATTTGGGGCCGGCCCGTGATCATCGAAAACCGCGCCGGCGGCAATGCGCTGATCGGCGCCGATGCGGCGGCGAAAAGCCCGGCCGATGGCTATACGCTGCTTGCCATCACCATGACGCACACTGTCAATGCTTCACTTTTTCCCAATGCACCCTTCAATTTCCGCCAGGATTTCACGGCAATTTCCGTCCTTGGGTCGCTGCCTTTGGTGGTGGTCGTGAATGCCGAACGCAACCCAGCGCGGACCCTGGCTGATCTGCTGACCCAAGCCCGCGAACGCAATCTGAATGCCGGATCATCAGGCAATGGATCGCCCCCGCATCTGGGGCTGGAATTGGTGCGGCGTGTGTCTGGTGCGGGGGACAGGATTACCCATGTGCCCTATCGCGGCGGCGCGCCTTCGGTCACGGATCTGGCGGCGGGGAATCTCGATTTCATGGTCTCCAACCTGCCGGAATGCATCGCGCAAATCCAAGGCGGGCGGCTTCGCCCCCTTGCCATTACCTCTGCCAGCCGCCATCCGCTGGTGCCGGATGTGCCAACGGTGCGCGAAGCGGGATCACCCGAACTTGAAATGACCAATTGGACCGCGATGATGACCAATGCGGCGGTGCCAGCACCCATCCTGGCTAAGCTTGAAGCCGATAGCCTGGCCGCCATCCGCGACCCTGAGGTCTCTCGCCGCGCGCGTGACGGTGGTTTTACCGTGGAAGCCTGGGACAGGGCGCGCAGCGCGGCCTATATCAGCGCCGAGACTGACCGCTGGGCCAGGCTGGTGCAGGAAGCAAAATTGAAGGCGGATTGATGCGACTTTCCCTGACTGAAGCAGAACAGCTTGTCACCGCGGCGCTGGCGGCATCCGGCGCCGCGCCCGAGATGGCCAAGCGCACCGCCGCTGCGCTGGTTGCGGCTGAGGCCGCAGGGCAGGCGGGGCATGGCCTGTCACGCGTGGCGCAATATGCGGCGTTCCTGCGCAATGGCCGCGCCGATGGAAAGGCTGTGCCCCGCATCATCAACGAACGCGGTGGGGCGGCGCTGATTGATGCCGGGCATGGGCTGGCCTATCCCGCACTCGCCTTGGCGGAACAGGAAGCGGCTTGGCGTGTACGCGGCCATGGCATTGCCTTTGTCGGCATCACCAATAGCCACCATTCCGGCGCCATGGGCCTGCCGGTGCGGCGGCTGGCGGAACAGGGGCTGATCGCCTTGGCCTTCACCAATTCCCCTGCCGCCATGCCCGTGCCGGGTGGCCGCCGGCCGCTGATGGGCACCAACCCCATCGCCGCGGCTTTTCCGCGCCGCGATGCGCCGCCGCTGGTGATTGACATGGCGCTGTCTGAGGTAGCGCGCGGCAAGATCATGGTCGCCGCCAAGGAAGGCCGCCCCATTCCCGAAGGCTGGGCTTTGGATGCCGAAGGCCGCCCCACCACCGATGCCAAGGCCGCGCTTTCGGGCGCCATGCTCGCCATGGGCGGCACCAAGGGTGCCCTACTCGCGCTGATTGTCGAATTGCTTTGTGTGGCGCTGACCGGCGCCGCGTTCGGTTTTGAAGCCGATAGCTTCTTTCAGGATGAGGGTAATCGCCCGCGCTTGGGCCAGGCGCTGCTGGTGATAGACCCTGGCGCGCTTGCTGGTGCGGATGGTTTTGCCGCGCGGATCGAGGGCCTGATCACCGCCATGCTGGCTGATGATGGCGTGCGCCTGCCCGGCGCCAAGCGCGATGCGCAAAGCATACGTGCCAGCACTGAGGGGATCGAAATCCCCGATGCCGTCTTGGAAAAAATCAAGGCTCTGGCCATCCCGTGAGCAAATCCCAGGAACCGGACAAGCATTGCGGCCCCGCCGCCGTGGCCGCGCTTTTCGCGCATCGTCCCGGCGATGTGCTGCGGTTTTTCTATACGCCGATGCGCCGCCAGGAAGCGGGTGCTTATTGCGCGGCTTTGGCCAAGCGCCGCCTGCCTTACCGCGAAGTCCCGCCCGAGGAATTACAGCGCATCGCCGGCACCACGCATCACGGCGGCATGGTGGCGGTGGCGTGGCCACGCAGCGTGACCTTGTTGGACATAGCCAACCTGCCGCCGCTGCTTTGGGCCGCGCCGGTGCTGCCCATTCTGGATGGCATTGGCAATCCGCATAATCTTGGCGCCATTGCACGCTCCGCCGCGTTTTTCGGCTGTAAGGCGCTGGTGATTTCGGGCGACAACCGCCAGGCGCGGCTTTCGGATGCGGCCTTGCGCACTGCCGAGGGGGGCTTGGAAGCCCTGACCGTGTTTCAGGCACCCGATCTGCCCGCGCTGCTGTCTGCGCTCGCGCCACGCATGTTGAGCCTGGCCGCCGTGGCGCGGGATGGCGTGGCGCCAGAAGCCCTGCCGCGCGGGCGCCCCTTTGCGCTGGTCCTGGGCAATGAGGAAAAGGGCCTATCGCGCGAAAGCATTGCCGCCTGTGCGGCACGCGTGACGCTGCCCGGGTCGGGTACGGTGGAAAGCCTGAATGTTTCAGTCGCTGCTGCCGTGCTGATCCATGCGCTGTGGCGCTAATGGCGGGCGCTTTGAAATGCTTGCGAAAACGGCGCAAAGCTGCGCTTTCTTGCGGGTGACATGACCGAAGGCACCCTTACATCACGCGCTGCGCCAGAAGGGACGGTCCTGATATTCTCCGGCAGGCTGGATGCCGAAGCTGCGGCGGCGCTGTGGACAGCGATGACGCGCGCGCTTGCTGCAAAGCCGAATGTCATTGATCTGTCCGACGTCGATGTCATGGATAGCGCCGGCGCCATTCTGGTGCTGCGCGCGGGGGATGCAGTGGCGGTGCAGGGCGGCTCAGCCGATGTGCTGGCGGTTCTGGAGCGTAACCGTGCCGCGTTGAAAGCCGCCCCCGTGCCCAGCGAAACGCCGCGCGAATTCGCCCCCATTACGCGCTTTGGTGGCGCGGTTTATGGCGGCATGCAGGCCGCACTTTCAGGCATTGCCTTCGCGGGGGAAGCTTTGGTCGCGGCGTTGCGCGTGATGTTTCGCCCACGCCTATTTCGCGGTGGTGAGTTTCTGCGCCATTTGGATGAGATTGGGCTCCGCGCCTTTCCGCTGACGCTGCTGCTCGGGTTTCTGATTGGGCTGATCCTGGCCTATCAATCCTCCATCCCGCTCAAGCGTTTTGGGGCAGAGATTTTTGTGCCCAATCTGGTTGGCATTTCACTTTTGCGCGAATTGGGCGCGTTATTGGCCGGCGTCGTGCTGGCCGGGCGCACGGGTTCTGCCTTCGCTGCTGAACTCGGCACCATGACGGTGAATGAGGAAGTGAATGCTTTGCGCATCATGGGTATTGATCCCATGGTGATGCTGGTTCTGCCGCGCATCCTGGCGGGGATATTGGTGATGCCGGTGCTGACACTGTTGATGAATTTGGCCGGGCTGACTGGCATGACGGTAGTGATGCAGAGCCTGGGCTTTCCCTGGAGTGCGGTTTCCAACCAATTGCAGCAATGGCTGAGCCTTGGTGATCTCATGGGCGGATTGTTCAAATCCATGTGTTTTGGCCTGGTGATCGCGGCCATTGGCTGCCGCGCCGGGCTTTCCGCCGGCTTCGGCCCGCGCGCGGTGGGTGATGCCGCAACAGCAGCCGTGGTGGGCGGCATTGTTGCCATTGTCGCCATGGATGGCGTTTTCGCGATTCTGTTTTTCAGGCTTGGCATATGAACGACGAAACAATCATTCGCGTCGAAAACCTGGCCGTCCGCTTCGGCCCGCGCACCATTTTCAAGGACGTGTCCTTTGAAGTGAAGCGCGGTGAGGTCTTTATCATCCTGGGCGGTTCCGGCTGCGGCAAATCAACCTTGCTCAAGGCACTGATCGGCATTGTGCCAATTGCTGCCGGGCGCTCTGAAATCCTGGGTGTTGATCTGGCGCAAGCGGATGCGGAAGGCCGGCTTGGCTTGCTGCAACGCATTGGCGTGATGTGGCAATCAGGTGCGCTTTTCGGCAATATGAGGCTGTCTGAAAATGTGGAATTGCCCTTGGAAGAACATACGGATTTGCCGCGCCCGGCACGCGAAGCCCTGGCACGCGCCAAGCTTGGCCTGGTTGGACTAGGCGATGCGGCGGGGCTACTGCCGGCTGAGATTTCCGGTGGCATGGCCAAGCGCGCTGGCATTGCGCGCGCCATGGCGCTTGATCCGCCCTTGCTGATTTTGGATGAACCCTCCGCCGGGCTTGACCCGATTACCTCGGCCGGTTTGGACAAGTTGATCCTGGATATTGCGCGCAGCACCGGCACCACCTTCGTGGTGGTGACGCATGAATTGCAATCCATTCTGGCCATTGGGGATCGCTGCATCATGCTGGACAAGGAAGCGCGCGGCATGATCGCCATGGGCAAACCGCGTGAATTGCGCGATACCGCAACGCACCCCACTGTGAGATCCTTCTTCCGGCGAGAGGCCGCCTGATATGGCAAAACCGCCCAACACGCTTTTTCTTCGCGTCGGCATGCTCGCACTTGCTGCAATTGCGCTCGCGGTTGGCTTCATCCTGTATCTGACGGCGGGGCAATTCGGCACCAAATCGGATTATTTCGAAACCTATGTGGGCGAATCCATCGTGGGGCTTGATGTCGGCGCGGCAGTGCGCTTTCGCGGCGTGCAGATCGGCCGCGTGACGGAAATATCGCTCGCGGCTTCGGTCTATGATGTGCCGGAAGCGCGCAGCAATCGCTATGCGATGCAGTTGGTGGTGATACGCTTTGCCGTGGAAAGATCACGCGTTGCGCGCATCGCGTCCCTGGAAGACATGATCGCGGGCGGGCTTCGCACTCGCATCGCTTCACAGGGCATCACCGGCGTCACCTATCTGGAAATTGATATTCTGGACCCGGCGCGTTACCCGCCCATTCAAGTGCCCTGGACGCCGCGTTATGACCATGTGCCGGCAGTGCCTTCCACCATTACGCAGGTCACCAGTGCGGCAGAGCAGATTTTGCGACGCCTGGAAGCTTTGGATATCGAAGCATTGGTCAATAACGCCGCCGGGCTGATGGGTGATTTGCGGCGCCAGGTGAATGATGGCGAAGTGGCCGTGGCACTTCGTGAAGCTGGCGAAACCCTGGCCGAACTGCGCGCCGAGCTGCGCAAGGTGCGGCTTGAGGATACGGCGACAGAACTCCGATCCGCGATTGCCAATATGGGCGATGCCGGGCGCAGCGTGCAGGAATTGATGGCCAGCCGCGAAATACGTGATGCCCTGGTGCGTATCCCCGCAGCCGTGACGGCGCTGGAACAAACGATGCGCGCCGCGCGCGGCACGACCGCCGATCTGCAAGCCGATCTGTCACCACTGATGCGCGATTTGCGGTCCTCGGTCGCCAATCTGCGTGATACGACGGAAGCGCTACGGCGCAACCCTTCGCAAACCCTGCTCGGCGCGCCGCCGCCGCCGCCCAATCGGGAACGCCGCTGACATGAAGACCCTGCATCGCCGCGCCCTGCTGCTGGCCGCACCTTTTCTTGCCTCTGCCTGTTCGGTCCTGCCGGATCGGCCCTATCAGGAAGTGCTGCGCTATGCCCTTGAACCAAGCCGCCAGGGGGATGGCTGGCGCGGCAAGGGGCGGCGACTTTTGCTGCTGAGGACCCTCCGCGCACCACCCGCTTTGGACGTGCGGGGGCTGCGCAGCATTCGCCCCGATGGGACGGAAGAAATTGATTTCTACGCCGAATGGATCGCCCCACCTGCGGAGGCTGCTGAACAGGCTTTGCGCCGCTGGCTGATGGATGCCAGGCTTTTCGCCGCCGTGCTGGCGCCCGGCAGCCGCGCCAATGCTGATTTTGTGCTGGAAGGCGAATTGACGCGGCTGGTCGCCAATCGCGCCCGCGGTCAGGCGGAAGCGGAATTGAATTTCGTGCTGATTTCAGAACGCGAAACCTCGGCGCGCGTGCTGGGGCAGATGATCAGCACCGGTAGCGCTGCGCTTCCGAACAATGTGCCGCGCCCTGATCAGGCGGCAGCGGCGATGAATGCTGCTTTGGCGAATGCATTTGCTTCCTTGGAACAGGCGCTGTCGCGTTACGCCTGATCCCGCCGGCGCCGCGCACGGCGAAAGGCGTATATCAGATGCAGCGCATAGGCCGCGATGGAACCGCCCACCACGACCCAGGCGAGCGGTTCCACCCAGCCCTGCACATCTTCGTAATGGTCTTCCAGCATATAGCCGGCGATGGCGAGGAAGCTCAGCCAAATCGCTGAACCAATCGCCGTCCAGACATAAAAGACTGGGCGCGGGATCAGCACCATGCCGGCGGGGATGGAAATGATGGTGCGAATGCCAGGCAGCATGCGCCCAAAGCAAAGCGCGAAAGGCCCCCAGCGCTTCAGTGTGCGTTCCGCGCGGTCCATGTCTTCGGTTTCAAAGGCGAACCATTTGCCGTAGCGCGCGACCAACGGGCGGATGCGGTCCATCCCGAACCAGCGGCCGATTTCATACCAGAAGGCATTGCCGACCACCGTGCCAAGCACACCAATCAAAATAACGCCAATCAGCGAAATCTCGCCCCGCGCGGCGGCGAACCCCGATGCGGCCATGATGATTTCAGATGGGATGGGCGGGAAGATGTTTTCCGCCACCATCAGCACAAACACGCCCATCAGCCCGGTTTCCGCGACTTGGCGCGCCACCCATTCAAACATTCAATCCACCTTGAAGATCAGCAGCGTGAGCCAGCGCCCGCGCACGTAATTAAGCCCGGTGACAGAACCGGCATCGCGCGGGGTGATGCCGCGTTCCGCTGCCGCTGCGCGAAACGCCGCTTCCTGCCGATGCGAAACCGCCACCACACGTCCGGGCTTTCCCGCGAGGAACTCCGCCGCCGCCGCACCATCCCGCAGCAGCGCAATGCCGCCACCCAGCGCAAATTGCAGCGAGGGTTCATGATAGCCCACCACACCGAAATCCCGGTCGCGCAAGCCAGGGGCAATGGCGCGCACCTCAGCCGCCAAACGCGGTGAAACCCATACGGCATGGATGCGCGGAATAACGCCTTCCAGCACGGCGGCATAAACCGGCACACTCAACACCGCACCCAGCAAAGCCGCACGCGCCCAATGACCCGCGCGCGCCGCGCGCCACAGCAGCAGGCACAGCGCAACACCAAACCCAAGCCCAATCAGGCCGAAAATATCCACGCGCTTTTCGGCATAAAACGCCGCCGCCATGGCGGCGATGGGCAGACCAAGCGCAACACCGCCCAGCGCCAGCCAGCCAATCGCAGCCAGCCAGCGCGGCGTAGGCCGGCGCAAAGGATCAAGCGCCCAGGCAGCCGCCAGCAGCATCAGCGCGGGATAGGCCGGCAGCGCATAATGCGGGAGTTTAGTCGCCACCGCTTCAAACAATAGCCAGACCGGCACTGCCCATCCCAACAGAAACCGCGTTTGCGGCTTCAGCCGATCCGCCCAGGCGCCGGGAAGCGCACGCAGCACAATCCAGGCCGAAGGAAAGGCCGTGATGCCGAACAGGAAGGTGTAGAAACCCGGCGGACCCCAATGGCTTTCCTCGCCCGATCCCACCTTGCTCAGCATGTCATCGCCGATGGCCTCTGAGAAAAACCGACCCTCGGTCGCGATGCCAATGGCGATGAACCAGGGTGCGGCGCAGGCAATCATCAAAGGCACGCCCCATAACGGGCGGAGTGCGCCAAACCAGGGCGCGCGGCGATCCACCACCAGCAAGGTGATACCGGCCAACAAAGGCACCATGGGCGCAATGGGCCCCTTCAGCAGCACACCCGCGCCAAGTGCCAACCAAAAGCCCAAAGCCTGCTTTGTGGTGAATTGCGCTGGCGCCAGATAGGCGCGGCCCATCAGCAGCATCGCCGCGGTGATGCTGGCCAGCAACGCCGCATCGGTCTTGGCAATATGGGTTTCCACCACCAGCACCATGCAGGGTGCCAGCATCGCCGCTGCCAAAAACGCCGCACGGCGCCCGACCAAGGCGCGGCCCAAATAACAAATGGCCAATACCGCGAGCAGCGCGCCGATCAGCGATGGCAGCCGATAAGCCCAAATGGCACTCCGCGCCGGGATGCCCACGGCTTCCAGCGTATGCACGGTCGCGGCCTGCGCCCAATGAATGCCAACGGGCTTCTTGTTGCGTTCAACCTCACCGAGCTTGATCCGCACATAATCGCCGGTTTCCACCATCTGGCGGCTCGCCTGGGCGAAGCGGCTTTCGTCGCGATCACCGGGCGGGATGGAAAAGAAGCCCGGCAACCAAAGCAATAGACAGAGCAGCGCAAGCCACCAGCCCGGGCGGCGCGTTTCCGGCAATCGGTCAAGGAAGCTGCCCAGGGTCATCTCGAGGGCCATCTAGCACGAGTGAAGCGCGGGTGCCATGAAGGCGGCATGAATGAGACCCCAACCAAGCCAAGGCGCCCGCCTGGCCTGCCGACAAGGCGCGCCGCGCGTGATGTGCTGGATGCCGTGCTGGAAGCGCATCGGCCTTTGGAAGAAGCGCTGGAGGCGCTGCCCGCCCGGCTTGAAGCGCGCGACAGGGCGGCGGCGCATCGCATTGCCGCCATGGTGCTGCGCCGGCTTGGCAGCATAGATGCGGTGCTGGAGCCCTTTTTGCGTCGCGAACCCCCGCCACCAGCGCGTCATGCGCTGCGGATTGGGGTCGCAGAATTATTGCTGCTGGGGACGCCTTCCCATGCTGCCGTGGCCTCTGCGGTGGATCTCGCGCCCCGCGCCTTTGCCGGCTTGGTGAATGCTGTGTTGCGCAAGGTGGCCGCAGAAGGGGATGCATTGCTGGAAGGGCTGGATGCGGCGCGGTTGGATACGCCGCCCTGGCTCTGGTCCGCCTGGCACGCGGCCTATGGCCCTGCGGTGCGCAGCATTGCGGAAGCGCATTGCGGCCCAGCGCCCTTGGATATTTCGCTGAAACCGGACGCTACGCCGCCAGAGGGCGCCGAAGCCCTGCCCGGCGGGTCCTTCCGCCTGTCCGCCGGCACCCGCGTGATGGAACTGCCCGGCTTTGCCGAGGGTGCACTCTGGGTGCAGGACGCCGCCGCTGCCCTGCCCGCCCGGCTGCTGGCGCCGCAGGCGGGGGAACGCATCGCCGATCTTTGCGCTGCCCCCGGCGGCAAAACGGCGCAGCTCGCGGCAGCCGGCGCCAAGGTCACGGCGGTGGAGCGTGATGCGAAACGCGCCGAACGGCTGCGTGAGAACCTTGCCCGGCTGCACCTGCCGGCAGAGATCATCACCGCGGATGCGGCTCAATTTCGCGCCCCTGCACCCTTTGATGCCATTCTGCTGGATGCGCCCTGCAGCGCCACCGGCACCATCCGCCGCCACCCGGATGTGGCCTGGCTGAAGCGCGCGCGCGATGTCGCGACCGCGGCCGCCTTGCAATCGCGCCTGCTGCAGTCTGCCGCCGGCATGCTGGCACCGGGCGGGCGCTTGGTTTTCGCCACCTGTTCCTTGCAGGCCGAAGAAGGCGAAGCCCATTTGCGTGAAGCCCCTGCGCTTGGCTTGAAGCTTGACCCGATCCGCCCCGATGAAATGCCAGAACTGCCTGAGGCGATCCTGCCATCCGGCGCCGTGCGCACCCGCCCGGATTACTGGGCTGCGCGCGGCGGCATGGATGGGTTTTTCATCGCGCGTTTTGTGAAGGGCTGACCCCGTGAAAACCATTGCGCTTCGCCGCGCGCTTCGGCACATCTGATCCCATGCCGCGCGGAGACCTCTTCCCCGATATCGCCCCCTATGAAACGGGTTTCCTGCCGTTATCGGGCGGGCATGTGATGTATTGGGAACAGGTCGGCAATCCACGCGGCCAGCCGGTGCTGTTCCTGCATGGCGGACCAGGTGCGGGCGCGGGTGCGGTGCATCGGCGCTTCTTTGACCCGCAGCATTGGCGCGTCATCATTTTCGATCAGCGCGGCGCGGGCCGGTCCCGCCCGCTTGGCGAATTGCGCGACAACACCACGCCACATCTGGTGCGCGATATTGAAGTGCTGCGGCAATTTCTTGGTATTGAAAATTGGTTGCTGTTCGGCGGTTCCTGGGGATCAACCCTTGCCCTGGCCTACGTTCAGGAACATCCGAACCGCGTGCTGGGTTGCGTGCTGCGCGGCGTGTTCCTGGGCCGGCAGGCGGAGGTGAGCTGGTTTCTGGAAGGGCTGCAGCGCGTCTTCCCCGACGCCTGGGCCGCCTTCAGTGAGCATCTGCCGGCGGAAGAACGCGGCGATCTTTTGGGGGCCTATTTGCGCCGGCTTTCCGATCCGGACCCCGCCGTGCATCTGCCCGCCGCCCGCGCCTGGAGCCAATATGAGGGTTCTTGTTCCACGCTATTGCCCTCGCCTGAAACAGTCGCCAGCTTCGCGCAGGACCGCACTGCCTTGGGGCTAGCGCGGATTGAGGCGCATTACTTCGCGCATGATCTGTTCCTGCCGCCCGAGGGCTTGCTCGGCCGCATGGACCGCCTGGCCGGGATTGAGGCCGAGATCGTGCAAGGCCGCTACGACATGGTCTGCCCCGCGACCAGCGCCTTTGAATTGGCCGCGGCCTGGCCTTCCGCACGGCTGACCGTGATCCCCGATGCCGGCCATTCCGCGCTGGAGCCCGGCCTGCGCACGGCTTTGGTGAGCGCGGTGGAGCGGTTTCGTCGGCGCTAGCGCGGTTAGGCGTTTCCTGAGGGGCGGATTTGCGCTAATCAAGGCGCGGCTGTCCCCGTAGCTCAGCAGGATAGAGCATCAGATTCCTAATCTGGGGGCCGTGAGTTCGAATCTCGCCGGGGACACCAATTAAATCAGATACTTAAAAGTCATTCACCGTCGGCCGAAAAATCCACTTTTTTCATGCGGACCCCATGCGGACCCGCCGAAAACGGCACATTCACCTTCCACATTGTCCCAGTGCCAGCGCCGCAACTCCCTCCGCGCCCACGCGCGCGCGTTGCAGTTTCTTTGAGGCACAATTTCTCGGAGACCCTATTTTTATGGGGTCGCGTTGGCGGTTGGCCTAACTGATCCGTTGGCGCTGGCAGTTGGTGCGCTATTGTTCGCTTAAAGCCGTTGCCTCTTAATGATGACAGCAAACAAAGCTGGGGGGATCTATATGCGTGGATCTTTTTCCGTAGTCATTTTGGCAACGCTGATAGTTGGGTGCACTAAAACTCAGCAGATTTATGCGCCTGATGGGCGCGTTGCCTACGCTCTGTCATGCGGTGGCGCGGCGCTATCCTGGAACTCTTGCCTGGAGCGCGCCGGGGAAATCTGCAAGGCGGCAGGGTATGACGTCATTGACCGGCGCGAAGCTCCCCGATTTGTCGCTAACCTAACGCCCACTGGTGGAATGGCTGGGACCACTAGTGACCGGAGCATGGTGATTGCCTGCAGAAATACGGCAGCAGTCCCGTCGCCGGCTGGAACGGGTCAGCAGAACCGTGTGTTATCGGGGCGGACGGATGGTTGATTTTTAGACTTGGCCAACCCCAATTGGGCGAGCCTAGTTGAACCTAAGCTCACGACAGTCGGTGGCGCTATTGTTGGGGTAGCCGGCGTAGCTGGCCCGGGTTTCGCAGCCGGCCACTGCGGTGCCTCGGTGGTTAACATTCAAGCCGCTTCTTCCAATTGTGGCTGACCACGCGCTTTGACTACGGTCCCTTCAGAAAAGCCAGAGCCACAAGAAGCACCTAGTAGGACCCTGGCCATCCTGCGCTAACGGGAGCCTACTCGTGGAAATCTTGATTTATCTGAACTTTTTGTTCAAGCTCGGCAAACGGAGAGACGAGTTATGCTGGAAGCCCATGCAGCTGAGCACGCAGCGATGGCGCCTACCGCTCAGGGACTGGCTACGCTGCGCGCGGCTTGTGAGGCTGGGGAAGCAGCGATGCCCGGCGCGGTGATGCGCGCACATGTTGAAGCCGGTAAGGCCGTGTTCCTGGCAGCCGCCGCACAGACCGGGCAGGAGGCGGCATGATAACCCCCGTGCATACATATTGTATGCAATCTGTCATCCCGACAGTGGCAGGCGCCCTGACCGTAATGGCTGAGGGAAGCGCAAGGCCCGAAGAAATCCTTGAAGCCTGCCTTACGCGCATCGCCGCCCGGAATGGCACGCTGCATGCCGTGCATTACCTGGATGAGGCAGGGGCGCGCGCGATGCATGGGACCGGGCCGCTCACTGGTATTCCCTGGGGCATCAAGGATAATTTTGATGTCGCTGGTCTGCCCTGCATCGCCAATTCAAGGCTGCGCGCCGGGCGAATCGCGGCCACCGATGCGCCCCTTGTCACCATGCTGCGCCAAACCGGCGCACCCTTGCTCGGCAAGCTTGCCACTTGGGAATATGGCACTGGTACGGGGGCGGAACATTTCGATTTGCCGAACCCGCCCGCGCGCAATCCTTGGGATACGGCGCGCTTCACCGGCGGGTCTTCCACCGGTGCTGGTGTTGCTGTCGCAACCGGCATGGCGCTTTTCGCCATCGGGTCAGACACCACCGGTTCCGTGCGCCTGCCCGCCGCCGCCACGGGATGTTGCGGTGTATTGATGACGCCGGGCGTGCTGCCCATGGCGGGCGGTCTGCCCAATACCTATTCCATGGATCGCCCCGGCCCCATCACCTGGACCGCCGAGGACGCTGCCATTGTGCTCGATGCCGTGCTGGGCACGCAATTGCGCGCCGCTGGCAGCGCAGGTGCCAAGGGGCTTCGGGTCGCCGTGGTGCGCGATCCTGGCCCTGGATTGCCTGCTGCCCAGGCTGAACTCGCCGCCGCTTTTGAAGCTGGGCTTTCGGTTCTGTCGCGGCTTGGGGCGCGCATCACGGATGCGAAACTCCCGTGGCCGGCTTCCACTTGCCTGGATGCGGCGCGGGTGATTGGCGCGGCTGAATCCGCCTCCATCCATGAAGACGAATTGCACAAGACACCGGAATTGATGGGTGCTGCGCTCCGCGACAAATTGCTCGCGGGTATGGGTGTCAGTGCGGTGGATTATCTGGCCGCGCAGCGCCTGCGCCGTGCCTTCACCGATGCGATGGAACGCTTCTGGGATGCGCATGATGTGGTGCTGTGTTTTGGCACGCTGCACCTGCCGCCGCGCCTTGGTGTGGAACCGGAATCCTCCAATTACACCATGGAAACCATGCTGACGCCTGCGAGCCTCGCGGGGTTGCCGGCGCTCGTGCAATGCACGGGCTTTTCTGAGACAGGGCTGCCGCTGCATTGGCAGATGATGACGCGCCAAGGCAATGAGGCCGCGATGTTCCGCGCCGCCATGGCCTTTGAGGGCGCGACCGATTGGCGCAGCAGGAGGCCCGCATGATCCCGCCGCAATACGCCGCGCGCGCGGCTGAATTGGCCAAAGGCATCACCATCATCGCAGCGCGCCTGCCGCGCGATTGGCCCAAGGAGCATCCGCCGGCGAACCCCGCCTGCGAAGCAACAACAGGTTCAGCAAAAACGGGAGAGCAAAAATATGGCTGAGACGATGATGGCGCCGAGTTTCGGCAGGCGCGCTTGGATGGGCGGCGCTGCGGCGCTGGTCTTTGGGGCAGGCACGGGCGTGCAGGCCATGGCGCAGGGTGCGCGCACGCTGCGCGTGCGTTTCGGGTCTGATATTTCCGTGCTGGATCCGGCGCGGATTTTCCAGATCGAAAACCAATCCATCGCCGGGCATGTCTATAGCGGCCTCGTGCAATATGATCAGCGCACCAATGAAATTGTGCCCGATCTTTCCACAGGACATGAGGTTTCCGCCGATGGCACGGTCTGGACCTTCCGGCTGCGTCCCAATGTCACCTGGCACAAGAATTATGGGTCCTTCACATCGGATGATGTGAAATTTTCCTTCGAGCGTGTGCTGGATCCTGCAACGGGCAGCCTCTATCGCGGGCAGCTTGCGGGGCTCAAGGAAATCCAAACACCTGATCCACTGTCGGTGCGCCTGGTGCTGGAAGCACCCAATTCGGGCTTCCTGCACAAGCTTTGCGCCTTCAACCAGGGCTGGATCGTCTCTCGCCGTGCGGTCACGGAACTTGGTGAACGTTACACCATGAACCCGATCGGTACCGGGCCCTTCATGTTTGACCGTTGGACGACGGGCAATGAGGTGCGGCTGGTTGCGAATACCGCCTATTTCGGTGGCGCGCCGGCGCTGACGGACATTGTCTTCCGCGTTGTGCGTGATGAAACTGCGGCCGCGATTGCGCTCGAAAACCGCGAATTGGATGTGTTCTTCGCGCTGCAAAGCCCTGACGTGATTGAAAGACTGCGCCGCGCCACCGGCGTGACCTTGTTGGATCGCCCAGCGAACAATACCGCCAATCTGGTGCTTAATACCACCGCCGGGCCCTTGGCGGATGTGCGCGTGCGCCGCGCCATGATCCATGCGCTGAACCGCAAGGCGCTGATTGATGGCTTCTTCCGCGGCACAAAGTTTGAAGCGACCAGCGTCTTGACCTCCACCTTCCAGGAATTCAGCGATGATGGCGTGCCGCGCTATCCCTATGATCCGGATCGTGCGCGTGCGCTATTGCGGGAAGCGGGCGTTTCAAATTTCCGTTTCGAAATCACCACGGTTGGCCTGAACCCGTTTGACCGTTTCCCGGTGCCACTTGCGAATGATTTACAGCAGGTAGGCATTCAGGCGACGGTGCGCGTACTGGAACGCGGCGCTTATGTGCAGGCGCGGTCTTCGGGTAATCTGCAATCCTGCATCACGGCGGTGGTTGGCCCGCCCGATCCCGATAGCCCGCTGGTCACGCTGTATCACACGCGTTCGCACCCGCCGGGGCTGAATACATCGCGCTATAATCGCGCCGATGCTCTTTTGGCGGAAGCGGCGCGTGCGCCTGATCTGGCGGGCCGCAAGGCAGCCTATAACCGCTTGCTGCGCCAGACCATGGAAGATGTTCCTGTCATTCCGCTTTATGCCGATAGGCTTTTCATCGCCCATGGGCCGAATGTGCAGGGCTTTGTGCAGAACAGCCTGTTCACGGTGAATGCGTCACCGGTGTCGCTTCGCGGCGCCTGATGATCCGTTACCTCGCCCGCTGCGCGGCGCAGTTTGCTGTCGCGCTGATTGGGATCGTCACGGTGGCCTTCTTTCTGATGCGGGCCATTCCGGGCGATCCCGCGCTTTACATGCTGGGCGATTTTGCCACGGCCGAGGCGCTCGCGACCCTTCGCGCGCGCCTGGGCCTCGATCTGCCGGTTTGGCAGCAATATGGCGTGTTTCTGCTGCGCGCAGCGCAGGGTGATATGGGTGTTTCGGTGGTGACAGGGCAGTCGGCGCTGGCCGAGATTTTGGCTGCGGTTCCCCCATCAGCGACGCTCGCCGTCGCGGGTATGGCGATTGCCATTTGTTTTGGTGTGCCCCTCGGCATTATCGCAGCGGTGCGCCAGGGCAGCGCGGTCGATCTTGCCGTGATGCTGCTGGCCTTGGGTGGCATTTCCTTTCCCGTATTTTGGCTGGGATTGGTTGCGATCCTCACACTTTCGCATGCGCTTGGTCTTTTCCCCGCACTTGGCGCGACAAGTGAGCCCGGTTTCTGGAAGGGCCTGCATCATTTGGCGCTGCCTTCCCTTGTGCTTGGGCTTTCGGTGGCGGCCTATATCGCGCGGCTCACGCGTTCTGCCATGCTGGAGATTTTGGGGCAGGATTTCATTCGTGTTGCGCGCGCCATGGGTGTGCCGGAGAGGCGTATTGTCTGGCATTTGGCTTTCCGCAATGCGCTGATCCCTGTGCTCGCGGTGATAGGTGTGACCTTCGCGTGGTCCTTGGGCAATGCAATTTTGGTGGAGGCGGTGTTTAGTCGGCCTGGGCTTGGTTCCACCATTCTGAAGGCGATTTTGTCGCGCGATTACCAACTGGTGCAGGCAGGTGTTCTGGTGCTGGCGGCAGCGGTGGTGCTGCTGAATACCGCGCTTGATCTGATTTATGGCGCGATAGACCCAAGGCTGCGGCGCACATGACGGCCATCACCGAAGCGGAAGAAGCGCTGGAAGACAATGCCGCGCGCAAACGCGCCACGCTACGCCAATATCTGCGCCATCCTGGCTTCATGATAGGGGCAATTGGGATCGGGCTTTTGGTTCTGGTTGCGCTTTTCGCGCCCTGGATTGCCCCCCATTCACCGACACGCACGGATTTGATGAATACGCTGGCGCAGCCGTCAGCTACCTATTGGTTGGGAACCGATCAATTCGGCCGCTGCGTGCTTTCCCGCCTGATCCATGGCGCGCAGGTTTCGCTGCAAGTCGGGTTTTATGTTGTGCTGATCTCGCTTTCAGCCGGTACGCTGCTTGGGGCCATTGCGGGCTATGCCGGGGGCTTTGTGGAACGCGCGCTGGTCGCGATTATTGATATCATGTTGGCCTTTCCATCCTTTCTATTGGCACTTGCACTGGTGGCGGCGCGCGGCAATACGCTTGATTCCATCATCCTTGCAGTGGCGATTGCCTATACGCCGCGCGTGGCGGCGGTGATGCGCTCGGTCGTGCTCACCATCCGTCCGCGGCCGTTCATTGAAGCGTCGCGGGCGATTGGGCTTTCCACCTGGAAAATCCTGATACGCCACGTGATTCCGAATGCCCTGCCGCCGGTGATTGTGGTAGCGACCGTGAGCGCCGCCACGGCCATTCTGGCGGAAGCCGGGCTTTCCTTCCTGGGGCTTGGCGTGCAGCCGCCCACGCCTACCTGGGGCAATGTGATCGCGGAAGGCCAGACCGCCATCACCACCAATCCGCTGATTTCGCTCTCCGCCGGGCTCTGCATCGCCTTTACCGTGATTGTGCTGAACCTGCTCGGCGATGGGCTGCGCGATACGCTGGACCCGCAAATGCGCCGCAATACTGGCAAGCTGCTATGACCGCGATGTTTGAATTGTGGAACCTGACCGCCGCTGTACCGGGCGAAGCTGGCGCGGTGCGGTTGGTTGAAGATGTCTCCCTGCAAGTGCAGACGGGGGAAACGCTCGCCATTGTGGGCGAAAGTGGTTCTGGCAAGACCGTGACCTTCACCTCTGCACTTGGCCTGCTGCCCAAGCCAGGCCGCGTCATCGCCGGCCAGGCGCTTCTGGAAGGCGAGGATTTGTTGCGGCTCTCGCTTGAGGAATTGCGCCGGCGCCGCGGTGCGCGGATTGGCATGGTGTTCCAGGACCCGCTGACGGGCCTGAACCCGGTCTTTCGCATTGGCGATCAGATCATCGAAGTCCTGCGCGCACATCTGCCGATTTCGCGCGCGGAGGCACGGGAGCGCGCGATTGCCCTTCTCGCGCGGGTGCAAATCCCAGACCCCGCACGGCGCGTGGATGATTACCCGCATCAATTCTCGGGCGGCATGCGCCAGCGTGTGTTGATCGCCATGGCAATCGCGCTCGGACCGCGTGTCCTGATTGCCGATGAACCAACCACCGCGCTGGATGTGACGGTGCAGGCGCAGGTGCTCGATCTGCTCACGGATTTGCGTGAGGCGGATGGCATGGCCATGGTGCTGATCACGCATGATCTAGGCGTGGTTGCGCGCCAGGCGGATCGGGTTGCGGTCATGTATGCCGGGCGCGTGGTGGAAACCGGTACGGTTGACGAAGTCTTTCGCGCGCCGCGCCATCCCTACACCATCTCACTCTTTCGCAGCATTCCTGATCTGGAATCGCCCGCCGGGGCAAAGCTTGCGCCCATTTCCGGCGCGCCGCCTGATCCCGCACGCCGGCCCGCGGGTTGCGCCTTTGCGCCGCGCTGCTTCGCCATGCGCGAAGATGCCGGCTGCCTGCGCGAACGCCCAGACCTTACAGCGGATCAGCACGCGGTGGCCTGCCACAGGGCGGGACTGCTCGAGGTCGCGCCATGACCTCCCTTTTGGAAGTTGAAGCGCTTCACAAGAATTTCGGCGGCGGCAATAGCCTTTTTGGCGCCAGGCGCGCCCTTGTGCGCGCCGTGGATGGGGTTTCCTTCAACCTCGTGGCAGGGGAAACACTCGGCTTGGTCGGGGAAACCGGCAGCGGCAAATCCACTCTTGGCCGGCTGGTGCTACGCCTGATTGAACCAAGCGGCGGGCAGCTCCGTTTTGAAGGGTGCGATGTGATCAGCGCTTCCGCCAGCGAATTGCGCGCCATGCGCCCGCGCATGCAAATGGTGTTTCAGGATCCCTATGGTTCGCTCGATCCGCGCATGACAGCGGGGCAGATCATCGCGGAACCCATGACCACCCAGGGCATGTCGCGGCATGAAGCGCGTGAACGTGTCGGCGCCTTGCTGTCGCTGGTCGGGCTGCGTGCCGCCATGGCGGGGCGTTACCCGCAGGAATTTTCCGGCGGGCAGCGCCAACGTATCGGCATTGCGCGCGCCATCGCGCTTGATCCCGCGCTGGTGGTGTTGGATGAACCTGTCTCGGCGCTTGATGTCTCGGTACAGGCGCAAATCCTCAATCTACTGGCAGAGATTCAGGCCCGCTCATCCGTTTCATACCTGTTCATCGCGCATGATCTGGCCGTCGTGCGGCATGTCAGTAATCGCGTGGCGGTGATGTATCTGGGGCGCATTGTGGAAATCGCGCCGCGTGAAGCGCTGTATCGCACACCGCGCCATCCCTATACGGTGTCGTTGCTGTCCGCCGTGCCGCATGCGGACCCGGTGCGCGAAAGAACGCGCGAACGTATCCGCCCGATTGGGGAGATCGGCTCAGCCGCCGCCTTGCCCGTCGGCTGCCGCTTCCATCCGCGCTGCCCACGCGCGCGCATTATCGCTGCACGCGGCGGTGACACGGTCGCGGCCGCTGGCACGCGCCTGCCGGTGGCTTGCGTAACAAAAGACCCCGCGCTTACGCCCTCAGGCGGCGCGCAGCATCTCACCGCCTGTCATTTCCCCGAAGAGCATTGAGGAGTATCGCCGATGTCGGTCTCTCGCGAAGACAATTACACGGGTGTTTTTGATGGCAAGGTTGGCTACGGGCGCAACCCGGCCGTGGTGGTGATTGATTTCACCCTTGCCTA
>Ga0194134_10001452_pt1 | contig 31522 bp, 30 predicted proteins | sample TA2KigOff0mmetaG_FD_148602 | JGI IMG/M metagenome (GOLD analysis project Ga0194134, IMG submission 148602) | Freshwater microbial communities from Lake Tanganyika, Tanzania - TA2015056 Kigoma Offshore 0m | ecosystem: Environmental > Aquatic > Freshwater > Lake | place: Tanzania: Lake Tanganyika... | reverse complement strand
GCCCACGGCTTCGATGACGAGGACGCCTGGGACATCGCCGCCATCACCGCCTTCTTTGGCCTGTCCAACCGCATGGCCAGCTTCTCCGGCATGATGCCCAACCCCGAGTTCTATCTGATGGGACGGATACCCAAGCAGAAGGGTTGATAGGGATCTGGGCGCCGAAATCGCGCCGGGGCGGCGCTCCCACGAATACCATTGCGGCGATCGGCCTGATTCAGGGCGTCACCATCTCACGCAACCAATCGGGTAAGGGCAAGGCCTTCTGATTGGGGAAATCCACCCACATGGTGGTCGCGCCACCAGCCGCATGCACAAAGCCGGGCGCATCGGCTCGCTCCATGGTGACCCAAGTTTCAAAGGTGGTTCTGCCCGGATCGCTGGCGTACATCTTGAGCAGTACCTGACCAGGGTATTCGAGTTGCTTGTAGAAATTACAAAAGGCATTGACGATGACAATGCCTTCCCGATCGGCGGCCGGCACCTGATTGAAGCTGTTGAGCCAATCGATGCGTATGGTCTCCATGTAACGAAAATAGCTGGTGTTATTCAGGTGGCCCATCGCATCCATATCACCCCAGCGCACGGGCAACTGCATTTCATAAAGCCACTTCTTTTTTTCTGGGATCTCGATCCGCATACGAGCTCCTGATACAGGGGATTTACAAGTTTTTTCCAGGGTCGAGCGAATCAGCAGTGCCTTGCATAAAATTGCCACTAGAGTCTCTTTATTATCCCGGAGCCCCCATGACCCCCCCAGATCTGCTGGCCCAGTTCGGTCCACGCGAAACGATGGACTACGACGTGGCAATCGTCGGTGCCGGCCCTGCTGGTCTGGCCACGGCCATCCGCATCAAGCAGTTGGCGCAAGACAAGGGCCAGGAGGTCTCGGTGGTGGTGCTGGAAAAAGGCTCTGAGCCCGGTGCGCACATTCTCTCGGGCGCGGTGATGGATCCGCGTGCGCTCAATGAGCTCATTCCCAACTGGAAAGAGCTGGGTGCGCCGCTCCACCAGCCAGTCACCGGCGACGACCTGCTGGTGCTGTCCGAAACCGGCGCGCAGCGCACACCCGACTGGCTGATGCCGCGCAATTTCCACAACGATGGCTGCTATGTCATCTCGCTGAGCAACCTGGTTAAGTGGCTGGCCACACAGGCCGAGGCGCTGGGCGTTGAAATCTTCCCGGGCTTTACCGCCGCCGAGGTGCTCTACGACGAGCGTGGCGCGGTCAAAGGCGTAGCCACCGGCCATCTGGGCCTGGGCAAGGACGGCGAGCCCACCGACAACTTTCAGCTCGGCATGGAGCTGCATGCCAAGTACACCGTGTTCGCCGAGGGCGCGCGCGGCCACCTGGGCAAGCAGCTGCTCGAACAGTTCAAGCTCACCGAAGGCAGGGACGCGCAAACCTTTGCCATCGGTATCAAGGAGTTGTGGGAGATTCCTGCCGACAAGGCCAAACCCGGTTTGGTGGTGCACACCGCCGGCTGGCCCCTCAATGACGAGGCCTTTGGCGGCGGCTTTCTCTACCACCTCGAGGGCAACCAGGTCACGCTGGGCTATGTGATCGGCCTCGATTACCAAAACCCCTGGATGAGCCCGTTTGAGGAAATGCAGCGCTGGAAGACGCACCCGAGCATCCGTGCGCACATTGAAGGCGGCAAGCGCATTGGCTATGGCGCCCGCGCGCTCAACAACGGCACACCGCAGGCCCTGCCCAAAACCGTGTTTCCCGGGGGAGCGCTGGTCGGCTGCGACGCGGGCTTTCTGAACGCCGCGCGTATCAAGGGCAGCCACGCCGCCATCAAGAGCGGCATGCTCTGCGGCGAGGCCGCCTTCGAGGCCGTGACTGCCGGCCGCGCCCAGGACGAGCTCACGGCCTTTGAAGACAAGTTCAAGACCAGCTGGCTGCACGAAGAGCTGTGGACCTACCGCAACTTCAAGAACTGGTTCAAGAAGAGCCCGCTCGTGGGCAAGCTCATGACCGGCGTGGAGCACTGGTTCCTGCCCAAGGTGGGCATCAGCACTCCGCCCTGGACCATCCACAACACGGTCAAAGACCACACCAAGCTGCGTCCAGCGGCCGAGATGCAGCAGATCAGCTACCCCAAGCCCGACGGCAAGCTCACCTTCGACCGGCTGTCCAGCGTGTTCATCAGCAACACCAACCACGAAGAAAACCAGCCGGCCCACCTGACGCTCAAGGATGCCAGCGTGCCGGTGGCCACCAACTTGGCCCAGTACGCCGGCCCCGAGAGCCGCTACTGCCCGGCCGGCGTATACGAGTTCGTAGCGGCCGACGGCGGCGGCCAGCGGCTGCAGATCAACGCGCAGAACTGCGTGCACTGCAAGACCTGCGACATCAAAGACCCGACGCAAAACATCGTCTGGGTCACGCCCGAGGGCGGCGGCGGGCCGAACTACGTGGGCATGTAAGCCGACGGCGCTGGTCGGATCAGCGTCTTGGGTGCGGTGCCGATCTTTTTGTTGCTGCCCTGCCGATGGGCGTCCCGAGCCGCCCTGTGGGAGCGCCGCCCTCGGCGCGATCAGGCCTGCGCACAAGCGCCGCATCGCCGCGAGGGCGCGGCTCCCACACAGGGCTGCGTAGAACGCTGACAGCGCGTCACTGCAGGGCGCGACACCATAGGAACATGCGAGAGATCTCCGCTGCGTTTCCCTCCTGTCGCAGGGCCATACCGTGAATCGACCCTTGGGGCAGGCGGGTGCTCAGGCGGTGTTCATGACCAATTGGGTCAACTGGACACTCAATCACCTCGACCGCCTGTTCGTCGGACGGCTGCTGGGCACCTGGTCCTTGGGCCTCTACAACGTGGCCTACAACCTGGTCAATATCCCCAGTCAGATCCTGCTGGGCGCGCTGCAGCCGGCCTTTGTGGCCGCTGGCGCGCAGATGCGCGCCGAGCCGGGCCGGCTGGCGACGCCCGCCCAGTTCAGGCCCTTCCCGACGCCCAGCGGCGCGGGCTCCTGTCGGGTCGGTTCGATCGGCGAGCGTCATCACAGCCGCATTGTTCGGATGACCCTGCGGCTGGGTCGTAGGACAAGACCGGCTGCACGCGACAGGCTGCCTCCTCAACCACTTGTGCGCGGCTCCAGCGCCAGTCCGCTCCCACCGGTCGACCGGTTCAGACCCCCAGCTAGAATGCGCGCGTCAGGAGAGCGTCTTTGCCACCGAAGACCGCCGAAGGCGCAGGCCCTTGCCCCACCGCAACGGGCTGAACGCTCAGGCACCCAGGACTGACAAGCGCAGCGGCCCTCGGGCGCTGCGATCCCGTCTGGAGAGAGGCCCGCCGCCGAGCGGACCCACCGAAGGAGCAAACCCGCATCGCCGGGTGAATCTCTCAGGTAAAGAGGACAGAAGGGCAGCCCATGATGCGTCATGGCCCTTGCCTTGCCCTGGAGTTGTCCTTGCCCGCTGCCCCCATCAACCCTGTTGCACTTGAGCGGACCGCGCTGCATGCCCTGCACCTGGAGCTGGGCGCCCGCATGGTGCCCTTTGCCGGCTATGAAATGCCGGTGCAGTACCCGGCAGGCCTGATGGCCGAGCACCACCATACGCGCCGGGCGGCGGGGCTGTTTGATGTCTCCCACATGGGGCAGTTGCACCTGATGGGCGCCGATGCATCCTTGGCCCTGGAGACAGTGATGCCGATGGATGTCCTCGGGCTGGGGCTGCACAAACAGCGCTATGGCCTCTTGCTCAATGAAGAGGGGGGCATCGTCGACGACCTGATGTTCGTCAATCGCGGCGAGGACCTCTTTTTGATTGTCAATGGCGCCTGCAAGCAGGCCGATCTGGCTTATCTGCTGGAGCGCATCGGCCAGCGCTGCACGGTACTGCCGCAATTCGATCGCGCCCTGCTTGCGCTGCAGGGTCCGCAGGCCGTGACCGCACTGACCCGTCTGCTGCCTGGGATAGAGCAACTCGTGTTCATGACCGGCACGCCTTCGGTCTGGCAAGGCGAGCCGTTGTATGTGACCCGCAGCGGCTACACCGGCGAAGATGGTTTTGAGGTGTCTCTGCCGGCTGCAATCGCCGAGGACTTTGCCCGTGCCCTGCTGGCCCAACCTGAGGTGCAGCCCATCGGCCTGGGGGCGCGCAATTCGCTGCGCCTGGAGGCCGGGCTGTGCCTCTACGGCAACGACCTGGACCCCACCACCACCCCGGTCGAGGCGGGCCTGAACTGGGCGCTGCAGAAAGTCCGTCGCAGCGGCGGTGCACGCGCAGGCGGCTTTGCCGGTGCGCACAAGGTGCTGGGGCAGTTGCAGGGCACCACGCCCCTGCGCCGGCAGCGAGTGGGCCTGCTGGCGCTGGAGCGGGTGCCGGTGCGCGAGCATACCGGACTGGAAGACCTGAGCGGACAGCCGTTGGGCGCAGTCACCAGCGGCTTGCTGGCTCCCACGGTGGACCGGCCGATTGCCATGGGCTATGTCCCACCCCCCTTCGCGGCGGTCGGCACCCGAATGAACGCCCGCGTGCGCGGCAAGGCCATCCCCATGGAGGTGGTGCCGCTGCCTTTTGTCCCGCCGCGCTACATGCGCGGCTGATACCCTTGACCCTTTCAACGATCACCCCATCAGGACCCGCCATGATCAAGTACACCGAAGACCACGAATGGATCAGCATCGAAGGCCAGAGCGCCACGGTCGGTATCACGCAGCATGCCCAGGATGCGCTGGGCGATGTGGTGTTTGTCGACCTGCCCGAAGTGGGCAGCACGCTGGCCCACAAGGCCACCGCCGGCGTAGTGGAGTCGGTCAAGGCCGCTGCCGACATTTACATGCCCGTCAGCGGCAAGATCCTTGAGGTCAACGAGGCGCTGCGCGCCGATCCGTCGCTGGCCAACAGCGATCCGATGGGTGCGGGTTGGTTCTTCAAGGTCGAGCTTTCGCAGCCGGCCGAAATCGACGGTCTGCTCGACGAAGCCGACTATGCACGCCTGAGCAGCTGATTCCCCTGAACTCTTGACCCTTCAACGCCGAGCCCTGCCATGCTGATGACTACCACTGATCCGCTGCGCGAACTGGAAAACCCGCAGGAATTCATCGCCCGCCACATTGGCCTGACGGCTGAGGACGAGGCTCGCATGCTGGGCGTCATCGGCCAGGCTTCGCGGCGCGCCCTGATCGAAGCGGTGGTACCGCGATCAATCACAAGACGCACACACATGGCCATCGAGCCCGGGCTGAGCGAGGCGCAGGCACTGGCCGAACTCAAGCGGCTGGCGGCGGGTAATCAGGTCTTTAAAAGCTATATCGGCCAGGGCTACTACGGTACCCACACACCCAGCGTGATCCTGCGCAACATCCTGGAAAACCCCGCCTGGTACACCGCCTACACGCCCTATCAGGCCGAAATCTCGCAGGGCCGCATGGAGGCGCTGGTGAACTTCCAGACCCTCGTCACCGATCTGACCGGCATGCCGATCGCCAATGCCTCGATGCTGGACGAAGCCACCGCAGCAGCCGAGGCCATGACGCTGGCCAAGCGCAGCGTCAAAAGCAAGAGCTCGGTGTTTCTGGTGGCCGCCGATTGCCACCCGCAGACGCTGGAAGTGATCCAGACCCGGGCACGGCCTCTCGGCATTCATGTCAAGGTGGCCAACAGCAGCGAGCCCTTGTCGAGCCTGATGGCCGCAGGCGACTTCTTTGGAGCCCTGGCCCAGTACCCGGCCACGGATGGCGCCATCCATGATCTGCGCCCACTGGCCGAGCTGGCTCATCTGCATCAGGCCGCCTTCTGCGTGGCAGCCGACCTGCTGGCGCTGACCTTGCTGGAACCTCCGGGCAGTTGGGGCGCTGACATCGTGCTGGGCACCACGCAGCGCTTTGGCATGCCCATGGGCGCCGGCGGCCCACATGCGGCCTACCTGGCCTGCCGCGATGACTACAAGCGTTCGCTACCGGGTCGCCTGGTGGGCGTCAGCGTCGATGTCCATGGCCACACCGCCTACCGGCTGGCCCTGCAGACGCGCGAGCAGCACATTCGTCGAGAAAAAGCCACCAGCAACATCTGCACCGCACAGGTGCTGCCGGCGGTGGTTGCCAGCATGTACGCGGTCTACCATGGGCCGGCTGGTCTCAGGCGCATCGCCCGTCGCGTGGCCAGTTACACCGCCATCCTGGCGCGCGGACTGCGCGAGCTGGGGGTCGATGTGCAAACCGAATTTGCCTTTGACACCCTGCGGGTGTGCGCGGGCGCAGCCACAGACACGCTCCTGCAGCGTGCGCGGGAGCACCGCTGCAATCTGCGTCGCCTAGGCGAAGACGCCCTCAGCATCAGTCTGGATGAAACCACCACCCGTGAAGACATCGAGCAGCTGTGGAGCTTCTTTGCGTCACCAGGCCAAACCTTGCCCAGCGTGTCCGACTACGAAGGCGGCATCGAAACTCTGATCCCTCTGGACCTGCGCCGCAGCAGCGCCTTCCTGACCCATCCGGTGTTCAACAGCCACCACTGCGAGACCAGCATGCTGCGCTACATCCGCAGCCTGAGCGACAAAGACCTTGCCCTCGATCGCAGCATGATCCCCTTGGGCAGCTGCACCATGAAGCTCAATGCCACCAGCGAGATGATTCCCATCACCTGGCCTGAATTTGCACAGATTCACCCCTTTGCGCCCCATGAGCAACTGCAGGGTTACGCGCAGCTCGATCGCCAGCTGCGCCACTGGCTGTGCGAGGCCACCGGCTATGCCGGCATCAGCCTGCAGCCCAACGCCGGATCGCAAGGCGAGTATGCCGGCCTGCTCGTGATCCAGGCTTACCACCGGGCTCACGGTCAGGGCCATCGCCACATCTGCCTGATTCCCAGCAGCGCCCACGGCACCAACCCGGCCAGCGCCCAAATGGTGGGGATGCAGGTGGTGGTGGTGGGCTGTGACGCGAAGGGCAATGTGGACATGACCGAACTGAAGGCCAAATGCGAGCAGTACAGCGCCCATTTGGCGGCAGTGATGATCACCTATCCCAGCACACATGGGGTGTTTGAAACCCAGGTCAAGGCCTTGTGCGAGCTGGTGCACCAGCATGGCGGCCGCGTGTATGTGGATGGAGCCAATATGAATGCGCTGGTGGGTGTGGCCGCGCCTGGCGAATTCGGGGGCGATGTCAGCCACCTGAATCTGCACAAGACCTTCTGCATCCCGCACGGAGGCGGCGGACCAGGTGTCGGACCAGTGTGTGTGGTGGACGAGCTGGTGCCGTACCTGCCCGGTCATGCCACGGGCGGGCTGCCGGTCAACGGGGTCGGTGCGATCAGTGCGGCACCCCTGGGCAACGCGGCCGTACTGCCAATTTCCTGGATGTACTGCCGCATGATGGGCGCCGAGGGTCTGCAGCACGCGACCGAAGCGGCCATCCTGGCGGCCAACTACATCAGCAAGCGTCTAGCGCCCCACTATCCGACCTTGTACGCCAGCGACAGCGGGCATGTGGCCCACGAGTGCATCCTGGACCTGCGTCACTTCAAGGACAGCTGCGGCGTGATGGCCGAAGATGTCGCCAAGCGCCTGATGGACTACGGCTTTCACGCGCCCACGCTGTCCTTTCCAGTGGCCAACACGCTCATGGTCGAGCCCACCGAGAGCGAGACGCTGCAGGAGCTGGACCGTTTCATCGACGCCATGATCGCCATCCGCGAAGAGATTCGCCAAGTGGAAAACGGCGTCTGGCCGCAGGACGACAATCCGCTCAAGAACGCGCCGCACACCGCGGCCCGGGTGATGGCCGATGACTGGCCCCACCCCTACCCACGCGAAGCGGCTGCCTTTGCGGTGGCCGGCCTCAGGCAGGGCAAATACTGGCCGCCGGTCGGTCGGGTGGACAATGTCTGGGGAGATCGTCATCTGTTTTGCAGCTGCGCGCCGGTGAGCACAGAAGGCTGAGAACTTACTGTGCGTGCCACGGCAGCCTGGGTCTGTCAAGAAGCAAGGAAGGCCTGAATCGTGGATGCCTGGTTGCTGGGTACCGTCCTGTTACTTGTCGCCTATTTCGCTGCCCTGGCCTGGGGTCTGCGGCACCGGGGCCGCACCTTGCGTGGACCCTGGCTTTTTTTTCTGCGCGCCTTCTTCCCCAACTGGAAGTTCTTCCATGCCGTCGGTCGCGCCCCGCGGCTGTACGTGCGCGGACGCGATGTGAATGGGCAGTGCGGACCCTGGCAACGGATTTACCCACAACTGCCCAGAAGAGCTTGGCACCTGCTGCACAACCCGGCTGTCAATCTGGCGCTGACGCAGCAGAACCTGATCGACCATCTAGCCCAGGATATCAATGACCTGCCTGAGGGGGCCGACCCGCAGCACTGCGTGAGCTACGCCTTGGTATGCCGCCTTGCTCTGGATGCCTTGCAGGGCGGCCATTGGGGCGATCAAACCCTGATCGCACAAGCTATGCCCGAGGCGGCCGCTTGGCAGCTGGAGCTGCGCATGGAGCATCCCGGTCTGCCCGACCACGCGCCCGAGAGCGTGCTGATGCTGCAATCGGATTTCATGCCGCTGCCGGCGAGGACCGCATAAGACATGGAGTTGCTCGTCGCCGCGCGGGCCTTCGAGCTGCTGCTGGGCTGGAGCTTGACCCTGCAGACGCTGGAATCTCTGCGCGTCATCTGCATGGACCGCATCAGCTGTTGGCCGGTGCAAAGGCAGGAGCTCCCCCGGCGCCCTACCGTGCTAACGCCGCTGCTCGATGCGCTGATGCAGCCCGGGCCCTACCGCGCGATGCTGGTGCTACGCCTGATCCTGGCCCTGATGCTGATCAGCGGAGGGCTCGGACTGTCGGGTGCGGTGCTGCTCTTTCTGATCGCCGTGGTGCTGCTGTTTCGCTGGCGCGGTGCCTTCAACGGCGGCAGCGATTTCATGACGCTGGTGGGCCTCAGCGGCCTGCTGTTGGCGCAGACCGGTCAGGCACTGGGCCACGCCGAAACAGGATGGACTACCTGCCTTTGGTATGTCGCCTTGCAGACCATCAGCTCTTACTTTGTCTCCGGCTGGGTCAAGCTCCTGCGCCCGGAGTGGCGCAGTGGCGCAGCGCTGCCCATTTTTCTGGACTCCGGGGTGTACGGCCCCCTGCCGCCCGATAGCCTGTTTAGACGACCGCGGGTCGCGCGCGCGGTGAGCTGGATCTTTACGCTCTGGGAAGGCTGCTTCGTTCTGGCGCTGCTCGACCAGCGCATCGCCCTGGCGTATTGCGCCAGCGCGCTGGCTTTTCATTTCTTGGTGTACTGGTACTTTGGGCTCAATCGTTTTTTTTGGGCCTGGCTGGCGAGCTTTCCGGCGGTGATTTACTGCGCCTTGCCCTGAAAGAGGCACCGCATCGCGCCGAGGGCGGCGCTCCCACGCGAAGATTGACCACCTGGTTTTAAGGTGTGGGCGCCGCGTCCTCGCGGCGTTAGATTTTGGTGGGAGCTGCGCCCTCACGGCGATGGGGCCTGAATTTGACAACAGACGGGTTGTCCGAGCACCTGAGCAAGCTAGACTTGGGTCATGGAAGGTTCATCCGCACTCAAGAATGGGGCGCTTGGAGCGTGGCTGGGCAAGATCCTGCGCGCCGGTCTGGCCCTGATCATGGGTATGGCCTGCTGGAGCGCCGGGCCGGCGCACGCCCAAGCGCCCTATCCCAACAAACCGATCAAATGGATCGTGCCCTTCGCACCGGGGGGATCGGGCGATCTCATCGCCCGCGTGCTCGCTGAACGACTGACCCAGGCGCTGGGCCAGCCGGTGGTGATCGACAACCGGGGGGGCAACGGCTCGGTCCTGGGCACCGAGTTGGCAGCCAAGGCAACGCCCGACGGCTACACCTGGGTACTGAGCAACGGGGCGGCGATCACCACCGGTCCACTGATGGGGCAAAACCTGGGCTACAAGCCACTCGACGATTTTGTGCATATCAGCCTGATTGGCAGCTTTGCCAATGCGCTCATCGTGCGTGCCGACCATCCGGCGCGCTCGGTGCAGGACTTGCTCAACCTGGCGCGTGAGCAACCGGGCAAGCTCAGTTACGGATCGGCCGGCGTTGGCTCGGCGGGCAACCTGACCGGTGAATTGCTCAAGCAGTTGGCCAAGATCCAGATGGTGCATGTCCCCTACAAGGGCTCGGGTCCCGCCCTCAATGATCTGTTGGGCGGTCAGATCGACCTCATGTTCAACGCACTGATCGCCTCGGCGCCCCACATTCGTGCCGGCCGCGTGCGCGCTTTGGCCGTCACCGGCGCCCAGCGCGACCGGGAGTTTGCACAGGTACCCACCTTGGCCGAGACGGTGCCCGGGGCGGTCGGCGATGCCTGGTTCGGTTTGTCAGTCCCGGCACGCACACCACCGGCCGTGGTCGAGCGGCTGCGGGTAGAGATGGTCAAGGTTCTGTCGGCACCGGAAAGCCGCAACAAACTGGCCGAGATGGGCATGCAGACCCTCAACCTCGGGCCGCGCGAATTCCAGGATTTTCTGGTTCAAGAAAATCGCAAGTGGGCGCCCGTCATTCGCAGCGCCCAGATCCGCATCGAGTAGCGATACTCGGTGCGGGCCTTACTTGATCAGCGCCTGCATCACCTTGAAAGCCGGGTGCCCGGCCGTTCGCAACCACTCGAAGGCCACCATTTCCGTGGTGACCAACTCAGCGCCGGCACTGGCAAGCCGATCAAAGGCGGCGTCGCGGTTGCGCTCAGTGCGAGAACTGCAGGCATCAGTGACCACCCAAACCTCAAACTCCTCGGCCAACAAGTCAAGGGCGGTTTGCAGCAGGCAAACATGGGCCTCGCAACCGGCCACGACCACAGACTGACGGCCAGACTCGGATTGCGGAGCTCGCTGCAAATGTCGGGGCAAGCTGCGGGCGTTGCCCACCGGCTTGCACTGTACAGGCCGCAGCAGCGCACTCAGTCCATCAGGAACAGCGCTGAAGTGAATCTTGGACAAAGGCTGAGCGCCCGCAGCCTCAAGCGCCGCTTCAAGCTCAGGCATCTGCGGTCCAAGCCGATCGGGGTTTTGCGCTGTAGCGACCACGGGCACCTTGAGCAGTTCGGCCATGCGCACGAGTCGCAGCGCATTGCCCAGCACCAGGGTCGATTCGTGCATGGCGGGCATCAGGCGCGTCTGGTAATCGACCAGCACCAACTGGCTGTCGTCGGCATCAAGCAACATCAAAAAACTCCGGGGACTTCGCGTCCGCCTGCATCAGTAGACGGCCCCGACTATACGCCTTGCGCGCCGCCGAGCTTCCTGCAATGATCGGACTTCTTGGAGCATCGTGCATGATCGTCGAACGCATCTGGACCGGCAACAGCCTGCGCAACTACAACTACCTGGTGGCTTGCCCCGACAGCGGCGAGGCGCTGGCCATTGATCCGCTGGACGCCGAAAAATGTCTGCATACGGCCCGGGTCAGGGGCTGGCAGATCACCCAGGTGCTCAACACCCATGAACATCACGACCACACCGGCGGCAATGCGGCGGTTGTGGCTGCCACTGGCGCCAAGGTGGTGGCCCATCACAAAGCGGCCGGAAAAATTTCCGGCGTCGATCGGGGCGTGGGGGCGGGCGATGTGATCAAGCTTGGACGATACATCGAGCTGCAGTGCCTGGACACCCCCGGGCACACGATGTGTCACATCTGCCTATTCGCCAACACCGATGAACCGGCTTTGTTTTCAGGTGACACGCTCTTCAACGCCGGGGCCGGCAATGTCCATAACGGGGGTTGCGTGAATGCGCTTTTCGATACCTTTGAGCAGCAACTGGCCCCGTTGCCCGGATCGACCCGGCTTTTTCCTGGCCACGACTATCTGGAAAACAACCTGCGCTTCACGCTGGACCGAGAGAACGACAACCAGGCTGCTGGCCAGAGGCTGGAGCAAGCCAAGGGGCACGATCCAGCGCGCGCGCCTGTGACTACGCTGGCGCAGGAGCGCGAGCACAACACCTTCATGCGCCTGGATAGCCCGAGCCTGATTGCGATCCTGCGCAAAAGCTTTCCCGATCTGCCCGAGCATCCCGACCGACGGACGGTGTTTACGAAACTGCGGGAACTGCGCAACCACTGGTGATGGGGGACACCATCGCCGCGAGGGCGCGGCCCGCACCCGGGTGGTGCGGCTCTGACCCAAATGCGCGGGAGCGCCGCCCTCAGCCCAAAGCCACTTTCAATCGCCTTACACCCTCTTGAATACGCGCCAGATCGGCGGTGGCAAAACTCAAACGCAAGGTGGAGGGGTCGGGGTCGGACGCGTAAAACGGCGCGCCGGGCACAAAAGCGACGCCCTGCTCGATAGCCTTTTGAGCCAACTCAGTGGCCTGCTGCGTGCGGCCGCCCTCGCCGGTCAGTTGAGCCCAAAAAAACATACCGCCCTGCGGCTGACTAAACCGCAGCGCGCGACCCAATTGCTCTCGCAAAGCCTGCCCCATCGCCGCAGCACGCTCTGCGTAGATGCGCCGCACCTGCGCCACACTCAGCGGCATGCGGCCGGACTCCAAATAGAAAGCCGCCGTTGCCTGCGAGAAGGTACTCGTGTGCGCATCGCTGAACTGTTTGCACATGGTGGCACGGGCCAGCAATTGAGCCGGCGCTACCATCCAGCCCACTCGCAGACCCGGGCTGAGCACCTTCGACAGGCTACCGCAATAGGCAAGACAGTCCCGGCTGCCACTGACCTGCGCTGACAAGGCCATCAGACTCGGGGGCGGCGGGTCGCCAAAGTAGAGATCGCCATAGGGGTCGTCTTCCACCACCAGCACCCCATACTTCGCGGCCAGTTCAAGGACTCTCATGCGCCGCTCGATACTGAGCATGGCCCCACTGGGATTGCCGAAGGTGGGGATGAGATAAATCATGCGCGGCTTGTGCTCGACGATCAGTTGCTCCAAGCGGTCAACCAGAACCCCCTGCGCATCGATCGGGGCGCTGATCAAGTGAGCCCCATACAAACGAAAACATTGGATCGTAGCCAGGAAAGTTGGCCCCTCCACAATGACCTTGTCGCCCGGATTGATCATCACCTTGCCCAGCAGATCGAGTGCCTGCTGGCTGCCCGTGGTGACGATCAGGTCTTCTGCGCGCGCACTGATACCCTTGTCAGCCATGAAATGGGCGAGTTGCTCGCGCAGCGGCCCATAGCCTTCCGTAGCGCCGTACTGCAGGGCAGCGCCGGCCTGGGTGGTCAGGACTTGTTGCGAGGCTTGACTCAAGCCTTCCACATCAAACAAGGCGCTATCCGGAAAGCCACCGGCAAAGCTGATGATGCCGGGCTTGCCCAACAACTTGAACAATTCACGGATCGCGGAAGTCTCGACATTGCGCAGTCGGTCGGCAAATTCAATTGGCATGATGCCCTCTTCAAAAAATCAGGGCGCCATGTTAGCGCCCTCAGACCCGCAAAGTAGCTCCGATCACGCGGGTGACCGATCCCCAGAGTCAAGCACGGTGATCAGCTCGCCGCTTCAGCGGCGGACTCGTCAAGCCTTGGGCGTGAAGGGGGCGATGCATCAGATCGTCCAACCAAGGCATGGCCGACTGGCCCCAAATTTGCACGGTGGGTACCAACTGGGCCCGCTCCTGGATGCAGCCCACTCGCAGATTGAGCACTTTGGGCTCTTGGGCTTCGGTAGCATAAAGATGCGTTCCGCACTCCGGGCAGAACGCCTGCGCGCGTCGATTGCCGCTGGCGGCCGTCTTGATGTAGTTTTTGGGCGTCCCCGAGATCGTCACCTGAGCCACCGGTGTGGGTAAAACTGCCCGGAAAGGCGCTCCGCTGAGCTGCTGACAGTCGGCACAGTGGCACACGATGACCCGATTCGGATCAATCAGAGCGGTGAACGAAACAGCGCCGCAGTGGCATTGACCGGATACCTGCATGGAAAGCTCCCCGTAAAGACAACACCAGGCGCAGGGTCCGTGGCGATCGGCTGCCTGCACACAAGCCCCATCTGGGCTCCAAGACATCTTACAAGCCCTGACCTGACCAACACCGCCTCGATAAACTGCGGCCATGAAACGCGAATCCATCGAATCCTTTTTTTCCACCCTGCGCGCTGCCAATCCACTGCCGGTGACCGAGCTGGAATACACCACGGTCTTCGAGTTGCTGACGGCGGTACTGCTGTCGGCGCAGGCCACCGATGTAAGCGTGAACAAGGCAACGCGGCGGCTTTTCCCGGTGGCCAATACGCCAGCCAAAATTCTGTCGCTGGGCCTGGAGGGTCTGGAGTCCTACATCAAGACTATTGGCCTGTACCGAAGCAAGGCGCGGCATCTGATGCAGACCTGCCAGATCTTGCTGGACCAGCACGGCGGGCAGGTTCCGCGAGATCGGCAAGCCCTGCAAGCCTTACCCGGCGTAGGCCGCAAAACAGCCAATGTAGTGCTCAACAGCGCCTACGGCGAAGCGGTGATGCCGGTGGACACGCATATCTTTCGCGTCAGTAACCGCACCGGCTTGGCCCCCGGCAAGACCGTCGATGCGGTCGAGGCCGCCTTGCTTGGCCGAATACCACCGACCTATCTGGTGCACGCACATCACTGGTTGATCCTGCACGGGCGCTATGTGTGCCAGGCGCGCAAGCCGCTGTGCGGACAGTGTGCAGTGCGCCCCTGGTGCGATTTCAAGCCCAAGAGCCCCGATTAAAACTCCAGCCAGGTCCACTGCCCCATCTGCGGGGCCGTTCGAGGCCACTGGCTGGCGCTGGTGATGGGCGCCCCTGGTGCTGCGCCGTGCACAAAAGCAGCGGCTCGCATCACGCCGGCGTGGGTGACCCAGACAATTTCGGACAGCGCTAGCGATTGCGCGTGCTGCAGTGCCTGCACCGAGCGGTCGATCACCTCTTGGGCCGATTCGCGTCCGCCAAAACGATGGGTTCCAAAATCAGCCACCCAGGCATCGATGGCGCTGCGGTCTATGCGGTCCCAGGGCTGCATCTCCCAGCGGCCAAAATCCATCTCGCGCAGTCGCTCGTCGACAACGGGTTCGGGTAGATCGGGCCGGTGTTGGCGCAGGGCCTGCGCCAATTCGACGGTGCGCTGCGAAGGTGAGCACCACAGTGCGCTGCCCGCGGCCGGACACGGCGCAAAACGGCGGGCCGCCTCGGCGGTCGCCGTCGGGTCAGCGGGCAAGTCACTGATTCCGTAGCACAAGCCCGGCTTGGCCAGGACTTGCGCATGGCGCAGCAACCAGAGCTTCATGCGGTGCCCGCCGCCCCCAGCATGCCCAGGTAGAAGGCGATTTCGGCCACCTGCTGGCTCGCGCCCAACCCATCACCGGTGTAGCCGCCAATGCGCCGCTGCAATCGCCAGGCCACCGCCACAGCGCCCAGGGCAGCCCCCAGGCTACCCAGGAGCCACGCCTGGGCCGGCAGGACGAGGGAGACGCCCGCCATGGCGAAGGCCCACCACAGCACGCCCACCAGCAAGCCCATCCGACTGATCTCGTTAGCCAGCGGCTTGGATTTGGAGTGTGGCAAGTCCCCTACATGCTTGAGGGCGCGGATGATAAAGAGCGGCGCCGTGCGCGAGCTGACATGCGCAGCCAGCAATCCGGCAAGCACCCAGGACAGGCTGATCTGTTCCAGCGTCACCAGCAGTATCACCTTGCTCAAAAGGGCCAACACCAGGGCAATGGCGCCGTAGCTGCCAATGCGCGAGTCCTTCATGATCTCGATCACCCGCTCGGGCGTCCACCCCCCCCCCAGACCGTCGGCGGTATCGGCCAATCCGTCTTCATGGAAGGCACCGGTCAGCAGCACACCGAAAGCGGTGCTCAGGACCGCGGCTACCCAGACGCCGGCGGGCAGTTCACCCAGAAGCACCATCAGGGCCGCAAACACCGCTGCCGTCAGGGTCCCCACCAAAGCGCCCACCGCCGGGAAATGAGCCGCGCTGGCGCGCAACATCTCCGGCGAGAACCCCACCCAATCGGCCAGCCGCCCAGTCACCGGAATACGGGTGAAAAATTGCACCGCCAGAAAAAGATGTCGAACAAAACGCACGAACATGGTTGACCCCTGTGCTACGGCAAGGCAGACTCTTGCCGCGAGACACCGGCCGATTCGAAGCTGGCCATCTCGCGCAGCAGGGCGCAGGCGCTTTGCAACAACGGCCAGGCCAGGGCTGCGCCCGAACCTTCACCGAGCCGCAAGCCCAAGTCCAGCAAGGGCTCGGCCTTCAGGTGCGCCAACATCAAGGTATGGCCGCGCTCACCAGAGCGGTGCGCAAAAACACAGCGCTCCAGCACCGCCGGCTGCAAGGCACTGGCCACCAGCACAGCAGCACTGGAGATAAAGCCATCGACCACGATGACGCGCCTTTGCGCAGCGGCCTGCAGAACGGCACCGACGAGGGTGGCGATTTCAAAACCGCCAAAGGCCGCCAGCGCAGCCAAGGGCTCGCGAGCTTGCGCATGCCGGTCCAGCACCTGACGCAAGACGCTGATCTTGCGCTGCACCGCCAGGGCATCCAGGCCCGTACCCGCGCCGGTGCAATCGGCGATATCGAGGCCGATCAGGCGGCTCATGAGCAGCGAGGCGGCAGAGGTGTTGCCTATGCCCATCTCGCCGAGCAAGAGGGCATTGCCTGGCAGGCTCAGAACCGACTGGGCGCCATTACGCAGCGCCTGATCGCACTGGGCCTGGCTCATGGCCGGCCCCGACAGCGCGTCGGCCGTACCCGTTGCGATTTTGCGCACTTGCAAGCCCGGGCGCGGTGCGAAGTCATGCCGTACACCGCAATCGATCACCGTCAACTCCAGGCCGTGCTGACGCGCCAACACACTGACGGCGGCGCCGCCGGCCAAGAAATTCTCGACCATCTGCCAGGTCACATCGCCGGGATAGGCCGAAATGCCATGAATGGCCAAACCATGATCGGCGGCACACACCAGTAACTGCGGGCGCTCGAGCTCAGGGGCTTGGCTGCCCAGTATCAGACCGATGCGCAAGGCCAGACGCTCGATCTGGCCGAGCGACCCCTGAGGCTTAGTCTTGCCATCGAGCTTGCGCTGCAGACACACAGCCAGCGCATCTTGCTCCAGCGCAGGAACAAGCGGGTAAGAGGACTGCATGTGGACTTTTCTCCTGGAAACTCAAACGCCATCCGGGGTGCTCACCGGCAACGCCGCCCACTGGGAGCCGACGGCGTGTATGGCCAGGCGCTGATCGAACACCGCCTCAATGGCCCGGTGGCTGAAGGCATCGCCGCAGGGGCCCTGGTGCATCACACAACCGGCTTGCATCACCACCACATCGTCAGCGTGCAGGGCCACGCCGATTTCATGCAGCACGCTCAGGAGGGTCACGCCCTTGGCCTTGAGACATTGCACCCGTTCCAGCCAATCGGCCTGATGCGGTGGATCCAGGTGCGCAAGCGGCTCGTCCATCAGCATCAGCGGCGCGTCCACGGCCAAGGCACGAGCCAGCAGCACCCGCTGGCGCTCGCCACCGGAGAGCTGCCCGAGCAGGCGATCACGCCAGTCCCAGGCATGCACAGCGCGCAAGGCTGACTCCACCGCCTGCCGGTCTCGAGCGCCGGGTGCAGCCAGCCAGTCTTGGTGCGGCAGGCGCCCGAGCAGAACCACATCGAGTACGCAGAGGTCCTCGGCGACCGGCTCGCTCTGGCCCAGCCAAGACAACCGCCGCGCCCGATCCCGTCGCGTCAGCTCAGCAGGCCGCGCCCCTTGCCAGAGCACCTGGCCCTGATGCGGCAGCAGGCCAGCCAGTGCCCGCAGGAGCGTGGACTTCCCCGCCCCGTTGGGCCCGACGACGCAGGTCCAGCGGCCCTGCGCGATCCGCAGATCGATGCCCTTGAGCACCGATCGCCCGCCAAGATTGACGCTCAGGCCTTGGGCCTCGAAGGCCGCGCTCATCAGGCTCATACTGGAGTCCCCTGGCCCTGCAGACGTGACATGCGCAGCAACAGATAGGCGCCACCCAACACCGCGGTGAGCAAGCCCACGGGCAGATCCTGTGGGTGCATCAGCGTGCGTGCCAAAAGGTCCGCCGCCAAAAGCAGATTGCCCCCCATGCAGGCAGCCAACGGAATTAGCCAGCGATACGGCAGAGGCGCCCAGGCCCGCACCCAGTGCGGCGCGGCCAGCCCCACGAAGGCCACCAAACCCACCTGGGCCACCGCTGCCCCGGTGGCCAGCGCCAGGGTTAGCACCAGGGCGATACGCGCTGAGGCCACTGGCATGCCCAAGCTGCGCGCCGTGTTCTCACCAAGCGTCAAGGCATCGAGCACGCGTCCCAAGGGCCAGGCCAAGGCGATGCAAAGCAACAGGGCCAGGGCCATCAGGGCACAAGCAGGCCAGCTCAGCAAACCGGTGCTGCCAAGCATGAAGCTCTGCATGATACGAAGCACCTCGGGCCGAAGCAGACTGAACCAGGAACTCAAGGCCCCTAGGGTCACGCCCACGATCACGCCGGCCAACAAGAGCCTGAGGGTGTGCTGTACGCCCCGCGATAGCAGCGTAGTGATCATAACCGCCATCCCTGCGCCCACGAAGGCAGCGCCAGTCAGACCCAGCTGGGCCAGCCAGGACAGGGTCCAGGCGCCGCTACCCAGCCACATGGACAGATAGAGGCAGACACCGAGCGAGGCGCCGGAGGCACTGCCCAGCAAAAAAGGATCGGCCAAAGGATTTCTAAAAACGCCCTGGGCCAAGGCACCGGCCAGGCCCAGCAGCGCGCCCGCCAGCCACGCCCCCAGGGAACGCGGCATGCGGATCTCGGAAACAATCTGCCAGGCCTGCGGCTCTTTCCAGGCCAGCCACGGCGCTTGCCAGCCGGTGCTGCCTGCCGCTGCCCCCAGAGCCAGGCCCGAGACCGCCACGATCATCATTAGGACCGCCAGGCCTGCGGGGCGCCATGTCCGCAGCGACCTCATCGCGCCCCCCCAGACTGCAGCAGGCAGGCTGCCAAGAGGTGCGCGGCTTCGGCCAGACGAGGTCCGGGCCGCATCAGGATGTCCACCTGTGCAGGGGCAAGTGCACAGATCCGGCCCTGCTGCACGGCACGCAACTGCGACCAGCCAGGTCGTCCGACCAGATCATCCCGGCCCTCACGGCTGACGACGATCACATCGGGCTGGGATCGAACCACAAATTCACCCTGAATCTGCGGAAAAGGCCCGAGGGCAGCCGACAGGATGTTGACTTGTCCCAGGCGGCTGAGCGTTTGGCCGATGAAGGACGACTCGCTGGCCCCGTACGGACCGCTGCCCACCTCCACATAAAGCTTCTGTCCGCGCAGAGACTGAGGCAGGCTTTGGGCCGCGGCCGCCACCGCGGCGTCCACCTGGCTCCAGACCGCATGCGCCTGCCGCTGCGGCAGACCGAAGACGCGGGCCAGAGTCAGCAGATTTCGCCGCACATCTTCATGGGTGCGCGGCTCCAGGGCCAGAACAGGCACGCCCAGCGCACGCAGGCGCTGCTGTCCCGGACTGGAGACGGCCATAAGCACCAGGTCAGGCCGCTGGGCCACCACAGCCTCGAGGTTGACATCGAGACCGCCGCCCATGCGGGGCAGAGACTGTATGGAAGCAGGCCAATTGGAATAGCGATCCACGCCCACCAGGCGCTTGCACTGCCCCAGGGCACACACCGACTCGGTGAGAGCGGGCAGCAAGCTGACCACCCGCCGGGGCGGTTGCGACAAGCGCAGCTCCTGCTGCAGATCATCGCGCACTGCGATAGCCTGTCCCCAGGCCACAGCCGGAGTCAGTACACAGGCCGCCATCAGGCACGCCCAGAACCGCCCGAGTCCCCTAGGCATACCGTTGCTCCCACTGAAGCATGATCCGGTGCAACTGGGACAGGCCGTCGGTCAGCGCAGCCGGTCCCGGCTGCAAAATGTCGGCCGACTTGATCTCAAACAGCTGCCCCGTGCGTACTGCGGGCACCGCCTGCCAGCCGGGTCGATCGGCCACTTTCTCGGGCCGAAATTTTTTTCCGCACCATGAGCCGATGATGATGTCCGGCGAGCCCTCCACGATGAGGCGGTGGTCTGCGATGATGCGGTCCTTTCCCATGGGAGCGAGCGCGAGCTCGGGAAAAATGTCCTCGCCGCCGGCAATGCTGATCAGCTCCGAGACCCAACAGATGGCGCTGATTGGCGGATCGTCCCATTCTTCAAAGTAGACGCGCGGCCGACGCTTGAGGGCTTGACCACGCTGCTTGATGCCTTGCAGATCGGCGCGCATTTGCGCCAGGCGCTCCAGGCCCTGATCGGCCTGCCCCACCAGCGCGGCAAGCTGATAGAGCACGGAGAAGATCTCCTCCACGCTGCGCTGGTTGAAGATGTGCACCGGCACCCCTGCGCGAATGAGCTGCGCGGCAATGTCGGCCTGCAAGTCAGAAAAACCAAGCACGCAGTCCGGCCTGAGCGCCAGGATTTTGTCGATCTTGGCGCTCAAAAATGCACTGACCCGCGGCTTTTCCTGGCGCGCCTGGGGCGGCCGCACGGTGTAGCCGGAAATCCCGACGATGCGATGCGCCTGTCCAAGCAGATAGAGCCACTCGGTGGGCTCTTCGGTCAGACAGACGATGCGCTCGGGGACCATCAAGGAGCCTGCAGGTTCATAGCCGCGAACACTCCGCGTCGGGGGGCGTTATAGCCATAAGCCGTCTGATATATCCTGTCAGTAACATTGTCCAAGCTTACTCTCAGCCTAGCTTTCGGACCTAGCGCATAAGAGGCCCCAATGTCCAGCAAGCCGTAGGAGCCCAAGAGTCGCTCGCCGAAGTCTTTGCGCTGGCCGTGATAGTTCAGGGCTGCGCTCCACTCAGTACCCCCCCCCAGGGGCTGCAGAAACTTTAGGCTGGCTTGGCGCTTGGACCGGCGCAACAGAGCCTTTCCAGTTTCCAGGTTTTCAGGGTCTTGAACCGTCAGGCCCAGCCGGATGTCGGTCGATCCCCAACGGCTGCGCCCCGAGAGTTCCAGGCCTCGATTGCGAGCCTGCAGATTGGTCAGGTTGGAGCTGCGGTCGTAAGCAATGAGGTCTTTCATGTCAACCCAGAAATAGCCAAGCCGCAGCTGATGCGCCGACTGCTTGTAGGCTAGCGCGAGTTCCCTGTGGTCGAAAGACTCAGCACGTAAAGGTCCCGAGGCATAGGTCTGCTCTCCGACGCTGGCGGCACGAAAGCCGCTTGAGACCTGCGCCAGCATCTTCCAGACCGGGCTGAGGCGATAGGACACCCCCAACAAGGCCGAGTTGCGTTCTTCACTCCCCTGACGACTGGTATTCTGATCTTGAGTTGCGAGCCAATCGCGCCGCAGGTTGACCTGCAAGGCCCAGTCCCCTTGCTCATGGCTTAAGCCCGCGAGCAGAGCCCCGTCGTCCTTTTTTAAGCGAAAGCCACTGGACGTGGCATCCGAGTGAAATTTTTCTTCGGTGACCTCCAGCCCCAGCAACAGGATTGATCGGTCTGTGACCGCCAGCTGATTGACCCAGCGCAATCCCAGTTGATCGCTGGAGGCCCGCCCAAAGGCATAGGCCGAAGTTTTGAGCGCCCCGTTTTTGCGGTCCTCTTGGGTCTGCCGGCTCTGGCTCAGCGCTATCTCGCTGCGCCACCGGGGGCTAAGCCTGGAGGTGAGCACCAGCGCCGCCCCCGCGGTCTTACGCTTCAAGTCGTGCGTGTCGTGCGTATTACCACTGCCGAAGTCATCATCGTCGTACTCAATATCAGCAATCACCTGCGACACAGACAGTCGAAACTTGTGATTCGTATCAAGCTGATGCACCAAATGGAGCGTCATGTTATCGATCGTTGAGCGGTCCTGATCGGGATTAGCCGCAGGCTTTTGCGCCACATTCATGGCCGACAGGCGCCCCGATTGCTCCCGCCCCAGTCGGATGGCCACCTCAGTGCCACCCAACGACTGAGTTAGCGCCGCCTGCGAGGAACGCCGACCCTGGCCGCCCACACCGAGCATGGCGTACTGCCCAGCCCCCTTACGCGTGATGATGTGAATCACGCCGCCGTTGGCCGCGCCACCATAAAGCGCGCTGGCATCGCCACGCAAAATTTCGATCCGCTCGACATGGGCCAGTGCAATATCCGCTACCAAAGGGTTCCCGAATCCATCCACCGGCGCCCGCACGCCATCGATCATCAGCACCAGGTTAATGCTGTTGTGACCGCGCAGGAAGAAAGAGGTCGTGGTGCCCGGCCCGCCATTGCGGGCCGACTCAAAGCCAGCCACCCCCCGCAAGACATCGGCCAGCGAGGCCGCTTGCGACCGCTCAATATCCTCGCGGGTGAGTACCTCCACCGATGCGCTCAACGCGGAAACAGACGCAGGTACCCTGGTCGCCGTGATCACCACCTCATCCAAAGGCGCGGGCTCTGCGTGAACACAAGATAAAAACGCAGCAAAAAATAGACTCAAGGCGATACGGCGCGCCCTAGGCAGATGTGAGTTCATGTTGAACCTTTCCAGACTGAAAGCTCTCACCGGCCTCCCCGCCAGTGCATGAGCGTTACAAAGTCGCGCCGAAGCGGGCGCGCCTTCACCGTGTTGGCCGGTATCCGGGCTGACAAAGCAACTACGCTGGCCTTCCCAAGCGCTTGTTCAAGGCACTCAGTGGCTGCTTCAGCGCAGCGGGGTTCGAAGTCTGGGGCTCCAGGCCCTGCCATCGACCCGTTCGTCTTACCGTTGCGGGGGCAGCGCAGGTTGGGCCTGGAGTGCCGCGCGGCTTTCGCCGCTCTGACTCGTCCGCCGTCCTGCTTCCCGTTGAACTGCGGTATGCGAACCACACCGCGAGCACCAACGATCCGCATTCTACGCAGCGACCGGCCTGAAACCCTACAATCTGCCTGTCATGGCAAAGCCTCCCTCCCTGGACCAGCTGGCCGATCGTGTCGACCGCCTGCTGCTACGCTACGAGGAATTGCAGCGAACCAACCTCCTGCTTTCGGAGCAGGTGCGCACCTTGAGCCAGGAGCGCGATTCGCTCAGATCCCGCCTGAGCGCGGCTCGGGCACGAGTCGATGCCCTGCTCGAGCGACTGCCGGCCACTCCCTCTGACGGCACTCACGGCCCCGCATCCTGATGAAACAGCTCGAAGTGCAAATCATGGGACAGAGCTATCTACTCGGTTGCCCCGAAGGCGGCGAGGACCGCCTGCGCGATGCGGTGAGCAAAGTCGACGCGGCCATGTGCAAGATCCGCGATGCGGGAAAGCTCAAGGCCCGCGACCGCATCGCGGTGTTGGCCGCGCTCAATCTGGCCTTCGAATTGAGCGACCGTGGTTCCGCTCCCGCTCCAAGCGTTGGCACGACCGAACCCAACTCGCAGCAAGTGACGGCACTGATGGCACGGCTTGACAAGGCCCTCGGTGACGACGGCCAGCTGCTCTGAGGAACCATCGGTCGGGTGGCCGACTCCAAGGCCGTCGCGAGGGGCTAGAATGGGGCCGTCTGCGGCTCGCACCGGGTTTTATATTTCCTTGAACCAATGCTCTTTGAGCTCGGGCTTGGTACATCGGCTGGTGAGCGTGATCGTCTCGCGTCAGATGAACCCAACGCCAGCCTGCCCTCGCCCACCTGAACCCCTGGTTCAGGATGCCGGCCCGGTGGTTCCCGCAGACACCTTCTTTGGGGCTGTATCCATGCCCAGCCATCTCGCCGCGGCAGTGCCCCCCCACCCTCGTGCATGCAGCCGCAACCGGCCGCCCCCACTCCATGGCGCTTGATCCGATCCTGATTCTCGAACTGGTGGGCCTGGGCTTAATGTCCGGCTTTCTTGCAGGCTTGCTGGGTATCGGAGGGGGCATGGTGATGGTGCCTTTCCTGACCCTGATCATGAGCACGCGCGGTGCTGGGGCCGACCTGGCCGTCAAGATGGCCATCGCCACCTCGATGACCACCATCGTCTTTAGCTCGATTTCCAGCGTGCGCGCCCATCACAGGCGCGGCGCTGTGCGTTGGGACCTGGTGCGCGGACTGACGCCGGGCATCCTGCTGGGCAGTCTGATCAGCAGCGTCGGCCTCTTTAGCCTGCTCAAGGGCCACTACCTGGCCATCTTCTTCGGCCTCTTCGTTGGCTTTTCTGCGACCCAGATGTTCCTCGACCGCAAGCCCAAGGGCAGCCGTCAAATGCCAGGGGGCGCCGGGCAGTGGATCGCCGGCGGCCTGATCGGGCTGCTCTCAGGCCTGGTAGGTGCGGGTGGAGGTTTCATCAGCGTGCCCCTCATGGCTTGGTGCAATGTGGCCATGCATAACGCGGTGGCCACTTCGGCCGCACTGGGTTTTCCAATCGCCGCGGCCAATGCCGCCGGCTATGCCTACAGCGGGCTGAGCGCCTCCGGGGAGTTGCCACCGGGCTCCTTCGGCTTTATCTGGCTGCCCGCACTGGGCATCATCGCCAGCTGCAGCGTGCTCATGGCACCAGTAGGAGCCCGACTGGCACACCGGTTGCCCGTCAAGCAGCTCAAGCGCATCTTTGCCTTGGTGCTTTACGGCCTGGCCGCGTACATGCTGTGGAAGGGCCTCTCCTCCCTCTGAAAATCGCGTGCCTGGGGGCTCCACGGCACGACCCCACCGCGCTTTCAAGCCGGGGAATATGGTCTGCCAGAGGAGAAAGCCTGGTTTTTCGGGGTAAATCCGCAACAAAAAGGCCTGAAAAAATGCGTTTTTCCCTTTGAAAACATGTTTTTCTCCAGTAGCATCCGCAGTGCCTCGAAAGAGCGCGCGCTCCTGCGAGGTGATGTCTCAACTTCTAGAAGGAACAATTGATCATGGCAACTGCGAAAAAAGCTTCGGCAAAGAAAGCCCCGGCCAAAAAGGCCGCCGCGAAGAAGGCACCGGCCAAGAAGGCCGCTGCAAAGAAGCCTGCTGCGAAGAAGGCACCCGCCAAGAAGCCTGCTGCTAAGAAGGCGCCCGCAAAAAAGGCGGCTGCAAAGAAGCCCGCCGCCAAGAAGCCCGCTGCCAAAAAAGCCCCCGCAAGGAAGCGCACACCCAACGCTGCTTTCATGAAGCCGCTGACGCCCAGCGCCGCTTTGGCCGCCGTGGTAGGCGACAAGCCGCTGCCGCGCACCGAGATCGTCAGCAAGATGTGGACTTACATCAAGTCCAAGGGTCTGCAGGACAAGGCCAACAAGCGCATGGTCAATGCCGACGACAAGCTCAAGGCTGTGTTTGGCAAGTCGCAAGTCTCGATGTTCGAGATGGCCGGCCTGATTGGCAAGCACGTCAAGTAATCAGCTGCGCGCTGACTGCGAAGGCCGGTGGCAACACCGGCCTTTTTTCTTGGGGCCCCGCCGACCACGAGGCCGGCAAGGCTGAACATCCCACGCTAGCCTGGCGGCGACTTGAGCGCCTGCTCGGTGATCGCCGACAGCGTTCCCCGTGTGGTGATGACCTCGGGGTCGAGCAGCACCTCGATCAGCGTGCCACGGTCGGCCGCCAGGGCTCCCAGCAGGGCCGGCTCGAACTCTTCGGTGCGAGTAATGCGCGTGGCCGCGTACCCGTAGGCTTGCGCCAGTGCAACAAAGTCAGGGTTGCGCAGCTCCGATCCGCTGGCGTGCTGCGGAAACTCACGCTCCTGATGCATGCGAATCGTGCCATACATGCCGTTGTTGAGCAGCACGATGATGCTCTTTCCCCCATGCTGTACCGCCGTGGCCAACTCCTGCCCGTTCATCAGAAAGTCGCCATCGCCCGCCATGGTCAGCGCCACACGGCCGGTGGTAATGGAAGCGGCAATACCTGCGGGCACGCCGTAGCCCATGGCACCAACCGTTGGGGCCAACTGCGTCTTGTGGCCCTGGGCCAGGCCCCGGTGCTTGAAGAAACGGTGCACCCAACTGGCGAAATTACCTGCCCCGTTGGTCAGTACCGCATCGCTCGGCAGGTGCTTTTGCAGCACGGCAACAAGGGCGGGCATATCGATGGTCCCGGGCCAGGTGCCTGCGGGTGGCGGTTGCAGGTTGGCCAGGTAATCGGCATTCGCATCGCGGGCCCAGTCATCCCAGGGCAGGTCTTTGGGCGCCGTGAGCACCTCCAGCGAGCGTGCCGCCGCGTTCAGGGTCGAATTGATGGCCAAGTCGGCTTGGTACACGCGATTGAGCTCCTCAGCCCCGGCATGGATGTGCACCAGCTTTTGTGTCAGCTTGGGCGGCTTGAGCAAGGTGTAGCTGCCCGTGGTCATCTCGCCCAAGCGAGCGCCGATGACGATGAGCAAATCGCTCTGGCGTACCCGCTGGGCCAAACGAGGATTGATGCCGATGCCCACATCACCAGCGTAGAGCCGATGGTGGTTGTCGAAGATGTCCTGAAAACGAAAGGCGTTCGCCACCGGCAGTTGCCAGTTCTCGGCAAAACGCTCCAGCGCCTGCGCCGCTTGAGGGGTCCAGCCGCTGCCACCGGCGATCACCAGCGGGCGCTGGCTCTCCAGCAGCAGGGCGCGCAGCGTGCGCAGACTGCCCGGATCGCTCCAGGCCTGCACCGGCTCCACCCGCGCAAGCGGCTGCGACTGAGTCTGGGCCATGAGCATGTCTTCGGGCAGGACCAGCACCACCGGTCCCGGCCGACCATTAAGGGCGGTGGCAAAGGCTCGGGCGATGTATTCAGGGATACGGTCGGCGTCGTCGATGCGCTCGACCCGCTTGGCCATTGCCTTGGTACTGGGGCCAAAGAAACTCGAGTAATCGAGCTCCTGGAAGGCTTCCCGGTCACGGCAGTCACTGGCGACATCGCCCACCAGCAGCACCATGGGTGTGGAATCTTGAAAAGCAGTGTGTACGGCGATCGATGCATTGGTCGCACCCGGCCCACGGGTCACCATGCACACACCCGGCCGCCCAGTGAGCTTGCCATGCGCCTCGGCCATGAAGGCCGCACCCCCCTCTTGCCGGCAGGTTACAAAACGGATGCGGTCTCTGCGCGCATGCAGACCATCAAGCACGGCCAGATAGCTCTCGCCCGGTACGCCAAAACAATGCGTTACCCCCTGGGCCAGGAGGCAATCGACCAGCAGATGCCCAGCGATCATTGAAGTCATGCTGCCATTGTGCCCGCGCCCAATTGGCCGGCGTCAAAGCCGGCGCACCGAGCGCAGCCAATAAGCGCTGAAAATCAGGCTGCACTGCACAAGGGCCAGTCCTATCAGTACCCCCCGGAACTGACCGTGGTCCATCAGCAAGCCAAAAATCAGCGGCGTGATGGCTTGCCCCACATCCAGACCGCCGTACACCACCCCATAGACACGGCCCGATGCATTGGCCGGGGTCGACTGCTTGACCAACAAATCGCGCGACGGGCCAGCCGTACCCGAGGTCAAGCCCATCAAGCCAAAAAGCACCGGCACCATCCAGGCAGGCAAAGGGCTCAAGGCCAGTACCAAGGCCAGGGTGGCTGCAACCATGAAGGCCGCCGCCACCACTTTGTCGCATCGGCTGGGATCCTGCACCAGAAAACCCCCACCCACCATACCCAGGGCACTGCCAACCATGTAGACCGTCAGGCACAGCGCCACACCGGACAGCTCGATGTCGTGCAACTGCCGGCTCGCCTCAGGCGCGAAGGCCTGGACCACGCCGAGCACGGTGGCGAACAGGAAAAAGAAGAGAAAGCACATCCACACCGCCGGCAAGCGCAGGAAATCAAAATCACCATCGGCCACCTGTTGGCGCGAGGCCGATACATCCAGGGCCAGGCGGCTGTGGTTCAGAAGCAGCAGGGTCAGCACAGCCAGAGCCACCAAGCCTCCCACGGCCAGCGCAGCCTGCCACGAATGAGCCAGCGCTACGCCCGTCATCAGGGCCGGAGCGATGGCCCAGCCCAGGGTGCCGGTGATGCCATGCGCGCTGTAGGCATGGCCAAGACGGTGCGGACTGACCCTGCGATTGAGCAGGGTGTAGTCGACCGGATGGAAGACACCATTGCCCAGGCCAGCCAGCCCCGCAAAAAAGGTGAGCATCCAGTAGTTGGTACTGACCGCGTAACCAAAACACGACAGCGCGATCGCCGCCAAGCCCACATACAGCACGGGCCGGGGACCGAAACGATCCACCAGAAAACCAGCCGCCGCCTGCACCGCACACGAGACGACAAAAAACACCGTCAACACGAAGCCCAACTGGGCGTAGCTGACATCGAAGTGGTCCTTGAGCCAGGGAAACAGCGGTGGCAACAGCAACTGGCTGAAGTGGCTGATCATGTGGGCCACCCCCACCAGCCCGATCAGGGTGATGTCCTGCCGAAGGGCGGGGGGCGCAGACAGGGCCGGGGCGCTCATTGGTCCCCATGGTAGCGCCTTTGTCAGCCGGGCCTGTTGCGCCTGGCGGCGATCAGGGTGTCGCCGGCAAACCGGTAAAGCCAAACACGCCAGGCTGTCGGATCGGATCGACACCCACCCCTATGGTGCTCTTGGGCGGGAATCGCCCCTCAAGCAGCAACTTTGACAGCGGATTTTCTATACGCTGCTGAATCGCCCGCTTGAGCGGCCGCGCACCAAAGACTGGATCAAACCCCACCTTGGCCAGCTCCTGAATGGCTGCCTCCGAAACCTGCAAGGACAGATCGATCTTCTGCAAGCGACTGACTAGTACCTGCAATTGAATGCGCGCAATGGCCTCGATGTTTCGAGCATCGAGGCCGTGGAAAACCACGGTTTCGTCGATACGGTTGAGAAACTCGGGACGAAAGTGGTTCTTGAGCTCATCGACCACCGCGTCCTTGATGTCTTCGGCTGGCCGGCCGACCATGGACTGGATGAGGGGAGAACCGATGTTGGAAGTCATCACGATGACGGTGTTCTTGAAGTCCACCGTACGACCCTGACCATCGGTCAGTCGCCCATCGTCGAGCACCTGCAGCAGCACATTAAAAACATCGGGGTGGGCTTTTTCAACTTCGTCGAGCAACAGCACGCTGTAGGGCTTGCGGCGCACTGCCTCAGTGAGGTAACCGCCCTCCTCATAGCCTACATAACCCGGCGGCGCGCCGATCAGCCTTGCGACCGACTGCTTTTCCATGAACTCGCTCATGTCGATGCGCACCAGGTGGTCTTCGCTGTCGAACAGGAAGGCTGCCAAGGCCTTGCACAACTCCGTCTTGCCCACACCCGTGGGGCCCAGGAACAAAAAAGAGCCGGTGGGTCGATTGGGATCGGACAAGCCCGAGCGAGAGCGGCGGATGGCGTGAGCCACCGCAGAAATCGCCTCGTCCTGACCCACCACCCGCTGGTGTAACTTGTCTTCCATTTGAAGCAGCTTGTCGCGCTCGCCTTGCATCAGCTTGGAGACCGGAATGCCGGTGGCACGGGCCACCACCTCGGCGATTTCCTCGGCTCCAACCTGGGTGCGCAACAACTTGGGGGCGCCAGCCTTGACCTGCTCGCTGGCCTGAGCCTGCTTGAGATGTTTTTCCAGTTCGGGCAACTTGCCGTACTGCAACTCGGCCACCTTGTTGAAGTCGCCCTTGCGGGTGTACTCCTCGATTTGGTGACGAATGCGGTCGATGGCCTCCATGACATCTTTAGAGCCCAGGGCCTGAGCCTTTTCAGCACGCCAAATTTCCTCGAGGTCTGCAATTTCCTTTTGCAGCTTGGCAATTTCTTCCTCGATCAGGCCAAAACGCTTTTGCGAGGCCTCGTCTTTCTCGCGACGCACCGCTTCTCGCTCGATCTGCAACTGAATCAGACGGCGATCGAGCTTGTCCATCACCTCGGGCTTGGAATCAATTTCTATCTTGATCTTGGCCGCCGCCTCGTCGATCAGATCGATGGCTTTATCGGGTAGGAAGCGGTCGGTGATGTAGCGGTGGGAGAGCTCCGCCGCCGCCACAATGGCCGGATCGGTGATTTGCACCCCGTGGTGTTTTTCGTATTTCTCCTGTAGGCCGCGCAGGATAGCGATAGTGGCTTCCACAGAGGGCTCGTCAACCAAAATTTTCTGGAAGCGTCGCTCCAGGGCAGCGTCCTTCTCGACATACTTGCGGTATTCGTCCAGCGTAGTGGCACCGACGCAATGGAGCTCGCCCCGGGCCAGCGCAGGTTTGAGCATGTTGCCGGCATCGATGGCCCCCTCTGCTTTGCCCGCCCCGACCATGGTGTGCAACTCGTCAATGAAGACGATGGTCTGGCCCTCATCCTTGGCCAGCTCATTGAGAGCCGCCCTGAGCCGCTCCTCAAACTCACCCCGGTATTTGGCACCGGCCAGCAAAGCGGCCATGTCCAGCGACAAAACCCGCTTGCCCTTGAGCGAATCGGGCACCTCGCCGTTGACGATGCGTTGGGCCAAGCCCTCGACGATGGCCGTCTTGCCCACGCCGGGCTCACCGATGAGCACCGGGTTGTTCTTACTGCGCCGCTGCAGGACCTGGATCGCGCGTCGTATCTCATCATCGCGGCCAATAACCGGATCGAGCTTGCCAGCCTGCGCCCGCTCGGTCAGGTCCAGGGTGTACTTGCGCAGCGCCTCGCGCTGACCTTCCGCCTCGGCACTGCCGACCTTCTGGCCACCACGCACGACCGCAATGGCTGCCTCAAGCACGGATCGGGTCATGCCGTTCTCGCGCGCCAGGCGCCCGATATCGCCTTTGTGATCGGCACAGGCCAAAAGAAAAAGCTCGGCGGCTATGAAGGCATCGCCTCGCTTGATGGCCTCTTTCTCGGTGGCCTGGAGCAAACGGGCCAGGTCCGGCCCGATCTGGATCTGATCCTGCCCCTCAACCTGAGGCAGCTTCTTGAGGCCCGCTTCCACCGCCGCCTCCAGGCCGCCGAGATTGACCCCAGCCCTTTGCATCAAGGCCCGCGGTCCCTCATCTTGTGAAAGCATGGCCGCCAGCACATGAACCGCCTCGATGTAAGGATGGTCGCGCCCCAGGGCAATCGACTGGGCATCGGCCAAAGCCTGCTGAAATTTGGTGGTCAGTTTGTCTTGACGCATGACAACTCCCGATACGAATCACGATGTAACTTGAGTCGCTCCGCGCTATTTCAAGGCTTGCCCTGCATCCAGGGGGGCGCAACAAATCACCGGCACCCCAACACTCAATCGCAAGGCGATCGGACCTCTACTGCCTAGAATCAAGAGATGAACATCCATCAGGTGAATGTTAGCTACATCGTCGAGCAGGACCGGCTGCTTGTGCGCATCAATAGCCAGGGAGGTGAGGAGTTTCGCATCTGGCTGACGCGCCGCTTCAGCCTGCAATTACTGCCCGTGCTCAGCCATAACTCGCAGGAACAGCTTCGTGCCCACCTCCCGGCGCCCGATCCGGCAGCGCCACCGGCCGAGCAGCGCGAGCAGATGGTGCACAACTTCAAGAAGGAGGCGGCTGTCTACGAGGGCGACTATCAGACCCCATTTCGCGATCAGCCCAGCGCCCTGCCGCTGGGCGATGAGCCCCTGCTGGTGACCGAGCTCAAGCTGAGCCCCTTGCGCGCAGGCAAGCTTGAAATGGCCCTGATCGAAAAACTGCCCCATCGCCAACGCGATATGCAAATCGTGATGGACATTACCCTGACCCAGGGGCTGCTGCGACTGTTGCATTTGGCGATCAAGGGGTAAGGATGGCTGCAGGGCG
>Ga0194134_10001450_pt1 | contig 31540 bp, 18 predicted proteins | sample TA2KigOff0mmetaG_FD_148602 | JGI IMG/M metagenome (GOLD analysis project Ga0194134, IMG submission 148602) | Freshwater microbial communities from Lake Tanganyika, Tanzania - TA2015056 Kigoma Offshore 0m | ecosystem: Environmental > Aquatic > Freshwater > Lake | place: Tanzania: Lake Tanganyika... | reverse complement strand
GCCCGCCCACCCGACTTTTGCCCGTCCAACAGAGGAATCCGTGTCCACCAAGAGTTCCAGCACCGCCACCGATTACGGCGCCAAAGACATCCAAGTACTCGAAGGTCTGGACCCGGTTCGCAAGCGTCCGGGGATGTACATCGGTTCCACCGGACTGACCGGTCTGCATCATTTGATCTGGGAGGTCGTCGACAACTCGGTGGACGAAGCCATGGCCGGGCATTGCACCCGGATCGGAGTGTCGCTGTTGGCCGACGGTTCGTGTCGGGTCGACGACAATGGTCGAGGCATCCCCGTCGACCCGTACCCATCGGGTCCGCACAAGGGCAAAAGTGCGGCCGAAGTGGTTCTCACGGTGTTGCATTCGGGCGGAAAATTCGGCGGTCAGGGCTACAAGGTCTCCGGCGGTCTGCACGGGGTGGGTGTGTCGGTGGTCAACGCCTTGTCCAAACGGGTTCACCTGCAGATCGATCGGGGCGGTAAGCGCTACGAGATGGAATTCGCCGAGGGTGGAAAGCCCATCGGCAAACTCTCGGTCACCGGTGACACGCCGGCGCGAGGCCGCAAGAACGGAACGTCTGTCACGTTCGTGCCCGATCCTTCCATCTTCGCCTCCGAAGGAACCGAGTTCGTGGCCCGCACCGTGCTGGAGCGACTGCAAACAATGGCGTTCCTCAACCGCGGTCTTGAGATCGTCTTCACCGACGAACGTCCCGGCCGCGAGCAAGTCGTGACGTTCCAATACAAGGGTGGCATCGTCGACTTCGTGAAGCACCTCAACCAGTCCAAGGAGGCTTTGTTTTCCAAGGTCGCCCACTACGAGGACGAGGACGAGGGCCAGACGCTCGACATCGCCTTACAGTGGAACACCGGGTACCACGAAGGAATTCACGGGTACGCCAACGGCATCAGCACCACCGAGGGCGGTATGCACGTGGAAGGTTTCAAGACCGCGCTGACGAGTGTCGTGAACAAGTACGCCAAGAACCGGGGCCTGCTCAAGGAAAAAGAGGACAACCTGTTAGGCGAAGACATTCGCGAGGGTGTCACGGCCATCATTTCGGTGAAATTGTCCGAACCGCAGTTCGAGGGTCAGACCAAGGCCAAACTCGGAAATGTTTCCATGCGCTCGTTGGTGCAGAAGGTGACCAACGAACGACTTGCCGAGTGGCTGGATGAAAATCCCACCGAAGCCAACAAAATTGTGAAGAAGGCCCAAGCGGCGGCCCAAGCACGCGTGGCGGCCAAGAACGCCCGTAACGCAGTGCGCCGTAAGACCGCTCTGGCTGGAGCCGGTATGCCTGACAAATTGAAGGACTGCACCAACGACAATCCTGATGAGAGCGAGATCTTCATCGTCGAAGGCGACTCCGCCGGCGGTACCGCCCTTGACGCACGCGATCCGCGCACACAGGCCATCTTGCCGATCCGCGGAAAGATCCTGAACGTCGAGCGTGCGCGTCTCGACAAGATGCTCAAGAACAACGAAGTCACCGCATTGGTCACGGCCATCGGTGGTGGGGTCGGTGATGAATTCGACGTGGCGAAAGCCCGCTACCACAAGATCATCATCCTCGCCGACGCCGATGTGGACGGCAGTCACATCCGCACGTTGCTGTTGACCTTCTTCTTCCGTCAGATGCGACCGCTGGTCGAGGCCGGATACGTGTACATCGCCCAGCCACCCCTGTATTCCACGGAAATCGGCAAGGAGAAGATCTACCTCAAGGACGACCCGGCCAAGAACCGATTCCTCGAGGAACACCCGAACCACAAGAAAGAGTTCCAGCGACTCAAAGGGCTGGGCGAGATGGACTGGGAGGAACTCCGCAGCACCACCATGTCCGACGCCACCCGCACGTTGTTGCAGGTGACGGTCGAAGAGGCAGCCTTGGCCGACGAGATCATGGGCGTGCTCATGGGTGACGACGTCGAGAGCCGGAAGCACTTCATCCAGACCAACGCCAAAGACGTGAGGTTCTTGGATATCTGATGGCCAGCAAGAAGACACCCCCGCCCACTCCTGACGAAGGTTCGACACCCGAAGAGCCGGTGATCCCCGTACAACCCGTGGCGTTGCAGGACGAGATGGAACGTTCGTTCCTCGACTACGCAATGTCGGTCATCATGGCCCGCGCTCTACCCGATGTGCGCGACGGCCTGAAGCCGGTGCACCGGCGCATCATCTGGGACATGGACGAGCAGGGCTTCCGTCCCGATCGCCCGTTCGTGAAGTCCGCGCGCGTCAGTGGCGACACCATGGCCAAGTATCACCCGCACGGCGACAGTGCTATTTACGACGCTCTGGTTCGTATGGCACAGCCGTTCTCGTTGCGCCATCCCCTCATCGATTTCCACGGCAACTACGGTTCCCCCGACTTCGGCCCGGCTGCCAGCCGTTACACCGAATGCCGCCTGCATCCACTGGCCATGCACCTGCTGGCTGACATCGACGAGAACACCGTCGACATGGTCACCACCTACGACGGTTCGCGTGAGGAGCCCACGGTCCTACCCTCGCGTTTCCCGAACCTTCTGGTGAACGGCAGTCAGGGCATCGCGGTGGGCATGGCCACCAACATCCCGCCGCACAACCTGGGCGAAGTGATCGACGCCTGTGTGCACGTGCTGGCCAACCCCGATGCATCGAACGACGACGTTATGGGCATCGTGAAGGGTCCCGACTTTCCGACCGGCGGGGTGATCCTGGGTAAGTCCGGCATCAACGACGCGTATCGAACCGGTCGCGGAAGCATCAAGATGCGTGCGACGGCTTCCATCGAGGAAAACAAGCGGGGCGCGATGCAGATCGTCGTCACCGAACTTCCCTATCAGACCAGTTGCTCGGCGATCGCCGGTCGCATCCAGGAATTGGTCGACAACGGAGAGCTCGACGGCATCGCCGACGTGAACGACGGATCATCCGGCGGAAAAACCAATCTCACCATCACGTTGAAGCGCGACGCCAACGCCAACGTGGTGCTGAACAATCTCTTCAAGCAGACACAACTCCAGACAAGTTTCGGTGTGAACATGGTGGCGTTGGTCGACGGAGTCCCGCGTTTGCTGACGTTGATCGATGCCATCAATGGCTACATCCGTCATCAAATCGAGGTGCTCACCCGACGCACCGAGTTCCGCCTGGACAAGGCACAACGACGTCTGCACTTGCTCGAGGGCCGCATCAAGGCCCTCGATGTCATCGACGCGATCATCAAGTTGATCCGCGAGAGCGAGGATGCCGGGGCGGCCAAGACCGCCCTCATGGGGAAACCCTACGAATTCAGTGAAGTTCAGGCCATCGACATCCTCGACATGCAGTTGCGACAACTCACGCGTCTGTCACGCATCGACCTCGAGGCCGAAATCGCCCAACTGAACGAAAAGATCGCCGAGTTCCAGTCGATCCTGGCCGATGACAAGAAGTTGCGCGGGGTCATCACCGATGAGATGTTGGAGATCAAGAACGACTTCGCCACGGCGCGCGCGTGCCCGATCACTTTCGAGGCCGGCGAGATGAGTCTCGAGGATTTGGTGGAGGACACCGAGCTCGTGGTGATCATGACCGAGGCGCAGTACGTGAAGTCCGTGGCTGCCAGTAACTTCCGCAACCAGCAGCGGGGTGGAAAGGGAGTGTCGGGTGCCCGATTGAAGAGCGAGGACGTGGTGAAGCACGTCATCTTCACCACGGCTCACGCCTATCTGCTGTTCTTCTCGAACCGCGGCCGGGTGTATCGCTTGCGCGCCCACGACCTTCCCGAGCGCGAGCGGGCAGCCAAGGGTGTCCCCATCGTCAACCTGCTGCCGTTGCAGATCGGTGAGACCATCGAGGCCATCATCGACACTCGGTCGTTCGATGCCGAGCGCTTCTTGTTCTTCGCCACCCGAGAGGGTGTGGTGAAAAAGACGGCCTTCGATGAGTACGACAACGGCCGTCGCGACGGACTCATTGCCCTCAATCTACGAGAGGGGGACGAGTTGATGCGGGTTATCGTCACCAGTGGCACCGACGACATTTTCATGGTGAGCAAGTCGGGATCGACCATCCGTTTCTCCGAGACCGAGGTGCGCGCGATGGGGCGTGCTGCCGCCGGTGTCCGAGGTATGAAGTTGCGCCCCGGCGATCAGGCGGTGTCGGCCGATTTAGCCCGTGATGACGCCGCCATCTTGATGGTCACCGAGGCGGGATACGGGAAGCGCACCCAAATCGACAAATTCCGGCGCCAATCGCGGGGCGGCATCGGCGTTCGAGGTATCCAAGTGGGCGAAAAGAAGGGTTATGTCGTGGCTGCGTTCATGGCGGGCATCGACGACGAGATCGTGGCGGTTTCCTCAGGGGGTACCACCATCCGCACCGACGTACGCACCATCTCGTCCCAAGGCCGGGCGGCATCGGGCGTGAAGGTGATGACGGTCGAGCCCGGTCAGCAGGTCACTTCGGTGGCGCTGATCTTGGCGACCGAGGACGAGTGATCCCGTCGACTTTGATGGTTGTCGCTGTTGCCGTGGCGACCATGGAGGGACTGACGATGCTCAACGAGCGAGATGTCGCGGTGCGGCGCGGACAAGCCGTTGCCGACGCGGTGGCGTTGGCCGGAGTCTCGGGAGGAATCGACGCTGCGGTGGAAGTCGCGCGACGTAACGAGTCGATGCTGTTGTCGATGGTGTGGTCCGGAGTTCCGAACTCGTCCACACTGACCGTCAGGGTGCTCGTGGACGGTGACGGAAACTTCCGCTCCGATGCCATCGGAGGCTGACGCGACACCGACCCGACCCGATGGTGTTCTACGCTGAACCTGTGGGCTCCGACGACTCTCGATCCGACGTCGACTTTCCACGTCGTGACGATCCCTTCTTCATCGTGCCAGCGGTCCTACCCGACGACGAGCCGGTGCAGCCCGCCGAGACCGCACCCGCACGACGATCCGAAACGGTACTCCCTGCCGATACAACGGTTCGCCCGGTGTCCCCGCCGACTCGTTCGGTGGTGTTCGAGCGCCGTCGTGTCCGACGAACCACCCGCCTCATCCGACACATCGATGTCTGGAGTGTGTTCAAGGTGGCGCTCGTTTTCCATGTCGTGCTGTACTTCACGTTGCTACTCGCCGGTGTGTTCTTGTGGAACGTGGCCAACGCCACCGGCACCGTCGACAACGTGGAGCGCTTCCTCGAGAGTTTCGGATGGGAGTCCTTCGAGTTCGAGGGAGGCGAACTCTTTCACCAGGCTTGGATTCTCGGACTGTTCCTCGTGGTGGGCCTGACCGGTCTGGCGGTTTTGATGGTGACGGCGTTCAACCTCATCACCGACCTCGTGGGTGGGGTGCGGGTGACCGTGCTGGAGGAGACGTCGGACCCGACGCCCCCGACGCCCCGAGCGCGCGGTTGAGGGTTCCGATAGTGCGCCGATAGGGTGACCATCCGCTGGGGCTATAGCTCAGTCGGTTAGAGCGCATCCCTGATAAGGATGAGGTCACAAGTTCGATTCTTGTTAGCCCCACCAACCAGCCCGGTCACTTGTCGGCGACCACCGGTTCGCGTAGGTGCAGCGGTTCGACCACGTTCTTCTTGCGGCGTGCTCCGATGTTCAGCACCTCGACGAACACGGAGAAGGTCATGGCGGCGTAGATGTAGCCCTTGGGAATCTTCTGACCGAAACCCTCGGCGATGAGCGTGGTGCCGATGAGCAACAGGAAGGCCAACGCCAGCATCTTCACCGACGGATGGGCGTTGACGAAGGCGTAGATGGCCTTGGAGGCCAACAGCATGATGAGCACCGCAACGACGATGGCGATGACCATCACCCCCACGTAGGTGGTCATGCCCACTGCGGTGATGACTGAGTCGATGGAGAACACCAGGTCGAGCAGTAACACCTGCCCGATGACGGCGGCGACGGTGGGAGCCACCTTGGCCGAGGTCTCGCCTTCGTCGCCCTCCAACTTGTGGTGGATCTCCTTGGTGGCCTTGTAGATGAGAAACAGACCGCCGGCCAGAAGGATCAACTCCTTCCCACTGAAGCCGATGGTGCCGACGGAGAACAGTTCCTTCTTCAGGGTGATCACCCAACCAACGGCGAGCAGGAGCAACACCCGCATGCCACCGGCGGCGAGCAATCCGATTTTTCGGGCCTTGTCCTGCTCCTCGACGGGCAACTTGGAGGCCAGGATCGAAATGAAAACGACGTTGTCCACCCCGAGCACGATTTCGAGGGTGAGCAGAGCGGCCAAAGCACTCCAGGCGGTGGGGTCGGAGATCCAATCCATGGAACAGACCGTATTACACCTCAGAGAGGGGACAGCGGAACGAGCGTTAGATTGTCGCCATGAAAATTCTCCGTCGAGCAATCGCCGCCATCACGCTCACCGGCATGGCCGCCGCCGTGTTGCGTATCCGCGGCAAGGGCGGGGTCCCCCCCGAACGCGGCGGTTGGCGCGAACTCACTCGTCCGCCGTCGTGAGTGGTTCGTCCGTCGCGGTGGTGGGCCTCGGTGTTGTGGGGGCTCGAGTGGCTCGACAACTCACGTCGTCGTCCCTTGCCGTTTTTGTTCACGATCGACGAACCGATCTTCAGGAGGCAACTGCGCGGGCTTTGAAGGCTCGGACCATCGACAGCCCGATCGACGTTCGACCGAGTGAGACGGCGGTGGTTGTTCTGGCCACGCCCTCGCGGCAGGGTTGGCTGACTCGCTGCTTGGTCGAACGCGGTGTACACGTGGTGTGCACCAGCGATGACGTCGAGGACGTGCGCGATTTGCTCGAGCTCGATGGAGTCGCCCGGACCAATAACGTGTCGATCGTCGTTGGTGCGACCGCGAGCCCGGGACTCTCGGGTCTGCTCGTTGCCGAGTTGGCATCGCGCGTCGACGTGATCGACGAGATTCACGTGGGGGTGCACGGAACCGGTGGTCCGGCCTGTGCTCGTCAGCACCATCGGGCCTTGGCCAACGATGCTCCCGGTTGGCACGACGGTGAGTGGATCTCGCGACCCGGTGGGAGTGGTCGCGAACTCTTGTGGTTCCCGGAGCCCATCGGAAGCCGAGATTGTTATCGGGCAGAATTGGCCGATCCGCTCACGTTGCAACGAGCGTTCCCGTCGGCATCACGAATCAGTGCTCGTGTTTCCGCCACGCGTCGCGACCGATTGACCGCCCGGCTGCCCATGATGTCGCCACCCCATGCCGAGGGTGGTCTTGGTGCGGTTCGAGTCGAGATTCGTGGTTCGCGTGGCGTCGAACGTCGCACCGAAGTTGCCGGTGCCGCCGAACGTACCGGCGTCATCAGCGCTGCGACGGCCTCCGCAGCGGCGGTGTCGGCGCTGTCATCGGACCTACCCGCAGGCGTCGTGGTGTTGGGGGCCCGTGGTCTACCCAATCGCGCCCTTCTGGACGATGTGATCAAACGAGGCATAAACATCTACGAGTACGTCGGGTCCGGGGCTTGATCATGCCGACGATCGACGTTCACGAGTTCGCGCAACAACGTCTGGCCGCCATCAACCAGAGGTATTCCGGAGGCCGTCGTCTCTTGGTTGAGGCGCTACGTCGCTCGGCCCATCCGATGATTGCCACCGAGATTGTCAGCGTGGCTCGAGACCTTCCCCAAAGCAGCGTGTATCGAAATCTCGCGGTGCTCGAATCGGCGGGCGTCGTGGTGAAGGTGTTGACCAACGGTGATCGGGCAGCGTTCGAGTTGGCCGAGCAACTGAGAGGTCATCACCATCACCTGGTGTGCACCACATGCGGCCAAGTACTCGACATCGAGATTCCAACCAAGGTCGAGGAGTTGCTCTACGAAGACCTGGCCCCCACCGCGGCCAAGGTGGGGTTCTTGCTCACCGGGCACCGCCTCGACCTACTCGGCCGCTGTGCTATCTGCCGGTGACGCTGCTGCTCGACGGTAGAGGGTTTGACTCGGACAACGGTGTAGTCCTTTACCTGCCTCCAACTTAAACCGATTTTTGTTCCGAAGCCCAGCCAGTCAAGCGGGACCCACCGATAACTCGCTAGGAGATCGGAGGTCAACGCCAACCAGGTTGGTTTCAGCCGGTTGATGCAATTTCACGTGGTCGACAGTGCGCTGGCTGACAAATCCCGCTTCGAAGAGGCGTCGTGTGAACTCGAGGAAAGCGGCGTGAGCTTGCGGCATCCTCCAGAGTCCGAGCGATTCACCACATTTGGAAATGCGGATCCCGTACTGATGCGCCCGATCGGCGATCTTTTCGCCACGGACGAGGTCCCACCCCCAGCCGAGGCTCAGCAGGGTTGCGTTAGCCAGTACGGCCTCGAGAAACCGACGATCGTTGCCTAATATATTTAGCGCTGGTTCGACGTTGTAGCGATCACCTTGCCCGTTGCTGTCGCGTGCAATGGGAAAGGCCCACCAGTCGAAGTGTTCGTTGGGACCAAATCTGTGCCAAGATCCAGTTTCCACCCAGTCCTCGAATAGCTGGGTCTGTCGACACGTCTTGGAGAGAAGCGGCGTCACGCCGACGAATGTCATCGGATATTCCTGTTCGTGGGAATTAGATACATGAATGCTTCTTCAGTAGCCGATCAGGACCAGACCTCGGACGTTCGTGTAGTTGGAAGGTGAGAAGAAACTCGACATGTGTTTGACGGTCGTCTCGAAGGGCTTGGATGATCTCCCGCTGGAGTTCTGGACGAGGTTCAACGGAACCATCAGGAAGAGGTAGTGGGCATGTTCACAGATATGGCACTTCCAGAAATCGAGAAAATCCATGTTGTTGATGTTCGTTTTGCCCCGCTCCACCTCGAGGAGTATCCCCGAATCGCCGACCTTTCTGAAGTAGTCGGGACGTAGTCCGTTATTCGGGTACGACTTGAACAATCCCTTGGCCTCGTTTCTGAATCCCAACGACTCGGCACGTTCGAGAATCACGGACTGGACCGCCGAGCTACTGGCGCCCGGGACATCGACCATCCGGATCCGCTCACGGGTCTGAGGCCTTTCGAGGTAGGAGACGATGTCGTCCGCGACGGATCTCACCTCTTGCCATTCAGGGTGGTTTGCGAAGCCCACTTGTACGAAATCGAATCGTTCGGTCATAACCACCCCCTACCGCGACTACTCCGCGTCGATGACGACTGGGAGACCCTCACGACGCACACGAAGCTTCGGCGCGACCGGGAGTGAGTTCCCCGACGGGAAAAGTTCGAAGGCGGGGGCGATGGCGGCGGACGGGTTCGGATCATCCTTATCGACGACCAGATACATCATCGCCACCCCGCGATTCGGAGACAGAAATCCGGCTGCGGCTCCGGTGATCCCGTGCGGGGACGGGAGATCGGTGCGGCTGATCGGTAGGACGGCGGAACGGTGTACCGAGGCGGCGAGTGCGTTGATCCGTCGTGCTTTGCCGGTTCGCTTTCGTTTCACGACGTCGATGTAGTCGACGAGGTTCCCGACTGTGGTCGTCCGGCCGGCCGTAGCGAGCCGCGGGAACAGGACCAACCAGTCGTGAATCCGGTGCGGACCGTGGCCTCCGGTCAGGAAACCGAGTTGGGCTCGGAAGCATCGGGCGCTGTCGGTCGAGAACTTGAATGCCGAGATGAACGCCTCGAAATCTGCGTTTGCGACTACGCCTGCGACGGCGGAGAACGGTACCTTGCCGGGAACGTCGAATGAGACGGTCGAGAATCCGCTGGGCGAACTGTCGACGAGTGATCCGAGCCGTCCGAGATTGCCCGCGTTGGCAGTCGCGTCATCAGAGAAGAAGGTCGGTTGGATCCATCGTCGACCCCAGTTCTCGCTGATGACCTCGGCATTCCACATGCGGTTCCTCGCGACCGGCGGAAGATCGGGGAAGTACAGCTCGACGATCGGCGCGATATCCCGAGGGGTGATCCGTGGCTGTCCCGGCTGCGGTACCGCGTACATTGCAAGGCTTTCGCGGAATGAACGCTCTGAACGACACGTGCCCTTGAACGCCTCGAGCAGATCGATCCTCACCGCCGGCTTGGTCTTCGTTGCCTTGCGCAGGATCTCGTCGCGTCCGATGAACAGCCGGGGGAGATCGCGGTATCCGGGCCGGTAGCCGAACCAGCGTCCCATCTGGAGAAGCGAGTCCTGCGCACCGACGGTCCGCCTGAAGTAACTGATCGTCAGGCCCTCGATGGTGTATCCGCGTGACAGTTTTGTGCCTCCGACGATGATCTTCCACACCGTCGAGGTGTCGAAGTCCAATCGATCGGCGTCCTCGTGACCGTTGATCATCTTCACCGGACCCCCATCGTCGTCGATGAGGGTGAGTGCCTGTCGTATGAACGGTACGAGTTCGTCGAAATCGTCCGGCAGGGGTAGGCGGGGCTCACGGGCCGAGTTCACCGGCCGGACGTCGTCCTGCAGCAACTGTTCGAGTCGGGGATATGCACCGCCGGTGAGGTACTGGTTGGAGTTCCACAGACCCACGACACGATCACGTATCGCCACGTGCTCCTCTTGGAGGTGGGACATGTGGATGAGCATGGTGTGGTGCGTGAAGTCACCGACCACGCCGCGTGCCCGACGGTACAACTTCACTGCCGCCGACAGGACGAAGAGGTCGATTGCCGTGCGCAACTCTGCGTCATCCTCGTCGATCTCGGAGGTGATACCCCGGACAAAAGCCGCGTCGTTCGAGTCGGCGAACGAGGTCGACGCCGGCTCGTCGAGGTCGTGGAACGTGCTCACACCGAAATACTCGACCGGCTCCTTCAGGCTGATGATGAAGTCCCCCGGGAAGAGGTCTTGGGGGTCGTCGGGATTGATGAAGACGTTCGCGACCGGTGTGGCGGTGTACCCCACATATTGGGCTCGGGGCAAAAGCGATAGGATCTCTACGATGCGGTCGTTGATCGCGGTCCGCTCTTTGGCCTCACTCCGCGACTGTGTTTTCGGTCTCACAGTATTGATCGATGCCTGATCGGACTCGTCGTCGATGATGAGTGTGGGAACCTCGACGAGGTTGTCCTTGGCCCGCTTGAGGTCCCGGAAAACCCTCTTCAGGACCCCCGAGTTCTTCTTGCAGATGATGACCCGGGTCGAGGAGGGGTACAGGTTGGCCTCATGGAAGATGGGCTTGGAGCGATCCTTCCTCTCAACCCTCAGGGCGTTGATTCCGAGGTGGAGGTCCTTGAAGTCACCCTGATAGCCGGTGAGTCGGACGACGTCTGAGCCTCCCATTACATGGGGAAGTGCACCGTACTCGACGAACCTGGCAGCCCAGTCACGGTCGCCGACGTAGTCGTGGTCGGCCCCCCCGAAGGCGCTCAGGATGTTCTCCTTGCCGACCAGTTCCATGTCGAGTCGCCGTTGGGTCTGATTACGGAGGACGTTGAGGGTTCCGGCGAGCACGATGACGAGTCGGTATCCGGCGTCGACGGACTTGGCGATGAGGCCGGTGAAGTTGGTGGTCTTGCCACTCTGTACATAGCCGACGACGAGGCCGCGCGATGGATACGGCTCCACCGAGAGCGGATCACTCAGTCGGCCGACGATCTCGGTCGTGTCATCGTCGACCTGTTGGACGGCGACCGGGTCGAAACCCTTTCCGACGAGGTACGACCGATACCGCGACCAGTAGAAGTCGTGTTCCGCGCGACGGCTCGGTGTGTACCAATCGGTGTGTTCCCTCGCAATGACGACCGTGTGACCGTTGGGTCCGATGGGGAGAAAGGGGCATGCCGATTCCAGTGCCGCGAGAAGCGGCTCGGCGATCGTCAGAATCTCGTAGACGCGGTTACGACGTTCACGGGTGTTGGGCTCGGTTCCGTTCGTCCAGGTGTTGCCGGTGGTCGCGGCATCGAGGGCCGCAAGGGTTCGGCGGAACGCCTCGACGACCTTCGGCGTCGTATCGGGGAAGCAGCCGGCAAGGTCGGTCGTCGACGGTGCGTTGTCGGGGTCGATGAAGGAGAGGGCCCTCTCGAGGCTGTTCGGACGACCAAGGACCACCTGGAGTGCGTGTCGGACCGTGTCGATAGTGGAGTCATCCATGTCGGGCTCCTAGGACGTTGTTGACGTGCGTGGGAAGTGGCATTCCGTCGACGTCGTCGAGGTTGATCCGGTAGGACACCTGGGAAACGCGTTGACGGTTCGAGGCAACCGGGAAGACAAGACTCGACGGCACGAGTCGGGGAAATGCATCATCGACGACGAAGACTAGCGGTGGGGTCCGGTAGCCGACGCCGTTCCGATAGAACCGCTCGTGTTCACGGCGATAGCCGACCTTCTGGAGTCGTGCCTCGAAACGGGGGAGAAGCGAGTTGTCGTGGCTAGCGATATCCGACTCGATCGACGCCACGACATCGACGAGTTTCAGGGCGTCGTCGTGGTCGTTTCGGGTGAACTGGAACGAGGCGAGGTGTAATGGTCGCTCGGTTGACTGTTCCAGCTGCTGGAGGGAGCCGATCATGTGTGTACGCGACTCCATGGTCGTCGCCTTCACCTCGAGATCGGTGGACCCGAGATTGAAGTCGTGTTCGGCGTTGCTGTCGCGGTGCCACGCATCGAGACACCAGGACCACGGACGACATGACGACAGTTCCCGCAGAACGAGTAGTTCGGCGAGAAGACCGGTCTGCTTCTCCACCGAGAGAACCGCTTCGCGTTCGATCAGATCCCTGAACGCCGAAACAGACACCTCGAAGGCCTCTGCGGGGTTTCTTCCCCGAAGGTACACCTCGTCCACGATGGCGCAGACGAAGCAGTAGAAATGGAAGTAGAGATCGCGCCGGGTCGTACAGACGACCCAGCCCGAACGCGGGGGGAGGTCCGCGGATTTCACCGTGATGTCGACGGGAGGCGGGGCGTCTCCGAATCCGAGATCCGTTTCGACGAAGAGCTGGAGCTCACCGGTCTGCGGATTGAAGGTGACCGTCGACCACGGAAGCCCGCCGAAGGGCACCTGCACCGGCAGACCGCTTTCGATGAACTGACTCAGGTGCGACCACTTGGCTATGCGGTTCTCTGCCACGACTACCGCCCTTCCTGTAATTTGAATGCCGAAGCGCCCATCTTGGCGTACGCATCGATAGTGGCGCGCTTTTTCGCACTCATCCGTTCACTCGAGAAGTCGTCCTGAAGCAGGAGATAGGCCAGCACCTTCACGGCGTCCTTCAGTTCATCGCGGGTCGCCGAGTCGAGGGCCGACTTGCTGATCGTCAGCTGTTGGCGGTCGAAATCGATGTGGAAGAGACGACCCTTCGCAACCCGTCCGACGTGGACCTTGAACGGGCTCGCGGATGAAAAGCCGAAGACGGCTTCGGCGATCTTCTTTGCGCCGGCGACGATGCCAGTGACGGGATGGACCTTGGGGATCTTCTGCTCACCGCGGGATCGGTACACCTCGTGGGCCGCGCCGATGTAGTCGCTGAACGTGCGACCGTCCCGATCGGAGGCGGCCTGGAGTGCGGTGACGAACTCGATCGGCACGTCGATGCTGGCCTTTGTGAATCGGACGGAGAATTCGCCATCCGCCTCCCTCGGAAGGTCGATGGAGATCCGCGCGAGTGAGAGGTGGGGCTCTCCGTCCATGCGCATTCCGTTCCACCCACCGGCCTGGATCAGGCGGTCGTTGCGGTAGAAGTACAGTCCCTGTCGCTGTGCGACATTGCCGATGAGCCGGTAGTTGGGATTGGTCGGTTTGGACTTGGGCCAGATGTGCGCGTGTGCCCTAACTGCCGTTCCGCTGTGCCGGACGTCGAAGACGGCCGGATACGACGCATCACCGGGTTTGCCGTAGGCGAAGGGGTCCAAGGCCTTCACGAACTTCGAGATTCCGACCACGCCCGTCTGCGAGTTCAGGTAGTCGAGGGTGATGACGAGTCGTCCGTCGGTCAGACGACGGTGTAGGACCATTCCCAGATACGTCTCGAGGCTGCCGAAGAACTTCTTCAAATACTCGTCGACCCGACCGCGGGCCTGTCGGAAGATTCTGACTTCATCCCAACGGACGACAGTCCCCTGCGCGGCGGTCGACAGGTCGGGCGTCCACTCATCGGAGAGCGCCGACGTGGCCAACGATCCGTCGATCACACCGCACTTCCACCCCTCGAGGGCCTTGTCGATGGTCCATTGACGACCAACGGGTGCGTGCCCCCGAGACCTTGACAGGACCGTGAGGATGGGGCACTGACTGAGTGACGCCGACTTGAGGCCCATGCCGTAGAGACCGAGATCGCCCGAACCGTACTTACGTCGGCGGCCGAATGACATCGCACTGTCGATTTCGGAGTCTGACATCCCTTTGCCGTTGTCGACGATCAGGACGTGCTCGATCTTGGAGGGTGTGCCCACCACGCGGATGAGGACGCGCGTTGCGTTTGCGTCGATGGAGTTGTCGACGATGTCGGCGATGGCCGCGTCAGTGGAATACTCCACGTTGGTGACGACACGGACGATGTCCGGTGACGGCTCGATGACCTTGTATCCGGACGCCTTCGGGGGCTCTTTCCCGCTGCTCACTCTGCGCTCCTCGCTTGTTTCTGGAAATATAGGTGACGTCCCACACCTGCATTTACGGCCCGCTACATGGTTAACGATCAACCGGTTCGTAAACGTGCTTGTCGGATAGAGGGCGTACACCGCGACGTCGATCTCACCGAGACCGACCGGCGTCCTCGCGCTCCCGGTTCGCAAGCCGAGAGGCCCGCGTGAAGAGAACGTCGAGGGCAGCCGCGCGGTCCACCTCGGAGAGGGCGAGGAAGGCGATCGACGGGGTGCGGCGCAAAACCAGTTTCGCGAACTCGCGGATCACCTCGGATCTTCCGGTTTGCCTCGGTTGATTCCGATAGATGGTCCGGACGAGGTCTTTGACCAGATCCTCGTTGTTTCCAAGGACCGTTCTTTCGAAGAGATTGACCAGTTCGTCCTCTCCAAGCGGGGCCGCCGTGGGAAACTCGTTCGTGAGAAGGTCGGGGCCAAGGGTCCATGCCCGAAGCCAGCACTTCCGCAGGACGTTTCTGGGGACTCCGACCGACCGGCTGAAGTCCTTGTCGCCTTTTTGGCCGGAGGAGCGGGGCGGGAAACGCCAGGTCGGGAACTCCCAGAAGGCGCACACGGTGAGATAGGTCCAGACATCCTCGCTCTGCCTCTGGTAGGGCGCGATGTCGAGGTTCGCGACGAGGGAGGCCCCGAGGACGCGGTCCCATTTGGCGACGTCCCTCCCTTGGATGGCCGAGGTCGGAACGAAACCCTCCTTCGCGAGGTCGTCGAGTACCGTCTCGCGGAGTTCTACAAGGCGTTGGGGCGAAACAAGCGTCCCCGCCGGTCGGACAACCCGACTGTCGCCGTACTGGGTCGAGGTGACCGCGTAGGTCGGCCGTGATGTCACCACGCCGCCGGAAGTCTTGAACAGTACTTTGGTGACGTAGGACTTCGACAGCGCCGGAAAAACCTTCGGATCCGCCCCGACGACGTGGCGGGGAAACAGTGGGTCGGTCATCGGTTCCCCCTTATCGCCGCCGCCGACGCGAAGTCTGCCCTCAGCCGGGACAACGAGTCGACGGCGGAATCGGTGAAGTCCGCGGACAAAGTCTTGAAGGGCCGTCCATCCGTGGACTTCGAGAACCACGTGAGGAGGTGGTACCCGAGGGAGGAGGTGTCGTCGATCCACGACGGACGACCCCTGTCATTCAACTGTTGGAATGCCGACTGCAACTGGTCGACCAACTCGGGACGTTCACCGCAGTAGAGAAGCACCTCGGTGCAGAGAGCCGCACCGAGAAGCGCGATGGCAAGCGCTCGAGTCTCACCGAGCGCCCCCGGCCCGAAACAATGCGAGAAGTACCTCGTGTCGAGTGCAAGCCGGACCGCGGCATACAGGGGGACCTCAAGGTCGTAGACGCCGTCCCCGTCGGCGTCGAAATCGAATTCGACCTGCCACATCCGGTTGTCGGCGAACGTGACCCACTCGATCGGAAGGATGTTCGCCTGATCCTGTCGATAGGCGGAAATCGAGTTGCGGGCGAGGATGGCACCCGCGAAACCACAGATGAGCGGATCGTCCCCGTCGTCCGGAACCGGCTTGAGGGCGACCACCCGTCCCTCCAGCGTGAAACCGGAGAGGTACACGAGGTTCGGTATCGCCCCGATGACCTCGGAGAGGGTGAATCGTGCGCGTCGGGTATCGATGTTTCGCTGGAAGACCTGACGTTGGATCGCCAGTTTGTCGCACTCGAGGTGCACGACGAGTGACAGCTTGGAGTCGGCCGTGAGATGGCAACGTTCCAACAGGGCATCCGTATTGAGTTGGACATTGACGGACAGCTCGGACTCCCCTTCGAAGGAATCGAGCAGGACCTCGGACGGAATCTCGATATCCCCCACCTTGGCGTTCAGGGTGAAGCCGATCATTGAGTTGTCCCTAGGAGCGTAGAAAGCGGGGGAGACGGGACTCTTCATCGGGCGGACGCCTTCGGTGAGTCCGGCACGGCACGTGCTTCGAAGTCGAGCGCTACCTGGGTGTCCGGTTCGATCAAAGCCTGAACTCGGATCGTTGTGACCCCGGTGAAGTCCTCATCGACACAACAGACGAGCGAGGGTGTACTCGGTTCAGTCTCCGACCAGGGAACCGGGATGACTTCGATCTCCTCATGGTCCTTAAGGATCGTGATCGACACAAAGGCCGGACGGCCACCGATCGCGGACGAGACGAGCTCGCGGTTTCGGGTACTACCGAATGCAAGGGTTAGTTTCAGATGCACATCGACAACCTTTCCCACCCCCACCTCGAGGTTCCATCGAATTCCCGGACCACGGGCCGGATCGCGCACCAGCTCGGTGTTCGTCAGGGCGATCCCCCGTCCACGAGGAGGAGGCGGGGGTGGCGGCGGCGGGTTTCCGCCGCCGTTGACCACCGCACCCGGCCCGTCTCCGACGGCTCCGACGATGGACGATCCGATCAGGCGACCGACGTCCGTGGCGTTCGGGGCGGATTTCGGAGCCTCATTTGTCGTGACCGTCACGGCGCGCTTCGGAAAGCGGTCTTGGAGGAATGCCCTCATCTGTCGGTTGAGTTGGGCGACGGCGAGCCGGGATTCGTTGTCCGAGCACTTCTCGCTCCACTCCTCGTGAGACGGTGGCTCGGCCACTTGGAAGAGCGCATCCCCCTCCGGCGTGGCCTTGAACACGCCGCAATAGGTCTGGTTATCGGATGTGTCGACGATGCCGCTGATATCGCGGTAGGTGACGGCGAGGTCGGGTGTTCGCAGCAGGACGATGTGATTGGTGAGCGCGGCGATACTGCGCTCTATCCGTTTTGATTCGGGGAGGTCGTCGTCTTGGACGTCGTCGGCGACGGGTATGGCCGTTCCCTGTGCGACATACACGTATCCGAGATTGAAGTTTCCGGTCAACTTTCGTTTGATCGCCCGCCCGGGGAAGAGTGCACTCCGGTCATCGCCGAAATCACGGTCGCGTACACGTCGATGAGCCCGTCGGAAGGCCTTGATGTAGTCGCGGAGTTGTGTGGTTTGGAGGGCTCGCTCGTCCCGTACAGGCACCGGCGACCCCTCGTACTCCACGGCGAACCGCATGATGTCCGACTCGACGTTCCCCTTCTCCGATGTACCGACGTACTTCGGCCACAGGTGTTTCTCGATGGAACGGGCGACTGCCTTCATGAAGTCGTCAAGTCCGAAATGACATTCGGCGTCGACGATCAACACCGAGGTGCCCGATTCACGCTCCCCGTAAGCCGTCATACCGAGTGACTCTGCAACCGTGTCGGCCTCCTCACCGGTTATCGGCTGACCGAGTTGAGAGCTCGAATTCCACCAGTGTTTGCCGTTGTACGAGTCCCCCCTCAGGTTGAACGGCGGTCCGAAACCCACACCGACGAGACGGGATTCGAAGCCCGCGAGATCGTCCTTCGTTCGTGTGTAGACGACCGCCGTACGGCAGGTGCTCACCCGGAAACAGATGGACCGCCCGTAACCGTACGAGCCACCGGCACCCACGCCGTGTTTGGATTCGCCGACGTTGAGCAGGAACCGTCGATAGCGGTTACTCGACGTCGACGGTGTGGCGACCTTTGCATTCGTCACCCCGCCAAGGCCGTGGCTGTTCACGTCTCGGATCAGGACAAGAGGTATCGAGGGTTGGCCGAGCGATCTCCGAAGGTCGTCGAACGTTCCCTTTGTCGGCAGGTCGCGGAAGAATCCATTGACAAGAGCCGAGTAAAGCGGTGAACCCTTCTGCGCGGTGAAGCCTTTGAAGGTCATCTGGACCTGTTTGCCGGGTATTCGGGCATCCCACGAGTTCTGGGCGGTTTCTCGAACGAGCAGCTCGACCGAGGAGAGGGAGGGCTGTCCGAGAAGCTTGATGAAGCCGAGCGCCTCCATGCCTCCGGTCTCGGGAAAGGGTTCCGGTACCCAGTTCACGTCGGTTGAATCAGCCACGGAACACCTCGATCAGAAACCAGTTGGGACGATGTCGGGAGCGTCTCCCTCGCTGTCGTCGTCGACATCCGGTTCGGGGACGTCTTCGTCGCCGTCGGGCTTCGAATCCCAAGGACCACGAACCACGGCGAAATCCCCGAGGTCGTCGACGTGGTTGGAGACGGGAAGGAAGAGCGCGAGGCCGATGAGGTGGTCGACGGCATCGAGGTCGGAGCGTCGACGGCGGTTTCGGGGTTTCGAGTCCTTGTCGATGACGTAGACGACCAGAAGGGGTTTACCGGAACGGTCTCGGTATGTCTCGGGCAGACCTCGGAAGGTATCCGGTACGTCGGCGGTCCCGTCGTCCCGATCGGTCAGGGTGCCGATGCCGATGGTGGTCTCGTCGACCCCGGTGGTCAGGCGTGAACGGACGACCAGTGTGGCGTCGTCACCGTCGAGCACGTCAGCGATTTCGGCATCCTTCAGTCGTCGGAAGAGGACGTTCCACTCGTGGAGCTCCCCCCGCCGGCGCTTCACCCTCACGTAGTGGGAGATGGTCGTGTTGTGGAAGTACTCGTTCGAGTCGCATAGCGGATACCCACCGTTGCCGTCGTCGAAGAAGGCGAGAATCTCGTCGACGGCGACATTCCGATACAGCGATCCGGCGGCAACGGGCTCGCGCACGACACCGGAGCTCCTGATCGCGGCGATCAACCGGTTTGTCGCCGCTTGAGTCCGTCGGACAACGGGTAGAAGGTTCTCGAAAAATGTGGTCTGCGGTCGCGTGCCGGACAGGTCGAAACTGAACGAGCGAACGTCGCGCATCATGGTTCTGCGGGTAATGGCCATGAGTGGATGGAGACGGATCTTGACACCGAAGTCCAGAGGACTCAGGCCGGTTGTCGCGTATTGCCGAATGGCGTCGCGGATCTCGATCTCGATCCTGCTCAGGAACTGGAAGCGCTCTTGAATCTCGGAGGGCATCCATACCCGCTGCAGGTCTTCGTACCCGCGGCGGTAGCCGAACCACCGACCCATCTGGAGAAGGGTGTCGTACATCTTCGTCGACCGGGCGAAGACACTCGTGACAAGGCCCTCGAGGGTGAGTCCACGACTCAACGTGTTCCCGCCGATGACGATGATCGGCCGGGGTTGAGCGTCGTCGTAGGCGAGTCGGTATGCGGCCGCGGAGTTGTCGACGACGATTCCACAGTTCGGATCGGAATCATGGGAGGCCCCGTCGATGTTTCCGAGAAGTTCGACAGTGGCGGGTAGGCCCGCCCAGATGGTCGCAAAGTCGATGGGACCGTGCCCGAAGTCGGAGGGCGGCACCCTGGTCTGTTCACCGGACCACAACTCCTGCATTCCCATCCGGACAGCGTCGTCGCCGCGGAGAATCGAGGAGCGCAGCGACACCACCACATCGCGCACGACCGGCCACATGTCGAAGTGGTAGTTGATTCGTTCCGAGGCGTTGACGAACATCGTGGTATGCGGCTGCACACCGTGCGCCCTGATTCGTCGGGCGGTGGCCGCCATGAGGAACCAAGAGGTGGCGGTGACAAGACTTTCGGTCGCCTTCGGCGCAAGCGGGCCGACGTAGGAGTCGACTTCGGTGTCCTTGATGTCGCGGATGACATCGAGCTGGTCGGATCCGAAGAGTGCGCTACTTCCGAAGTAGTCGCGGGGTTCGGGAAGGCTGTAGATGAAATCGCGGGGGTAGAGGTTCGTCTCGTAGTGGGGGTTGACGAAGGCGTTTGCGAACGGTGTGGCGGTATAGGCCACGTAGCTGACGTTCGGCCGGTCGATGATCTTGACGATCTGTTTGTTGATCGCGGTGGCTTTCGTCGTGTCGCATTTGGGTGAGAGCGAGGCCTGGTCACCCTCGTCGTCGACGACCAGGATGGGGCAGGCGCTGAGTTGCCCGAGTCGGGCCGCCTGGTCGAGGAAGTTGTTGAGGCGCTTCAGACGACTCTTGTTCTTTTTGATGACGATGCAGGTTCTCAGTCCCGGCACATGCAGGATGGGCCCGATTCCGTTGCCGCTGGCAAAGTCCTGGTCTTTATTCGTCGGGAACGACCACGTGAGTGGGTTGAGGTCGTGCAGCTGCTCGTCCAGCCGCGCTTGGGTCTGTCGTCGCAGTGATTTCGTCGTTCCCGACAGCACGATGAAGAGACGAAAGCCCACGTCGGCCGCTTTGGCGATAACGGCGGTGAAGTTCGTCGTCTTCCCGGACTGGACATATCCCACGACGAGTCCGCGGCCTCCCTTCGTCTCGGCCCAAGGGGTGCGACAACTCGCCAACACCGTGCTCGACGACCGGTCCAGATCTTCGAGCATGACGGAATTCCAGCCTTGTGAGGCGAGGTGCTCACGGAGTGCGGGCCAGTAGAGGTGCTCGGGTCGCGGACCGGGGTACCAAGGCGTGGAGGCGCCGACACCTCTGATAAGAAAACCGTCCCCGGCGTCGCTGTTGCTGTCGATCAGTGCGTTCCAGCGTTCGACCGCGGCATCCACGAGGCCCTCATCGCGGATGATCCGACGAATCGTCGCCTCCGCCTCCTTGAAGGACTTTCCCTGACGTTCCAGCAAGTCCCGCAGCATGACGAGCACCTGCTCGACGTCTTCAAAACTGTGGTCACCCATACCCGACGTGCCTCCAAATCCGGCGTCACCATATCCAGCGAGATGTGGTCCCCAGCGGGTCGATGTCGTCGGGGATTCAATTCAGTATGAGCCCTATCTCGTCCGGTTCGAACACCGCGGGCCGGCGACACCACTCCCCGCCCAAGGTAGCCCGCATGACCGGATGAAGGTGAACGGCTAACCTTGTCGGTGGGGGTGTTCGGCCGCGGAGACCTTTGGAACCCGATCGGGATAGGGACTACCGTCCCCTAATTGGTCGGGACGCCGTGTGGACGGCGGGGCTCACTGGGGGGCAGAAAATGAAATACTCTATTGAGATCCACAGCGACCGTCGTTGGTCCTACGCGCTGTCGGGGACCAGACGGACGCTGGTGAAGAAGATCATCCTGCGGACCGACGGCTCGATACCCGACCGCGACCACAAGATCGTCCCCCGGGTGACGCTTGATTTCCCGACCCCCGAGGCACCGGCCGAGGTGTGGACCGGCGGGAACCCACGGGATATCCCGCGATCCGGACCCCACCTCGGGAAGCCGATCGAGTGGGAGCGGATCCAATTGAAGTTGAACAACGCGCTCCTCGGCCGGCTTCAGGAGAAGGTGCGGGGGGCCATCCGCGTGGACATCGTCGATGTCGACACCGGCGAGGTGCTCGCCTCGGAGTCCCAGGATCTTGAGTTACTGGCCCCCAACGAGTTCCGGCAGGAGTACGAGCACCTTGACACCATCGCTGCTTTTGTGTTGCCGACCGACCCCTTCGTCCTCGAGATCCTCCGCGAGGCGAGGAAGATACTCCTTGCTCGGACAGGCGACTCCTCTACTCAGGGGTATCAGTCCGGACCTGAACGTGCACAGCAGATCGTCCACGCGATTTACGACGCCATGTCGTCGATGGGATACGACTACAGCAATCCCCAGGGCTACTTCGAGGAAGATTGCGTTCAGCGGGTCCGAACCCCGTCCCAGATCAAGGAGGAGAATTGCGCCACCTGCCTGGACTCGGCGGTGTTGATGGCGTCGTGTATCGCCCAAGCCGGACTGGAACCGGTGGTGTTCGTCGTTTACGGGCATGCGTTCGCCGGCTACTTCACGGGAAGACTGATCCCCGACACAAATGTCGATGGGGATACGGCCGTTCGGTACCACCTTCGAAGGCTGAGGGACAACCGGCTGACACAACTGGTCCGACCATTCCATCTCGGAACTATTCAAGAGCTTCTTCAGACTCGACAAATTCAGCCGATCGAGACCACCACCACGACCCGTGGAGGCACTTCGTTTAACGACGCCTGCCTTTACCAGACTAATTTCAGCGTCTTACCCGATCCACTTCGGGGAACGGATGACTCCACCCTGCGTTCGGTTGTCATTGTGAAGCTTGCACGACTGGATGGAATCACTCCGCCGGTGGTGTTCAACTCGGATACCACCGTCTTGGCTGACCCGGAATCGGTGTTCGAGATCTCCGATGTGGAAGACGTTCAGATTGAGGAACCACTAGACCTTGAAGATGCGAGCCTGTCTCCGGAGGAGCGTGCGATCCCGCCGCGAATCCGACAATGGTTGGCGTCTCTGCTCGACCTGGGTTCGAGAAACCCGTTGTTGAAGATCAAACCGAGCCAGGTGATGGAGTTCGACGTTCCGGGATCCATCATCGGGTCGCTGGACGACGTGTTGCACAAGCCTAAGGGACGGATCAGTCTCCCTTACTTCTCGGCGATGCCAGTCACGTGGATCCACAATGGTGTGAGTGCCGACGAATTCGACGAATGGTCGTCGGGTGCGAACAGTCTCGTGTTTCCGTCCTACAAGGAGTTGAACCAGATCCAGTCCACTGCGGAGGCGGCTCTCAAGAAGATTCGCACCGACAAAGACCACCCCTACTACGACCCAGATCACAAGGTGTCCGATGCCCAGACATTGGAGAATCTCCGAGAGATTTTCCTTCGCGGAAATGACGCTCGTCTCACCAAGGCGGCGAAGAAGCAGATCGACAAGGCAGACGAGATAATGCTCATGACGGGCAACAACTCGCTGTATTTGGCCCTCGGAATCATGTCGTGGACCGAGAGATCCGACTTCCGTGGCAAGGCCAAGTCGACCGACTGGCAGGCACCCCTGTACTTGTATCCGGTGATCCTCGACGGTGGGAAGGGCAGGCCGTGGTCTCTCGCTCTCGACCCCAAGAGTGAGATCACGCCCAATTTCTGTCTACATGAGAAGTTGCGGCGCCCTCCTTACAACCTCGACCTTCAGGAACTTGTTTTACCGGAAGAGGACGAACACGGCATCAACCTCGACAAGATGATCAAGGCCATTCGGCAGAGGCTCACCACTGCCAAACTCGACAACTTCTCCGTTCAGTACCGCGCCGTGCTCGGCGCCTTCAACTACGCCAACTTCCGCCTGTGGAAGGACCTCCGCGACGAATGGAAACGCATGGCGGAGATCAGTCCGGTCTTCAAACACATCTCGTACACGTCCAACGTCCCCTTCGAGGGGAATCCGCCGATTCCCTCCCCGCAACTCGACCCCATGCTGCCCATCGCGGCTGACGACTCGCAGCGGGAGGCCGTGCAACTGGCACTCGACGGACAGTCGTTCAAGTTGGAAGGCCCCCCCGGTACGGGGAAGTCGCAGACGATCACCAACCTGCTCGCGTCGTGTATTGCCCACAACAAGAAGGTGTTGTTCGTCGCCGAGAAGCAGACCGCGCTCAACGCGGTGAAGGAACGACTCGACAAGACCCGCCTCGGCACGTTCACCCTGAACCTCCATGCCAAGGGTGACTCCGACTCGAGACTTCGGAAGAATATCTCCGCGGCGTTGAACGACGCGCTGAAAGCCAACATCGATCCGCGCGACCATGAGTGGAACGAGATCGAGTTCCGGCTGAAGAACGAACGAAACGCACTCGACCGTTACCGCGCGTCACTCCACCAGCCGGCCGCCGACGGGTTTTCGACGTGGGCGGCGAACGAACAACTCCTCGAGGTCGGTTACGGGCCCGAGGCCGAACTTCCCCCCGGGTTCGCGGCCAGGTTCGCCGAGTTGTGGCCACTCGTGCAGTCCGCTGCGTCCGAGGTCGACCGCGCCCTAGAACTCGTACCCGATGTGGGCGTCTTCCCGTGGCGGTTCATGGGACTCGTGGACGGTGAGACCGATTTCGGTCGTCTCACCGCGGCACTCGACGGACTGCTGGCCGCAGTCGATCGACTGCCACTTACCCCCGCAGGTGTGACCGGTCTCCCGACTCTCACCGAGTCGCTCGTCGAGACGGTCGGCGCCTTCGTCGCATTGGACCGGGAAGGTGTCCTGCCCAGCCAAGACCTCCTGCCCGCAGTGGACGGATCCAACGCACCCGGTTCCGAATTCGAGGCAAGGGCCGAGCGGATACTTGCGGAGTGTCGTGCTCTTCAAACGACGATCACCCCCCACGTCCGCGCGGTGAACCCCGACTTTCTCGGCAGGACGGATCACGACGAGGTCCGCCACCTGCTCTCACGGAACGACCCCGTCGCCCTGAAGGCCCAGTTGGACGTGGTCGATTCCGAGTGGCGGGCGATCTCCCAACGCTCTTCGGCCCTTCCCGACCCTCGGCTTCAGCGGCCGATTGCAAACGATGTGATCGCTTCGGTACTCCAGTCCCTCGCGGCGGTCGAGTCGACGACCGACCGTGCGGACTTCGACCGGTTCGTCCAGTCCTTGCGGAGTCTGGCCACCCGTGTTCGTGATCACGAGGGCAACATCGCCCCCGACGTCATCGGGAGAGTGGGCCTCGGAGACTTGGAATTCCGAGCCCGTGAGGCCTCGCAGGCGGGACTGCTCGCCCGCAGGGGCAAGGTGAAGGCACTGCGGGACATTCTCGGACCGGCCGCAAAGACCGCAGACGACCGCCTCCTTGTGAATTCGGCGGTCCAGATCACCGAGGTCATCCGGGAGTACCGTGACGAACTCGACCGTTTCCGCGGTCGTTTCCCGGAATTGGGCGTCGAGGGCATCGAGTTCTGGAGGCCGGGAGTCGTCGACTTTTTCAGCGGGGAGTTGACGAGGTCGCGTGTGAAGCGGCTGAGGAATCTCAATCTGCTCGCCTCGCCCTCGGCCGACGACCAGTCGTTCGTGGACGCGTTGAAGACACTGGTTGCGGTCAGCCCCCTCGTGAACGAGCAGGAATCGAAGATCACCACCCTGTTGCCCGGCAGCGACCCCTCGTCGTTCATGCCGTGGGTGACCGGCGAGTTCGAGCGGTTCCGTACGCTCGTGAACGAGCACCGGAATCGCGAGGTCGCCTCACTGATCGGCGCCGACGCCCTTGACCGCGACCCCGCCAAGGTGGTCGCCGCACTGCGGGTTCTCGTGGACGTGGTCGGGAGGCTGGACGCCCTCAGGCAACGGGTGCGGTCGGAGTTGTTCCCCGACTACCGGGGCGAGATCCGACCGTGGGTGCAGGAGGACATCGAGAGGCTCGGCTCCGCGGTCGGGCTGGTCTCGACGGCCTTCCGCGAACTCGAGTCGGACTCCTTGTCGCTCGTGCGCCAAGCGTTGATGCGTACAGTCGACCTGACAACGGTGAGTGCCGTGTCGGATCTAGCCGTTGCGTGGACCTCGTTCAAGAACTGCCTGTCGGCCGGTTCCGCCGAAGCATTTCTTCGCGGTCGTGCGCTGGACGAGGCTGTGAGGGCCGACGTACCCGTTCTCCGTCGTGACTCGGGCGAGCACCACAGTTACCTCCTTTTCAACCGTTGGCAGGAATTGCAGAAGGCCTTGGCGACGTTACGGGAACTCGGACTCTCATCCTTGGTCCCGGGTCTGCTCGTCCGCGAGTTCGGACCGTTCGAGATGCTCACGCGGGTGCGCCGGTCGGCGCTCGCCCAGGCCTTGCGCGTGCGCATGCAGGAAGGCAATCTCGACGCCTTCGACCGAAAGATCCACGAACAGCGCATCGCCGCCTTCGAGAAGGCCCTCTCCGAGGAGCGTTCGATCCTCGCCCACCGAATCCCGGGACTCGCGGCACGGCGCCGCCAGACGCAGAAGTTGCCGTCCGGCACCCCGAAGGGTGCCACCCAGGAGCTTCTCAAGGGACTGAAGCCCAAGCGCGGGGACAAGACACCGATCCGCGAGCTGATCGAGATGTACGGATCCGCCATGGCCGACGCGATGCCCTGCTTCCTGATGAGCCCCGATTCGGTCGCCGCGCTTCTTCCCGTCGGTTCCATCGAGTTCGACTTGGTCGTCTTCGACGAGGCCTCGCAGATCAGGACGGCTCACGCTATGGGAGCCCTCGGCCGCGGTAAGGCCGGCATCGTGGTGGGCGACAGTCGACAGATGCCACCGTCGAACACGTTCTCGTCGAACCCGGGTGCGTACATCGTCGACGAGGACGATGACGGCATCGACGATTCAGAGGATCCGGACGTCGACCTTGACGTGTACGACGAGGATGCGGAGGAGAAGTTGATCCCGGTCGCGGCCCGTGACGCCGAGAGCATCCTGACCGAGTTCGAGGAATCCCGTATGCCCGAGCGCCAACTGCTCTGTCACTACCGCAGTAAGGACGAGGTTCTGATCGCGTTCAGCAACACATTTATCTATCCCGAGCCGATGCTCACGTTCCCGTCACCCGCAGGGCTGCAGACCTCGTCCCTGCGCTTTATTCACGTTCCCGACGGACATTTCGAAAGGGACAAGAAAGCGAAGCCCCACCGTTTCGGCGAGGGCGTCCCGCCGGTGCCCGCGAGGGGGACCAACTTCAGGGAGGCGGAGCTGATCGTCGACGAGGTGATGCGACGTTTGAAGGATCCGAAGCGGAGGGTCCGTCGGGCGGCCGACCCCTCGCGGATGGCGGAAACCATCATCGTGGTCACCTTCAACCTGCCACAGATGTATCTCATCACCGAGATGCTCAAACACCGTGACCAGAAGTTGATGGACGTGGTGATGGTGCCTGAGCGACCCAACGACGACACCGAGTTCCCGCCACAGCTGAAGATCCGCAACCTCGAGAACGTCCAGGGGGACGAGGCCGAGACGGTGATCTTCTCGGTCGCCTTCTCCAAGACCCCGGCGGGCAAGATGCCCGTGAACTTCGGCCCCGTGACCAAGCCGGGCGGCGAGAGACGCCTGAACGTGGCGGTCACCCGAGCCCAGCGGGAGATGGTGGTGTATGCGTCGTTCCTGCCCGAAGACATGATGCTGGGTCGCAAAGCCATCGGCCCGGAAGCCAAGCTCGTGCAGGACTTCCTGAAACTTGCCCAGAAGGGTCCCGGCGCGGTGGGAGACGTGGGAATCGCAGTGCCCGTCAGTCGACACATCGAACTGGTCGCCGACGAACTCCGAGAACTGGGTTTCGAGGTGTACACACAACTCGGGTTGTCGTCATTGCGTGTCGACATCGCCCTGCGCCGACCGGGCTCGGAGAGCTGGGAGTTCGCCGTGATGGTGGACGACTCCTGTTGGTCCGATCGCGGATCGGCCTTCCAGCGTGAGGTGTTGCCGCGCCAAGTCCTGCCGGCAATGGGCTGGAAGCGCGTCTACCGCATTTGGCTGCCGGCGTGGAAGAACTCACGCGACGAGATCCTCGACGAGTTCCGCGCGTTACTCGCCGAGGACCCGGACGCCGACGACTTCGTGGACGAGGATTTCGACGACACGGTCTATCTCGACGAGGTGGGGGAGGATGAGTCGCCGGGTGTCGACGACGGCTCTGCCTCTGCGGCGCCGGTCGTCGCCGACCCCGACTTCGAGGTGTTCGTACCGTTCTCTGGCAGCGGCACCGGCGGACAGACCACTATGTACGCGCTCGGAAAGGATCCGGCGGCGGCCAAGTTGGTGACCGAACTTGCCATGGCGGTGCTTGATGCCGAGGCTCCCATCGAGGCCACGCGGTTCGGTCGGGTCGTGTGCCGTGCCTTTGACTTCGGACAGGCCAAGACCCCTCGGATCGAACAGATCATCGGGCTCCTCCCGCCGGCCCTCGTCCATGTCGATGTGGTCGGGCGTTTCCTGTGGCGTGAGGATCGACAATGGGAGACGTGGTCCGCATATCGCATGGCCGACTCCGCGGTGACGCGAAACCCGGGTGAGGTCTCCTATTTCGAGTACCGAAATGCGTTGGTGGACTTCCTGGCGCGCGTCCACTCGCTATCGGTCGAGGACGCCGTGCGCGAGTTGGCCCACGTCGTCGGTCTGCAGAAGATCAGCGCCCAAAACCGGACCCTGTTCCAAGGGGTTATCAACGAGGCGGTGTCCACCGGGGCCGTGAGACGAGAGGGCGACACCCTACGCCCAGCGGGATGACCCGAGGCCCGTCCCCGATATCCGCCGGTTCCATCGACCGTGTCGATGTGGTCGACGGTCCGACGGGGTGGGTGGGCGTTACGGCGTCCGGGCAAGGATCCGGCGGAGTTCGGCGACGGTCCTCGGCTCCTTGACGCCGTGGTGGAGCATGGCGTGGCAGTTCGGGCACACCGGCACGAGGTCGGTCAGCGGATCGAGTTCGTACCGCTTTCCTATCGAGGCGATGGGGACAATGTGGTGCACGTGGATATAGCCGTCGGCGATGCCCCCGTAGTCGTGGGCGAAGTCGATTCCACATACCTTGCATGCGTATCCGTGGGCGGCAAGGCACTTGGCCCTCGCCTCACGGTTCCGTTCATAGCGGTTCACCGTGACGGTCTTGCGCGCGCCTTCGGGAAGTCCGCCGACGACCTCGTCACCGTTCAACGGTAAGGGTCCTCCGGGATTCATCCGGCGCCAGGCCGTCAGCACCGCCGACGCATCGACGCCGTGTACGAGTATCCCCGACCCTTGCATCGAGTCCCAGTTGGTGGAGCTCGTGATGCGATTGAGGGTTTCGACGGTGAGTCGGTCGTCGACCGAGACCCATGAGTCCCACACGAGTCCGATGAAGTTCGCCGTTCCACCCGTGGCACCGTGTCGGGCGTCGAGATAAACCCCCGTTGTGGCAATCCCGTGGGCGACGATGCCTCGTTTGCGGCCACGACGGAGTAGCACGAGATGGTCGCCCGGTGCGATGCCCGACTTGCGGTTGCCGGTGGACCAGGAATCGGCCACCACCCCGCCGGTGGCGGTGGTCTCGATCCTGTGTTGTACGTCGTCTGGGTCGATCCCGTCACGGGTGTGTGCCCAAGTGAGCACGAATAGGCGTCGCCCGCCACCGACAACCTGCGCTCTGACGTCGTCGACGTCGCGGAGCCGTGGCGCGGAGAAGCGGATCTGAATCTGTTTGGTGGGATTACCACCCTTGGTGGCCGTTGCCTTGAAGTTGGTCGCCGCCTTGGTGATCGCCGACACGATTGGTTGCACCGAGGTCGACGGTCTGAGCAACCGCGGGCAGTCTGGTATCAGCCGTCGACCCGATTCGGGGAGGTGCCGCGTTTTGGTGGTGTCGAGAATGACGTCGTCGAGCGTTGCCCCAAGTGAGCAGAGTCGGCCGACGACAAGGGCCAGCGCGTTGAGGTAGTCGGTGTTCGCGGCTGCGGGCGTACCCTTTGCACCTCCACGAGAGTGCAGGGTGAGAGTGAAGCCGGAACCGAGGCGGTGGAGTTCGCACGAAGAATCGAGTGGGGTTCCGTCATCGGCTCTGATGGTGAGGTGGAAGGGCCCCACGATCTCGAACCCAAGGGCCTGCAACTTCCGCGTGACGGCCTTGTCCCCGGTCCCGAGTTCGAACGGGGTGAGGGGCTTGAACCCCCGCCCCAGCTTCCCATGGGCCGCTGCACACACGGCCTTGGCGTCGTAGGCCACCCCGTCGTGCCAGATGTGGCTACCCCTACCCGGGCGGAACCCGTACAGGCGTAGAAACGCGTCCCTGCCGACTTCGTCGAATTCTGCGAAGGTCTTGGTCACGGATGACTCGGTTAGATCTTTAGGTGCCACACCCACCACCCTGTTTCGGACAACGTTGATCGCAGAGTAGTCAACGCGTACTGTGCGCCGAACGGACGGTGCAATGGAGAGCAACGATGGCTTCTACATACTCGTATCAACACGACATCCCGACGGCCGACGTCGAGCGGATGTGGGATCGCGGGCATATCCGCCCTTATGAGTTGCTGAGGATCGCAGCGTGGAAGTCGGCTATCAGTGTGGCCCGGTTGACCGTCAACGCTGAGGAGGAGATCGAGGGACGAACCCGTGACGCATTGGTGGCGATCACGCCATTTCGGAAGGTTGACGTCGTTTCGGCGGTTGTCGACTGGACCGAGTGGCGCGTAGCGGCGAGCACGGCTATCGGTTCGCGTGAGCGTGGGACCGGCCTTCTCGGGTTGACAGGGGTTGGATTCCCGCTTGCAACCGCCGTCCTCGCCGTCCTCGCCCCGACTGCGTTCCCAGTGGTGGACAAGTGGGCATTGGCCGGTGTCTTCGGGGTGGACCCGGCTGGGACTCGGGGACGTGTCTGGCAAACCGCCGAGCGGTACCTGGAGTACGCACGCCGCCTTGCCGAGTCGACGGACCCGACGTTGAGAGGCATCTCCTCCATTCACGAACGCGACCGGCGTGTGATGAATACGACGAGGGCGGCGTATACCGGAACGAAGAGGTAGATGACGGTCCGACGACCCGGCGTGTCGGGCTGTCGGGTCGAACAGGGCACGGCTATCCGACAGGGAGTCGCGGTCCCCCGCCACCGGGGTGGGGGCCACGACAAGGAGTCACCATGCGCACCACCACCCCCGTCACCGACCACGGTCTGTGCGACGCCACCGGCAAGCGCCGTTTCACCAAGGATGGAGCCCGCCGCGTGAGCGGTTATGTGCGCCGTCGGCACACGTCGAACCATTCCGAATACCACTGCCAGTCGTGTGGGTGGTGGCATGTCGGTTCGTCGGTGTACCGCCGCCGTGTTCGACAGTCGACCCTTCGCCCCGAGCCGACGATCCTCGACTGGGACGACGTGGCCTAGGACCACACCGCACCAGGGGAAACCGATAGCCGACTTTCAGTTGTCGGAGTCCCCGGGACGTCAAACCGAAAGTGACATCACATGCTGTCACTCTGTCGAGAGTTGCCGCTCGGATCAGACCATCAAGCTCGCCGCAGTCAAGGCGCGCTTGTGTCGAACCCTCTACATCGGGCGATGCCTTGGACATCACCATTGTCAAGCATTTCCCGTACGTTACCAGTTTCGATGCCCTCTAGATCGGGCGATGCCTTGGACGGTGAAGAAGTTGAAGGAGATTGGTGTGTGGGTTTCGATGCCCTCTAGATCGGGCGATGCCTTGGACTACAAGATCGTGGGCACGACCTTCGCATTCAACGTTTCGATGCCCTCTAGATCGGGCGATGTATTGGACAGTTGCTCGTCAACTTCATCGGCGCAAAGAACCCGGTTTCTATGCCCTCTAGATCGGGCGATGTATTGGACGCGACGGAACCATCGTCCACTTCATCCGAGTTGTTTCTATGCCCTCTAGATCGGGCGATGTATTGGACAAACCATCTCCCTCGAAGAGTTCTTCGGGGACAAGTTTCTATGCCCTCTAGATCGGGCGATGTATTG
>Ga0194134_10001433_pt1 | contig 31784 bp, 31 predicted proteins | sample TA2KigOff0mmetaG_FD_148602 | JGI IMG/M metagenome (GOLD analysis project Ga0194134, IMG submission 148602) | Freshwater microbial communities from Lake Tanganyika, Tanzania - TA2015056 Kigoma Offshore 0m | ecosystem: Environmental > Aquatic > Freshwater > Lake | place: Tanzania: Lake Tanganyika... | reverse complement strand
CCTCTTTGGGCTTGAGGGAGAAGACCTCGGCAGGCCGACAGCCGTAGGTGATCAGGGCCCATGTGGGCCACGCCCACTTGTGTTCAGGTGGCAGCTGGTTCAATAACGAAATTAGATCGTGCTCGGCAGGTAGGTCGCGCTCCTTCGGTTCGTATGGGGTTCGGATTTCATCGAGTCGCTCCAGCCCCTCCAGGCCTGCGATGACGCCAAGCCGCTTGAAGACTTTGCAGGCTTCCAGCCTGGTGCGGCTGTTGGATTTCGTGGCTTCCGCCACCGCGACCAGTAGATCCGTGTTGATGGTCGCGGCCTGAGGCAGTCGCCTGGTTTCCAGTTCCAACCGCTGCCAGGTACGTAGCGCGGCGCTGTTGCTGCGATTTTTCCCCTTCCAGAAATCACGCTCAAGCAGCACCATCGCTTCAGCCACGCTCTGTGGCCCTTGCTGTTTGTCGGTGGTAGGCACCACTGCCGGCGTCTCCCAGGGCAAGGGGCACGGGAGAAAGCCAGTCGTGGCGACGGCGCTAGCCAGCTCGATCACCCTGCTCTCTGCGGTGACCAGCTGGCCTGGATTGGCTGCGACATCGAGCTTCACCCGGCGTTGAGCCCTCTTGCCGCTGGCATCGGTGAATACCCCTCTCCAGAAGAACCCGCCCCGGTACTCGACCAGCCTGCCGCGGATGCCACGGGCATTGAGCGCCTCGCTTGTTAAGGAGACCTGATCCTCCACTGAGCCTATTTTGAGCCTAGAAATCTGCCGGAATCATCCCGCAGCATCCGGAAACCCGCAATCAGGTCGTGCAGCCGGGCGGCCAAGCCCCTCGCTCAAACCCACTGCAGTGCAGTGTGTTTGAGGCTGTGACTGGAACGGAGAGGGTGGGATTCGAACCCACGGAGGCTTGCGCCTCGCCGGTTTTCAAGACCGGAGCCATCAACCACTCGACCACCTCTCCCGGTGGCCAGACCCAGGGGTCGGCGTGGCCATTTTCACATGCCTGGCCCCCGCGCAGCCAGTTGCCTCCAGGCTGCCTAGATTCCAGTCAACGCCTTGATGCCGCATGGCCAGCAGTGCCCGCAAGGGACGTGTGCTCACCATTCAGCAGATCTTTCTGCTGTTGGCCATCCTCAACGGCATCGTTGTGGCCTCGCTCTTCTTCTCGGCCTGGCAGCTGCTCAACGATCAGGCCTCCAGCGTTCAGCACGCTGCCACCACGAGTTTTCTCGCGGCCCTGCTGGTGGTGGGGGTGGCCATTTCCTACCGCATCGTCTCGGTGCGCGTCACCGGTCCCCTCAGCCGGCTCGTGCGCCAGTCGTATGCGATCGCCTCGGATGAAGGGACCAGTGATGAGTTGCTGGTGGCCCGGGGGAACGATGAGATTGCCAGCCTGGCCGAGGCCTTCAACGCCGTGCTGCTGCGCCAGCGCCAAGCGATCGAGCAGGTGGATTCCGCCAACCGGCGGTTGCGGGAGGTGAACAAGCAGGTCGACGACTCGATCCGTTACGCCGCCCTTCTGCAGAAATCCATCCTTCCCGATCGCCAGCTCAGCGAGCGCTTCGGTCAGGAGCATTTCGTCCTCTGGCAACCCCGGGACACGGTGGGGGGGGACTACTACGTCTTCCATGGGGATGGCCCTCGCTGCTTGGCCGGTGTCGCGGACTGTGCCGGTCACGGAGTGCCCGGGGCGATGATGACGATGCTGGCCCGGGCGGGAATCGATCGCTCGATTCAGCAGGTCGGGATCGAGTCGCCGGCAGCGGTTCTCCAGGCCACCAACGCCGGCATGCACATGGTGCTGAGCGAGGCCCAGCTCTCCCGCGCCATCGCCACCTCCATGGACGTGGGCCTGGTGTTTCTGGATTTCGAGGCCCAACTGATGCGCTTCGCCGGAGCCAAGATCTCCCTTTACTGGAGCGATGGCCACAACGTGGAGACGGCCAGAGGAGACAACCGCTCCCTCTGGGACCGACGTGCCGTTACCTATCAGGACCACCAGATTCCCCTGCTGTCGGGATTCACCTACTACATGGCCACCGATGGGGTCTTCGATCAGGCCGGTGGGGACCATGGCTTCGGCCTGGGCACCGATCGTTTTCGCGACTGGTTGCTCGACCATGCCGGCAAGCCCCTGAGCGAGCAACATGAGGCCTTCACCCGCTCGCTCAGCGAGTTCATGGGGGAGCACCCCCAGCGCGACGACATCACCATGCTGTCGTTTCGTGTGGCCTGAGCCCCGGCCACCGGCTGATCTCTTCGCTTTTGCTAGCTTTTGCCTGACAGTCTGAGTCGATGGTCCCCTCGCTCACCACGCATCGAAGTCTGGCCTCGCTCCGTGACTTCTTCTCCACGGAGCGGATTTTGATCTGCTTCAACGGTCCGATCTCGCGCACCCTGATCAGCGAAATCGGTGCTGCCCTCAAGGAGCACATCGAGTCGACCCGCGATTGTATGACTGCTGCGATGGATGTGTTCAGCGTTTACATTGAGATGAGTCAGAATATTCGTCACTATTCTGCTGCCCGGGGCTATGTGGAGCCCGAGGCGACGGCGACAGTGGTGATTGCCGAATCCGGTGACGGACACTATTTCGTCTTCGCCGGAAACGTCGTCGAGTTGGAGGATGGCAAGGCGTTGCTTGAGCGGGTGGAGCATCTCGCCTCCTTGGATAAGCCCCAGCTCAAGGCTCTTTACAAGGAGCAATTGCGGCAGCCCCGGGTTGAGGGTGCCGCTACCGGCGCCGGTCTCGGGCTGATCGAAGTGGCACGCAAGTCGAGCGCGCCTCTGCAATGTAGTCTTGACGTGCTGGCAGCCGGGCGGGCGTTCTTCACCCTCCGGGCCACCATCTGAATTGGTTATGACGCAGAGTTCAGGCCAGACCAGCACCCAGGGCAGCAACCTCGATCTGCCCGCAACCCAGGCCACGCCTGCTGTTCAGGCGGACTGGAATGCCGGCTTCCTGCTGATGGCAGGTGAGTCTTACCCTGAGAATACCTACGAGATCTTCGACGACATCATCTCCTGGGTCGAGGCTTATCTCACGGGCACTGACCGTCCGCTGCACATGGAGCTGCGCCTCAACTATCTCAATACCAGCAGTATCCGCGCCATGATTGATATCTTTGACCGTCTTCAGAATGCAGCTGATGCTGGTCGTGAGCTTTCGGTGAATTGGCTGTATGACAGCCGGAATCCCCGTTCCGCTGAGCTGGGTGAGGAGTTCAAGGAGGATTACGACTTCGACTTTGTGATTTCGGCTGTCGGCGACTAAGGCAGATGTCGGGCTCCACCCCTCACGGACTCGACGACAACCTGGAGGAACGGGTTGCCGAGTTGCTTGCCGATGAGCAATACGCTGATCACCCCCTGCGTGAGGTCCTGGAGCAGGTGATGGACCGCATGGGCCAGCAGCTCAGCCGCCTCGAGCGCATCACCCAGATCTCCGACCGCTATCAGACCGGTGCCCAGGAGCGGGTCCTGCACATCTCCCGTCGCTACGACCGTCAGATCCGCAAGCTGGAGAAGGCGATCCGCATTTCGGATCGCTACCAGGCCATGCTCAATGACCTCAACAAGGCGCTGCAGGAGGCCTCCACCCACGACCAGCTCACCGGTCTGCCCAACCGGCGCCTGATGGCCGATCGCTGCCGCCGGGAAGACCACCGCAGCCAGCGTGAATCCAGCACCTATTCCCTGCTGGCGATCGACGTGGATCGCTTCAAGACCATCAATGACACCTATGGCCACGAGGCCGGTGACCGGGTGCTGGTGGAGCTGGGGCAAGCCTTTCGCCGGGGGCTGCGCGATTACGACTCCTGCGCCCGCTGGGGTGGCGAGGAGTTCCTGGCCCTGCTGATCGGTGCCGACCTCAGCACGGCTGAGCACGTGGCCCAGCGGATTCTTGAGACCGTGCGCTCCCTGTGCGTGGATCTGCCCAGTGGGGTGATCTCCCCCCGGGTGAGCATCGGTGTGGCTGAGCATCACACCGGGGAGCTTTACACCGATGTGTACAGGCGCGCCGATGCAGCCCTGCTGCTGGCCAAGGAGAGTGGCCGTGATCGGTTTCTGGTCGCCGCACCTCCAACGGAGCTTGAGATCCAGACGGCAGCTCAGCTCAGGGACGATCCCCCATCTGCCTGATCAGTCGGTCCGCCAGAGACAGCTGCAGGGAGACCCCCCCGGGGGGAGAGCCTCCTGATCGAGCCGGACTTCAGTTGGCGCTCGGCTTGGCCAGCGGCAGCAGGCACTTGTCGCTGTCGCAGCCGGCTGGGCCCGCCTCCATCGGCTGTTCACCACCGTCGTAGCGCTGCAGGGCCTCGAAGAAGCACTGGGTGCGGCGGCGAGCCGCCACCTCGGCGTTGAGGCGCTGGTAGGTGGCGGCATCGATCGGCTCGAACGGCAGCCGCGGGAAGGTGGCGTTGGCGTCGAAACGGGCCAGCAGGGCGGCGGAGATGTAGCCCTGGCCCTCGTCGATGGCGCGGTGGATGGCCTCGGCGAGGGGCTCGATCTCGTGCTCCCGGAATTCCACCGTGGCACTGGTGTTGTGGGCGGTGTAGTGCTGCTGCACCTGCATGTAGAAGTCGAACTGGGCCAGGGCTGAGAAGGTGTTGATCTCGACGGCATCGGCGCCGGGGATGTTGGCCCAGCTCACCTCCGTGGGGATCTCCACCAGCCACTCGGTGCAGCGGGGATCGAACGGATCATCCAGAAGGCGGCCCTGCTCGTCCTTGTCGCTCTGTGACGGCACGATCGAGTAGCCGTAGTCGAGGCAGGCCAGGGCAACGGGGTCGTTCTTGCGGAAGGTGATGCGGCGGATGAAGCGCTGGGCCTTAGGGGGGTGCCAGCCGGGGGAGGCGCCGGTGAGCAGGCTCTTGGTGCCGGCGGGCTGCACGGTGGTGCAGCGGTTCGGCCGGCGGATGCCGTGGCGGTCGCAGTACTCCCACACGGCCTCGTGCACGATGGTTTTCCAGCGGGCCAGGTAGTCGGCCTCCCGCGCCTTGAAGGCCCGGCCTTCATCGGAATCCGGGCGCCCGGCTTCCCACCACTTCAGCCAGGGGGTGCCGAAGGCGTGCACGAAGAAGTCGAACAGCCCGGTGAAGCTCACCCCCACGATCGGGTCCCAGGCGCGGCTCTGGCGGTAGCGCTCTACCTCGAAGCGGTGGTTCAGCAGGCAGGCCACGGCAATGGCGCCGGCGCGGAAGGCGTCCTCCTGGGCCTGGAAGTCGGTGGGGTGGATCTGGTTGAGGTGGATCTCGGCCAGGTTGCAGTGGAAGTCGGCGCCGAGGATCTCGCCGCAGGGGTTGAGGCCGTAGCGGCCCAGGCGGTGCTCCAGCTCAGCGGCCTCCAGGCCGGGGTGGTGGAGCTTCAGCCAGGCGGCGGCTTGCTCACGGCCCTGGTCGCAGTAGATGCCCACGAACTCCTCGCGCAGCTCGGGGGTGCTCAGCAGGTCGGCATTGGAGCGGGCGATCGCCTCGGGGGCGAACTGGATGGCACCCTCGCCACTCTGGAACTGCTTGGTCACGGCCTCCAGCACTGTCTCCCGGCTGGGACGGGTGTGGAACACCCGGGTGTGGTTGGCCATGCGCAGGGCATCGCGCTCCGGGTCGATCCTCCAGTTGCCCTGCGCGTCCTGCTGCCAGAGGTTGTCCTTGGCACTGGCGGCGGCAACGTCGTCGGCGGCGAACTGGCGCATGCCGGCGCTGCGGCGGATGTTGCCGGCCACGATCGTGACGGCGGCCTCATCGATCAACAGGCAGCACTCAACCGAGGTGAGCTGGCGGCCCCGGGCCTTGTTCAGGATCTGGGCCACACGGCCGTAGAGATCCTTGAGCTTCACAGGGTTGGCCATGCCGCCAAAGCCCTTGAGGGTTTCGCCCACCGGCCGCACATCCGAGAGATCGACGCTGATCTCGATCGGGGCGGCGGCATCAAAGCGCACGTCGCTGCAGAGCTCCAGCAGCAGCTGGTAGCTGTCCACCCAGCCGCGGCGGGTGTCGCCCACCTTGATCGCCACCTGCTGGCCGTTGACAGTGTGGCTGGTGTGCTCCTGGCGGGCGCCGGCCGGCGTGGAGCCGATGTCGGTGACACCGGTGATCACCAGCTGGTTGCGCACGGCCGGCAGCCTGTTGATCAGGTGCGGCTCGATGATGGCCCCGGTGCCGCAGCCCATCATCGCCAGGTCCATCATCAGACCGAAGGCTTCCCAGTCCACCAGGTTGGTGGAGGTGCAGTTGTAAGCGCCGCTGAAGTTCTCCTCCTGCTCGATCCACGGCGTGCCGCCGATCCACAGCCAGCGGCCTGAGGGGAGGGCCTTCTGCTGCTGCTGCATCCGGCGCAGCAGGCGCACTTCATCGGCGTTGAGATGGCCCAGCTTGCGCAGGCCCTCGAGGTTGCGCTCGGCCACCTGGTGCCAGCTCTCCCGGCCAGCCGGCAGCTTCCGCGAATAGGTGCGGTAGAAGACGGGGTTGGCGGCCGGTGCGGAGGCGGGGAAATCCCCGGTCGCCACATTCACGCCAGGCGTGCCCAGCCCGAGGCTGCCATCGGGCTCGGGGCCCATGGCACCGGCTGCCGTGGTGCTGGTGGCAGGGCGCTGGGCGGAGATGGTCACCGGCGATTCATCCAGGGTTTGCGCACCATAACGCCAGGGGTGGGGTGTGCAAGCCGTCGTTACCACCAGTGGCAGGGGGGCCCATCGGCGCTCAGAGTGAAGGCTCTGTGGCCGCTGGGCCTGAGCCGATGGTGTTGCCTCGCACTCCCGAGCCGGAACTGATGGATGGCGTCGACCAGGTGGAGGCCTATGCCGCGGCGGATTTCGAGGCGTCCGACCAGGCGATGGTGGAGCGCCTGGCTGACTTCTGCGGCGGCCGGGTGGGAGCGCAGCTGGTGGATCTGGGCTGCGGGCCGGGCAACATCAGCTTCCGGCTGGCCCGCCGCTGGCCCGAGGCCAGGGTGCTGGGGCTGGATGGGGCTCCGCGCATGCTGGCGGTGGCCGAGGAGCGCCTGGCGGCTGAGCCCGCCCTGGCTGGCCGCCTGCGGTTCGAGCAGGCCCTGCTGCCCCTGCCCGAGCCCACGCCCCTGGCTGGCTGTTTCACCACCGTGGTGAGCAAAAGCCTGCTGCACCACCTCCACGACCCCCTCGCCCTCTGGCGCACGGTTGCCCAGCTGGCCGCCCCCGGGGCCCTGGTGCTGGTGCAGGATCTGCGCCGCCCGCCCAGTGCCGACGCCGTGGAGGCACTGGTGGCCGCGTCGATGGTCGATGCCCCGGAGGTGCTTCGCCGCGGCTACCGCGCCTCCCTGCATGCGGCGTTCACCCCGGAGGAGGTGGTGGAGCAGCTGCGCCAGGCGGGGCTGGCTGGGTTGGAGGTGGTGTCCCTGGACGAAGCCCATCTCGAGGTGCGGGGCCGGTTGCCCTGATGGCGGCGCTGCTCCCTGCTCTGCCAGGCTGAGCCCATGAGCAGCAGCAGCACCGCCCTGGGCACCAGCGCCTCCTCCCTCTCTGTGCCCGCCGGCCCTGGTCCAGAGCTGGAGGCCCTGGCGGAGGCCGTGGCCCGGCGCCGCAATTTCGCGATCATTTCCCACCCCGACGCGGGCAAGACCACCCTCACCGAAAAACTCCTGCTCTACGGGGGGGCGATCCAGCAGGCCGGGGCAGTGAAGGCCAAGGGCGAGCAGCGCAAGGTGACCTCCGACTGGATGGAGCTGGAGAAGCAGCGCGGCATCTCGATCACCTCCACGGTGCTGCAGTTCGACTATTCGGGCAGCACCATCAATCTGCTCGACACCCCAGGCCACCAGGACTTCTCCGAAGACACCTACCGCACGCTGGCCGCCGCCGACAACGCGGTGATGCTCGAAGACGCGGCCAAGGGCCTCGAGCCCCAGACCCGCAAGCTGTTCGAGGTCTGCCGCATGCGCCAGATCCCGATCTTCACCTTCATCAACAAGATGGACCGGCCGGGGCGCGAGCCCCTGGAGCTGCTCGATGAGATCGAGCAGGAACTGGGCCTGGCCTGCTGGCCGGTGAACTGGCCGATCGGCAGCGGTGATCGCTTCCGGGGCGTGATCGACCGTCGCACCCGGGAGGTGATCCTGTTTCAGCGGGCGGAACGGGGCCGCGCCTCCGCGGAGAAGGTGCTCGGCGTGGACGCGGCGCGCAGCAGCGGCGCGGTGGAACCCGAGCTGCTGGAGGCGGCCCTGGAGGAGCTCGAGCTGCTGGAGGGTGCCGGCAACGAGCTGGATCTGGAGCTGGTGCACGCCGGCGAGCTCAGCCCGGTGTTCTTCGGTTCGGCCATGACCAACTTCGGCGTGCGGCCGTTTCTCGATGCCTTCCTGGAGCTGGCCCAGAAGCCGATCGCCCGCGCCAGCAGTGCCGGGGCGATCGAGCCGGTGGCGCCGGGCTTCAGCGGCTTTGTGTTCAAGCTGCAGGCCAACATGGATCCCCGCCACCGCGACCGGGTGGCCTTTGTGCGGGTGTGCAGCGGCAGGTTTGAGAAGGACATGGCGGTGCAGCACGCCCGCACCGGCCGCACCATCCGCCTCTCGCGTCCCCAGAAGCTGTTCGGCCAGGACCGTGAGGTGGTGGAGGACGCCTACCCCGGCGATGTGATCGGTCTCAACAACCCGGGCATGTTCGCCATCGGCGACACCCTCTATGTGGGGCCGAAACTGGAATACGAGGGCATCCCCTGCTTCAGCCCGGAGATCTTCGCCTGGCTGCGCAACCCCAATCCCTCGGCCTTCAAGAGCTTCCGCAAGGGGGTGAATGAGTTGCGGGAAGAGGGGGCGGTGCAGATCCTCTACGACACCGACGAGAGCAAGCGCGATCCGATCCTGGCGGCGGTGGGCCAGCTGCAGCTGGAGGTGGTGCAGTACCGCCTGGAGAATGAATACGGGGTGAAGACCCGGCTCGAACCCCTGGGCTTTGCCGTGGCCCGCTGGGTGGTGGGCGGCTGGCCGGCCCTGGAAGCGGTGGGGCGGATCTTCAATTGCAAGACCGTGCGGGATGCCTGGAACCGGCCGGTGCTGCTGTTCAAGAACGACTGGAACCTGAACCAGCTGCGGGAGGACCATCCCGAGCTCGAACTCAGCGGGGTGGCTCCGGTGGTGAGTGGGGTGGAGCCGATCAGCCTCTGAGTGCCACGGGTCCCACAGTCGCCGGATCGCCGCGCCAGACTTCCTTTAACAAACCATCACGGCGATGCCCGAGCCGCTCTGGCTGGTGCGGCCCCGTCCTGACGGGGGCTGCGATTACGTGAGCTTTCAGTTGCAGGCTTCGGTTGAGACGCCGGCCTGCCATGAGGTGGAAATTCGAGAGGGCAGCCATCTCCCTCCCCAGATGCCGCTGTTGAAACGTCGTCACCGCCTCGATCTCGCCGAGGCCGAACGCTGCCGTGAGCGGTTGCAGCAGGAAGGCGGCTTCCGTTGCAGCGACCCCCTCTTCTAGGGGAGCCTCGATACGCTCAGGGACAGGCGTTCCACCCTGCTCCCCCCCGGTGATGACCGACCCCACTGACCAGAACGCCGATCAGGCGGCCAGTTCCGCCCTCACCCCCTACGAGCGCCTGGGGATCGAGGCCGATGCCAGCTTTGATGCTGTGCAGGCCGCCCGGCAGGCGCGCCTGGATGAGGCCGGCGACGATCCGATCGCCCGCTCCCGGGTGGAGGCGGCCTACGACGCGGTGTTGATGGATCGCCTCAAGGAGCGGCAGCAGGGACGGGTGAGCACCGCCGCCCGCAGCGCCTCGGCGCGGGAGCAGCAGCAGGCCAGTCCCGCCCCCCGGCTGCCGATGCCTGCCCTGCCCCGGATGCCGCTGCCCCGGGTGACGGCGCCCAGCCTTTCAGCTCCCAGCTTTGCCCTGGCCGAGGGCAACGACCGCTGGCTGGCCCTCGGAGGTTCCGGCCTCTGTCTGGCCCTGCTGCTGCTCCTGCCCGCTCCGCCCGCGGAATTGCTGCTGGCGCTGGCCACCGCCCACTGCGTGGTCTGCCTGCAGCGCCGCCGTCGCCGCTTCCTGTCGGCGGTGGGCTGGGGCTTCGGACTGCTCACGCTCGGCCTGGTGCTCGGTGGGCTGCTGGCGGCAGCCGCCCCCGCGAGCCTGCCCCTGGGCCTGCCGCTTACGCCCCAGCAGGTGCAGAGCCTGCCGGCCCTGATCCTGCTGCTGCTCGGTTCTCTGCTGGTGGCCTGAGCTCCTCGATCAGGTCCTCCAGCTCGCTGCCCTCCACCCGGTACACGGCATTGCAGAAGTGGCAGGTGAGCTCGGCCTGGCCGTCCTCGGCCAGCATGTTGCTCAGTTCATCGCGGCCCAGCAGCTTCAGGGCGCCGAGACTGCGCTCGCGGCTGCAGGGGCAACGGAAGGCCACGGGCTGGCAGTAGGCGGGCTGATGGGCCTCGGGCCCCCCGAGGGGCTGGGGGTCGAGGTCGGGGAAGATGTCGGTGAGCAGGGTCTCCAGGTGGCCTTCGCAGGCCGCCAGCCGCTGGCTGAAGCCACTCACCTCGCGGCAGCGCTCCTCGAGCAGGGCCACCAGGGCGGGTTCGCGGGCGGCCTTGGGCAGCACCTGCACCAGCACGCCGCCGCTGCAGCACACCCCGCTGCTGTTGATCTGCTCTCCAACGAACACCGCCGAGGGAGTCTGCTCGGAATGGAGCAGGTAGGAGGCGACGTCGTCGCCGATGCCGCCGCTCACCAGTTCCACCGTGGAGCTGAAGGGCTCCCCTTCACCCAGGTCGCGCACCACATGCAGGTAGCCCGTGCCGGTGGCGGTGCGGAAGTCGAAGTGGCGGCTGCCGTCGCTCTCCTCCACCAGATCGAGCTCCAGGGAGGGCTCGCCCACGTAGCCACGCACGCTGCCGTCCCGGCCCGCGTCCACCATCAGGCCGCGGAGGGGGCCATCGGAGGAGATGCGCAGATTCACCCTGCCGTGGGCCACCTTCATCGAGCTCGCCAGCAGCAGGCCGGCCGTCATCGCCCGGCCGAGCAGGGCGGTGGTGAGGAAGGAGAGGTGGTGCCGCTCCGATGCCCGCCGGCTCGCCTCGGTGGTGGTGACGGCCACCAGCCGGATGCCGCCTCCGGCTGCGGTGGCTCGCAACAGCTGGTCGCTCACACTTGCCCGTGCGCAATGGGGGCATCGTACGGATGGTGTTCCCCAGGCCCGTCGGGCTCCGGCGCCCTCTCCAGGTGCCCCTGCGTGAGCTGCCAGGTGCAGGGGGTCAGGGCGGCGAACAGGTCGGGTTCGTGGGTGACCACCAGCACCGCCCGCTCCCGGGCCAGGGCGGCCAGCAGATCGACCACATCGCTGCGCACAGCCCAGTCGAGCCCTGCGGTGGGCTCATCGAGCAGCAGCACCCGGGGATCGCGCAGCAGCTGCACCGCCAGGGCGAGCCGTCGCTGCTGGCCGCCGCTGAGCTGCTCCGGCCGCTGCTGCAGGGAGACCCCGCTCAGCCCCACCAGCTCCAGCACGGCAGCCAGGCGATCACCATCCAGGCGCCGCTGGCCCAGCCGCAGCTCCTGGCCCACACTCAGGCCCAGGAAGTGGCGTTCAGGGAACTGGAACACCAGCCCGCACAGCCAGCGCCGCTGGCGGGCGCTGAGGCGCTGGCCGCTCCAGCTGATCTGCCCCCGCTCCGGTTCCGCCAGGCCGCTGATCACCTCCAGCAAGGTGGTCTTGCCGCTGCCGCTGCGCCCGGCCACCAGGGCCAGCTGGCCAGGGGCAAGCTGGAAGGTCACGTTCTCCAGCACCGGTCGGGCCGCCGTGGCCGGCTGATAGCGCACCCCGCTGAGTTCGAGCATCGTCCCAGCATGCCTGCGGGGCGTACGGGTGGTGGATAGTGAGGGTTCCGCCGTCACTCCCCCAGTCCCGCCATGGAGGTGCGCTTCCGCGAGTTCGATCCGTTCAACTGCTGGATCTGGATGCGCTTTCCCCATCCCCCCGGCCAGGGAGAGCGGGGCTACGTGGAGACCACCTTCGACAGCTGGTTCTTCCTCGGCAAGCTCGGCGGCTTCAATGCCGAGAACCTCCAGGCCCACGAGGAGGGTGCCGAGCTGAGCTGGATGGCCTACGACGCCGAGTCGGCCGCCGGGGCGATGCCCGCCCTGATGCACAACATGGGTCCGGTCGAGTACCAGGGGGAGTGGGCCCGCTGCTGGGTGGATCTGGGCACCAGCGACGCCTTCGGCCTTGACGTGCTGATCAACGCCCTCCGCCAGCTCGACAACGACGTGGTGGAGATCGCCGAGCTCTGCATCGGCGGCCTCAATGAGGACTGGCCGGTGGAGGAGCAACCCGAAGCCCTCTTTCCCCTGATGGGCGACTGAGGCGCAGGATGGCGCGGGAATGGCGGCGGTTGCTGGTCACACCCGAGCGGCTGCTCGCCTCGGGCGGCGCCCTGCCCCTGGAGGCGCAGGAGGCCCACTACCTCCGCCGGGTGCTGCGGCTGCGCGCCGGCGACCCCTTCGCCGTGGTCAATGGGCGGGGCCAGCTCTGGGCTGCCCGCCTGGAGCTGGAGGCGGTGGCCCCCCCACTGGCGGTGCTGGAGCAGGACCTCGCCTGTCCCCTCCTGCAGGAAGCGGCCCCCAGGCCCCAGTTGGCCCTGGCGGTGGCGCTTCCCCGGCTCGACGCCGACGTGCTCCTGCGCATGGCCTGTGAGTTGGGCGTGGATCGCCTGCAGTTGCTGCGGGCCTGCCGCAGCGTGGCGCAGGATCGCCTCCGGCCCGAGCGGCGCGAGGCGATCCTGCGGGAGGCCGTGGAGCAGTGCGAGCGGTTGTGGCTGCCCGAGCTCGCGGCTGATGAGGAGGCGATTCGCTGGCTCGCGGCTCCGGCGTCGACCGGCGCCCGGCCTGCTGATGGGGTGATCAGGCTGCTGGCCAGCACCCGGCAGCAGGGGCTGCCACTGATGGAGCATCTGCTGCCCGCCGCGGGAGCGGAGCAGGTGTGGGTGGCGATCGGCCCGGAAGGGGGGTGGACCCCTGACGAGGAGCGCGCTGCCGTCGAAGCCGGCTGGCAGCCCGTGAGTCTCGGCTCAACAATCCTGCGCTGCTCGACGGCCGCGGTGGCGGCTGTCGCCGGGATGGTGAGCTGGCGGCGACAGCTCAGCTCTTGAACATCTCAGCCGCCATCGCCTTGAAGCCGGCCAGATTGGCGCCGGCCGTGCGCCGGCGGCTGGGCACCGCGTTGGCGGGGTTGAGGTTGTCGGGGGCGAAAGTGGCCTTGCTCGGTGCGGGGCGGGACTCCTGGGCAGCGCGCAGTTCCGCGGCGAGGGCCTCGGCCGTGGTGAGGGTCGGTTTGGCGGGCTGGGCTGCGCTGGGCGCGCTGTCCTGAACGGTGCCGGTGGCGGCACTTGAGGCTGCGGGTGCAGCGCTTTTCGGGGCGGAGGTTTTGGGGGCCGCGGGTGCGGGGGCGGCGACGGCCACCTGCACGGCTGCCGGTTCCTGCCTGGTCTGGCCCTGATCGCCGCCGCTCAGATCGAGGAAGAAGGATTCCTTGCGCTTGAAGATCATCGCCGCAACCAAGACGTGGGCCGATTATCCAGCGTCCGGTGCGGCCGGCAGCCCGCTGCTTTGGGCTGTGCAACACACTGGTGGCCCCTTGTCCTGCGGCGGCCGTGGCTGTTCCGTTCCCCGCCTGGCTGCCGGCCCAGCAGCCCATCACCTGGCTGGTGGCCTTCGGGCTCAACGGCGTGCTGATCGCCCTGGCGCAGCGCCTGCCCCTGCTCACTCCGGCTGGCTGGTGCCATGCCGCGATCCTCGGCACCGTGCTCTGGGGCTGTCTGGGGCCGCGGGGTTGGCTGGCGGTGGTGGCCTACCTGCTGCTGGGGTCGCTGGTGACGCGCCTCGGTTTCCGCCGCAAGCAGGAGCGGGGGCTGGCTGAGGCCCGCGGCGGCCGACGGGGGCCCGAGAACGTGTGGGGGTCGGCGGCCACCGGCGCCCTGGTGGCCCTGGCCGTGCCCCTGGTGCCGGCCGTCTGGGTGGAACCCCTGCTCATCGCCTTCGCCGCCAGCTTCGCCGCCAAGCTCGCCGACACCTGTGGCAGTGAGATCGGCAAGCGGTGGGGCCGTCACACCTGGTTGATCACCACCCTGCGGCCCGTGCCACCCGGTACCGAGGGCGCGATCAGTCTCGAGGGCACCGCCGCCAGCCTGGCGGGCAGTGCCCTGATGGCCTCCCTGGCCAGGGCCCTCGACCTCGTCCCCGACGGTCGGGCTTTCGCGCTGGTGGTGGTCGTCGGTCTGGCGGCCACCCTGCTGGAGAGCCTGATCGGTGCCACGGCCCAGGGGCGCTGGCGCTGGCTGGGTAACGAGGCGGTGAATGCCCTTCAGACCGCCCTGGCGGCCCTGCTGGCCCTGTTGATCTGGCCCGCCCTGGCCCCCTTCTGACCGTGGGCCGTCAGCCTTGGGGCCTGGGGCACCTCCAGGCCGGCGGCAGCAGCGCGCCGTAGCTCCAGCATCAGTGCCAGGCCCCGCTGCCGGCAGAACTGGCTGCTCCAGCCCAGCTGGGTTGCGAGGGTGCACCAGCTGAGGCCATCGATCCAGCGTCCCTCCAGCAGCTCGCGGTCGTCCGGAGCGAGCTGGGCGAGGGCCTGCCGCACCCACGCCAGATGCCCATCGGCGTCGTCGCCGCCGGGGGCGGCCAGGCGCTCGTGCCAGTTGCCGCCCCCATCACTCCCCGCTGCACCGTCCTGTTGTGCCCCACCATCTCCGCCCACTCCGCCCAGGGGGCGGTCGAGGCTGGTCACCGCCAGGGCGCGCTGCACCCCCGCAGCCTCCTCCAGCTGGCGCAGGCTGCACTGCAGTGCTCCCGCGAGCTCGGCTCCCGCCAGGGGCGGCAGACCGGTCTGTCGACGCTGCTCCTGCAGTCTCCGGGCCCGCTGCAGCAGTTCCCGCAGCCGACGCGGGGTGTTGATCGGCTGCTGGCGGTCGCGTTGATCCAGCTGCATGGCCCCCCGGATGTAGGGCACCGCGAAGCTGCTCAGGGCGCAGTTGCGGCCGCTGTCAAAGGCCTCCACGGCCCGGATCAGCCCCTCGTAGCCCGCGGAGCAGAGCTCCTCGAAGCATCGGCCGGTGCGGCGGCTCTCGCGGTTCGCGACCAGACGCACCAGGCCGAGGTTTTCGCGGACCAGGGCATTGCGCCAGTGCAGCCGCGCCGCATCGGAGCGGCTGTGGTCGCGGTGGAGCAGCAGCCTGGCATTGCGCTCCTGGCAGGTGGTGGATGGGGCCATGGGGTCGTGGGGACAGAACGGGATGGCCCCCGTGTCGGGGGGCTCCCTTCACCGTCCGCCCGTGGTCCCGGCCCGCCCTCCCCGCCCTGGGGGGCGGTCATCCCCCATTCGGGGGAGGCGGGGTGCCCCTAACCTGAACAGATCGTGGCTGCGGGCGGTTTCATGCCTCCCCTGGCCCCCGCGCCCCCTGCGCCGATGACCTCCACCACCCCGCGGTCCCTGCAGCTTGAGCTGGAGCTGGAACAGGCGCGCCGGCACGGTCGCTGGCTGAGCGATGAGGAGCAGGCCGACCTGAGCCAGCAGCGGCGTCGCCAGGACGAGGCCCTCCTGCACCAGCGTCGGCAGCGCCGGAAGCTGGGGATGTTCGCGGCGGTGTGTCTGCTGATCCCGCCGCTGTGGCCGGTGGCGGTCGCCCTCACCCTCTACCTGCTCTTCCCGGTCACCACGCGCCGCCTGGCCCTCGCCACGGGCATCAGCCTGCTGGCGGTGGGCGGTCTGCTGGCCGTGCTGGTGGGGGCATTGGTGGTGGCCCTGCTGATGGCGCTGTTCTGACGGCCAGCACCGCTTGATCGGCTAGCAGCCCGCCCTGGCGACAGCCCGCCCCTGGGGGCAGCAGCTGGTGTCAGACGCTGGCGGTGGCCAGCCCCAGGGGCTGCAGGTCGGCCCATTGCAGCAGCGCCGGCCACCGGCGGACGCGCTCGAACACCTGCCGGTGCCCATCGCTGTTCAGGTGAATGCCGTCGTCCAGGAGCCAGTGCGGCCAGCTGGGATCGGCCAGCAGGCTCTCCAGCAGGGGCAGGAAGGGCACATCGGCCTGCATGCAGGCCTCCTCCAGCAGCGCCTCATAGCGGCGCACCGTCTCCAGGCCATACCAGAGCACGTCGGCGAAGGGCATCGCTTCCTCCATCACCGGGGTGAGCCCCAGCACCAGCACGGGGGCGATGGTGCTGGCCTCGGCCAGCCACTGCTGCAGCCCGAACAGGAACCCCTCGGGATCCAGCTGGGGGCGGCCATCGGCCCGGCCCACCCGGGCGCTGTCGTTGAGTCCCACGGCCAGCAGGATGCCGTGGGGCTGCTGGCGGCGCAGCTCACCGCGGCACTCCACCTCCCGGCGCCAGCGGGCCGCCACCCGCTCCAGCCCGTCGCCCCGCACCCCGAGGGGGTAGAGCACGGGGCCTCCGGGCAGTTCCATCCAGTGGCGCCGCAGCCGCTCACACCAGCCCCCCTCCAGGGGATCGCCCCAGCCGTACACGCCGCTGTCACCGAGCACGATCAGCTTGCGGGGCACGGGAAGGGGCATGGGCGCGGCCAGGCACGATTGGTGCATGGATTGTCCTGCTCCCCAGCCGCGCCTGCCGGTGCCGGCCTTTCTGGCGGGTCGCGGTGCGCTCATCGACGTGCGCACCCCGTCGGAATTCGCCCAGGGGCACATCCCCGGCGCCGTCAATCTCCCCCTGTTCGACGATGACGGCCGGGCGGCGGTGGGCACGCTCTACAAACAGCAGGGCCGGCAGGCGGCGGTGCTGGAGGGTCTGGCCCTGGTGGGGCCGCGCCTGCAGCGGATGGCGGCCCGGCTGCTGGAGCTGGCGGCGCCGGCTCCCGACCAGCCCCTGCGCCTCCTCTGCTGGCGGGGGGGGATGCGCAGTGGCAGCGTGGCCTGGCTGGCCTCCCAGCTCGACCTGCCCGTGCAGGTGCTCGAGGGTGGCTACAAGGCCTACCGGCGCTGGGCCCTGGAGCTCTTTGAGCAGCCCTGGCCCCTGCAGCTGCTCGGGGGCCGCACCGGCACCGGCAAGACGGAGCTGCTGCTGGCGCTCGCGTGCCGCGGCGTGGCGGTGGTGGACCTCGAGGGCCTGGCCCACCACCGCGGCAGCAGCTTCGGGGCCCTCGGGCTCCCTCCCCAGCCGAGCAGCGAGCACTACGAGAACCGCCTGGCCCTCGCCCTGCACGGCCTGCGCCAGGCGCCGCAGATCTGGCTGGAAGCCGAGAGTGCCCAGGTGGGCCGCTGCCGCATCCCCGCTGGTCTCTGGCGCCAGATGCAGGCCGCCCCGGTGCTGGAGGTGCAGCGACCCCTGGAGCAGCGGGTGGAGCACCTGGTGCGCATCTATGGCGTGCAGGATCCCGCTGCCCTGGCCGAGGCCACCAGCCGGATCGCCCGGCGGCTGGGGCCCCAGCGCACCGCCCTGGCCCTGGAGGCGATCGCCGAGTGCGACTGGGCCACGGCCTGCCGCCAGATGCTCGACTACTACGATCGCTGCTACGACCACGACCTCAGCGGCCACTTCTGTCAGCCGGTGGAGCTGGGGGCGCTCAACCCAGAGGCCGCCGCCGAGCTGCTGCTCAGCCGCGGTCTGGTGTGCCCACACCGGGGGAGCCTGGACGGGGGGCACCGGCCAGCAGACGCCGCCGCAGGCGATCGCTGAGGTCTTCCCCCACCAGGGTGAGCAGGGCGTAGGCCAGCAGCAGGGCCAGCAGTTCATCGAAGGCGAAGGCACTGAGGGCCTCCAGCAACTGGCTGCCCAGGCCCGTGGCGCCCACCAGACCCACCACCACCGATTCCCGCAGGATCACGTCGGCCCGGTAGGCGCCGTAGGCCAGGTAGGGCCGGGCCAGGCCGCTGAAGCGGCCGTAGAGCAGGGCCAGGCGCGGGCCACTGCCGGCCCCGAGCAGGGCCTGTTCGGCCCCGTCTCCCACGTGCTCACTGGTCTCGAGCAGCAGCCTGCCCAGCACCCCCAGGTTGTGCAGACCCAGGGCCAGCGCGCCGGTGATGATCCCCGGCTGGAGCAGGAACAGCAGCAGCAGGGCGATCAGGGGCGGCGGCCACAGGCGGCCCAGGGCCCAGAGGGCCTGCAGGGCCCAGCGGCCCCCTGGCCAGGGCTGCACCAGCAGCAGGAGCAGGGGAGCCAGGCCCACCGCCAGAGCGGCGGCCAGCAGGGTCATCACCACCGTGTTGCCCACGAGCGCTCCCCAGGGCAGGGCCGCCACCGCCCCCCAGTTGGCCGCTGGCATCGGCGGCAGGGGCTGCCAGCGCAGCAGGCTGGCCGGATCCACCCCGAGGCCCCAGGCCACGGCCCCCAGCAGGGGGAGAAGGGCGGCACCGGCCCACAGCAGTTCGCGGCCGCTGCCGCCCACCCGGGTCTGCCCCAGGGCCAGCCGGCCCGGCATGGCCCAGCGCTGGCGCAGCCGACCCAGCAGCATCTCCAGCAGCAGCATGGTGATCAGCAGGGCCCACAGGCCGGTCCAGAGCTCCCGGAAGGCCAGCGATTGCAGGGTGAGCTTGAGTTCCGTGCCCAGTCCCCCCAGGCCGAACACCCCGAGCAGGGTGGCGCTGCGCAGGGCGCACTCCAGGCGGTAGCCGCTGTAGCTGATCAGCTGGGGCAGCAGGGGCGGCCCGAGGGCGGTGAGCAGGGCCGGACCGGCAGGGGCTCCGGCACAGCGCAGCGCTTCGAGGCTGCGGGTGGGCAGGGCATCGAGCAGGTCGCTGATCACCCGGGCCACCAGGGCGCCGAAGGGGAGGATGATCGCCACCACCGCCACGGCCGGCTGCAGGCCCACCAGCTGGAGCAGGAGCAGGCCCCAGAGCAGCTCGTGGATCGAGCGGGGCAGGGCCAGCAGCCGGCGGATCCAACCGGCCAGGGCCGTACTGCCCGTCACCGTCTGCCACACCACCCGCGAGCTGGCCACTCCCAGCACCACCCCGAGCACCACGCTGCCGGCCCAGCCCAGCAGGGCGATGCCCATGGTCACCCCCAGGCCGCTGAGCACCGAGCGCAGCACCAGGGGATCCAGGGAGGGCTGGAGGCCGGCGCTGGCGAACTGCCCCACCAGCTCCCATCCCCCGCCATGACTGATGCCGGGCAGCACGAGCAGCAGCGGCAGCAGCACCAGCGCGGGCAGCAGCACCCAGAGGGGCGCCGCCACCTGCGGACCGTTCGCTGCCGCAGCCTGAGCGGGGCTCACGGGGCGCCGTCCTCGGCATAGAGAGCCTGCAGCTGGGCGGTGGTGAGGCTGCTGGCGGGCTGGTCGAAGACGATGTACCCCCTGCGCAGCCCCACCACCCGGTCGAAACCGCCCACCAGCTCCGGCCGGTGCAGGCTCAGCAGCAGGGCCCGGGGGGCGCTGCCCGCCGCCAGCAGCAGGGCGAGGAGTTCCTCGGCCAGGCGGGGGTCGAGGCTGGCGAGGGGTTCATCGGCCAGCAACAGCAGCGGCTCCTGGCGCAGCAGCCTGGCCAGGGCCACCCGCTGTCGCTGGCCCCCGGAAAGGGCCGAGACGGGCTGGCCGAGGAGGGCGGGATCCAGGTCGAGACGTTGAAGGAGGGTGGCGCAGGCCTGGGTCTCCACCGGCATCACCAGGTTGAGAAGGGCCCGTGGCCAGCCCCACCGCGCCAGCCGGGCGGCGTTGAGGTTCTGCTGCACGCTCAGTTCCTCGATCAGGCGGAGGTCCTGCCAGAGGGTGCCGATGCGCGCTTGCTGGCGCCTGCGGGCTCTGGCGCTGCGGGCCCGGGGTTCCCCCTGCCAGTGCACCGTGCCGCCATCCGGCAGCAGCAGTCCGTTGGCGACGGCCAGCAGGGTGCTCTTGCCGGCGCCACTGGGGCCCAGCAGGGCCACCCGCTCCCCCGCTTGGATGCGCAGGCTCACCTCGGCAAGCCGGGGCTCCCGGCGCCCGCGCACGGTGATGCCCTCCAGACTGAGCAGGTCGGCGGTGGTCAGGTCGCTGGTGTGGTGATCGATCAGGATGCCGGCCGGCTCACCCCATCGTCCATCTTCCCTGCTGCCGGCCTGCTCATGCCTGCTGCCGGAGACCTCAGGCCTGGGTGAGCCGGAACACGATCAGCGCCAGGATCAGGGCCACCAGGCTCACCTCGATCAGATCCGGTCCCCGGGGATTCATGCGGGGTTCAGGAGCGGCGCCGCTCAAGGCTGGCGGCGGAGGGGAGCGCCAGCGCCAGCGCCAGCAGGGGCACCTCCAGCAGAAGCTGGCCATTGCCGAAGGCGATGAAGGCCAGGTCCAGCAGGGCGACACCCCGCAGAAAGAGTGACCAGGCCTCATCGCCCTCGCGGCTGGCGCGGCCCCAGAGCACCAGGCCGGCGAGCAGCAGCACCAGATCGATCAACCAGACCACGCGGTCTCCCGGGCTGGATACCGATTCTGGCCTGCCTGGCGCCGGCGCGCTGCCCAGGCCTCAGCGGATCTTGCCGATCTGCCGGCCCACCTGTTCGATTTTTTTGTATTCACCGGCCTTCACCGTGGTGAATTGCTGGGCTCCGAACAGGGAGAGGATCTGCTTCTGCTCGGGATCACTCGGCCGCCAGCTGAGAATGGCGCCGCGCAGCTTGGCGGTGAATCCCTTGCCGAAGCGCTCGTCGAGGTTGGGCTGTCCCAGCCAGAGGTAGTCGGGGTAGCTGGGGGTGCGCCAGATCTGCATCACCTTGCTGCGGTTGGCCTTGCCGCTGCGCAGGTTGCTCTTCCACACCTGCTCGTTCACCGCACCCGCGTCGTAGGTGCCGCTCTGCACCAGGGCAATGGTGGCGTCGTGGCTGCCGCTGAAGCCGGGGGCACCGCCGGCGAAGTCGCTCAGCTTCACACCGGCCTGGCTGAGGAAGTACTGGGGCATCAACCGGCCGGAGGTGGAGCTCTCCGATCCGAAGGTGAACCGCTTGCCCTTCAGCACACTGAGGCCTTTCTGGTTCTGGATCGGCTTGATGCCGCTGCGGGTGTTGGCGATGAACACGCTGTAGAACTGGGCATCAATGTCGCGCTGGGCGATCATCTGAGCGCCGGGTTTCTGCAGGCTGGCCTGCACGCCGGTGAGACCGCCAAACCACACCAGATCGAGACTGCCGGTGCGGAAGGCTGCCACCGCAGCGGCGTAGTCGGTCACCGGCACGTAGGTGACGGTCACCCCGAGCTGCTGGCTGAGCTCCGCCGCCACCAGGCCATAGAGGCGGTTGAGTTTTTCGGGGTTCTGGTCGGGGATGGCGCCGATGCGCAGCACCGGTCGCGATTTGGTCTGCTGGGCTTCTGCCGCCGGCAGCAGCTGGGGAGGGAGAGGAGCGACGACCGCCGGCAGCAGGGCAAGGCACAGGCCTGCCAGCGCGGCGGTCCAACGTTCTCGGGTGCGCATCAGCGTGTCCGCCTAGGACAAGGGCGGGGTGAAACGGGCCCGCCCATGCTGCTTCACGTGGCTGCCGGCTGCCGCCGGTTCACCCTGGGGCTAGAGGCTCCCCAGGAAGCGCTGCAGCCGCTCCAGACCGTCGCTGATCGTCGCCGGGGCAGCGGCGCAGGAGAGACGGATGCAGCGGTCGTCGCCGAAGGCCACCCCGGGCACCACCGCCAGCCCCACGGCATCCAGCAGGCGGTTGCAGAGGGTCATGGAATCGAGGCCGTAGCTGCTCACGTCGGGGAAGGCGTAGAAGGCACCCTCGGGCGGCAGCAGCTGCAGGCCGGGGATGGCCCGCAGTCCCTCGCTCAGCAGGGTGCGGCGCTCGTTGAACTGGGCGGCCATGGCCTGCACGCAGTCCCGCGGACCGCTCACCGCCGCCAGCGCGCCGTACTGGGCAAAGCTGCAGACGTTGCTGGTCGTCTGGCTCTGGAGGGCGCTGGCGGCAGCGATCACCGCGGGCGCCCCCGCCAGCCAGCCGATCCGCCAGCCCGTCATCGCCCACCCCTTGGCGCAGCCATTCACCACGAACACCCGATCGGCCAGATCCGGTGCCACGGCAGCGAAGCTGTGGTGGCTGTGCCCCGGGGCCAGCAGGAATTCGTAGATCTCGTCGCAGACCACCGCCACCTGCGGATGGCGGCGCAGCACGGCCGCAATCGCCTCCAGCTCCTGGCGGCTCAGCACCATGCCGGTGGGGTTGGAGGGGCTGTTGAGCACCAGCAGCTTGCTGGCGGGGGTGATCGCCGCCTCCAGTTGCTCGGGTTGCAGTCGGAAGCCCTGGGCGGCTTCGGTCGGCAGCACCGTCACCGAGGCGCCCGCCAGGCGGGCGATCTCCGGGTAGCTGAGCCAGTAGGGGGCGGGCAGCAGCACCTCATCCCCCTGGCCCAGCAGCACCTGGAACAGGTTGTAGAGCGCCTGCTTGCCGCCGTTGGTCACCAGCACCTGTTCGGCCCGGGTCGGTACGCCGTTTTCAGTGCTGAGCTTGGCGGCGATCGCCTCGCGCAGGGCCGGCTCACCGGCGGCGGGGCCGTAGCGGGTGTGGCCGGCCTCCAAAGCAGTGGCCGCCGCCTGGCGGATGAAGGCGGGGGTGTCGAAATCAGGTTCGCCCGCGCTCAGGCTGCAGATGTCCCGGCCTTCGGCGCGCAGCTGTTTGGCCTTGGCCGCGATCGCCAGGGTGAGGGAGGGCTGGAGAGCCTGGGCCCGGGGCGAGAGGGTCAGGCCCGACGGGCCAGCGGGGCAGTCGCTGACAGGCGTCCCAGGTTCCGGCATCGGCAATGGTGCCGGCATCGGAATGGCACGGCATGAGCGTTGGAGCCATCCTGCCGCACGCGTGCTCCCCCTCAGCGTTGGCGGCGAATCGACAGGCTCGCACCGCCCGTGGTTGATCTCCGGCGGCCTGCCCGGGGAGAGGATGCCCCCATGGATGCCTCCCCTTCCTCGCTGCAGCCGCCGGTGGTCCCGGCGCCCGCCGATCTCCAGGCCTTGGCGGAGGAATGCGCGGCCTGCCAGCGCTGTTCCCTGGCCGCCGGCCGCAGCCGGGTGGTGGTGAGCCGGGGCAATCCCCGCGCCCGGCTGATGGTGATCGGCGAGGGGCCCGGCGCCCAGGAGGATGCCAGCGGCCAGCCCTTTGTGGGGCGGGCGGGCCAGTTGCTCGATCAGATGCTCGCCAGTGTGGCGATCGACTCCAACCGCGACGCCTACATCTGCAATGTGGTGAAGTGCCGCCCGCCCGACAACCGCAAGCCCACTCCGGCGGAGATGGCGGCCTGTCGCCCCTGGCTGGACCCCCAGATCCGCCTGGTGGATCCGGCGGTGATCCTGCTCGCCGGCGCCACGGCCCTCGAGGGGGTGCTGGGCATCAGGGGGGGCATCACCCGCCTGCGGGGCCAGTGGATGGCCGGGGAGGGGGAGCTGCTGCAGGGCCGCTGGCTGATGCCGATCCTCCATCCCTCCTATCTGCTGCGCAATCCGTCTCGGGAGCAGGGCAGCCCCAAATGGCACACCTGGCAGGACCTCAAGGCGGTGCGGGAGCGTCTTGCCGCCGTTGGAGCTTCCGCCAGTTGACGCCGCTTCTGTGACAGCCTTGCAGCCACTTCCGGCCCCCCCCGCCATGACCGGCACCCTGGCCCGCTCCGACGCGGCATCCTCCGCAGCGAGTGACCTCGCCGCCTGGGCCAGCAACCCCCGTTACGCCACCACCCTGAGGCGTCGCAAGACCCGGAGCGTGCGGGTGGGGGACATCTGGATCGGCAGTGACCACCCGGTGGTGGTGCAGTCGATGATCAACGAGGACACCCTCGACATCGAGGGGGCCACCGCCGGCATCCGCCGCCTGCACGAGGCGGGCTGCGAGATCGTGCGGGTGACGGTGCCGAGCCTGGCCCATGCCAAGGCGATGGGCGAGATCCGCCAGCGGCTGATCGACACCTATCGGCCGGTGCCGCTGGTGGCCGACGTGCACCACAACGGCATGAAGATCGCCCTGGAGGTGGCCCAGCACGTCGACAAGGTGCGCATCAACCCCGGGCTGTTCGTGTTCGACAAACCCGACCCCAACCGCACGGAGTTTTCCGATGCCGAAATCGCCTCCATCGGCGCGCGCATCAGCGAGACCTTCGAGCCCCTGGTGAAGGTGCTGAAAGAGCAGGACAAGGCCCTGCGCATCGGCGTGAACCACGGCTCCCTCGCGGAGCGGATGCTGTTCCGCTACGGCGACACCCCCCTGGGGATGGTGGAGAGCGCCATGGAGTTCATCCACATCTGCGACCGCCTCGACTTCCACAACATCGTGGTGTCGATGAAGGCCTCGCGGGCTCCCGTGATGATGGCCGCCTACCGGATGATGGCCGACCGGATGGATGCCGAGGGGTTCCATTACCCCCTGCATCTGGGGGTCACCGAGGCGGGTGACGGCGACTACGGCCGGGTGAAGAGCACCGCCGGCATCGCGCCGCTCCTGGCCGAGGGGATCGGCGACACGATCCGCGTGTCGCTCACCGAGGCGCCGGAGAAGGAGATTCCGGTCTGCTACTCGATCCTGCAGGCCCTGGGCCTGCGCAAGACGATGGTGGAATACGTGGCCTGCCCCAGCTGCGGCCGCACCCTGTTCAACCTGGAGGAGGTACTGCACAAGGTGCGCAGCGCCACGGCTCACCTCACGGGCCTCGACATCGCCGTGATGGGTTGCATCGTCAACGGACCCGGTGAAATGGCCGATGCCGACTACGGCTACGTTGGCAAGACCCCCGGCGTGATCTCCCTCTACCGGGGCCGTGAGGAGATCCGCAAGGTGCCGGAGGCCGAGGGCGTGGAGGCCCTGATCGCCCTGATCAAGGAGGACGGCCGTTGGGTGGATCCCTGACGGGAAATCCCCCCGGCCGGGGCCGTTGCGCGGGCTTGCCAGCGCTAGCTTGAAGACAGTTTCCCAGGTCCTGCATGGGCCTCTGCCATGGGCGGTGCTCGCAGCCGGATGCGTGCTCAGACCGGCCTGATCGTGCTCGTGAGCGCCGGGGTCTGTGCCGCCACGGCCGTGATGGCCCGTGAGGCGGTCACCTCCCCGGGCGGCAGCGCCCGCATCCTCGAGAGCCCCAAGGAGGTGATCGACCAGACCTGGCAGATCGTCTTCCGCGACTATCTCGACGTCAACGGCAAGTACACCCCCGACCGCTGGCGCACCCTGCGGCGTGACGTGCTGGCACGCAGCTACGGCAGCCCGAAGGATGCCTACGAGGCCATTCGCGGCATGCTTGCCAGCCTCGATGACCCCTACACCCGTTTTCTTGACCCCCGGGAGTTCAAGGAGATGCAGATCGACACCTCCGGCGAGCTCTCGGGGGTGGGCATCCAGCTGAGCCTCGACAAGGACACCAAGGAGCTGGTGGTGGTCGCCCCCATTGAGGGCTCGCCGGCCTCCAAGGCCGGGGTGCAGCCCAAGGATGTGATCACGGCCATCGATGGCAAGAGCACCAAGGGGATGAGCACCGAGGACGCGGTGAAGCTGATCCGCGGCCAGGAGGGCACCCAGGTGAACCTCACCCTGCGGCGCAAGGCCCAGGTGCTGGAGGTGCCCCTCACCCGCGAGCGCATTGAGCTGCACGCGGTGGAGCATCAGATCAACACCACCCCTGAAGGGTTGAAGGTGGGGTACATCCGCCTGAAGCAGTTCAACGCCAACGCCACCAAGGACATGCGCAAGGCGGTGCGCGAACTGGAGGCCCAGGGGGTGGACGGCTACGTGCTCGACCTGCGCAGCAATCCCGGCGGCCTGCTGATGGCCAGCGTGGAGATCGCCCGACAGTGGCTGAACGAGGGCACGATTGTCTCCACCAAGACCCGCAGCGGCATCACCGATGTGAAGCGGGCCACCGGCCGCGCCCTCACCACCAGGCCCCTGGTGGTGCTGGTGAACGAGGGCTCGGCCAGTGCCAGCGAGATCCTCTCCGGTGCCCTGCAGGACAACAAGCGGGCCCTGTTGGTGGGCCAGAAAACCTTCGGCAAGGGCTTGGTGCAGTCGGTGCGGGGTCTCTCCGACGGCTCGGGCATGACCGTGACCATCGCCAAGTACCTCACTCCCCGCGGCCGCGACATTCACAAGTACGGCATTGATCCGGATGTGCCGGCGAAGATGAGCGAACAGGAGGCCCAGCGCCTGCAGCTCGAGGACATCGGCACCCGCAAGGACAGCCAGTACCGCACCGCTGAAACCACCCTGGTCAAGCAGCTCCGTACGGCCGGCAGCGTGCTGAAGGCCTATAGCCCCGGTAGTGCGAACGTGCCAGCCGCCGTCGGCACGGGCAAGCCCTGAACCTGAGGCATGGAAGGGTTCCGGGCTGGCGTTGAGACCGAGACCGTGAGGGCCGACCAGTTGTCAGATGAAGGGACTCTCTGGAGCCTGAAACCCTGGTGGTGTCAGCCCTGGAGCATTGTGCTCACCGGTGTGGCGATACCGGCCGCGAGCTGGGTCTGGCCCGCTCGCTGGTGGATCTCCGCCCCTCTGGTGCTGGGAGTCTTGATCTGGTGGTGGTTGTTCCTGCACGTCGTGCCGAAGGCCTACCGCCGATCGCAGCAGGACGGGTGAGGCTGGTTCGGATCAGGACGGATGAGATCAGGCCACGGGCTGCATCAGGCCACCACCGGGGCTGGAATCGTCATCGTCGTTGTTCCCCGCATCGCCCTGGGTGAGGGCGTAGATGCCGAGGGCGAGCAGGCTCATCATTCCAGACAGCAGCGTGAAGCTGCCGCCGAAGCCAGTGCCCACTTCCATCACCTCGCCCATGCCCTCAAGCCCGTTACAGAAGTTCTCAGAACTGTAACGGAAGATTGAGGGTGGTGGGGCTCGGGTCGTCGCAGGCCCGGCACCGATCGGTCACACCGCCAGCACGGCCTCGTTCAGCGCCGCCTGCTGGTCGCGCCGCTGCGCGTCGGTGAGGCCATCGGCACCGGGGATCTGGGCAGCCATCTGCTCCAGCCACCCCTTGAGCTCCTCCACCTGCTTCTCCATCGGCAACACCCCGAGTCCCCGGGCCAGCACCTTGGCGGTGGTGCCGGAGCCGGCCTGATACACCAGGCGGCCATGGAGATGCTGGGGCAGGCCCTGGCGCAGCAGGCGGAAGGCGGGCTCCTCCATGGGGGTGTTCAGGGCGATGTTCGGCTTCTCGGGCTTGATCCGGGAGAAGCCGCAGCGCCTGGCCAGCAGCTTGAGCTCCATCAGCTGCAGCAGGGCGATCACCGGCGCCGGCAGGGCGCCATAGCGGTCCACCCAGTCGGCGGCGAGCTGCAGCAGCGCCTCGGGGCTGCCGCACTCGGCGGCGGCGCGGTAGGCGGCCATCTTCTCGTCGTTGTCGGCAATCCAGTCGCCGGGGATGAAGGCGGTGATCGGCAGGTCGATCTGGGTGTCGTCCACCTTGGGGATGTCCTGGCCCTGGATCTCCGCCAGGCACTCCTGCAGCATCTCCATGTAGAGATCGAAGCCGATGGTCTCCATCTGGCCGCTCTGCTCCACCCCCAGCAGGTTGCCCACGCCGCGGATCTCCATGTCGCGCATGGCCAGCTGGTAGCCGCTGCCCAGCTGGGCGAATTCCTGGATGGCCCGCAGCCGCTGGCGCGCCGCCTCGCTCAAAGAGGCATCACCGGGATAGAAGAGCCAGGCGTGGGCCTGGATGCCGCTGCGGCCCACCCGGCCCCGCAGCTGATACAGCTGGGCCAGGCCGAACTTGTGGGCGTCCTCGATCAGGATCGTGTTGACGCGCGGGATGTCGAGGCCGCTCTCCACGATCGTGGTGCAGAGCATCAGGTCGGCCTCGCCGGCGTTGAAGGCCACCATGGCGCTTTCCAGCTCGCCCTCGGCCATCTGGCCGTGGGCCACCAGCAGCTTCAGCCCCGGAATCATCAGCCGCAGCCGCTCGGCCACCTCCTCGATCCCCTCCACCCGCGGCACCACGTAGAACACTTGGCCGCCGCGGTCGAGCTCCTGGCGGATGGCGCTGCGCACGGCCTCCTCATCCAGGGCGGCCAGGTGGGTCTTGATCGGCCGCCTGAGCGGCGGCGGCGTGGTGATCAGGCTCATCTCGCGCACACCCGAAAGGCTCATGTAGAGGGTGCGCGGGATCGGCGTGGCGGAGAGCGTCAGCACGTCCACGTCCTTGCGCAGGGCCTTGATCTTTTCCTTCTGGTTCACGCCGAAGCGCTGCTCCTCATCCACCACCAGCAGGCCCAATTGCTTGAAGGCCGTGCCCTTGGAGAGCAGCTGGTGGGTGCCCACCACCACATCTACCGTGCCCTCGTTCAGCCCCTCGAGGATCGTCTTGCGCTCGGATGCCGTGCGGAAGCGGTTGAGCAGGCTCACCTTCACCGGGTAAGGGGCGAAGCGCTCAGACAGCGAGCGCCAGTGCTGCTGGGCCAGCACCGTGGTGGGCGCCAGCATCGCCACCTGCCGGCCGGCCGTCACGGCCTTGAAGATCGCCCGGATTGCCACCTCCGTCTTGCCGAAGCCCACGTCGCCGCACACCAGCCGGTCCATCGGCGAGGGCTGCTCCATGTCGCGCTTCACCTCGGCGATCGCCTTCACCTGATCGGGGGTGGGCTCGTAGGGGAAGGAGTCTTCGAGCTCGCCCTGCCAGGGGCCATCGGCGGGGTAGGCGAAGCCCGGCGCCTTGTGGCGCTCGGCGTAGAGCTTCACCAGATCCACCGCCACCTTGCGGATCGCCTTCTTGGCCCGCTCCTTGGCCCGCGTCCAGGCGGTGCCGCCCATGCGGTTCAGTTCGGGCGGGGTGTCGCCGGTGGCGCGGTAGCGGCCCAGGCTGCCCAGCTGGTCGGCGGCCACACGCAGCAGGCCGTCGGCGTACTGCACCACCAGGTAGTCGCGCGATTCGCCGCCGATCGCCAGCTTCTCGAGCTTGAGGAATTTGCCGACGCCGTGGTTGCGGTGCACCACGAAATCGCCCGGCCGCATCTTGTTGGGGTCGACCGTGCGGCTGGCGGCCTTGCGGCGGCGGCGCACATAGCCCGTGGCGGCCAGGGCGTGCTGGCCGAAGAATTCCCGGTCGCTGATCAGCACCAGCCTCCAGGCCGGCAACTGCAGGCCCTCCAGCTCCGCGGTGCCCCTGCTCTTGAGGGCCACCGGTGTGCCCTGCTCCACCAGGCGGTCGATCGCCGGGGTGTCACCCGGGTTGGGCACGAAGCGGCTGATGCAGTCGTGCTCCTCCAGCAGGGCCACAGCCCGGCTGGGCTGGGCCGAGAGCAGCCAGACGCTGGCCTTGTCCTTCTGGAACCCCTTGATCAGCTCGGCCAGCTTGCCGAAGGCATTGGGGTAGGCCGGTACCGGCCGGCTGGCCAGATCGAAGCCGTTGGGGTGGTTGTCGCTCTCGTGCAGCTCGGCCAGATCGAAGCCGGCAAAGCCGCCGCTTGCCTCCGCCAGGGTGTCGGCCGGCGGGCGGTGCTGCACGGCGGGCAGGGTGGTGCCGGCCTCGAGCCCCAGCTCGGTTTCGGTTTCGGCGTGGTGGCCGACCACGTGGTCGAACCATTGCTGCCCGTGGGCCAGGCAGGCCCGTCGTTCATCGATCGCCACCAGAGTGGCGGCCGGCAGGTAGTCGAGCAGGGAAGCGGGGCGCTCCCAGGCCAGGCCCATCAGCCGCCGCAGCCCTTCGGGCGTGCCCCCCTCCAGCAACTGCTCCAGCGCTTCCGGACTCAGCAGCTGCTCCAGCCCATCGGGCATGGCCTCGCGCAGGGCTGCGGCGATCAGCGGCCCGTAGCCGCTGGGGGTGAGCCGCACCACCTCGATCGGGTCGAGGGAGCGCTGGGTGGCGGGATCGAATTCCCGCAGCTTCTCCAGGTCCTCGCCGAAGAATTCCAGGCGCACGGGGAGCTCACTGCTCACCGGGAACACGTCGACGATGTCGCCGCGGCGACTCCAGCTGCCCTCCTGCTCGATCGTGGTGACCCGCTCGTAGCCCAGGCGGGTGAGGGTTTCGCCCAGCTGCTCGAGATCCAGGCTGTCGCCCTTGCGCAGGCTCAGGCATTGCTGCTGCAGCGCCGCCGGGGGCGGCAGGTGGGGCTGCAGGGCCCGCTCGGTGGCCACAATCGCCAGCCGCCGGCCGCCGTTTGCCTTGTTCTCCGCGCTGGCCAGTTCCAGCAGTTCGCTGAGCACCTGCAGCTGGCCCCAGGTGATCTCGCTGGTGGGATCGAAGGGCTCATAAGGGCTTCCCTCGCTGGTGGGATAGAGCTGGCAGCTGCGCCAACCCATCAACTCCAGCAGCGCCGCCCAGCGGCCCGCCTCCTCCAGGGTGGGCACGATCACCAGCAGGGACCCCTCGGTCGCCAGGGCGCTGCTGACCAGGGCCCGGGCCGCCCGGCCCGCACCGCTGAGCCGCAGCCGCTCTCTGCGCCCGATCCGCGCCCGCAGCTCGCCGGTGAGGGGCGCCTGCTGCAGCTGGCGCACCAGGGGGGCGAGGGGCATCGGTCGCAGGGGGCGGGGTCCCCGATCCTCGCAACCGGCCTCCGGCTTCGGGGGGAGCCGCCCCACCGCCAACTCCCCCACAATGAGGTGGTGAAGCCCCTGGTGTGCCCGTCCTGTCTGCCCAGGCCCCTGGCCATGGTGCGTCGCCGCGATGGCAGCTGGATCTGTGCCCGCTGCGGCGGCCCCCTGGTGCCGGTGGAGCGGCCGCGCCGCAGCGCTCGCCTGCTGCAGGTCCTGGGGGGGGTGGCGATGGTGGGGCTGGCGGCGGCCCTGGCACCACCGCTGCTCACGGGCCTGCGGCTGGAGGAGCCTCCGGCGCCGCTGGCGACGGTGCTGCCGCCCACGCCTGCAGGCCTGGAGGGCATTGACAAGGACAGCCTGCTGCGCACGCTGGCCGTGGCCGATGCGGCCTGGACTCCCCGGGCTGAACGGCTCGGTAATGGCCGCACCCGCTATCACTACAAGCGGCGCAGCGGCGATCCGCCCCTCTCCCTGGCCGAGATCCGTGTGCTGATGGCCAATCCCCCCACCTTCGCCACCGAGCGCAACGCCATCGTTGACCTCCTGGCCACCCTCGGGCGGGTGGGCGTACGCATCCAGCTCACCGAGCCCCGCAAGCGGGGTGCCGCAGGCGAGTGGGATCCCAGGGCCCGGACCCTGCGCATCAAACCCTCAGCCCTGAACAACGGCAGCGCCGAATTCGCCAAGGTGCTCAACCATGAAGCGATTCATGTGGCCCAGAGCTGCCGCAATGGCCATGTGCGGGCGATTCCGCGCCGCCTCGGCCTGGATGATCGCCTGCCTCCCCAGCTCCAGTCGGTGCTGGGGGAGGACGTGTATCGCTCGGCCAGTCCCCTGGAGCGGGAGCTGGAGCGGGAGGCCTATGCCAACCAGCACCAGCTGGGCCTGGGCGCTTCCCTGGTGCGCCGTTACTGCAGGCCCGCAGCCTGAGAGGCCTTCACTCGATTCGGATGCGCCCATCCAGGCTGCTCGTTCCCGTCGGGTCAGCAGCCTGATCGCTGGCCAGCACGGGGGTGGCTTTTCGATGAAGCGGGCCACTGGATGACAAAAGTCCCTGAACGACAAAAGCTTCTGAGCGACGAAAGCAGCCGAGCGACGAAAGCAGCTGAGCGACGAAAGCAGCTGAGCGACGACCGTTGTGCAGTGGCTTGGCAGCGTTGTGCTGCTGTCTTCGCTTCCTTGCTATTCAGGCGAAATCCCGAGAGGCTGAATCAGGCTTTCACCACTGTAATAGGATCCTGGCTTTTGTCTCTGCCTGGTGATTGCACAGGCTTCAGACATCAACCTTGTTCCTGATGCAAAGCGATTCTCCGGTTGCCGCCGACCCTGGGCCTCCCACGATTGCGGAGATGGAGGCCAGTGATCGTCCGTTTGTTCTCGCGGATGCCCTAGGCAATGTGCTGCGCTTCAACCGCCCCTTTGCTGAGGTCTATGGCTGGAGCGATGCCCAACTG
>Ga0194134_10001432_pt1 | contig 31819 bp, 25 predicted proteins | sample TA2KigOff0mmetaG_FD_148602 | JGI IMG/M metagenome (GOLD analysis project Ga0194134, IMG submission 148602) | Freshwater microbial communities from Lake Tanganyika, Tanzania - TA2015056 Kigoma Offshore 0m | ecosystem: Environmental > Aquatic > Freshwater > Lake | place: Tanzania: Lake Tanganyika... | reverse complement strand
CGATGAACTCTTCTCTTTGCTCGATCACACAAGTCTCTTTCCAGGCCATCGGGTGCTTCCCCCTCCAGCCAAAAGTGTTACCTATGTGCCCGGTTTATTCCGTTACCCATGTGCCCGGTTCGGACCCTTCATCTTTCCGGTGCTGTTTGCAATCACCTTATTACCCGCTATGATCAGGCTACCGCGTGGTTTCTCAGGAGGCATCGGGCAGCCAAGGTAGGCACAATGCGTTTAGTAGCACTCTTATTTCTCTCAATCCTAACCGCCCAGGCTCAGCAACCCTTTCTGTTTTACCGCGGTGCCTATCACGCCGCTACGTATTCCCCGGCGGGCATTCCCAACTCAGGCCTCCCTCGTGGCGGCCTCTTCACGGTCTTTGGTCGTAACTTAGGTCCCGCCACTCCAGCCACTGCAAGTGCCTTTCCCCTCGGCACCAGTCTCGCCGGTGTCCGACTCCAAATCCTTCGAGGCACGCAAACCTTCGACGCCTTCCCCGTCTTCGTTTCGGCCGGACAAATCAACGCCATCCTCCCCAGCAACGCTCCACTAGGCAAGTCCGTCCTCCGTCTTCAGTTCAACGCCAGCACGTCCAACATCATCCCCGTCGAAGTCGTCCAATCCAACTTCGGCATCTTCTCGATCAACTCCGGCGGCTTCGGCCCTGCCATTGTCACCAACTTCATCGATCCCGGCACCCAGCCCATCAACTCTCTGGAGCAAGCCGCTCAACCAGGACAAGTCATCACCATTTGGGGTTCCGGCCTCGGCCCAGTCTCATACCCCGACAACGTCGCCCCAACGGCAGGCGACCTGCCCGGCAACGTGTCTGTATTCATCGGTGGCCTCCCCGCCCAGCGTCTCTACGCCGGTCGAGCCCCCTGTTGCTCTGGTCTCGATCAGCTTGTGGTTACCATACCTCCCAACGTCGCACAAGGCTGCTGGGTTCCAATTCAAGTTCTGGCGGGCGGCATCACCTCAAACACTGCCACCATCGCCATTGCCTCTCAACCCAACGCCTGCGCCGATCCGCACAGCCCCTCATCCTCGGTAATCAGAAAGGGCGGCAAGCTGGCGCGCATCGTAACGTCTCGTTCTTCCTATCTAATCGATGTCGCCAATCCAGAACCCTTTGAGTTCAACTCCGATACCGGCTTTGCGCAATTCGCCCAATATGCTGCCAACCCCTTCGCCTGGCAACTCCTCGACTCGCTGCCACCCCCAGGCTCCTGCGCCACCCACACCACCCGCGGCATGGCTCAGGAGTTTACTTCCATCCTGCCCGGCCTCTCCGGCGCTGCTCTAAATATCGGCGCGCCCATTTCGATTCAGGCTGTCTCAACCGCGGTTCTCAATCAGTTCCTTGACCTGAAGAACATCTTCTTCGCGAAGCTAGGCGGCAATTTCCCCACATCCTCACCCGTATCCCTTTTCTTTCCGGTCAATCGAGAACTGCTGATCACTACCGCCGCCTCAACAGATCTACCCGCAATCAGCGTCCGTACCACTCCCGACCTCTCCTCAAGCTGGACCAACCGCAATGCAAATTTCCGTTTCCGCGCAGGCCAGCCCATCAACCTCACTTGGGCCCCACAGCAGGGTGGCCTGGTCGTAGCGATGGGTTCCAATTTCAATCGAGCAAAAAATGCCAGCAGTCTCTTCGCCTGCGTCGCGCGCTCTGAGGACGCCGCCCTCACTGTGCCTGCCTACATTGCCAATACACTCCCCAGAGACCCCGCCAGCTACGACGCGCCTACTGGCTATCTCTCCCTGATCACCATCCCCAATACCCAAGGTTCCACCCGAACTCTGCCTGGCTTTGATGCAGCCTCGGTCTTTCATTTGAATCTCCAGTCGAGGAGCGTGCAATTCCGATGAGCACCCTCAAAGTTCTCACGCTAGCCCTCTTGTTCTGTTTGCTCTCCAGTTGTTTCCCCACTGAACAGCGTGAAGTCGTTCGTGGCAAAAAAAACGGTCGCCCCTTCCAAAAGGTAATCATCACAAAAACCCTTGACGGAGAAAAATTGAGCCGTGTCATTCAGGACTATGATTATGACCGCGACAAAAAGGCCTGGGTTCCGATTGGTCCCGCAAGAGATTTACTAAACGGGGATGCCAAGGCCGAACTGAGCAATGTGCAAAATTATGATGGGACAGAATCGGATCCTCCCAATTCTGCCTCCATAGCAACCCCGGCCTACATCTACATCGCCGACAACAGTGGCAACAACACCGTCATCGTTATCGACGCCAGGACGCTCGCCCCCGTCAGCCGAATTCTCGTGCCGGGCTTTACTTCGAGCCTGGCTGCGTCCCCCGATGGCCTCACTATCGCAGCACCCTCCGCCAACCAGTTGATCCTCATTGATGTCCTCACCAATCGCATCGTCCGTTCCCTCGCACTCCCTTCCAGTTCCTCGGTCCAGAGCATTCACTCTTCTCTGGACGGCTCATTACTGTACCTGATGGACAGGGCTGCCGGCATTCGTATCGTTCAGGTCTCAAGCCTGACCACGGTCGAAGTCATTCCCATGCCTTCTGCCTTTGCCCAGTTCGATTCTTCGACCATGAGTCCTGATGGCGACTATCTCTTCATTCGCGGTGGCGGTCCAACTTCTACCCTCATTTTTGACATCACCACTCGTTCGTTTACGGTAGGTGCAAACACGGGTCGCGCGAATCTTTTCTCGCAAATCCCATGTGTCTTTCATTCCACAGGTAAAGAAGTCTATTGCGTGTCAACCAACGGCATCGCCATCATCGATGCCGCCACAATGACCCTGTCCGGCTCCATCACCATCCCACGAGGCGAGAGCGTTTACCGTCTCTACACAGTCGATGGTGGCGACTACCTGCTCCACACCACCAACACGGCCGTCCGCATGATCGATCCAGCATCTCGCCCAATACTGGCTTCACTCAGCCCAGGGGCACGCGAGATCTTTACCACCGCCTTTCCGGTCTCTATCTTCTAGCTTTTGCCACTTGATACAATCGCACCTGTGCGCACAATAAGCCTCTTCGCTCTCACCGCAGTTCTCGCATTTTCACAAGCTATCTCCATCGTCAAAGGCCCCGTCGACTATCAGGTCTACCAACGTGGCACAGACGGCAAAGTAGACATCCCCCTCGAACTCAGCGTCTCTGGCGGCGACGGCAAAGACATCTTCCTCAGTCTCAAGCGCGGCATCGTCCCCGTGCCGGGCTTCATCGCAAACAACCTCGGCAAGGCTGACAACGGCAAGCTGGTTACCACTCTCAAGGGCGTCCCCACCGGTGGCCCCTACCGCCTCGAATTTCGCACCTCACGCATGGGTGCCGCCATCGCAGCCCGCTCGAGCATCCTCGTCGGTGACATTTGGCTGCTTGCCGGCCAATCGAACATGGAGGGCGTCGGCGATTTGATCGATGTTGAGAAGCCCTCTGACAAGGTGAACTCCTTCAACCAGTCTGACGAATGGGTCGCGGCCAAAGAGCCGCTGCACGAATTGCCCTCCGCCGCTGATCGTGTCCACTGGCGCAAGAATGCCGCCGGAGAGCTGGAACGCCTGAGTGGCGAAGCCCTCGAGAAATTCCGTGCGGGTCGCAAGAAGGGTGCTGGCCTCGGCCTGCCCTTTGCCGTCGAATATGAAAAGCGTACCGGCGTGCCGGTTGGCCTTTTTCCCTGTGCCCACGGCGGCACTTCGATGGACCAATGGTCTGCTGGTCTCAAGGATAAGGCTGGGGATTCCCTTTACGGTGCCACCATCCGCCGTGCCGCTCTTGTCGGCAAGATCAAAGGCATTCTCTGGTATCAAGGCGAATCGGACGCGAACTCCAAGGCCTCCGCCGTGTTTCAGGACAAATTCGAAAAGCTCGTTGCTGCTTTCCGCGCTGACCTTGGCCAACCCGATCTCGCCTTCCACTATCTGCAAATTGGCCGCCACGTCAACGCGACAAATGTCGCCTCCTGGAATCAGGTGCAAGAACTCCAGCGCCTCTCCGAACCTCGCCTTGGCAACTCAGTCATGTTTTCCACCGTCGATAGCGATCTTGATGACGGAATCCATGTTTCCACCGTCGATCTGAAGCGGATCGGCCGCGCCATGGCCACGGTCGCCGCCGGCAAAGCCAAGAAGGGTCCGCACTTTGACGGGATTGCCGTTGAAGGCCAAGCCATTCGCGTCAAGTTCAGCGAAGTGAATGGCAAGCTCGTCAGTGCTGGCCGTCCTTCCGGCTTTACGGTACATAACGCCCAAGGCGACGTTCTGCCGCTTATCTATAAAACCACGCTCGAAGGGTCTTCTATCCTGCTGCACTTCCAGGGCAAGCTTCCCGACGGCCTGCTACTTGGCTACGGCCAGGGCAAGGACCCGTATACCAATCTCCGCGACGAACTCGGCCTTGGGGCACCTGTCTTCGCTCTAGTCCCAATCGCGAAGTAACCTTTCGGATTCTTGCTAGTCTAAAAGAACAAGTGAAACATTCAGTGATTGCGCTCCTCATGAGCGCTGGTTTTGCCTTGGCACAAGGCGATAAGGTTGTGGCTACGATCAACGGTCAGCCCGTTACAGCGAAGCAACTTGAGGATTTCTCGAAGGGATTGCCGCAGCAGTTCCAGCAGTTCTACCAACAGGATAAAGAGGGCTTCCTCAAGCAGTACGCTGTCCTGATGAAGTTCTCGAAGCTTGCCGAAGATGCCAAAGTGGATCAGGCCGTGCCGTACAAGCAGCGCCTTGAGTTCACCCGCCTCCAGATTCTCTCCCAGGCTTACGTGGAAGATTACCGCAGCAAGATCGTCGTCAAGGACGAAGAGCTGAAAGCCTTCTACGACAAGAATAAAGACAACTACACGCAGGCCAAGCTGCAGGTGATCCTCATCAACTATTCGGCCTCTCCCGCGAAGGAAGGCGAGAAGCCCAAGGTGTCTGAAGCCGATGCCCAGAAGAAGGCGGAAGACATCGTCAAGCAACTCCGCGCTGGCGGGGACTTCAAGAAACTCGTCGAAGCCAACTCGGACGATGTTGCTTCCAAGGCCAAAGGCGGCGACTTCGGCACCATCCGCCGTTCCGATCAAATCCCCGACGAGCTCAAGAAGGCGATCTTCTCTCTGAAGGTTGGCGAATACAGCGACCCCGTCAAGCAGCCCAACGGCTTCTACATCTTCAAAGTATCCGAACTCACCGCGCAACCCCTCGATGAGGTCAAGAGCCTCATGTCGAGCCAGTTGCGGGACCAGGTATTCCAGGAATGGCTCAAAACAACTCAGGAAACAGCCGACGCAAAGGTGGAGGATCCAGCATTCTTCGGCAAAGCCCCAGCGGCGGCCCCAGCCCCCAAGCCCTAACGGTGAAGTTCGCTCGCGAGATGCGAGCTTATCGCGGCAAGCTTGAGTTCGGCCCCGGCCCTGGTATGGATGTTTTCGCGGCGAGTTTTCTCCCTCGCCGCGAAATTGTTTTCGACTCAGACCTTCTCGCCCACGCGCCGGATTTCGTCAACATCGTCGCCCACGAGATCTACCATTTCGTGTGGCGCCGCCTGTCCAATGCTGAGCGCAAAGCCTGGGCTGCCGTTCTCCAAAAGGAGAAGCGGCCGCGCCACACGGGCCTCTCATCGGAAATCCGTTATCGCCCGGACGCGCCCCAGCAATCGAAGGCCTATATCTGCGAAGCCTTTTGCGACACCGCTGCGGCCCTGACAAATCCGAACGCTGCGATTTCTTCGCAACGCCGCCGTTACTTTTCTCATCTTTATAACAAGAGAAGGTTGCCGGTATAAACTAAGCACAGGAGCATCCCCATCAAACTCGCATCCATTTTCACTATCGCCGCGCTCTCGCTGGCCTTTGTTTCGTGCTCCACGGAATCCAGGGTCGACGCTGCCAGCGTCCGCCCCGCCAAGGACCGCAAGAAAGCGCCCGAATTCAAGTTGAAGGATTCGGACGGCAAGGTGGTCTCGCTTTCGGAATACAAGGGCAAAGCCGTGCTGCTCAACTTCTGGGCGACCTGGTGCGGGCCCTGCAAGGTGGAAATTCCCTGGTTCGTCGAGTTTGAGCAGAAGTACAAAGACAAGGGTTTCGCTGTTCTCGGCGTCGCCATGGACGAAGAAGGCTGGGAGGTGATCAAGCCTTACATCGCCGAAAAGAAGGTCAACTACCGGATTCTTGGTGGTGATGATTCTACGGCGCAGTTGTATGGTGGTGTCGAGTCGCTGCCCACCACGTTCCTAATTGACCGGAACGGCATGATTGCCGGCGTCCACGTCGGCCTTGTTTCCAAGAGTGAATATGACAAAGATATCCAGGCTCTACTGGCTGCTCCTGCTGGTAAGTAGCGCCTTCGCGCAGTCCACCACGGCGCTTACGATTGACCCGCCCGCCAAGCTCACCATCGAGCGGGGCAAGAGCGCTACGCTCAAACTTCACGGCAAGATCGCGCCCGGCTTTCATGTGAATTCCAACAAGCCTCAAGAGGATTATTTGATCCCGCTGCGCTTGACGCTCACAGCCGATCCTCTGGTTGCCGAAGCCATCAAGTACCCCGTGGGCCACGACGAAAAATACACGTTCTCTGAGAAGCCCCTCAACGTGCTCACCGGCGACTTCGACATTCTGGTGACCCTCAAGGCTCCTGCCACACTTGAGCCGCAGATGCACGTGTTGCTTGGCAAACTGCGCTATCAGGCTTGCAGCGATAAAGCCTGTCTCACTCCCAAGACCATCGAGATCCGCGTCACCGCCGACGTGAGGTAAATGCGACGGCTCGCGATCAGGCCCGGCGGCATTGGGGATTCGATCCTCGGCTTTCCGGCTCTAGAGCATCTTGGCCATGACGCCGAGCTTGAAGTGTGGGTTCGTGAGGAAGTTGTTCCACTGATCGACTTTGCGGCCACGCATACGATTGAGGGTTCCGGCATCAGTCTGGTTGGCGTCTCTCCTGCCAGTGAGTCCCTACAAACCCGGCTGCTGGCTTTCGACGAAATCCACACCTGGTATGGTTCGAATCGTGAGGAGTTTCGGGCGGCGCTGGATGAGCTTCATCCCCGCGTTTTTTATCATGAAGCGCTTCCATCATCCGAGCTCAGTCACGCCGCCGACTTCTTCTCTGCTCAAGTGGCGGCGAGTCTTCCTTCCATCCCTCGCCTCCGCATTTTACCCTCGCCGAATCGCATGATTTGGATCCATCCCTTTAGCGGTAGCGCCAAGAAGAACTGGCTGCTTGAGCGCTACCAGTTGCTTGCCCGCTGGCTTGAGACCACTGGCCGTCCTGTTCAATTCGTTGTCGCTCCCCACCAGCGCTTTCCTGGAGCTAAAGTGGTCGACGATCTGAAAGATCTTGCCGCCCTGCTGGCTGGCGGTTCGCTCTATATCGGCAACGATACTGGCATCACCCACCTTGCTGCCGCAGCTGGTGCCAATACCCTTGCGCTCTTCGGCCCTACAGACCCTACGATCTGGGCACCCCGCGGGGACCGTGTTCGCTTACTCTCTTCAAACGATCTCGACCAGCTTAGCGTCGAGCGCGTTCTTGATGCCGCACTGGAGCAGACCGGTTTTAGCTCCCCAACAACGTCGACTTGAGTTTTTCAATCCGTTTTTCGATAGTGACTATAGTCTTTGCTGTAGCGACTTGATGGGCCAGTCCCCTTTGCTTTCCCGGTGTTAACTTCTCCCAGGCCAATCGCAGCTTTCGATCCGCATTCAGACAATCTTGCAGGGCCTCTGGTATATCCACGGCGTCTTGATCATCGATGTTGAAGCGCACCTGGATCCAGTCTCCCAGCTGATAGCCGCCCTGCTTCATCACGGACTTATTGATCATTAGGTACCACTCCCCACCGGTTGGTTGCCAAGCTCCATGAAACGGATAGTCATCCATCTCCCCACGCACTCGCAAGCGCGGATATTCATCGAGAGGCAATTGAGCCTTGACATCAGCGGGCATGTACACAACCGTGTAACCCCAATCGCCGAAGGAGTGCTTCGCCACCCGGCCGGTGAACTCATAGGCGAATCGCATCTTTTTTGCCGAATTCTCCTTGAAGGGAGCATCCATAGGGGTGCATGATCGAAATCGTCTGGTTCAAACGCGACCTCCGCCTGATCGATCACGCTCCACTCCTCGCAGCCAGCCAGCGCGGTCCGGTGCTGCCCCTTTACATTGTGGAGCCTTCCGTAGTTGCTGCGCAAGACTACGACCCTAGCCACTGGACCTTCACCTCAGCCTGCCTGCGCGAGCTTCGTGAAGCCCTCGCTCGGATTGGCCAGCCCCTTGTGGTGCGCGTGGGAGAGGCCCTCCAGGTTCTTCAGCAACTCCACGCCGAACATCGCTTCGCCCGCCTCTGGTCCCACGAAGAAACCGGTAATGCGATTACCTACCAACGCGACATCGCCGTCGGCCGTTGGGCGCGGGCCAACGGAATCGAGTGGAACGAGACCCCGAACGGCGGTGTGATCCGGCGACTGAAAACTCGCAACGGCTGGGCTCAAAAGTGGGAAGCCCGCATGGCTGCCCCCGTCGTTGAGACTCCCACACATCTCCCCAAAATCCTCATCGAACCCGGCCCCATTCCTACGCTGCGCGAGCTCAACCTCGGCCCCGATCATCGAACTGGTGCCCAGCCCGGTGGCAGTAAAGCTGCCCACAATCTTCTCGACAGCTTTCTCGAACATCGCGGCCATCGCTATCACTACGAGATGTCCTCGCCCCTCACCGCCGAAGACAGTTGCTCTCGGCTCAGCACTCACCTTGCTTACGGCACCATCTCGACACGAGTGGTCGTCCACAAACTTCGCTCTCACATTGCGAGCACCACAGACCCAACGCAGCGCCGCGCGCTTCGCGCTTTCGACGCGCGTCTCCACTGGCGCGACCATTTCATGCAGAAACTCGAAGACGAACCCGCCATCGAGCATCACAACTTCGTCCGTGGCTTCGATGGCATGCGCGAAAACGATTACAATCCGGAGCGCTTTGTCGCCTGGGCTGAAGGACGCACTGGCTACCCCATGATCGACGCCTGCATGCGCTGCCTTCATGAAACCGGCTGGATCAACTTCCGCATGCGCGCCATGCTCGTCTCATTCGCTGCTTACCACCTCTGGCTCCACTGGCGTCCGGTGGGCCTGCATCTCGCCAAGCTCTTCGTCGACTACGAGCCTGGTATCCACTGGAGCCAATGCCAGATGCAATCTGGCACCACCGGCATCAACACCCTTCGCATCTACAATCCGATCAAGCAAGCCGAGGATCATGACCCTCAAGGAATCTTCATCCGCCGCTGGATTCCTGAAGTTGAAGACTATCCGTCACCGATCGTGGAGCATAAGGAAGCCGTTCGCGAAGCCCGCTCCAAGCTGAGCGAATTCCGCCGACGATTTGACGTACGCAACGGCATCGGCGAGGTGGCCAAGAAGCACGGCAGCCGCAAGAAAACAGCCGCTCGTTCGAAACCCAAGACCTCAAAACAACAATCGCTGCTCCCCTTCTAATCTTGGCCAGCAGTAGTTCACGTGTTGCGGATAATCAAGTAAGTGCGAACGCATGGACAGCAAGACCGTCAACAAACTCATCCGATCTGAAGTTTGGACAGTACTTCGGCGCAAGGGCTTCTCCAAGTTCGACAATCGAAACGCATGGCGCCATCGGGGGCCCTTCGTGGATGTCATCAATTTTGAGTCGTTCAGTTCCTACCGGGCAGACTATATCGGTTGCACGACTTTCTCATTTGCTTTGCACGCAGGAGTCTACATCCGAGGCTGCCGCGCTGAATTTCATATAAGGAAAGATCGAAACGGATTGGCCATGCCCGATTGGGGCACGTGTACCTTCCAACGAAACCTAAAGAAGCGCTCTTTGGTTGATGGCTTCGAAGATGATTTTCTCTTCTATATCGATCCCAAAGGGGAAACAGCATCGGTCGTATTCAGAGAAGCCGTCGCCCTGCTGGAAGAAGACGCTCTTCCCTGGCTCACGACTTTCAATGACCTAGGCCAGATCGTTCAGGCTATCTCCGCTGAGCAATTGCCTAGTGATGGAGAGCAGGCATTCAGGCCTCAGTTGGTCTCAGCGCGGAGCTCAAAGGGCTATGCCGATCTCTTGGCGACACTAAAGATTCATCGCTACTTGCAGGATCCAGAATCTGTCAATCCATTCGCTTGCCTGTATGAAATCAATCGGGCTGCAGCTTTCAATCTGGATATCTTTGAATCCGTGTTTACCTCAGCTCAGTCTGTTGAGTTTGATGCGTATCGCTGCAGAGAATTGCTGCAACAAATCAGGCAGTCAATCGAAACTGCCCCTGATTCCTTTGAGACCTTAAACAAAGATTGCCAACTTCTTGGAGCAAACTGGTCCACGCGGCCTCAAAGTGGAATCAAACGCACTAGTTCCGCGAGGACTTCAGCCATATCGGCTCGCGATCATCTTTGGCCGCAACTGCGCGCCAGTGGTTTCAGCGAGTTCACAGATCGACTCGCCCATCGTCCAGTGGGCGACAAGATTGAAGTTGTTTCTTTTGATCCGATCGCTCCAACGGAAAGGAGAGCCAATGCATACCCATCTGAACTCTTTCGAATCGGTCTGGGGATTTATTGGCCCATCTTGGCTAGATTCGACAGCGAGAGAAAGAACAAGAGAGGCGCGCCTCGACCTAAGTTTGACGAATGCCACCTTCGGATGTGGTTGATGCCCTCAAGTCGGGCCGCGTTGGGCGGCCCAACCTGTTTCGATGCCCCTCAAGCCGCCGTGGAGGCTTTGCGTGACGATGCGGAGAATTGGTTCAATCTTTGCAGGAACCCTCAATCCCTGTTGCAGCTGCTAGATATGCCTGAATGGCAAATCTTGCTGCACTACCCGACCATGTGCGGCTATGGATCTGCGATTTCATTCCCCAGGTCTTTGCTGCGTCTTGTTCTTTCGGAGCAGTCGCTCGCATCCAGGAAGGTCTTTTTCGAAGATGCAAGAAATGCTGCAAATCAACAGGTAGAGCAGCGCCGCACCAATTTACTGGAGTGGCTCGAAAAAGTTGAGAACCGATTTCGTGCCCTGCATGGCGGACTCACTTCTGAACCAACGCTACCTTAAGCGCTGCAATGCGTTTGGCGATCGTCTCTTGAGTCTTCGCTTGCAACACCGGCAGCAGCCAGCTTCGCTGCTTGCCTGGCGTTAAGCCATCCCACGCCTTCGCAAATTTCTTGTCCTTCTTCAGCGCTTCGAGTAGTGCCTCCGGCACATCCACCGCATCCTGATCATCGATGTAAAAGCGCACACTCAACCAATCCCCAACGCTCGCCTCTTGCCGCTTCAGCATGTCCTTCGATAACTTCAGATACCAGCGTCCGCCGGTCGGCTGCCAGGCACCTGCGAAAGCGTGCTCCCCAATCTCCCCTCGAACTCGCAGGCGAGGATTTTCTTTCAGCGGCAATTCAGCAGCAAGTTCATCCGGAAAATACACAACCGCATAGGTCCATGGCCCAAGTCGATAATTCGAGATTCTGCCGGTGAACTCATATGCGAATCGGCTCATTTCAAGCCAGCCTCCACCAAGACCACGCCCAACTCTCGAGTGTCGCCCGCGGTGCTAAAGGTAGCGTCGCACTCGATCGTCAACACTCCCTGTCCCATTCCAGTTTTGATCCCCTTCGCGCTGATCGTGTAGATGCCATCCTTCGTTAAGGGAAGCGCCGCGACACGCTTACCATTCCAGTCGAGCCAAAGCATGCGTGCCTTCGCTACCGGCGGTACGTAGACCGTTGCGGAGGCGTCGTTGGTCTCTTTTGCGGGCTGCAGAATCAGCCGCGCCTGTTTGCCCATCCATCGCGTCTTGCCGTCCTCAGCCTGATAGGCACCACTGAGAATGTGTTGTTCCGCTTCCGCATCCCCCATCGAGAAATAACTGAGCGTTGGCTTACGTTCGATGACGCGCTGCAGGCGGATCCGGTCCAGAGGCGCTGAACTCAAATCGAATGGCAATACACCGGCTGTAGCATCCGAGTATCCGCTCTTCGACTTGAGCCCGATCAGCCGAAAAGGCAACGTTGTCTGAATCTCCTTTTTGTCGATTTCAACCAGTTGCCCGCCACCGACTGTGAATGGAATTGGCATCAACAATTCGCTGGACAGGATTAAGTCACCGGGCCGGACAGACTGTCCCTGAGCCATCGGCATTGCTCCCAGGGATTCCGGGTAGAATCGAAAACCCAGTTCCCCATTCACCCAAACGCGGCTTGCCTTGATCTCGGCCTGATGCTTTTTGACAAAGTCGCGGTAGCCATCCCAATGCTGATAATTCGTATATGCCAACCCGAGGCCCAGCAGAAGGTTTGCGGCGAACCCGAAGTACAACCATCGCAGTCGCAAAGCCAGTTGATTCACAGTGAGCAAAATTACCGGCGCCGCCATCGGCAAAAGATACCGCGCCGATCCTGCGAAGAACAAAATCAGCGAAGAGATGAAGAACAGATGCGGCCACCAGCCGAATCTGTTGCCTGGCTGTTTGAGGATTCCGATCGAAGCAACAACGCCAGCCAAATAGGTGGGGTTCCACTCAAAGGAAGCCCATAAACCTGCGGTAAGCATCCATTGTGATCGGAAGGCCACAATCGGCAGGGCAGGGAATAGCATCCATCCCAGATGTCCAATCAGTGCTTTGGCATTGCGAATTTTAGCCCCCAGTTGTTGGAGTCCGTATTCTTGGAAGTAACCCGCGGTCACAGCGAGCGGCGGCGCTTTGCCCGAGCTGGCTTCAAATGCCTGGTAGAGCACCAGGATGATTGCCGGGGTCAATGCGATCGCATAGGCACCCCACCACGTGGGGCGCTTGGAATAAATCATCAACCACAGGATTGGAATGATGACCACGCTCTGGTAAGCACTTAAGCCCGTTAGTGCCAGTGGAATCACCGCGAGCGCCAGATACTTGCCCTGCCCCAATTCATTCGCCTCGACAAACAGTGCCATCGAGAGCATCCAGAAGGCGAGCAAGGGCAGATCGCTTTCAAGCGAGTTGCCATTGACGACAAAGGCCGGCACGACACAAAACAGCATCGCTGCAAGCAGAGGCTGCGTCGTGAAGCGGCAGGCCATCATATACATGCTGAAGACTGCGATCAGGCTGAAGAGTGTGTACGCGGCGTGGAAGGGGGCTTCTTTGACGTCACCCACAACTGCAAGCAAGATTGACAACACTGCGGCATTGAGCGGCGGATGCGGATGTCCGGACATATCCACCAGACGCCCCTGGAAAAGGTACTTCGCCTGATGCGGGTGCAGCGGATTCGTTTGCGCGTAGTGGGCGCCTTCGAGGTAGTAAATGTCATCGCCCTGGATGGCCTGTGTCCAGAAGGGGACACGTAGCGCCATAACCAGGGCGAACAGAATCAATAAGTGGCGAACCACTTTATGCACCAACGTATTTGGAATAGTCGGCGGCCGACATCATCCCTTCCCCTTTAAGCTCGGCTGCATTCGAGAGCTTCACCTTGATCAGCCAGGCATCTCCATGCGGGTCGGCATTCAACTTCTCGGGGGCGGAAGAAAGCGAGTCATTGATGGCAACTACTTCGCCGCTCACTGGGCTATAGATATCGCTCACGGCCTTCACGCTCTCGACGCTACCAAACGTCGTATGTTGCGCCACCGTGCTGCCAATCTTCGGCAGGTCGACATACACGATGTCGCCCAGCTCGCTTTGGGCATGGTGAGTGATGCCGATCGTGCCGGTATCTTCCTCAACAGAAACCCATTCGTGTTCTTTGGTGTAGATGAAGTGATCAGGATACATTTCTTATTTCGCTCGCTTGTAGAAGGGAGTTGGGACGGTGACAGCTTCAACTGCCAAGCCGCGGATAACTACATGAATCGTTTGGCCGGGTACAGCAAATTCTGTGGGCAAGTAACATAGGCCGATGTTCTTTCCCAGTGTCGGAGCAGGCCCGCCGCTGGTCACCCAGCCGGCCTTGCTGCCGTTAACTTCAACTTCATAGCCATCTCGGCCAATGCCGCGACCGATCATTGCAAAGCCAACCAGCTTTCGTGTGAGTCCGGCTGCCTTCTGCTGTTCGAGAGTTGCCTTGCCGATAAAGTCACCCTTGTCCCATTTGACGACCCAACCCAGGCCGGCTTCGAGCGGGGAGATCGTGGCATCGATTTCATGCCCATAGAGCGCCATCTTGGCTTCAAGCCGCAGCGTATTGCGAGCGCCCAGGCCACAAGGTAGAATTCCGAATTCTGCACCGGCCTCGAGAATTGCTTCCCAAACACTGACCGCGTGTTCCGGACTCACGTAGACTTCGAAGCCATCCTCGCCGGTGTAGCCGGTTCTGGCGATCCTCGCTTCAACGTTTGCGAATTGACCATCGACAAACCAGTAATAGGCAATCGGGGCAAGCTCGGTCGCCGTCAATTTCTGGCAAACCTCGAGCGCCTTCGGACCTTGCACTGCGATCTGCGCATAACGCGGCCCTGCGTTCTCTACCGTTGCCTTGAAGCGATTGTTCGCAACGATGTGATCGTAGTCCTTGTCCTGGTTCGACGCGTTGACGCAAATGAAGTACTCATCGTCGCTGACCTTGTGCACGAGGATGTCGTCGACAAAGCCGCCATGTTCGTACAGCAGCCCACTGTAATGGACCTGCCCCACCTTCAGCTTCGAAGCATCATTGGTTGAGACCAGGTTTACCAGTGCCAGAGCCTCTAGCCCGCGGACGACAATCTCGCCCATGTGGCTCACGTCAAAAACACCCACCGACGTGCGCACGGCCTTATGTTCATCGAGGATGCCCTTGTATTGGACAGGCATGTCCCAGCCACCAAAGTCCACCATTTTGGCGCCCAGTTGGCGGTGCACGGCATTCAGCGGGGTTGCCTTGAGGCTCACAGCTTCACTCATTCGTTTCTCCAATCTAGCAAACTGAATGTATGAGACTCACTCCAATTTTCGAGGCACCTTACTACGCTGTCATTTTCGCCACAACCCAAACCGACACCCTGGACGGCTACGCCGAAATGGCCACGAAGATGGAGCATCTCGCCGTCCAGCAGCCGGGATACCTTGGCATTGATTCGGCTCGATCGGCGATTGGCATCACCGTCTCTTACTGGAAGACGATCGAAGACATCAAAGCCTGGAAGCACAACGTCGATCACTAGGCTGCTCGCGAAATGGGCCGGAAGCACTGGTACTCGGCCTATACTCTGCGCATTGCAAAAGTCGAACACAACTACGCCTTCGGTTTGCCATAATAGGAGCACGCGAACGGGAGAGACTCGAAAGAGCGCCGAAGGAGCAACCGCCCCAGGAAACTCTCAGGCAAACGAACCTTTCGCGGGTATTGAATCTGGAAAGAGGCTCGTGATTCAATCGCGAGTCCGCCGACGGGATAACACTCTCAGGCAGCAACGACAGATGGGGCGCGAATCCAATCAGGAGCCCCGCGCACATGCGTCCAGAAACCCCCGCCACTACTTTCGAACGACGCCACAACGGCCCCAGCCCCAATGACATTGAGGCAATGCTTGCCACCGTCAACGCTTCGAGCCTGGAAGCTCTAATCGCCGAGACCGTACCGGCCTCCATCCGCCAGGAGAAATCTCTCGCTTTCGGTGAAGCGCTCAGCGAAACTGCCGCGATCGCCCGCATGCGCGAGATCGCGAACAAGAACCAGGTTTTCACCTCGCTGATTGGCACGGGCTATCACGGCACTCTGCTGCCCTTCGTCATCCAGCGCAACATTCTCGAGAACCCAGCATGGTACACGGCTTACACGCCGTATCAGCCTGAGATCAGCCAGGGCCGTTTGGAAGCGCTCCTCAACTATCAAACGATGATCTGTGACCTGACGGGCCTTGACGTCTCAAACGCGTCTCTGCTCGATGAAGCCACCGCCGCCGCGGAGGCCATGACGCTGGCTCAACGTGTTGCCAAGTCCAAATCCACAGCGTTCTTCGTCGATACGGAAGTTCACCCGCAATCTCTCGCCCTCATCACCACTCGCGCCGAGGCCCTCGGCTGGAGCGTGGTCTCTGGCAACCCGTTGACGGATCTCGCCGCCGCCGATGTTTTTGGTGCGATCTTCCAATACCCCGCTACGCATGGCGAGATTCGTGATTACTCCGAAGTGGTGAAGACCATTCAGGCCAAGGGTGGCATCGCGATCTTTGCTGCGGATCCGCTCGCTCTTACGCTGTTGAAGAGCCCTGGTGAACTTGGCGCTGATATTGCCATTGGCTCGACGCAACGCTTTGGCGTGCCGATGGGCTACGGTGGTCCTCATGCTGCTTACATGGCCGTGAAGGATGCCTACAAGCGCTCCATGCCTGGCCGGCTCGTCGGTGTGTCGATCGATGCTAAGGGCCACTCGGCCTATCGCCTGGCACTGCAAACCCGCGAGCAACATATCCGCCGCGAGAAGGCGACTTCAAACATCTGCACCGCGCAGGTTTTGCTGGCTGTGATCGCTTCGATGTATGCCGTCTATCATGGCCCTGAAGGGTTGAAGCACATTGCGTCTACCGTGGCCCAGCGCACCGCTGTGCTGGCAGCTGGCCTTCGCAAGCTTGGCTTCAAGCTCGTCAACGGAACTGCTTTTGATACGGTGACGGTTGAAGTTGGGGATCGGCTCGCCGCGATCGTCGCAGTGGCTCGCGCCAAGCGAATGAACTTCCGCCTTCTTGAAGGCAAGCTCGGCATCACGCTCGACGAAGCCACCACTCCTGAACTGGTCGAACTCGTCTGGACGATCTTCGGTGGATCGTTCCGCTTCTCTGAAGTGGAAGCTGCAACGATGCTCCCCACTGGCCTGCTACGGACCAGCGAATACCTCACGCATCCTGTCTTCCATCGTTACCGCAGTGAAACGGAACTGCTGCGCTACATGCGTAAGCTCTGCGATCGCGATCTCGCGCTCGACCGCGCCATGATCCCGCTTGGCTCCTGCACGATGAAGCTGAATGCCACCGCCGAGATGATGCCGGTGACCTGGCCTGAGTTCGGCGGGCTGCATCCGTTTGCGCCCGTGGAGCAAGCCGCCGGTTACTACGAGATGTTCGACGACCTCAGGGCCAAGCTGTGCGAGGTGACCGGTTATGATGCCGTCTCTCTGCAGCCCAACTCTGGGGCTCAAGGTGAGTATGCCGGGCTGCTGGCGATTCGTGGCTATCATCGCAGCCGCAACGCTTTTGGCCGTACGGTTTGCTTGATCCCTTCATCGGCTCACGGCACGAACCCGGCCTCGGCTTCGATGGTTGGCATGGATGTCGTGGTGGTGGCCTGCGATGCTGAGGGCAACGTTGATGTCGAAGACCTGCGATCTAAGGCGGAGCAGCATGGCGAGAAGCTGGCTGCCCTGATGGTGACTTATCCGTCAACGCACGGCGTCTTTGAAGAGCGGATTCGCGAGATCTGTGAAATCGTGCACGCCAAGGGCGGACAGGTTTATCTGGATGGCGCGAACATGAACGCTCAGGTGGGTGTCTCTCGTCCTGGCGATTACGGTGCCGACGTTTCGCACCTCAACCTCCACAAGACCTTCTGCATCCCGCACGGCGGTGGCGGCCCTGGCATGGGTCCGATTGGAGTCAAGGCTCACCTTGCACCGTTCCTGCCCGGCCATCCTTTCCTCGATGGTGGCAAGTCGCCGGTTGGCCCTGTGAGTGCCGCTCCGTTCGGTTCCGCATCGATCCTGCCCATCTCGTACATGTACATCCTGATGATGGGTGGCGAGGGTTTGCAGCGCGCCACTGAGATCGCGATCCTGAATGCGAACTACATCGCCGCTAAGATCGGCAACGCCTTCCCGGTGCTTTATCGCAACGCGAACGGCCGCGTCGCTCATGAGTGCATTATCGATCCCCGGCCGCTAAAGGACATCGCGGGCGTCACTGTGGACGATCTCGCCAAGCGTCTGATCGACTACGGCTTCCATGCCCCGACCATGAGCTTCCCGGTCGCTGGTACTCTCATGATCGAACCCACTGAGTCTGAATCGAAGTACGAACTCGATCGCTTCTGCGAGGCCATGATCGCGATTCGCCGCGAGATTGCCGACGTCGAAGCTGGCAAGTGGGCCATCACGGAATCCCCCCTCCGCCACGCTCCCCACACTGTGCATGATCTAGTCGAAGACTGGAATCGTAAGTATACCCGCGAAGAAGGTTGCTTCCCTGAAGGCACCGCGCGCGTAGACAAATACTGGTGCCCTGTCTCCCGCATCGACAACGTTTACGGGGATCGCAACCTCGTGTGCAGCTGTGTGCCGATCGAGGAATACGCGAAAGCCTAATGTGAGGCTCTGCAGAGCCTCTTTTGTATCAACAAAAAGGGAGGGCCTTGCGGCTCTCCATTTTTGGTTCCAATGTTGGAATCGCGGCTTAGGCGAAGACCTTTTTCTTCTTGGCGACAAACTTTAGCTTCTTAGCCTTCACAAAAGAGTGCTTGGGCTTCGGAGAGTGTTGCTTGGCCTTCTTGACGGCTTTCTTCACCGCGTAAGGAGTGCGAGCCGGTTGATAAGCCGGTTCTTCGCGGTTGCCGGTTTCGACGGGATCCTCAGGCAGGTTCATCGGGACACTCTGCATCGCGATTTGCGTCTTGATGGCGCGTTCAATCTGGCGGACCGCTCCGCGCTCGCCACGAGTAGCAAACGTAGTGGCAGTGCCCTTGCGACCCGCGCGGCCGGTGCGGCCGACACGGTGGACAAAGTCCTCAGGTGCCTGAGGGAGATCGAAATTGACCACGTGCTCGATATGGTCGACGTGGATGCCGCGAGCGGCAACGTCGGTCGCGACCAGAACGCGGTAGTAACCGTCCTTAAAGCCTTCGAGCGCCTGGCGTCGCTGGCTCTGCGTGCGATCTCCGTGAATAGTGGCCGTCTTCACGCCGGTTTTGGCGAGCTTCTTGGCCAGACGATCCGTGGAGTACTTGGTGCGAGCAAAAACGAGGAACGAACCCTGCTTTTCGGTGAGGAGGTGGCGGAGCAGACCGAGCTTGCGGTGGCCCTCCACTTCATACAGATGTAGATCGATATCCACGCCGGGCTTGGTGGTGGCGCCGATCTCCACATGCACCGGGTTCGGTAGATGCTTGGCGATCAGCGGCACAATCGAGCGCTCAATCGTGGCCGAGAAGAACAGCGTTTGACGCTGGATCGGAATCTGCTGCAGGATCTGTTCGATCACGGGCAAGAAGCCCATGTCGAGCATGCGGTCTGCCTCGTCAAGCACGACGATCTTCGTCGCGCCCAGCTTGACCAAGCGGCGATTCAAGAAGTCCTGCAGGCGGCCAGGGGTGCAAACGAGCACCTGGCTGCCACGCTGGATTTCGAAAAGCTGCTTGCTTTCATTAAAGCCACCCACGACAACGGTCGCGCGCAGGCCAGTATCCTTGGAGAGCTTTTGAAAGGCTTCCTGGATCTGGATGGCCAGCTCGCGCGTCGGCGTCATAATGACAGCCTGAACACCCTTGACTGGGTTTTGCGAGAGCGACTGCAGAATCGGCAACAAGAAGGCAAGAGTCTTGCCGGTGCCGGTCTGCGCGGTGGCAACTACATTCGAACCGGCCAGGGCTGGCGGGATGGCTCCCGCCTGTACCGGGGTCGGATTGGTGAGGTTGTTAGCCGCTAAGTTACGCTGCAAAACCTCGGAAAGGGGTAATTCGGAAAAGATCATTGGGTTCAATTAGTACCGTTTGCGGAAGCCGCCACCACCACCGCCGGGACGTCCACCGCCGCCAGGACGACCGCCGCCGGGGCGACCACCGCCACGGGGACCGTCGGTCTTCGGACGGGCTTCATTCACGCTGAGATTACGGCCATCGAGTTCGCGACCATCGAGAGCGGCGATTGCATTTTCTGCTTCGTTGCGGTTCGTCATTTCAACGAATGCGAAACCACGGGGCTGGCCGGTCATGCGATCGGTAACAACGTTTACGCGCTCAACTGCGCCAAATTCCTCAAAGATCGCCATCAGCTGATCTTCAGTGGTGTGGAAACTCATGTTTCCAACATAGAGGTTTGTCATACTGACTCCTGCTGCTTTCAAAAAAGGAGGGTTCTAAATGCAGCCAGGAACAAAGGAGTGAAAAACAACTAAGGCAAAGCCGCGGTTAGCCGAAATTCATAATAGCACGCCCCAGATTCATGCCGCTTGCGATAGGGTGTAGGGATGGTTGAAGGATCGCTGCGGCGAGAATTGGAAGCGAACATATCGAGACAGGCCACGGCCAATGAACTGGCGGAGTTTGCGGCTCTTTGTGAGATGCGGCCAGGGATGGAAGAAAACCACTGGATTGATGCTCTCGGAGCGCTGGCAAGGTTAGCAAGCGAAGGCTATGCGTGGCTCAGCGCGGGCGAAGGCGCGATGCTTCGATTTGGCGCAGGGCGGCAGGTCGTAATCGCTCTGACGGATTGTTGGCCTTATCAATTGGATGCGATCGAAGAGCAAGTGCTAAAAGAACTGATTGGATTTTTTATCAACTGGCTTGAGACTCAGAATGACGAAAGAGTATGCGCCTTCTGCTGGGCGCTCATGCGGGCCCAGCCTCGCCGCCAGGGATCCACAGCGCAATCGCCGATCTACTGGCTGCTGAGGAGTGGCCGGCTCAAGGGCGATATCGAACTGCCGTCGCTCGAACTGGCTGTCACCCTTACCGATGAGGAGGGAGCAATGTTCTGGTGGCCTGAGGAACGGTGGAAGGCTGCCAATTGGCAGGATTGCTCCAAGCCTTATCTCCATTTTCTGGAACATGGAAGTTCGCTTGTCAGAGCGGCTGCAGCCAAAGCACTGGGACGGTTGCACGCAGGCTTGCGGGATCGGGCTAAGACTCCAGCGCTTCCCCAGCTTTTACTAGAGATTGCGGACCGTGAGGCAAATTCGCCTGGTGTCGCGGGACCTTTTCTTGAAGGTGCTGACTGGGGAATTGAGGATTGGGGCGATTTACTGGGAGATTTCGATCTCCGGCAGTGGTTTCTCGATACGCTGAGGCGCAGCGGAAAAGAGCCAGATTGGCCTGAGGCGCAGGCTCTGGAGTTTTACGCTCAAGAATACCTGTGCGCCGACGGGGCCGCAATTGAGGACATGCTTGAGATGGGCCGGGAGGAACTGGCGCTCATGACAGCGATGAATCTTGTTGAAAACGTGGAACTTCTGCGTCCAGTGCTGGAGCGTATGGCGAGGAGCGAAAACCCCAGAGTGGCCGCCGCTGTCCAGGCTTACTTGGCTGAACATGGGCAGGCAACCGGTCGGCAATGGCTAAATTGAATAAAGCCTATTGACAATTAGAGATTATTGCCATAATCTCTATCTAGATGAAGAATTTCTGGCAAGACGTCGTCAACGCACTAGTCCGGTGGAGTGAAGGCCTCTCGGCCTGATTCTTCTTGTTCCTTCCAAAATGCACAAGCCCCACTCGATTGTGTGGGGCTTTTCTATTTGAGGCTTTCGAGGGCTTTGACGCCGGCGGCAGCGATTTGGCCGTCCTGCACTGAGGTAACGCCGGAAATGCCGATCGCGCCGAGGAAATGACCGTCGACAACCAAGGGAAGCCCGCCTTCGACGCCGAGGATGTCAGGGAGTTTGAGGACGGCATTGCGGCCACCGACGATCATGTCTTCAAAGGCCTTGGAGGGGCGCTTCATCTTGATGGCGGTGCGGGCCTTCATCTGGGCGATCTCGATACTCCCGATCTGAGTGCCATCCATCTTTTCGAGGTAGAGCAGATTAGCGCCTTCGTCGACGATGGTGATGACGACGTTCCAGTTGTTCTTGCGAGCTTCGGCTTCGGCTGCAGCTGCGATCTTTTTCGCGGCATCGAGGGTGAGTGATTTCTTGGTGGCGAGTTGGGCGCTCATGGTGGTTGTAATCAAGGCAATTGCGAGAAGTAATTTGCGCATAGTGGGTAGCCTATCAGAACTCGATTCTCAAGCCGAGTTGGAGGACGCGATTGTCTTTGGCGCGCTGGATCAGTCCGCCTGAGATGATGTCGACACGGTTCTCGGGGAGATTGAAATTGGGGCGATTGAGTGCGTTGAAGGATTCGAAGCGGAACTGCGAGGCGATCGACTCCGTGAGTTGGAAGCGACGGGAAAGCGATGCGTTGACATTCACGGTGCCAGGCCCGTCGAGGATGTTGCGACCGGAGGAGCCAAATTGGAAGGACCCTACCGGGACGACAGGGAATTGGGTGCGATCAAACCACTGATTGATGGTGGGGTTCTCGAGCGTGCCCTTGCCGATGCGGTTGGGGCGGGAGGCCTCGCCGTTGAGGAAGTTAAAGTTGGCCACGCGAGGAGTGAATGGCGGGCCCGTGTACAGCGTGGAGGTGCCGGAGAGCTGCCACTTGCGAAGGAGGATGTTCTGCTTAATGCGGGATTGCAAGATGAAGCTTGAGGTGAAGGTGTGGCCGATGTCGAAGTCAGAGCGGCCACGTTCGCCTTTCAGGTTGCGGGAATCCTGGGCAATACCGAAGTTGTAGGCGACGGTGCCACCAGTGTTGGAGGTCTCGTCGATGGATTTGGCGAAGGTATAGGCAGCGCGCACAAACAGGCTGCGGTTGAAGCGGCGGCGTAACGTGATGGAGCCGGAATTGTAGATCGAATTGGAGCCGTCGTTGATAAAGTTGATCGTGCCGAACGCGGGGAACGGGCGAGGGTTGCCGGGCGTGTTGCGGAGTTGCTGGTTGATGTCGTAGCGGCGCTGCAGGTGGGTACCTTTGGAGCCGGCATAGGCAACTTCAAGAACTGTGTCCTTGGCGAATTCATGTTCGGCGGTGAGGTTCCAGGATTGGAGGTATTGGGATTGGGGCTGATTCTGCTGACCGTTGGTGTTGGTGATGCCACCGACGGCGCGGCGTGAAATGGGGAAGGGGTTGGACAAGGTGACGACCGTGGGATCGTTGGTGACGGCGTTGTAGCTTTCGTTGATCGAGAACGGATAGGTGTCGCTGAATTCGTCGAGGCGGTAGATCGAACTGGAGCCGTAGAAGATGCCATAGCCGCCGCGCAGGACGCTGCGATTGCCTTTGAAGGGACGCCATGCGAAGCCGAAGCGGGGTGCGAAGTCGGTGTAGTCGGTTCCGGTGATCGTGCGTGGCAACCCGGCATCCTTGGCCACCACAACCGAATTGGCGATTGGGGAAGCGGCGATGAGTTGATCGAAGTTCGAAAGCGTGCCTTTGCCTGAGATGACGATCTTGCCGAGTTCGGGATTAAACATGGACCAGGCGCCGAATTTTTCCTGAGGTGGTTTCATGAGCTCATAGCGGAGGCCGATGTTGAGGGTTAACGAGCGGGAGACTTTGAAGTCGTCTTGAATGAAAGCCGAGTAATTGGAGATGAGGTGGTAAGGGCCTGCGGCGTCGAGCTGGCGGCGGGAGGTCTGGGGCCAGCCGAGCATGAGGTCGGCCATGGGTTCATTGGTGAAGCGGCCAAGGAATGTCATGCGACCGCGCGTGTCGCCATAGTTGCGGGTGAAGTACTGCATGCGCAGGAAGTCGGCCCCGAACTTGATGTTGTGCTTGCCCTTGATCCACGTCATGGATCCGGCGTATTGAAAGTTGTTAAAGGACCAGACCTTGGGGTAATCGTAAGCGGGGCCGAGAATAATGTAGCCAGCGGCGTCGAGTTGAGGGAGGCCACGGGCGGCAGGATTCTGCGTGCCGCCGACGAAGCCGACCTCGGAGGCCCAGTCGCGTTTTTCCGAGAGTGGCCAACGCTGGTTGTTGGTCTTGCGAGAGAAGTTGGCGGAGAGTTCGAGGTAAAGGCTGGGGGTGAGCGTCTTGAGATAACGCGCATAGCTGAGAATGTCGAGTGTGTTGTTGCCGAGGCCGAACAGAGGGATCGGTGAGCGGCCACTGACGAGAGGGTCGTAGGTGTTGTTGGGACGCCAGAAGACAGACAATGTGAGGCGATCCCGGTCGGTGAAGTTGTGATCGACCTTGATGCCCATGTTGTTGAACGAGGTGGTGCCATTGCCTGCAGCGAGGTAGTTGTTGACTCCTCTGGAGCGGTTGGCGGCGGGGTAGAACCTGGCAAGCTTCAGCGCGACGGGATCAAAACGGGAGACGGGGATTTGATTGTTGGGGAAGGCGCGCCGGGAATTGAGCGGATCGACAAGGGTGAGTGGGCGGCCGAAGGCATCACTGGCCTGAGAGAAATCGCCGTTGAAGAACTCAGCGCGCGGGACGATGCCGAGCTGGGTTTTGCCATCGACGAGGCGGAGGCTCTCCCAGGTGTAGAGGAAGAAGGTCTTGTTCTTGATGACGGGGCCTGACAAAGTGGCCCCGAACTGGTTGCGCCGGAGTTTGGCCTTGTTGCCATCAAAATAGCCGGTGGCGTCCCAGACATCGTTGCGAAGGAAATGATAAAGGCTACCGTGGAAACGGTTGGAGCCGGACTTCGTTACCACGGTTAACATGCCTCCGGCGAAGCGGCCATATTCGGCGGCGAAGCCAGAGGTGATCATCTTGAATTCCCGAACGCCTTCGATGGGAGGATTGATGACGGCGCCGGTGTTGCGGCGTTGGGTATTGTTCATGCCGTCGAGCATGAAGCCGGTATTGTCCGCACGGGCACCGTTGACAGCGAAGGCTCCGTCACCGCCGTCACCTTTGGGGATGACGCCGCCGGTAAGAAAAGCGAGGTCGTTGAAGTTGCGACCGGCGAGAGGGATGTCGGAGATTTCTTCTTTGGAGATCACTTCGCCGCGAGTGCCAGAATCCGTGTTGAAGACGGGTGGGGCTTCGTTAACGGTGATCGTGTCGGCAACTGCGCCAATCTCAAGAGTGATGCCGAGGCGCTGGATCTGGCCGACGGCGAGGGAGACTTCTGGAGCGCGAAAGGCGCGGAAGCCCTTCGAGTTCGCCTCGATTGCATAACGGCCGGGGGGGATGAAGGGGACAGTGAATTCACCCTGCGCGCTCGACTCCGTTTGCTGGGTTTGATTCGTATCGAGATTGCGGACGAGAACGCTCACGCCGGGGATAACACCGCCGCTTGAATCAGTAACGCGGCCCGTGACGGTGGCAGTAGGTGCCTGAGCGAGGGCCATCGAGACGATGCCCAGGGCGAGAAGGCAGAAGCGAAGCATGTTGAATGAAACTTTAACGTAGTTCGGGGAGCGATTTGAGCTACGTTGATGTGGCGTTGCTGAATCTAAAACTCCGCATTGATGTCACTCTTGCTCAGCGTCTTTCGCTTCTACTGTCATGAAGAGAATTCTTGTTTGTATCTTGGTGGCCTTTTCCGCGATGGCAACCACGATCACGTACGCTGGCGCACTACGACGGTCTCAAGGCCTCTGGATGCAGATGGAGACAATCGATACGGCATGGATGGTTATGTCCTGCTCGTCAGCCCCAACGGAGTGGTAGGCAGCAACCCTGCCTACATTAGTTTGGTGCAACGATTTACAATTTCGGAATTCTATGGCGGAAACTCGAATCCATTTCTTTACGTTCCGATCGACAACTTGAATGCCACAGGGACGCTTTTCCCCGGGACGTGGTTCAGCGGTGGCGGTACCGTCGATGTATTCGCGCGGATCACAATCAGCACGAACCGGAATTTTCGGCTGGGAGTTTTGGTCGACTTCCATGACTTTAACGATGTCTCGCCGAGCACTTTGCGGGTGCAGCAGATCTTCAATCCCACTCCGGCGAATTCTGGATTCGTGTCCTCAATACTTGCGCCCAATCTCAGCGCGGATTGGTATTTCTTCGATATCTCGGCGAAGGCGGGAGACGTGCTGGAGATTTCGGGCCAAAACTGGAATCAACGGTATAGCGGGTCTGGGGCCTTTGCGAATGGGATTGGTGCCCTCACTTTCGATACGATTCCGGAACCAAGTACGTATGGACTAGTAGGAGCTGCGATGGCCTTCTTATTTGCGAAGGAAAGGCGGTGACGAAGCCGACAATGCGAGAAAGTCTCCGAGCGATCTCGTCTTGAACAGCGCCATTAGCTTAGCTGAGGATTGGCGTGACGACGCGGCCGTGGACATCGGTGAGGCGGAAGTGGCGGCCCTGATATTTGTAAGTGAGCTTGGTGTGGTCGATGCCGAGGAGGCGGAGGATGGTGGCGTGGAGGTCGTGGACGTCGACCGGGTCTTTGGTGATGTTGTAGCTGAAGTCGTCGGTCTCGCCGTAAGTGAGGCCAGGCTTGATTCCGGCACCAGCGAGGAAAACAGTGAAGCAGCGCGGGTGGTGATCACGGCCGTAGTCGTCCTTGGTGAGCTTACCCTGGCAGTAGACTGTGCGACCGAATTCGCCGCCCCAGACAACAAGAGTGTCTTTCAAGAGGCCGCGTTCATCGAGATCTGCGATCAGCGCAGCCGTACCCTGGTCGGTGTCGCGGCACTGGTTCACGATCTGGCCAGGAAGGTGGTTGTGCTGATCCCAACCGCGATGGAAGAGCTGGATAAAGCGTACGCCACGCTCGGCGAGGCGGCGGGCGAGTAAACAGTTGGCTGCGTAGGAGCCAGGCGTCTTCGACTCGGGCCCGTACCTCTCAAATGTGGACTCGGGCTCTTTGCTCAGATCTGTCAGATCCGGCACGGAAGTCTGCATCTTGAAGGCCATTTCGTATTGGGCCATGCGCGTGCTGATTTCCGGGTCGTTGGTTTCGTTGAGATGGAGTTGGTTCAACCTCGAGAGGTCGTCGAGGTAAGTGCGACGCGTGGCGGGCGTCACGCCCTCAGGATTTTTGAGATAGAGAACCGGGTCACCGGTAGAGCGGAATTTGACACCTTGATAGCGGGTTGGGAGAAAGCCACTGCCCCAGAGGCGATCGTATAGAGGTTGGTCAGAGACGTTGCCAGTGCCTTGAGAGATCATGACGACGAAGGCGGGAAGATCTTGATTCTCGGTGCCTAGGCCGTAGGAGAGCCAGGACCCGATTGAGGGACGGCCAGCAAGTTGGAAGCCGGTTTGAAAGAAGGTCACAGCCGGGTCGTGGTTGATGGCCTCGGTGTGCATCGACTTGATGAAAGTGAGGCGGTCGGCGATCTTGGCGGTGTGTGGCATGAGATCGCTAACCCATGCTCCAGACTGGCCGCGTTGCTCAAAGCGAAACTTCGAGGGCACGAGTGGGAAGGTCGTCTGCGTGGCCGTCATCCCAGTCAGCCGCTGGCCCTGGCGAACGGAATCGGGGAGTTCCTGGCCCTGGAGCTTGAAGAGGGCGGGCTTGTGGTCAAAGAGTTCGAGTTGCGAAGGCGCGCCACTCTGGAACAGGTAGATGACTCGCTTGGCTTTAGGGGCGAAGTTCGTTTGCGCATTCGCGAGTTGGGCAAGTGCTGCCGTCGTGAGGAAGTTGCGGCGGGTCATTCGCGAGTGATTCCTTCGTCAAGGTTTAGGAGCGTGCTGGCCAGGAGCGTGTAGGCGGCGAGGTCGATCGGATCGAGCTTTGCGTTGCGAGGCGAGTCCCCATGAGCAAGCAGATGTCGGGCCTCTTGCGGCGCGTCTTTGAAGGTGGCTTGATGTTTGGCGAGGGCGGCGGTCAGGATGTTGAGCTCTTCGCTGGATGGCTTGCGGCTGGTCACGAGCTCGAAGCCGTGAGCGATTGGGTTGGGTTGAGCCATCAGGCGCTCCGCAAGCTTGCGCGAGGCTTCGAGGAACGTGACATCGTTCATGAGGTTGAGAGCCTGGAGCGGAGTGTTGGTGCGGGATTCGCGAACGGTGCAGGTTTCGCGACCGGCAGCATCGAAGTTGGCCATCGAGGGGGGCGGGGAAGTCCGCTTCCAAAACGTGTAAAGGCTGCGGCGGTAAAGGCCTTCGCCCTGGTCGGTGACGTAGTCTGCCCCACCGGAGAGTTCTTTCCAGAGGCCTGCGGGTTGGTAGGGACGAACGGAGGGGCCGCCAACCTTGTCGACGAGAAGGCCGGAGACGAAGAGAGCCTGGTCACGGATCTGGCCCGAGTCGAGCCGGAGACGCGGGGCACGAGCGAGCAGGCGGTTCTCCGGATCTTTGGTGAGCAAGTTTGGATTGAAGTTAGAAGACTGCCGGTATGTGGCAGAAGTCACAATGGTCTTGAAAACTTGCCGGACGTTCCAGTTACTCTCGATGAATTCGACAGCAAGCCAGTCGAGCAGTTCGGGGTGGGAAGGGTATTCGCCCTGCGCTCCGAAGTCTTCACTGGTCTTAACGAGCCCTGTGCCAAAGAGCTGCTGCCAGAAGCGGTTAACCGTGACTCGGGCAGTGAGTGGGTTGTCTTGGGAGATGAGCCATCTGGCGAGGGTGAGCCGATTGTTGGGTGCGCCTTCAGGAAGCGTGCCGAAGGCCGCAGGGATAGCGGGCGACACTGGTTCGCCGGGACGATCGTAAGCGCCGCGAATGAGGACATGAGCCTGCAGAGGCTCCGGCATGTCCCGCATCACCATGACGGTGGGGACTTGATCGAGAAAGGCATCGCGCTCGCGCCGCAGCTTTGTGACCTGCTGCCAGGCTTGGGTGTCTTGAGTTTCGAGGAACTGGCGGCGTTGGGCCTCTTCGCCGCGGGCCGTGCCAGCAAGGAAAGTGATCTCGAGCGACGTGAGCTCGCGGGTAAAGAAGTGACTGTCGAGAGCGCGAATTGCGACGGGCTCTTTGACGATGAAATCCTGGTTCAGTTCGTCGACGAGGATGCGGAGGGGTTGGGGTTGGCCGTCAATGTAGAGCGTTAGGCCTTTGGCCAGCTTTGAGCCGTCGTAGGTGAAAGCGACGTGATGCTTTTGGCCCTTGCTGAGGGTGCGTTCGGTTTCAACGCGGATCGCGTCGTCGAGCCAGCGCTGGACCAGGTTGACCTGGAGACGCCCCTGACGGATTCGAAAAGAGAGGCCTGTAGTTTCGTCGCCTGGCAAGCTCTTGGCGACGATGTTGCCTTCTTCTACATTGATGTTGGCTGCAATGGTGAACTTGTCGGTATAGGTCGGGGCGGCCTTGGTTGTGGGGATGAGGTCGAGTGTGGGACGCCAAGTGAGTGGACCGTTAGCAAGGCCGGGCTTGAGTTTTGCTTCAGCAATCTGGATGGCCGAATTGAGTTGGTTCAGCTTCTGCTGTTGCGGATTGGTAGGAGCGTGGATGAAGGGTGGCGTGTTGCCGTACTTGAAGTAACGGCCGCGCTCGCCGATGTTGTGAAAATAGGCGTAGAGCTGGTAGAAGGCCTTCTGCGGGAAGGGGTCGTACTTGTGATCGTGGCAGCGGGCGCAGCCAAGGGTCGAACCGAGGAAGACCGTGGACATGGTTTCGACACGATCTGCGGCGTATTCGGCGAGGTATTCGGCGGGGATGATGCCGCCCTCGCCATTGCCGCGGTGGTTCCGGTTAAAGCCCGTTGCGATGCGTTGGGAAAGGGTGGCGTTTGGGACAAGATCGCCTGCCATTTGTTCCAGGATGAACTGGTTGAAAGGCATGTTCTGCAGGAAGGCATCGAGGACCCAATCCCGCCAGCGCCACATGATGCGCTCGCCGTCGGTTTGGTAGCCGTTCGAGTCGGCATAGCGGGAGGCGTCGAGCCACTTGGCTGTCATCCGCTCTGCGAAGCGGGGGCTGGCAAGCAGGCGATCGACCGTTGCCTCATAGGGTTCATTGCGATTGAGATCTTCGAGAGTGGGTGGCAGCCCAGTGAGGTCCAGGTAGAGACGGCGGAGGAGTGTGTTTCGATTGGCGGGCTGAGAGAGCTGGAGACCTTCCTGCTTGAGGCGAGCTTCGATGAACGAGTCGATCGTGCGGTTGGGCTGGCGAATGGGAGCAATGTAAGCCCAATGTTGTTGCCAGGGAGCTCCTGCTTTGGCCCATGTGGTCAGCGTTTGAATCTCAGTATCGGTGAGGGTTCGACCGGTATGCTTTGGCGGCATCGTGCGGGCTTCGACACGATTGATGATGCGGGCGGAGGCGGCTTTGGCCGAAGAGGGTTGATCGAGGCGCAGGTTGCCCTTGGCGTCTGTGCCATGGCAGGACCAGCACTTGTCAGAAAGGATAGGACGGACTTCGCGATTGAAATCCGGGGATTGGGCAAAGAGTGTGGCGGCGAGTATTTGTAAAGTCAGGAAACGCGTCACTTTGCCTACAATTCTTTCATAGATGGGTTTGCTTGGGAAGATTGCCCTTGCGGGGATGCGCCGACTGTCATTTGACAGCAACCAACGGCTGGGCGACCACTGACGCAAAGACGCGGTTACCAACGGTGACGCGATAGGTGCCGGCGGCCCAGATCGGGATGCGGTCGATGGGGTTGGCGCTGCGCCACGTCAGGATCGGTTGCTGGCTGCCGGTGGGTGTGACACGGACAAGGCCCGCTTGCGCTTTGGGTAAGCGGAGTTCGAATTTGGCTTCGTTGAGGCCGTTGTCCATTTGGTTGATCACGATCGGCCAACCGGGGAATGGCTTGGCGTTGGGTTGCGTCAGATTGGCCCAGCGAGGGTAGTTTGCGAGGTGGATCTTGCGGGCCGCTTTGTCGAAGGTGACGAGCCCGAAGCCGGGCGCTCTGTCGTTGAGCGCAGAGGGGGCGATGCCGAATTGCTGAGGATTCGCAATCGCGTGGACGGTGACATGGTTGCCGAAGCCGTCGCGGAAGTCGCCCATGTTGACGGGGTCATTGGGCTTGCGGTTTTCACCGGGCTGGGGTGGGTACCAGCGACGAGGAAAGATGTTGGAGATGGCTGGAGTGCAGATGGCGAAAGAACCGTCGCGATGACCATCGATGCCGTATTGAACGGTGCTGCCCAGGTGCTGGTCGCCCGCGATATGAACAGCGAGGCAGGAACGGAGAGATCGAAGTGCGCGGTTGCGAGGCGTTTGGGGCCAGCCGTTGGAGTCGTGATCCTGCGTGAACTTTTCGTTTTTCGCGTAGCCGCCAAGAGGCTCGACGGGCAGCCGAGAAGTGACTGAGTCGCTCATGGCTTCTTTCGGAAGTGTGGCGAGATTGCAGAAGATGGTGGCGGATACGGCGGCCTTCATTGCGACGTCTTCGGGCCAGGAGTCGGCCCATTTGGCAAGGAACTCCTCTTGGCGCTGGCCAAGGAGTTGAGCATTGGGGACATCGCCCATGGTGGCGGAGACCCATTCAGGATTCTGGGGCCAACCGTTGCGGATTTTCGCAGCCGGCATGAGGGATTTGGGTGCGGACTTCCACTTGCGATCTTCGAGGATAGCGAAGCTGATTCCACCCCAAGTGAGTTCGCCGAAGTGGACGGAGATGTTCTGGTCGACAGGACGAGTGTCAGGGCAATCGGGGAGATGGCTCGATTGTGTTTTCTGCACCATGTTGACCCAACCTGCGGGCATTATGTAACCGCCCGAATCCTGGCCGTCCGATTGGTAGCTCTGCGGCTCAGCCATCGTGGGCGGATACGCTGCGCGACGCCCGGAGGCACCCCAGAGGTTGCCGTGATAGACATCATGATCGTCGGGTAAACAGATACAGGGAGTGTTGCGCGTGAGATCGCCCCAGGCCCAGCCGAACATATACCACTTGCGCAGGTAGTCAAGGCGTGCGGCCTCGGCGGGGGCGCGCTGGATGGCGTAACCTCCGTTTGCCTCATAAAGCTGGTCGCCAGTGAAGAAGAGGACGTCGGGCTTCAAGGCCTGCATCGACCGGGCGATCGCCGCGTGCGGAAAGCCAAAGTCTCCCTGGCAGGTGAGTGCGCCGACGCGGATTTCATTGTTCGCTTTGGGGTCCTTGCGGATGATGCCTTTGAAAGACTGGTTTGCGAACCGAATTGTGTAGTTGGTATCGCGGGTGGCCTTGAGGTTCTCAATCTCCCGCTCCGCGATTTTGATGGACAGCTCCCTGGGACATTTCATAGAGAAAATGTTCGAAAGGAGATGTTCGATGTCGAGAGAAAACAAACACGATTCCGGGGCTGCGGAAGGAGCCCGGAGG
>Ga0194134_10001430_pt1 | contig 31829 bp, 27 predicted proteins | sample TA2KigOff0mmetaG_FD_148602 | JGI IMG/M metagenome (GOLD analysis project Ga0194134, IMG submission 148602) | Freshwater microbial communities from Lake Tanganyika, Tanzania - TA2015056 Kigoma Offshore 0m | ecosystem: Environmental > Aquatic > Freshwater > Lake | place: Tanzania: Lake Tanganyika... | reverse complement strand
TGCTCACTCAACTGCTCAACCTCGCAACCGTCCCGCTCTTCCAGCATGCTGGCCTCGCCCTCTCCACCAGCCTGGCCGCCTGCGCCAACGCACTCTTGCTCTATTGGCAGTTGCGCCGCCGCGGCCATTACAACCCCCTTCCCGGATGGACTTGGTTCTGGCCCAAGGTCTTGATCGCAGGCCTTGCCATGGCGGCCCTCACCCACTGGATGGTGGGCCAATACGATTGGGTCTCCGGGCAAGCCGCCCCAATGGAGCGACTGGCCACACTTGCGGCTGTCATGCTTCTGGCCTCGGCCAGCTACCTTGCTCTACTCAGCCTCTTTCGCGTGAAGTGGCTGGGTTTTCTTCGCCCACCCGCACCATGACCATGTCCCAAGACCAATCCACCCATTCACTTGCAGGCCTGCGAGTCGCATTTCTCGGCGGCGGCAACATGGCAGGCGCCATGATCAAGGGCCTGCTTCAGGCAAAAACCGGCAGCCCCCAAACAAGTGCCAGCCAGCCACATGGGCCAACAATCTACGTGGCCGAGCCCAACCCAGAGGCACGCGAGCGGCTCCACTCCATGGTGGCCAAAGAGGCCCGCGATCAACTTCAAGTCTTCAAGGGCCTCGACACCCTCGCCGATGAAGTCTCTGCGAGTAATGAGTCCATCGACTGGCTCGTTCTGGCAGTCAAGCCACAGCAGGCGCAGGCCTCTCTCACAGCCGTCTCGCAAAAGGCTGCCGCACTCATCGCACAGAGCCGTCTTCTCTCCATCGCCGCGGGACTTCCCATTGGCCTGCTCGCTCAGTGGAGCGGCCACCGGCGCATTGTTCGGGCCATGCCCAATACACCGGCCATGATTGGCGAAGGCGCATGCGGTGCATTTGCCGACCCAAGCATCGAAATGCAAGAGAGACAGCAGGCCGACGCCATTCTGAGTGGCACGGGCGAACTCATCTGGCTCACCGACGAATCACTTATCGATGCCGTCACCGCCTTGTCGGGCTCCGGTCCCGCCTACGTCTTTCGGATGATTGAGATTCTTCGCGATGCCGGCACCAAGTTGGGCCTCCAGAAAGAGGAGTCGTACCGGCTCGCGGTTCAAACCTTTCGAGGTGCCATTGCCTTGCTCGAACAATCGCCCGAGGGACCCGAGGCACTGCGCGAGCGGGTGACCTCAAAAGGTGGCACCACACAGGCGGCACTGGAATCGATGGAGGCACTCGGGCTTGCCAAGGTTCTGCAAGAGTCGGTGAAGGCTGCGCATGCGAGAGCAAAGGCCCTCGCAACCGAGGCGGGCAAGAAGACGTAATTAGTAGAGAAGGTTCTGGGCTGCGAAATCCAGCGCAAGTCCGACCCATAAAAGAAGGCCGACCCAGTGGCTCTTCTGGAAGACCCAGAAACAATCCTCACGCTGCCGACTGCGAAGCCGACGCATCAACACAATCGACCATGCCACCGCGAGTACCCAGGCGATGAGGTAGAGCCAGCCAACCGAGGTCTTCCAAAGAACCAAGAGCATCAACGCAAGAAAAATAGCTTGCAAGGCCCAGACCGCAGCAACATCGAAACGCCCGAAGAAAATCGCTGAACTTCTCACACCGAGTCGAAGGTCGTCGTCTCGATCCACCATGGCATAGGCGGTGTCATAGGCAATGGCCCAAGCAAAATTGCCCAACATAATCCACCAGGCAATACTCGCCACCTGTCCGTGCGTGTCGGCAAACGCCATGGGAATACCGAATCCGAATGCAAGGCCAAGAACCGCCTGCGGCATTGGAAAGAACCGCTTGAAGTACGGATAAACCGCCGCAACGAAGACCGCCACATAGGCGTACTGCGCGGCCAAGTCATTCAGATACCAGAGCAGACTGGCCGAGGCCCCCAACAACACCAGAGCAATCAGAAGGGCTTCAATCAGGCTCACCTCGCCGGTGGCCAAGACACGATTCGAAGTCCGCGAGACTTCACCATCGAATCGGCGGTCGGCAATGTCATTGAGAACGCAGCCGGCCGCTCGCATTAGAACAGTGCCCGCCACGAAGACCAGCAGCCGGGGGAAGTCAGGAAGGCCTTGGGCTGCAAGCCACAAGGCCCAGAGGGTGGGCCACAACAAGAGCCAAATGCCAACGGGCTTGTCGAATCGCGCAAGGCGCCAATAAGAATTTAATCGCGCGAAGGCATTGGGCTTCTGAGACATGCCCTATTTTAAAGGCTTGCTCCCCTCAATCGCCTGGGGCCTATCGGCACCGGGTCCTTTGGGGCGCTTGGGCTCGGCTATGGCTTGTACCGAGACCACCAAGCCAGATTTCTTCATTCGCTCGAGCTTTTTGGGACCCAGCCCAGGAACCCGCTCGATGAGGTCGGCCTCGCCTTTAAAGGCGCCCCCACGTGCACGTTCACTCAGAATCTTCTTGGCCATGGCGGGGCCAATGCCGTGAATGGTCTCGAGTTCGGCCGAAGAGGCCCGATTCACATCGACTGCCGCATGAGCAAGAAGCGTGAACATACTCATGCCCAGGGCCAAAAGAAGCTTTTGAATCATTTCGATCTCCTCTCTAAAAACCAAGGAGGCTAGGCGGCTGAATGGAGCAGCACCAGCATCGAAACGACCGAGGCAAACGACCGAGGCAAACTACCGAGGCAAACTACCGAGGCAAACCACCGAGGTAAACCACCGAGGCAAACCACCGAGGCCTAAGAAAACTGCCAGCGAGTGATTGAAAGACCGGCGATCTAGGAGCGCGAAACAGCGCGCATTGAATCCCAAGAAAAACAGCCTGGGCATTGCCAGGCATGGTGACGACCCATGTAGCCACAAGAAGCACAGACATAGGGGCCGTCTTCGGTGGTCTCTGCGCTGGGCGTCAGTCTCGGATGAGCGGGCAATATCCTGCTGGCCTCCGGGACGCGCTCGAGTTCCATTAGGAGGTGGAATCGAATGCCTTGATAGCGGGCACGGTCGGCCTCACTCATCGACACGGGTTCGGTCGAAAGCAGTCGATCGAGAACCACCAGGGCCTCCTGCCAACGCCGCTGCCTCTGGAGCAAGTCGAGTTGCCCTGCCATGCCGGGCAATGCCATAGCAGTCGACTCCAGCATCTGATAAGACTCCATGGCTCGATCGATGATGCCCGCTGCCTGATAGTCGCGCGCAAGCTCAAGCAGTGCGGCCTCTCGGTCCACCTCAAGAAGATCGCTGCGACCGAGCACCGCTAGGTGGGCCTCAATGGCCCGATCGGGCTGGCCCTCCTCTCGCAGAAGGCGCCCCAAGGCAATCTGAAGATTGATCTGTTCGGGCGCAGAACGCACCACCGAGAGCAACTGCCCCATGGCCAGTCTGCGCTCGCCCTTGACCAGCGCAGCCACGCCCTGACTCAACTCCTGAAACAGCTGGTCACGAACCGAGACACCGTCTTGGCGTCGATCAATCTTGGCTGTTAGCCATCCCAGTGCGAATAAAAGCGGCAGGGCGAGAAGCCATGCCAGATCGATTTCAATCACACCGACTCAGAGGGATTGACCCGTTGCCGAAGCTCTTTGCCCGGCTTGAAATGGGGGACCCGCTTGGCAGGCACACGAACCTCTTCACCCGACTTTGGGTTGCGGCCCACACGCGGGGGGCGGGTGGTCACCGAGAAGGTGCCAAACCCGCGAACCTCAATACGCTCGCCCTTGCCCAAGGCCTCGGTCATTGCGCGCAACAACAAACGCACCGAGACCTCACAGTCACGGTGCATGAGCTGAGCGCTCAAGCCCAGAGCGGGGTTATTGAGGCGCTCGGCAAGACGGAGGATCAATTCAGATCGGGTCATGGCGAGCGCCCTTCGGAGCGAAACGCTTAGGCGTCCGACTGGCCGTCGAGCTTGGCCTTGAGCAACGCACCCAGGTTGGTGGTGCCCGATGAGGTCGAGCCACTCTCAGAGGCCATCTTCTGCAGCACATCGGCGGCCTCGGCGCTGTCTTTGGCCTTGATCGAAAGATTGATCGAACGGGTCTTGCGATCGACGTTCACAATCATGGCCTCGACCGAGTCGCCCTCTTTCATGTGGCTACGGGCATCTTCAACGCGCTCACGCGAAATGTCGGATGCACGCAGATAGCCCTCGACATCGTCGGCGAGAGAGATCGTGGCGCCCTTGGCATCGACCGACTTCACAATGCCAGTGACGACCATGCCCTTCTCGAATCGCGAGGAGCCACCACCGCTCGAGGACGATGCGCCACCGGTCGGGTCTCCACTGAGTTGCTTCACACCGAGAGAGATGCGCTCGCGCTCGACATCAATGGCGAGAACCACGGCCTCGACCTCATCGCCCTTCTTGTAATTGCGAACAGCCTCTTCACCGGAATCCGTCCAGGAGAGATCCGAGAGATGCACCAGACCATCGATGTTGCCGGGCAGGCCAATGAATACGCCGAAGTCGGTGATCGACTTGATCTGACCAGAGACCTTGTCACCCTTCGAGACACTGGAGGCAAACTCTTGCCATGGGTTGGCACGGCACTGCTTCATGCCCAAGGAGATGCGACGACGCTCGCCGTCTATCTCGAGGACCATCACTTCGCCTTCGTCACCAACCTGAACCACCTTCGCGGGGTTCACGTTCTTGTTGGTCCAGTCCATTTCCGAGACGTGGACCAGGCCTTCAATACCCGGCTCGACCTCAACGAATGCACCGTAATCGGTGATGTTCGTGACCTTGCCAAACAGACGGGTGCCTTGGGGGTAGCGGCGTGCGATGCCATCCCAGGGATCATCACCGAGTTGCTTGATACCCAGCGAAACGCGGTTCTTCTCTTGATCGAAACGCAGCACCTTGGCTGTAACTTCCTGGCCCACGGTGAGGACTTCCGAAGGGTGACGCACACGACGCCAGGCCATGTCGGTGATGTGCAAAAGGCCATCGATGCCACCAAGGTCGACGAATGCGCCGTAGTCGGTGATGTTCTTGACCAGACCCGTGACCACCGAGCCCTCTTTGAGGTCCTCGATGAGTTTGGCGCGGTCCTCGCCTTGCGATGTCTCCACCACAGCACGACGCGAGAGCACCACGTTGTTGCGCTTGCGGTCGAGTTTGATAACTTTGAACTCAAGGGTCTTGCCCTCGATGTGCGAGGTGTCCTTCAGGGGACGTGTGTCGACCAGCGAACCGGGTAGGAAGGCACGAATGCCATTGGTCATGACGGTGAGTCCACCCTTGACCTTGCCATTGACAGTACCAATCACCAACTCGCCGGATTCAAGTGCCTGCTCAAGGCTCACCCAAGCCGCCAGGCGCTTGGCGCGATCGCGCGAGAGACGGGTCTCTCCACGGCCATCTTCTAGAGACTCAATGGCCACTGAAACAAAGTCGCCCTCTTTGACATCAAGAGCGCCTTGGTCGTTTAAGAATTCTTCAACGGGGATGAAGCTCTCGGACTTGAGTCCGGCATTCACCACCACATGGTTTTGATCCACTCGCAGAACTTCGGCGGTGATCACTTCTCCCGCACGCATTTCTTGGCGGGCAATCGACTCAGCAAACAGTGCAGCAAAAGAATCAGCGGGCGCAGAACCGCCCTGGGTAATAGGTTGAACAGGCATTAAAAGGTTTCCAGTTGCACACCGCCCGACAGCGCGAGCGATGGAGTTTTACCGCAGACCCCCCGAAAGAGTCTTTGGCAGATATGGCTTCAAGGCTTGCGCCCCAAGGCCCCCAAAACAACACCATCAAATAAACATCTACAAATACAGCGAGTCGACAAGGATATTAGAAAAGCTTTTTTTCTTCAAATAGTTGTATGGCCGCGCGATCTGATCCGATGGGCGGCCAAAACCGCCGCGACAGTCTCATCAATCGACTGGGCAGTGGAGTCGACCAGCACCGCCCCCGACTCGGGGTCGAACCTTAGCGGCGCCACGGGGCGGGCAGCATCCCGCGCATCCCGAGCCGCCAGGTCTGCGGCAATCGTTGCGACATCGGCCTGTATTCCTCGGGCCTGCAACTGGGCCACCCGGCGTTGGGCCCGGGCCTCGGGCGTTGCGGTCAGAAAAACCTTGGTTGCTGCCTGAAGGAAAACCACGGACCCCATGTCGCGGCCATCGGCCACCAGGCCCGGCGCTCGGGCCCAATCACGTTGGCGACGAAGTAAGGACCTGCGAACTTCGGGTAGGGCCGCCACCTCCGAGGCCCGATTGCCAATGGCCTCGGCCCGAATGGCCTGACTCACATCGCGCCCGTCGAGAAGAATCTGCTCTCCAACAAAGACCACGGGCATCTCCAGTGCCCAGGCGGCCAGCGTGGACTCATTGGCCGACCCAACCTCGGTGGCCAGGCCCAGCGCCGAAGCCTTATCGAGGCTGTAGAGCGCCAACAATCTGTAGAGCGAGCCACTGTCGAGGTAGCGATAGCCAAGCGCAGCCGCCACCCTTGCCGCCACCGTGCCCTTGCCTGAGGCGGTTGGCCCGTCGATGGCAATCACGTCCACCGCCTGCGCGCAGACGTCGGAGAGCACATCGAAGTACTCGGGGAAGGTTTTGTTGACGCAGGCGGGGTCTTGAATGAGGACCACCCTTGGATTCTCTGTCTCGGGAGAATGGCCCCGACGCTCGACTGAACAAACCACAGTCTCACCGCCGGGGCCATTAACCCCCGAGCCCCTCGAACTGGCGGCCTCATCAGTACGGCGGAGATGCCCATCTTGCGGGGCAACCGAAGGCGTTAACGCCCCTGCTGCCGGGAACACGGACTCGGGTGCAGTCTCCGGAGTTAACGGCCTCGCAGATGAACCGGCGGTCTCATCAGCACGGCGGAGATGCCCATCTTGCGGGGCGACCGAAGGGGTCAACGCCCCTGCCGGCGGGGACACGGACTCGGGTGCAGTCTCCGGAGTTAACGGCCTCCTGGACGAGACTGTGGTTTGTTCAGTCGAGACAGGAGGCCGTTCTCCGGAGTTGACATCCCCGCCGTGCCGAAAGGCCGCCAACGAAAACGCCATTGCCACCCGATGGTCCTCATACGTCTCAATCGATGCCGACTGCAATTGCGCCGGCGGATGCACCACCAACCAATCCTCGCCCACCTCCACCGTGGCCCCAAGCTTCTGAACCTCAGTCGCCATGGCCGCAATGCGATCGGTCTCCTTCACCCGCCACGACCCAATGTTTCGCAACTTTGTGGGCCCCTTTGCATAGAGCGCCATCGGCACCAAGGTCATGGCTGCATCGGGAATGTGATTGCAGTCCAAATCAATGCCCACCAAACCCTCTGGCCCTGCCGCGGTCTCAATGAAGTCGTCGCCCCAGCGAACCCTCGCCCCCATCTTCTCCAATGCGTCTGCAAATCGAATATCGCCCTGCAGGCTGTCACGCCCCACGCCCAACACACGCACCGGGCCCCCACCCAGAACACCAGCCGCTACAAAGTAAGAGGCCGAAGAGGCATCGCCTTCCACAACCAACTCACCGGGGCTCACCAGACCACCCTGCACTTCAAATACACCCGGAGAGGGCTCGGCAACCTTCACCGAAAACCGCTTGAGCAAGGCCAGAGTAAGGTCGACATAAGGCCGGCTGATCAACTCCCCTTCGGCCCGCACAACAACCACTGAATTGCCCGCGCGCTGTGAAAGCAGCGGCGCCATCTGCAGAATGCCCGTAAGAAATTGGCTCGAGGTCTGGGCACGAACCACCAATTCGGTCTGCGCCGACACATTGAATCCACCCCAGGCACGCAAGGGCGGGAACCCCTGGTTCGACTCGTACTCAATTCGTGCGCCCACGGCCAGCAGGCCATCCACCAGATCACCAATAGGCCGCTCATGCATTCGTGGCACACCATGCAAACGAATGCTGGTCTCGCTGTTCTCGAGCCCCGCAGCAATAGCGGGCAGCAGGGTTCGAATGGTCAGCCCAGAATTGCCAACGAAACATTCGGTGCTCTTGGCCGCCAGCGGAAATCGCCCCGCCACACCATGAACAAGAACATCGCCTCCTTGCTGTTCAATTCGAACTCCCAATTGACGCAGTGACTCCAACATCACCGCGGTGTCATCCGACACCAGAAGGCCGCGCAATTGGGTCACTCCGCTGGCCAGGGCCGCGAGCAACAAGGCGCGATTCGAGAAGCTTTTGCTGCCCGGCAGGCGCACCTCACCGCGTGCACCGTCGCGAAGGTCCATGGTGTAACTGTTCATTGGGGGCTTGCTAAAACTGGCGGCGCCAATCAGCGGCCTCGGACAGGCCCTGAATCAGCGCAGTGCGGTCGCCCTTCTCAAGTGCCTGCGAGAGACCATCAAACGCCAACCTCCAATGACCAAGAAGTTCACGCATGGCGTCTCGATTGTCGAGCATGATCTCGGCCCACAACTCTGGCGAAGAGGCTGCAATTCGTGTGGTGTCGCGAAGTCCACCACCATGAAGGTTCTGGGCCATGCGCGCCATTGGACTGCGAGAAAGCATGGCGGCCAAACCAAAGGAAACCAGATGCGGAAAATGGCTGATGGCCGCAAGCACTGCATCGTGGTCGCGTAGAGGCAAGGGCGTGGGCTGCCCACCCAGGGCCAGCCAGAATGATTCTGCGTCGGCCACCGCGGACTCGGGTGTCTCGTCGAATGCAGAGACAAGAATCCGCGCAGAGACAAAGAGCGAATCGGATGCGGCCTCTGGCCCACTGCGCTCCGAACCGGCCATTGGGTGGCAGGGAACGAACTTCGAGACAAGCAGCGCGCGAGCCGAAGACTCAAGCGACGCCACCGACTCCATCAGGGCATGCTTGGTGCTGCCGCAATCGGTAATGAGTCGAATCGACTTCTCAAACCACGGCTCCTTGAGTCGCATGCCCAGGCTCTGAATAGTCTTCGCAATGGCCTGAACGGGACTCGCCAAGACCAATACGGACTCCACATCGCTCGATGCATTCATGGCATCGAGTAGCGCAGCAAGGTCCTGAAATGAGCGACTCGCAAACCCCAGGGAAACAGCCTTTCCGCCCTGAGCGGGGTCCATCACCCAGACATCCTCTGCAACGCCACGGGCCCTCGCGGCCGCAGCCACCGAACCCCCAATCAGGCCAGCCCCAATAACAACCAGCCGGGTAAGTTTCACTTCTCTCCCCGCGCGAGTGCCTGCATGGCATCCAGGAAGACGGCATTCTCTTCACGCAGACCGACCGAGACCCGCAGATGCTTGGGCAATCCGTAATTCGCCACGGGCCGGGTGATCACACCCTTTGCAAGAAGCGCCTCAAAGCATCGAACGCCAAGGGGCTTGCCCGCATCTCCAGTCACGGCATCGAGGGCCGCCACGAAGCTTGCCGAGGTGGAGAGATCGACCAATACAAAGTTGCCTCTGGAAGGCAACACATGCAGGCCCAGGTCTCGAAGTCCACGCGAGAGCTGAACCAGGCCCTCGCGATTGAGCGCAGCCGATTCGGCCAAAAATTCTTCATCGAACAAGGCTGCCGAGGCCGCAGCCTGTGCCAGCGAATTCACATTAAAGGGCTGCCTTACGCGATTGAGAAGATCGGTCACGGCGGGCTGCGCCACCCCGTAACCCACCCGCAGACCGGCAAGCCCATAGGCCTTCGAGAAGGATCGAGAGACCAAGAGATTGGGATGGTGACGGACCCAATCAAAGGCGTCGTAATGCTCCGAGGGCTCTAAGTATTCTGTGTAGGCCTCATCAAGCACCACCAAAACATCTTCTGGAATTCCATCAATAAATGCCTTGAGCGACTTGGCCTCAATGAAACTCCCAGTCGGGTTGTTCGGATTGGCCACCCAGACCACTGCGGTCTTTGAAGTGACTGCCGCCCGCATGGCATCGAGGTCGTGGCCAAGATCATTGGCCTTGGCCGGCACCACCACCGATGTCCCGCCATTGGCCTGAGTGGCCAATGCATAGACGGCAAAAGAATGCGCCGCATAGAGTGACTCTCGGCCCGGCCTCAGAAAGGCATGGGCCACGAGCTCCAGAATGTCATTGCTGCCGTTGCCCAGGGTGATCCAGTCCATGGGCAGATCGAAGCGACGTGAGATGGCGAGTTTCAAATCATGGCCATTGCCATCGGGGTAGCGGCCCAGATCGGCACTGGCATCCAACATCGCCTGGCGCGCCTTTGGGCTCATGCCCAGCGGATTCTCATTCGAGGCGAGCTTCACAATCGAGTCTTCGGTAAAGCCGTAGAGCCTTGCAATCTCAGCGATGGGCCGCCCGCCCTGATAAGGCGCAATCGCGCGAATGTAGTCGGGGGCCTGGTTCTCGATGCTCATGGTTGATCGGTGAGCTTGTCAAAAAGTGGATAGGAGCCAAGCAACTTAAAGAGCCCCGCCCGCTCACGAATCTCATCCAAGGCTGCGGCCACTTTGGTATCCGAGCGGTGCCCCACAAGGTCGACATAGAAAAAGTACTCCCACTTGCCCGCCCCAAGTTGACGCGCAGGCCGCGATTCAAATCGCTTCATCGACACACCGTGACGTGCCAGGGGTTCAATCAACGAGAGCATCGCCCCGGCCCGATCCGGCACAGAAAGAATCAATGAGGTCTGGTCAGTGCCGCAGCCATCGGGCAAAAAATCTCCCAGTGCGGCAAATCGTGTGCGATTGCTTGGATCGTCTTCAATTCGCTCGGCCAAGACCTTGAGTTTATAGTGATCGGACGCCACCTCACCCGCAATGGCGGCAACGCTAGTGTCGTTGGCCGCCATCTGTGCGGCTTGGCCATTGCTCGATACAGGCACCCTGGTGACACCCGGCCAGTGGGCATCGAGCCACTGTTGGCACTGGGCCAGCGCCTGGGCGTGGGCCACAATCTGCCGAACCTCGCTGCCTTCTCCAGTTTTATGAAGCAAGAAATGGTGAATGGGAATGGAGATCTCGGCACTGATCTTTAGTGGTGTCTGCAACAAGAGGTCGAGCGTTCGCCCCACCGTGCCCTCGGTGGAATTCTCCACGGGCAAAACTGCCACGTCCACGCTTCCCTTCTCGGCCATGGCCAGGGCCTCATCGAGCGTTGCACATGGATGCATCTCCACGCGATGACCAAATAGCGTGCGAACCGCCTGCTCACTGAATGTGCCGGCTGGGCCCAAATAAGAGACGCGCATTTCGCGCTCCAATGCCCGACAGCCCGAGATGATCTCGAGCCAAATGGCTGCAATCGACTGATCGGGCAGCGGCCCCCTCAGGGCCCGGTTTGCCTCACACATTCGCTCGATAATCGCCACTTCCCGCTCGGGCCGAAACACAGCAGCACCCACCTTGTGCTTGTTCTGCCCCACTTCCTGAACGATTCCCGCCCGCTCCGCAAGCAGCCGAATCAACTGGTCGTCCAAGGCATCGATGCGGTCTCGATATCCCTTGAGCTGCTCCGGCGTCATGCTCGCTCCCTCTCAAAGTCACGCAGGTATTCAACCAATGCCACCACTCCCTCATAGGGCATGGCGTTGTAGATGCTTGCACGAAGCCCCCCCACCGCCTTGTGGCCCTTCAGGTTGAGCAGGCCGCGTGCACGGGCCCCCTCCAAGAAGGGCTCATAGAGTCGATCATCGGGCAAGAAAAATGGAATGTTCATCCACGAGCGGGCCGACTTGGCCACCCGCGTCTCATAGAAAGCTGAGGCATCGAATGCGCCATAGACAAGCGCCGCCTTGCGCGAATTCTGCTCGCCCATGGCCTTCACGCCCCCCTGCGCCATCAGCCACTCAAACACAAGCCCCGCCATGTAAATGGCATAGGTGGTTGGCGTATTGAGCATCGAGTCATTCGCCCAGACCTTGCGGTAATCAAAAACCGAGGGGCAGCAGTCCATGGTCTTGGGTGCCTTCTGCTCAATCATCGAGCGGCGAACAATGACAAAGGTCAGGCCCGAAGGGCCGATGTTCTTCTGCGCCCCGCCATAAGCCAGATCAATGCTGGAAAAATCCATCGGCCGCGAGAGAATATGCGAGGACATATCCACCACCAAGGCCGTCTGCGCAGCGCCCAATTCAGAAGGCTTGGGCCATGAATGAAACTCCACGCCACCAATTGTTTCGTTGCCACAGATGTGAAGGTAGTTGGCATCGGGCCGCAGCTGCCACTCGGCCTGCGGCGGAATGTAGCCAAAGGCTGCACAAGCCTCCTCGTTGAGGATTCGCGGTTCCTGTGCTGTGGCGGCCACATGCATATCGCCATAGAGCGTGGCCTCGGTCAGTGACTTCGTCGACCAGTGGCCGGTGTTGATGTAGTCGCACTTGGGGTTCTTCGCCAGAAGGTTCATAGGCACCAGGGCATTCTGGGCCGTGGCACCACCCTGCATCCAAAGCACCAAGTGCTCATCTCCCAGACCCAGAAGACTGCGAAAGTCGGCCATGGCCTTGGCATGAATCTCAGAGAAGAGCGGCCCCCGATGGGTCATCTCCATGACCGACATGCCTGAGCCCCGCCAGTCGAGCATCTCGGCCGCGGCCCGCTCCAACACAGGCGCCGGCAGGGTGGCCGGGCCAGGGGCAAAGTTATAGGGCCGTTGTTTCATCGCGCTCATCGAACATGGGCAAATTGAGATAAGACATAGGGTAACGAAATTACCGACAGCGCTGTGCTGGCCGCCACTGCAGTGGCCGCCATGGGCACACCCTGGTTGTAGCGTTGGGTGAGCAAGTAGGGATTGGCCCCCGTGGGCAGTGCGGCCATCGTGGTGAGCACAGCCACGGCCATGGGTGGCAGTTCAAAGAGAAACTGCGCCACAAGAAATACCGTCACGGGCATGATGGCGAGCTTGAATAGAAGAATGAGCCCAACACCACGGGCTTGGAAACGATTGCGAGCGTGATAGACCGAGGCCCCCAGGAGCACCAGACAACAAGGCACCCCCACCTGACCCAGGGCCGCCAAGGTGGAGTCGAGCAAGAGCGGCATGGGCAGCGCAAAGTAGCTATAGGCCACGCCCAACATAATCGGCAGCACCACGGGGTGGAGCACCGCGCTCTGCACCAATTGGCGGACTGCCATCATTCGGCTCACGGGCGAGCGGCTCTTGCTTGTCAGTTCGAAGACCAGCGTTCCGAAACCCAGCAGCACCAATGCATGCATCGAGAGCACAGTGAGCAAGACCACCAAGCCATCCGGCCCGAAGAACAACTTCACAATGGGAATGCCCACCATCACATTGTTCGAGAAGGTGGCACAGATGGCCGTTGCCGCGGCCAGCCCAGCCTTGGAGTCGGCCGATCGGTCTCTGGGGCCCCAATAGAGGGCCACCACATAGGCCAAGCCATAAATGAGCAATGCCGCGAAAAGATAAGAAAGAATGGGGGCAATGCTCAGTGACTCAAACGAGACCGAGGCCATCGATCGGAACAAGAGCGCGGGCATAAATACCCGCAGCACCAGACTCGAGAACAGGTTGGTCGACTCCTCGTCGATCCAACCCACCCACGCCACCAGGACCCCAACCGAGACGATCAGGAAAACCTGTAGGAGAGCGTCGGTCACGCGCTAGTCGTTGGAAGAATCGCTGGCGTTGTCAGATGCCTCGGCACCGTCGGCGGCATCGCCAGCGGAATCGTCTTCACCCTCGTCGCCAAATGCCCCGGCATCTGCAATGCGCTGAACACCCACCAGGCTGCTGCCCTCATCGATAGAAATGAGCGTCACGCCCTGCGTGGCCCGGCCCAGTGCCCGAACCTCTGAGACACGGGTGCGCACCACCACGGCCTTGTCGGTGATCAACATAATTTCGTCTTCTTCACGAACAAGACAGGCCGAGACCACACGGCCATTGCGCTCGCTGGTGGCAATGGCAATCATGCCCTTGGTGCCTCGTCCGTGGCGCGTGTGCTCGGAGATCGCGGTGCGTTTCCCGTAACCATTCTCGGTGGCGGTGAGCACATAGGCCGACTCGTCCTCGGCCACGATCATGCTGATCAATGACTGACTGCCCTCGAGTGACATGCCACGCACGCCTCGGGCCTCTCGGCCCATTGGCCGCACATCGGTCTCTGCAAAGCGCACCGCCTTGCCCGCATCAGAGAACAGCATCACGTCGTAGCGGCCATCGGTGAGTGCCGCACCAATCAGGTAATCGCCCTCATCGAGCGAGCAGGCAATAATTCCGCGCTTCAAGGGCCGTGAGAATGCCGAGAGCGGTGTCTTTTTTACCGTTCCCTGGGCAGTGGCCATGAAGACAAACCGCTCTTCATCAAACTCTTTTACCGGCAATACAACGGTGATCTTCTCGCCCTCTTCCAGGGGCCAGACATTCACCAGCGGTTTGCCCCGCGATGTCCGTGAGCCCTGCGGAACCTCCCAGACCTTGAGCCAATAAACCCGCCCGCGGTTGGAGAAGGCCAGGATGGTGTCGTGGGTGTTGGCAATAAAGAGTTGCTCAATCCAGTCGTCTTCTTTGGTGGCCGTGGCCGTCTTGCCTCGACCCCCTCGGCGCTGTGCCTGGTACTCAGAGAGCGGCTGGCTCTTGATATAGCCAGTGTGGGTGAGTGTGACCACCATCTCTTGTGGGGTAATGAAGTCTTCGGTCTGGAAGTCCTCGGCGTTGTGCTCAATAACCGAGCGGCGCGTATCACCGAACTCCTTGCCGATGGACTGCAACTCCTCGGTCATGATTGCGGTGATTCGCGCAGGCCGCGCAAGAATGTCGAGCAAGTCGGCAATCTTCTCAATCACATCTTTGTACTCGGCCACGATCTTGTCTTGCTCAAGGCCCGTGAGGCGCTGCAGGCGCATCTGAAGAATTTCACTGGCCTGCACTTCACTGAGTCGGTAGCCCTCGCCCGAGAGTCCGAAGTCGGTCGAAAGCCCATCGGGTCGAAAGGCCTCGGCCACCGTGGTCTCGGTGGCACGCGCCAACAACTCTTTGACCAAATCCGCCCGCCAGGCCCGGCCCATCAGGCCCTCTTTGGCTTCAACCGGCGATGGCGATGACTTAATCAGCGCAATCATCTCGTCCATGTTCGAGACGGCGACCGCCAAGCCTTCTAAGACATGTCCGCGCTCGCGGGCTTTGCGCAACTCAAATACGGTGCGCCGTGTCACCACCTCGCGGCGGTGGGCCAGGAAGGCCTCGAGCATCTGCTTGAGATTCAAGGTGCGCGGCTGGCCATCGACCAGCGCCACCATATTCATACCAAAACTGTCTTGCAGCTGGGTGTTCTTATAGAGATTGTTGAGCACCACCTCGGGCAACTCACCGCGCTTGAGCTCAATCACTACACGCATGCCCGACTTATCGGACTCGTCGCGAATGTCCGATATGCCCTCAAGGCGCTTCTCGTTGACCAGCTCTGCAATTCGCTCGAGCAGCGAGCGTTTGTTCACCTGATAGGGCAACTCATCGACGATGATCGACTGACGCGAGCCCTTCTCCATGTCCTCGAAGTGCACCTTCGCACGCATCACACAGCGACCCCGACCGGTGCGATAGCCCTGCCGCACGCCTTCCATGCCATAGATGATTCCCGAGGTGGGGAAGTCTGGCGCTGGTATGTGAACCATCAGTGCATCGACCGTCGCCTCCGGGTTCGAAAGAAGATGCAGACACCCAGCCACCACCTCGGAGAGATTGTGAGGCGGGATATTCGTGGCCATGCCCACCGCAATGCCTGAGGAACCATTGATCAGCAGATTGGGAATGCGAGCCGGCATGATGAGCGGCTCTTTTTCTGAGCCGTCGTAGTTCGGCCCAAAATCCACCGTTTCTTTATCGAGGTCTTCGAGCAACTCGTGGGCAATTTTGGCCAGACGAATCTCGGTGTAACGCATGGCCGCGGCGTTGTCGCCATCGACCGAGCCAAAGTTGCCCTGGCCATCGACCAACATGTAACGAAGCGAGAAGTCCTGGGCCATACGAACAATCGTGTCGTAGACCGCCGAGTCGCCGTGGGGGTGGTACTTACCGATAACGTCACCCACGATACGCGCCGACTTCTTGTAGGCCCGGTTCCAATCGTTGTTGAGTTCATGCATGGCAAACAACACCCGGCGGTGCACAGGCTTCAAGCCGTCGCGCACATCGGGCAGGGCCCGACCCACGATCACGCTCATGGCGTAATCAAGGTAAGACTTGCGCATCTCCTGTTCTAGGCTGACAGGGAGCGTTTCTTTTGCAAATGAATCCATGGGGGGCAATCGAGAAATGGCGGGATTTTAAGAATCCTTCCATTTTACCGGTTTAAGGCCCTGGGCGCCCTGTCCCGTACCCCCCCGTGAAATGGGGGGCAAAACCGCTTAAATCAGCCGCTAGGTGGGAAAACGGCCGCCACCCCTAGCCAAAAACCGGGTAATCGGTATAGCCCTTTTCAGCCCCTCCGTAGAAGGTGGCGGGGTCTGGGGCATTGAGCGGATGGCCGTTTTTGAACCGCGCAACCAAGTCGGGATTCGCCAGGAAGGGCACCCCAAAGGCCACCAAATCCGCCTCGCCCGAGCCCACGGCCGACTCGGCCATCTCGCGGGTATAGCCGTTGTTGACCATGGTGGCCCGACCTCCAGCCTGTTTGAAGGCCTTGCGCAATGCGGCAAAGTCCACACGCGGGTCGGCATCGCGTGCGCCGCCGGTCTGCCCTTCAATGGCATGCAGATAGCCCAACCCATGCCGGCCAAGCTGCTCGGCCACATAGGAATAGAGGGCCTGTGGATTCGAGTCATCGATGTCATTGAACTTCGATGCCGGCGAAATCCGGCATCCCACCCGGTGTGCGGGGTAGACCTTCAGAACCGCCTCGACGATCTCCATCAGGAACCGAGCGCGATTCTCGATCGAGCCGCCATAGGTGTCTTTGCGGCGGTTGGTCTGGTCGCGCAGGAACTGGTCGACCAGGTAGCCATTGGCCGCATGAATCTCCACCATATCAAAGCCAGCGTCCTTGGCGTTCTGAGCCGCCTTGCCATAGGTCTGCACCAGTGCCTGAACCTCACTGGTCTCCAGGGCCCGGGGCTCGGAGCAATCTTCCATGCCCTTGTCGGTGTAGGCCTGCATATTGGCGCGAATGGCCGAGGGCGCCACAGGTGCCGCGCCGTTGGGCTGGAAGAAGGTGTGTGAGATGCGACCCACATGCCAGAGTTGCAGGCAGGTCTTGCCTCCTGCGGCATGCACCGCTTGGTTGACCTGTTTCCAGCCGGCCACCTGCTCGGCCGAGTGAATGCCAGGCGTGGCGATATAGCCCTGCCCCTCGGGACAGACCTGAGTGGCCTCGGTGATGATCAAGCCCGCACTGGCGCGCTGGGCGTAATAAGTGGCCATGAGTGCAGTGGGCGTGTTGTTGGCACCCGCACGGCTGCGCGTCAGCGGGGCCATGACCATGCGGTTGGACAGCGAGAGATCACCAATTTCAAAACGATCGAATAGCGATGGCATTTTTTCCTCCTGGGGGTGTTTTTGTTGCCGTGCAAAAGCATGCCTTTTTTGCGTCTCAGCAGAGCACCCTCACCCTGGGTTTGAGCGTGGGCTTTAACGCAACAAGTGGCAGCGCCTTGCCAAGATGCGCCGAAAATTCTTGAATCCATCGCGTTCTGACCGCATACTCCCTCCTCATTCGAAAACGGGGCCGACCTGGTTTCGACGTGGGTAGTGAAGAAGAGCAGGGCATACCGAGGACCGATTCCCTCGTAAATCCATTCGGAAATTAATAAACGCCAACGACGAGCGTTTCGCTCTCGCCGCTTAAACCCGGCGGGCGCTGCACTGGTTCTCTGATGGGCCAGGCGGGGTAAAACCCGCAGCAGTGTCATTCACATCAGATCGTCATCGGACAAGCCGTGGGTTCGGTGCCTAAAACAAGCGGATCGTCTGTGGCCGGCCTGTCGGTTGGCTAAGCCCCAGATTAAATCCAAATAAATCGACTAAGTATGTAGAACTGCCTTTGGATGACTTGCGGACGCGGGTTCGATTCCCGCCGGCTCCACCACAAATAAAAATGGCCCCTCGGGGCCGTTTTTATTTGTGTTTTTGCAGCGGCAAACTCTTGCCGGCCGACTGGCACGGCCCTTGCTCGTCTATTCCCAAATTGCTTATATGGGAGAGCGGGTATGTCCACATCCGTCAACTTTTCAACAGCCTCGACCGCTGGCGTCTTAAACGCCAAGCAGCGCTCGTTCGGAACCTGGGACAACGCGTTCAACACCCAACTCAACCGCATCAACACCCTCAGTGATTCGGAGCGCGCGCAATTGCTTCAGAAACAAGAGGAACTTGCCGCTCGAGAGGAACAAGCCAAGACCGAGCTTCTGGCGCTGGGTCTCGAAGAGGACACCAACCCAGCCAACGCGCTCGCGCCCAAAGGTTTTCCCCTTGGTGTGACCTGGGCCGATGCCAGAGACATGGTGACCCGCAAGAAGGTGGTGGGAAGTGAGATTCATCCCGACAAGCTTCGCCGCGCTATCTCGGATCAGTCAACGCTGAGCCTTGCCCTTCGCTACAACGCACGGCCCGACCCCAAGGCCACACCAGAGCAACAGGCGGCCTACGCAGCGGCCCAATCCAAGGCCAAAGCGGAACTTTTAGAGGCCGGCATCGGAGAGGCCGTTCTCGCAATGCTGACCGAATTGGGGATTGAAACAGAGACGGAAACGGGTTTAACACCTGCTGGCGTTCCCGAGGGGTTTGATGAGAACGTGGACTGGGTCTACCTCAAGCAGAGGGTTGCCGTCCCGCTTCTCGATGGACTTGAACTCGATGAGGAGGCCCTGGCCAAGACCTACGCGGCCACAGAGCGAATGGCAGCCTCAGGAATCACCTCGATCTACCCAGATTGGCCCCCAGGCACAACCGTTCTCCAAGCCTTCGAGGACAGTCTCAAGCAAAACAAGAAGGGCATCCTCAGCAGTATCTTTGATGAGAACAACATCACCCTCAAAGACTTCCCCAGTCGGGTCACGCGATATGAGGCCTACAAGATGGTCGAAGACCCCGCTGTGGCCGGAGGGGTGGATGCGACAAAAGTTGCCGCACTGCGGGCCGACTACGCTGAACTGAAAAAGATTGGCATCTTTGACATTGGGAAGTTCAAGTCCCTCGGTGGAACAACTCCATCGAAGGTCAAAGAAATTATCGATGCAAGGCCCGAGAAATTCCGCCCCACTCAAGCCGAGTTAGAGGTCTCCAAACCCAACTGGAAGATTCCCGAGCCCCTGATAATCAATGGGCCTGTCTCGGGGGCGGCCTGGGAGGCCCTCACCGTTGCCCACGCCAAACTCTTCAATCCCGAATACACCGAGGACGAAATCATGGCCCGCTATGGGTTCAACACAATTCGGGTCCTTGCCCAAGGGGAAAAGCTCTAGAGGCCGTCGCCCTGCCCACTGAGTTTCGATCCAGACCTTTTACAAAGCCGGCAATGAGATCTATAGTTTCCGTCCCCCGGGTCGATAAACGAGATTGAGGGTTATCCCCTGTGCTCCATGAATTCTCTGAAAAATTTCATTAAGTAATTGATTTAAAAGGTTAATATGTTCCGCATCCTAGTCACCAATCAGAAGGGCGGCGTTGGCAAGAGCACCATCTCTGCCAACCTGGTGCACTACTTTGCGGCCCATTTGGGCAAGCGCACCACCCTTGTCGACTTCGACAGCCAAGGCTCATCAACCCGCTGGGTCCGCGGCGCCCAGTCGCCCAAGGCCACCAACCCGGTTCGCCTCCACACCATTGAATTCCCCAAGGCCGGCGGCTTCAATCGCCTGCTCATCGATGTCCGCAAGACCTTGCGTGGTTTTGCCGACGACACAGACATTCTTCTTGCCGACCTCACCTGGAACGACTTCCTCGATGGCGAGCTCCTATTCGAGTTCGACCTGGTCATCATGCCCTCGGCGGTCTCCGAGGTGGAGTTGGTCACCACCATCGACTTTGCCAAGAAGCATAAGTGGGTCTTCGAGGCGCCCCGTTACCACCCCACCCTGGTCATTGCGCCAAGCCGGGTGCGGGCAGATCAACTCAACGCCGTCCACCGCTCCTCCGAGCGCTTCCCCGTCTCATTTGTTCTCACACCCCCTATCTTGGACACAGTGGATGCCAAGCGTGCTTTTGCAGAGGGCTTCTTGCTCAACCACAAGAACAAACGACTCGCAGAGTCTTTCGTTCAGTTTGCACGGGCAGTCGAGCAAGCCATCTCCTTGCATGCCGCACAGCAGACCCGCCCACCCACAGGGGGCCTGGCTGCATCCGCCTCACGCAGCCCACTGTTGCACTCCGACCTGAAGTATCGAGTGGCTGTATCGCAAGCCGAGCGCAACGCCGGGGCAGAGAAAACCGTGACACACGTAGGAAAGCCACTGGTTATTCCGCCGAGCATTGCCAAGCCCAAGCCAGCGCCCACCACGCATACATCCACCCATGCGGCAGTGGCCAATGGCGCCCCCACACAGGGCGCCACGGTCAATCAGACCAAGCCCGAAGCGCAGACCAAGCCGATCTTGCGCTTGGTCACGCGGCTCTTTGGCTCGAACGCACCGAGCAACAAGAAGTAGTTTTTTAGCCGCCAGTCGTTTTAACTGCCGCCGAAGCGCTTCGTAATCACGTTCGCGGCCAAGGCACTGATATTGGCGCGCACGGTGGCGGCCTCAAGGTTCTGCTGCTCCATATCGGCAAGCACCTTGAGCGTATGAAGAAGGTCATCGCGGGTCTCGCGAATCTGGCGCTCCACCTTTGCAAGCTTGGCAATGATTTCCTGCCGCTCATGAAGACACTCTTCCATGTGGCGACTGATGTCGGCCACGTCCCTCCAATTGGGCCCGCGGGTGGTGAGTTCTCCTCCGGAGCTGCTCTGCTGAAGAGCCAGAAATAAGCTGTTGAGAGAGTCTCCCACCTGGGCAAGAGCAGCGGCCTCACTCTGCGCCGCCTGAGACCTGGCTTGGTCTTGGGCCAGTGCCGGAGGAAGGGGATTGTTGTCGATGGTGCGATGCTCGCGCAGTCGAGCCAAGTCCTCGTAGCGAGGCGCGTCATCGGTGACTTCCTCGACCACAATCGCTGGGTCCTCGGCGAGTAGCACGGCCTCGCTCTGCTCGACCAAATCGTCTTCGAGTTGCTCCAACTCCGCATCGTCAGCCGCGTCTTTTAAGTCAACATCTTCCACGTCCGATTGCTTGCCGGGCCGCACGCCATCGGGCCGTGGGGGCTTCCCAGCCGACTGCCACCCCTGATCGGGTGAGTAGATTTTGACGCCCTCTGTGGGCAGCTCGAATTCGTTGTTCATCAAGCCAGCGGTCCGAAATCGTTGGTGAATCCTGCTACTGTATCAATCATGATCGCAAACCGCTTGTTTTTGCTCGGCAACGCCCTGGTCTTGCTTCTGGTCGTGGGTCGGCGAAACTCTCTGCCCGGGGGCGGACTCGATGCCCTGCCATGGGCGAGTTTCGGCACCGAGCTCCAAGACATTGTCACCGAGGCAAGCCTCTCCAGCGCCGCCCTGCTCTGCCTCTGGATTGTCCTCACTGTGGGCTGGTTTCTCTTCACCCTCATCGCCGAGCGTCGCCACCGAATTGAGACAACGGCCCGCCTCAAAAAAGCATCGAGCCAATTAGAAGGCTCCGACCGTGCAAGCCCAGGCCTTGGAATGGATGCATCGACAGGCCTCCATGATTCGTCGGCCCATCCGAATGGCGAGTCGGGTAACGCCAGCACGCATCGCACCGGCCAATCGGATCACTCAGAGCCCTCCTTCGGTGGAGCAAACGCACACGGTGCTCAAGGTGCGCATGGGACGCATGGAGCAGGCCCTCATTCAACCCACTCAACAGCGGGCCATGCGGGCAATGTGGGCCAAGTGGGCAATGGGCAGGACTCGGCTTACAGAGAGTTGCCACCATCATCGGCCAATGCCTCCGACATCTCCGGTGTTTTGGCTGGAGTGAAAGAGCGCAACAAGTCCCTCTCGCCCGAGGCCCGCGCCGAAATCGCTCGTCTACAGGCCGCCCTGCAGACGCTCAGCGACCAGGCCTCTGAAGAGAAAAAGAAAGATGGCGCCACCCCAGATGACGTCGCCCCCAGTGCCTCAAACAGTTAAAACAGTCGGCCTGATTGGACTCGGCGCCATGGGCATGGGCATGGCCCAGTCGCTGCGCCGCGGCGGGTTTCAAGTCGCGGTCTGCGACCGCCGCGCAGATCTCGTTAAAAGATTCGTAGCAGAAGACGGTGGCGGCATTGCCTGCGAGGGCCCGCTCGACCTCGCCAAGCATTGCGCAGTCATTGTTTCGGTGGTGGTCAACGCCGCCCAGACCGAAGACCTGCTTTTCGGTGAAGGCCGCCTTGCCCAGGCCATGCAGAAGGGCAGCCTCTTTATCATGTGTTCCACCGTCGATCCCAACTGGTCCCGGCAGCTCGGCGAGCGGCTCTCTGCATTGGGCATCCTCTATCTCGATGCACCCATCTCGGGGGGCGCGGTCCGTGCGGCCAAAGGCGAGATCACCATGATGACGGGTGGCGATGCGCAGGCCTATGCAATTGCAGACCCAATCCTTCAAGCCATGGCCAGCAAGGTCTACAAGCTTGGCGCAGCCGGTGACGGAAGCAAGGTCAAGATCGTGAATCAACTGCTCGCTGGCGTGCACATTGCCGCGGCGGCCGAAGCCATGGCCCTGGGCATCCGCGAGGGGCTCGAGCCCGCTGCACTCTATGAAGTGATCACCAATAGCGCGGGCAATAGCTGGATGTTTGAGAACCGCATGCCGCAGGTGGTCAATGGCGACTATGCCCCCCTCTCGGCCGTCGACATCTTCGTCAAAGACCTCGGCATCGTGCTCGATACAGCCCGGGCCAATAAGTTTCCACTGCCACTGGCCGCCACTGCCCACCAGATGTATATGCAGGCATCGAGCATGGGCCACGGCCTGGAGGGCGACAGCGCAGTGATCAAGACCTTCCCGGGCATTTCGCTTCCCAAGAAGAAGTCATGAAGCCACTTCGGCTGGGATGCATTGCCGATGACTTCACCGGCGCCACCGATCTTGCCAACAACTTAGTCAAGACAGGCTTTCGGGTCATACAGGTCAACGGGCCTCCAACAGCGCCCCTTCAACAAGAAGTCGATGCGGTGGTGGTAGCCTTGAAGATTCGCAACGTCCCTGCTGAAGATGCATGCGAGCAGGCCCTCAAGGCGCTTGCCTGGCTTCGTGCACAGGGCGCGAATCAAATCTACTTCAAATACTGCTCCACCTTCGACAGCACACCCAAGGGCAATATTGGCCCGGTTACCGATGCCCTCATGAATGCCTTGCAGACAAGGTTCACAGTGGCCACGCCGGCATTCCCCGACAACGGCCGCTCCATCTACAAGGGCCATCTCTTCGTCAATGACCGGCTGCTCAATGAGAGTGGAATGCAGAACCATCCCCTCACACCCATGACCGACCCCAACCTGGTTCGAGTGCTGCAGGCCCAGACCACTCGAAAGGTGGGCCTCATTGATCAGGCCGTGGTGCTGCGCGGGGCGTCCGCAATTGAGACAAAGATCAGCGAGCTTGCAGCCAGTGGCGTTGAAGTGGCCGTGGTCGATTCGATTCAAAACCAAGACCTCATCGAATTGGGACGCGCTGTGAAGGCACTGCCCCTGCTCACTGCGGGCTCTGGTCTTGCCATTGGCCTTGCACAAAACCATGGCCTCTCGCCCAACCCGCTGGCGAGCCAATTGCCCACGCCGAAGGGTCGACGGGCCATCGTGGCGGGGAGTTGCTCACAGGCCACCCAGGGACAAATCGCCCACGCAATCAAGTCCGGCCTGCCCACTCGGCAGCTCGACATCGCAGCACTCATGCGCGGAGAGGATGTCTCGGCATCTCTTCTCGACTGGGCGGCCACTCAGTTTGCAGACCACCCCAATGCGTGCCCCCTTGTCTTCTCTACTCAGGCGGCCAATGAGATCGCGGGTTGGCATTCGCGTTTTGATGCTGCAAAGCTGGGGCAGGCCATTGAAGACTGCCTCGCCACCGTGGCCAAGGCGCTGGTGCATGCGCATGGCGTGGGCCAACTCATTGTTGCGGGTGGTGAGACATCGGGTGCCTGTGTCACTGCACTTGCAATCGAGCAGATGCAAATTGGCCCGCAGATCGACCCCGGAGTGCCCTGGTGTTATGCGCCGCTCCAGCATTCACCCATCAGTGGGCCCACCGCTGAAGGAGGCGGACGCATGGCAGAGGGGCTTCACATTGCATTGAAGTCGGGCAACTTCGGCAGCGACGATTTTTTTACCAAGGCGTTTGCCATTCTGAGCTCGCATGGCTAGAACCAAGATCACCAGCGAGAATGACGCAAGGCAGGCCATCTGCGAGATGGGTCGCCTGCTGTTCACGCGCGGCTACGCCCACGCCACCGCAGGCAACATCAGCATTCGCCTCAACGAAGAAACCCTCATCACCCCCACCGATGCATGCCTGGGCCTACTCGAGCCCGAGTCCCTCTCGAAGATCGATGCCCAAGGCACACAGGTCTCAGGTGAGCGCGCGAGCAAGACCATCGCGCTGCACCGAGCCATCTATGAGCAATCGAGCCAGTTGGGTATTCAGACCAACTGCATCGTTCACACCCACAGCACCGCCACCGTGCTCATGAGCATGCTGGTGGAGCAACAAGCGGGCAAAGAGTTGCTCGACCCCATCACGCCCTACTTTGTCATGAAGGTGGGCCATGTGCCCCTCATTGCCTATGCCCGCCCCGGCGCGCCCGAAGTGATCGACGAAGTCACCCTACAGATGCGCGACTACTCGAAAGCCGGCACGCCCATATCGGCAGTGATGCTCACCCGACTCGGTCCCGTGGTCTGGGGGAGCAACCCACTCGAGGCCATGGCCCGACTCGAAGAGCTCGAGGAGACCGCAAGGCTTGCCGTTCAACACGCCATGCTCGCGGCCCCACCGCTCAAGCCACTCGAGGAAGACCAGCTCCAGGCGCTTCGCAGTCAGTTCCAAGCCCGCTGGTAGATCGGTCGAACCCATGGCGCAGAACCCCTCATTGGTGCAACTGCAATCGGGCTTGGCAGACTCGCTCAAAGAAGGGGCCATTGACCTCCTTGCCAACCCCGCCGACACAGCGCCCTACTGCACCGATTGGCGTGGCCGGTTCACAGGCCAGCCCCTGGCGATTGCCTTCCCCAAGACGTCGGCCGCGGTTCAAGAGACCGTAAAAGCTTGCTCGGCCCAGGGCATTCCCATCGTGACCCAGGGGGGCAACACCGGCCTCTCGGGTGGGGCCACCCCAGACAAAAGTGCCAGCCAATTGCTTCTCAATCTCTCCAAGCTCAACCGCATTCGCGACATCGATCTTGAGAATGCAACCATCACAGTGGAAGCAGGCGTTACCCTCGAGCAAGTCCAGCAAAAGGCGCAGGAACAAGGACTCCTCTTTCCGGTTGATCTCACCGCACGCGGCTCGGCCACGATTGGCGGTCTGCTGGCCACCAACGCAGGCGGCACTGCAGTAATTCGTTATGGCAATGCGCGTCGCCAGTGTCTGGGTCTCGAGGTTGTGACCGCTTCGGGAGAGTTATGGTCTGGCCTTCGTGGCCTTCGAAAAGACAACACGGGGTACGACCTGCGCGATCTATTCATCGGCTCCGAGGGCACCCTGGGCATCATCACCGCAGCGGTTCTCGCACTCGAGCCCGCGCCCAAGGGCCTCTGCACTGCATGGGTCGAAGTGGAGAACATTGCCAAGGCCGTCGCCCTGCTTCAAGAGACCAAACAGCAGCTCGGCAGCCTGCTCACCGCATTCGAATTAATGAGTCCCACGGCACTCACGCCAGTGCTTGAATACTTCCCCGAGCAGGCGGGCCCCCTTCGTAATGAACGAATTTTGCTGAACGCCCATCCGCAGACCACTCATCATTTCGTTCTCATCGAATCGAGCAGTCAAGTCTCGCAGGCCCATGCAAAAGAGGCCTTAGAACAATCACTCGCTTACAGTCTGGAGCAAGAAGTGGCGCTGAATGCCATCACCGCCCAGTCCCTTGCTCAGGCCCAATCCTTCTGGCATCTGCGTGAGCAGATCACCATGGCCGCGGCAGAAGACGGGCCGCAAATCAAACTCGATGTCGCGCTCCCCATCTCACGCATCAATGGTTTCTGCGAGGAGATGGCGCTCTCACTGCAACAGGAGTTGAAGGGGCTGCGACTCTCCAATTTCGGGCACCTGGGCGATGGGAATCTTCATTTCAATCTGGCCGCTCCCAGTGATTGGTTGAAAGGTCTTGCACGCAACGAACGGCACGCCGAGGCCAAGGCCTTTGTCGATGAGTTCGAACCCAGACTTCGTCGAATGGTCCACGATGCGGTTATGGCAAGAGGTGGTTCGATTAGTGCCGAGCATGGCCTGGGGCAGCTGCGCCGAGATGAGGCCGCCCACTACAAATCTCCGGTCGAAATGGCGCTGATGCGGTCTATCAAACAGGCACTTGACCCAATGGGGCTTTTCAACCCCGGAAAGGTTCTTTGAGTCTGCTCGGGCGTACAATGCTCCGTATGAAACTCACTCAATCCACCAAATTCCTCGCTGCCATTGGCGGCCTTCTCTCTGCCTCTCTTGCCTTCGCCCAGGCCCCTGCCCTCAAGCCAGGCGATGCCTATTGGAGGGACTCCTCAGGGAAGATCGTGCGAGATGGATCCGGCCAATGTGTTCGCGCGGGCTTTTTCACGCCCGAACTCGCCTCGGCCGATTGCGATACAAGTCTCACAGCGCGCAGTGCCCCAGCCGGTGCAGCCACCCCCGCAGCGCCCCTGCCCGCAGGCCAAACCATCCCTCAAGTCATCCCTGCACCCCAGAGGGTCACCTTCAGAGCAGACAGCTTTTTTGAATTCGATCAGGCCCTGCTCAACTCAGCCGGCCAACGAGCACTTCGCGATCTGGTGACCAACAGCAAGGGAATCACTCTCGAGCAGATTCTTGTTGAAGGCCATACCGACTCCATTGGCCCGCGCGATTACAACCAGAAGCTCTCCGAGAGACGCGCCCAGGCGGTGAAGAGTTTCTTGGTCAGCGAAGGGCTTCCTGCCAACAAGATTCGTGCGGAGGGCCAGGGTGAGTTGCAACCCGTGGCCACCAACACCACCAAAGAGGGCCGTGCACAGAACCGTCGCGTGACCATCGAAGTCATCGGCAGCAAGACCGCCAAGTAAGCCAGTGAGTTCGAGCAACGTCGATCCCATTGAACTCGAGAAGTTCAGTGCGCTGGCCAGTCGCTGGTGGGATCCCACCAGCGAGTTTCGTCCCCTGCACGAAATCAATCCGCTTCGTCTCGATTGGATCGATGGGCGCTTTCCCGTCAAGGGCCAAGAGGTATTGGACGTCGGCTGTGGCGGGGGTATTCTTGCCGAGGCCATGGGCCGTCGAGGTGCGAAAGTGTCCGGCATTGACCTCGCAGAAAAATCTATTCGTGTGGCGCAACTTCACAGCATGGAGTCGGGTGTGCCCGTGGATTACCACGTTGTTGCCACCGAGGACTTTGCGCAGCAGCATCCCGGCCGCTTCGATCTCGTGACCTGCATGGAAATGCTCGAGCATGTGCCCGACCCCGCAGCCGTGGTTCAGAGTTGTGCAGACCTTGCCCGCCCCGGTGCAGGCCTGGTCTTCTCCACCATCAATCGCAATCCAAAGAGCTGGCTCTTTGCCATTGTTGGCGCCGAATACGTGCTGCGACTCCTGCCAAAAGGCACCCACAGCTACGAGAAGTTCATACGCCCCTCGGAACTTGCGCGCTTCGCCCGCGAGGCACGCCTTGAGGTTGTAGAACTCATTGGCATGACTTACAACCCACTCACCAAGGTCTATTCGCTCTCGCGCGACACCGATGTGAACTACATCATGGCCTGTCGTAAGCCGGCATGAGCCAGCCCTCGCTTCGCACCAATCCCGACCTGCAGATCAAAGATTGGCCTGAGCCCAAGCCCAGGCCAGACTGGCGCGCCCGTTGGCATGCCCACCACCGCCGCGCGGTGCTGTTTGATCTCGATGGCACCCTGCTCGACACCGCGGCCGATCTGGGCGGCGTGGCCAATGAGTTGCGTCGCCAACAGGGCCTGTCCCCCATGGCCTTAGAAGAACTTCGTCCCTATGCATCCAAGGGCGCCAGAGGAATGATTCAGAAGGCACTCGGTGTCGAATGGGATGCGCCCGACTTTGAGTCCCTTCGCGACGAGTTCTTAAATATCTACCAGCGCGACCTCAGCCGGCACACCGCCTTCATGCCCGGACTCGAACCCATCATTCAGAGCCTCGAGCACCGAGGCATGCCCTGGGGCATCGTCACCAATAAATTCAAGCGCTTCACCGAGCCCCTCATCGACGACCTGGGCCTTCGTGCGCGGCTTGCGGTCTGTGTAAGTGGTGACACCACCGAGCATGCCAAGCCCCACCCGGCGCCGCTTCGTCATGCCATTGCGTATCTGCAGTTGCCCGCCGAGGCCGTGGTCTATGTGGGCGATGACTTCCGCGATATTCAGAGTGGATTCAATGCAGGCTGCTTCACTATGGCCGCCGCATTCGGCTTCTGCTCAAGCGATCGGCCGGTGTCTGAGTGGGGGGCCGATGCAGTGGCCAACACCTCAGAGGACCTCGCCACTCTGCTGGCTTAAGACTTGCGCCAGACCCCAGTCGAGCCTATGCTCAAGTTGCCTGTGGCTCGAGGGTCTTTTACTCTCTGAACCAATATTGGAACCAAGGGCTTGGAAATTGCTGGGTGGGCGTGAGCGTCCCCCGACGGATGAACCCGAAGCCCAGCTGACTTTGCCCACCTGAACCGCCCGGTTCGGGATCGAGGCTCTCTTGTCCGCAGGCCCCTCCCCCCTCTCTCGAATGAACAGCCCCAGCCCCTCCAAAGCAAACACCGCGGCCTCGATTCACTCCTCGTCGTACACCGCACCCAAGCCCAACGAGACCCAACCCGTTGTCATTGTGGGCTCCGGTTTGGCGGGTTTGGCAGTGGCACTTGAAATCGCCGACCGCATGCCTGTTGTGATTCTTGCCAAGCGAAGCCTGGGCGAGGCAGCCACGGCCTGGGCGCAGGGTGGAATTGTTGGGGTCCTCGATGCCAACGACAACATCGAGGCCCATGTGGCCGACACCATCGAGGCCGGTGCAGGCTTGGTGGTCGAGCCCGTGGCCAAGCACATTGCCCAAGAGAGCGCACAGGCCATTCATTGGCTGAAAAACAAGGGCGTGCCCTTCACCACCGATCCATCGGGCCCGAGTGGTCTTCACCTCGTGAAAGAAGGTGGTCACTCCCATCGGCGCATTGCCCACGCAGCAGACGCCACCGGCAAAGCCATTCACGAAACACTGTTGGAGCAAGCCAGGGCCCACAAGAATATTCAATTGCTCGAAGGCTGGATGGCGGTCGATCTCATCACCCGCAGGCACCTATCGCACCGCAAGCCCGGTGCGAGCAAGCCCACCAAGTCCTGCTATGGCCTCTATGCACTCAACCTAGGGACCAGTCAGGTGGAAGCCATGGCCGCTTCGGCTGTTGTGCTCGCCACCGGTGGCGCGGGCAAGGTCTATCGCTACACCAGCAACCCAGAGACCGCCACCGGCGATGGCGTGGCCATGGCCTGGCGAGCGGGCTGTCGTGTGGCGAATATGGAATTCGTGCAGTTTCACCCCACCTGCCTCTATCACCCCGAGGACCGCAGCTTTCTCATCACCGAGGCATTGCGTGGCGAAGGCGCCAGGCTAGAACTCCCCGACGGCACTCGTTTCATGCCGCAGCACGACCCTCGGGCCGAACTCGCACCGCGCGACATCGTGGCGCGCGCCATCGACTTCGAGATGAAGAAGCATGGCCTCGACTTTGTTCATCTCAATGCCACTCACTTGGGCGAAGCCTTTTTAAAAGAGCACTTCCCCAACATTTATGCGCGCTGCCTGGCACTTGGAATCGACATCAGCAAGCGGTCCATTCCCGTGGTGCCTGCGGCCCACTACACCTGCGGTGGTGTGGTCACGAATCTAGACGGCCTCACCGACCTGCCCGGCCTCTATGCAGTGGGTGAGACTGGCTACACCGGATTGCACGGCGCCAATCGATTGGCGAGCAACTCACTGCTGGAGTGTGTGGTGATCGGACAGAATGCGGCCCGCGCCATTGCCTCGGCCGAGCCCATTGCCTCGCAACCCGTGCTCGCCTGGGACGAGAGCCAGGTCGAGGACGCCGACGAGGCCGTGGTGATCTCCCACAACTGGGACGAGCTGCGGCTTCTTATGTGGAACTACGTGGGAATTGTGCGCACCAATCGACGGCTCGAGCGTGCCCTTCACCGAATCGAATTACTCAAAGACGAAGTTCAGGACTACTACGCCAACTTTCGCATCAGCCGAGATCTTCTGGAGCTTCGCAATCTGCTCGAATGCGCCGAGCTCATTGTTCGCTCGGCCCTCATGCGAAAAGAGAGCCGCGGTCTGCACTTTAGCCAAGACTATCCAAAGACATGGACAGTGGCCTACCCCACCATTCTCACTCCGATGCGGTCACGCGAAGGGAGTAGTCGACCGCTTTAACGTCTTTGGTGAGTCGGCCCACCGAAATGCGGTCCACACCAGTGGCGGCCACTGAACGAAGGTCGGCCAAGCCCAGGCCTCCCGAGGCCTCGAGAAGCGCCGCTTCACCGCCCATCGCTTTTGCGTGCGCGGCCGCAACGGCCACCGCCTCTTGCATCTCTGCCAGTGAAAAGTTGTCAATCAGGATGCTGGTTGCACCCGCGTTCAAAGCCTCTCGAAGTTCATCGAGTGATTCCACCTCAATCTGAATCGTCACGCCCGCATTCAATGCGTGTGCGGCATTCAAGGCCGCCGCAATGCCGCCGGCGGCTGCAATATGGTTCTCCTTGATCAGAATTCCATTCCAGAGCGCCATGCGCTGATTCGCACCGCCTCCAATGCGCACAGCATATTTCTGTGCCTGCCGCAGACCAGGCAGTGTCTTTCGGGTATCGAGCACTGCGCAGCCTCGCGGGTTTGGGCTGGCACCGGCAATGGCTCTGACATGGGCGCGGGTGGAAGTGGCCACGGCCGAGAGGGTCTGCAAGAAATTCATTGCGGGCCGCTCTGCAGTGAGCAGGGCCCGAGAGCCCAACCGCATCTCGCAGACCACCGCGTTGGCGGGCATCTCATCGCCCTCTTCAAACTTCCACTCAAGGCTTGCACTTGAATCGAGTCGTCGCATGCAGCCCTCGAACCAATCGCGGCCACAGAGCACCGCCTGCTCTCTCACCAGAAGCCTGGCGGTGGAGACCCCATTGGGAACCAGTTGGGCCGTGTGATCTCCCAAGCCAATGTCTTCGCGGAGCGCATCGGTGATGTTGCGCTCGCGGGCCTGGGCGAGTGACTCGTTGAAATCAAACTGAATCAAGGGAACGGGCAACAAAGATCGAACCAATTTGAGATAAGGCGCTAGTTCAAGATCGGGTATTCAAGGCCGAACATCAGGCCGCGCCAATATTCTTCACAAAGCCATGCTGAGCCTTGGCAAGCTTATCGGGGTGGGCGGCCGTGAAATCGAGCATCCGCTCAATGCAACGCACCGCCTCTTTGGCGAGATTCGCATCCACATGCACCTCGTACGGGTTGGGTCGCCCTCTCGCAGCCTCACCCGCACCCTCACCCGCACCGGTGGCCATGGCTTCCATCGTCGCCGCACTCGTGGCCAGCCCATCGCTCGGTGGGTAAGAGAGGCAGGCCTTGACTCCCACAAGCCCATTCATTGCCATCCACGGGCAGTGGGCGCAACTCTTGCACGTTGCACTGTTCCCCGCCGTGGGCGCTTCAATAAGCGTCTTGCCCGGTGCAAGCTGCCGCATGCGATGCAAGATGCCCTGATCGGTGGCCACAATGAATGCCTCACCGGGCCCGTCGACCACCGCCTTGATCATTCCACTGGTGGAGCCCACCACATCGG
>Ga0194134_10001425_pt1 | contig 31898 bp, 31 predicted proteins | sample TA2KigOff0mmetaG_FD_148602 | JGI IMG/M metagenome (GOLD analysis project Ga0194134, IMG submission 148602) | Freshwater microbial communities from Lake Tanganyika, Tanzania - TA2015056 Kigoma Offshore 0m | ecosystem: Environmental > Aquatic > Freshwater > Lake | place: Tanzania: Lake Tanganyika... | reverse complement strand
TTTCCTTGAGAGTGTTATTCGTGTGGACCAGCGTCTGCGGGCTTGAAGCGCATTGGGTTACGGCACTTCTTAAGCATTAAAACGCATTTCCGACAATTAAAGTCAACATTGCGTAATTGTGCACCTAAGGCAGCACGGGTACAAGGGTTAGCCCCGTGGTCTCTGGCAGATTAAACATTAGGTTCATGACCTGCACCCCCTGGCCCGAGGCGCCCTTCACCAGGTTGTCCTCTACCACCAGAATGCAGAGCAGGTCTGAGGGCCCGCTGCCGCCCACCGGCGGCCGGTGCACCGCAATGCGCATAAAGTTGGACGCCCGTACCGAACGGGTTTCGGGCATCTGTCCTGCGGGGAGAACGTCGACAAAAGGCTCGTCGGCATAGCGCTTTTCATAAAGCGCCTGAAAGTCGGTATCAAGCGCGCCAGGCAATATGCGGGCGTAGAGCGTGGCATGAATACCCCGAATCATCGGCGTGAGATGGGGCACGAAGGCCATGCGCAGTTTCTCTGCAAGCATGGGCTGCCCGCCCGCTCTGGCAATTGCCTTCAAGCCCTGGGACATCTCTGGCCAATGCCGGTGCCCAGTCACCCCATAGGCTTTAAAGTTATCGCCCGCCTCGGACAACAGCGTGCCTACCTCGGCCTTGCGGCCCGCGCCGCTTACGCCAGACTTGCAGTCGGCAATCAACGACCCTGCATCGATAAGGCCCGCGTGTTCTAGCAACGGCAGATAGCCCAGTTGCACGGCCGAGGGGTAGCAGCCCGGCAGGCCAATTAAGCGCGCCGCACGAATGGCAGACCGATTCACCTCGGGCAGTCCATAGACCGCCTGGGCCAAGAGGTCGGTGCAGCTGTGTTCCATCTTGTACCAGCGGGCAAACTCTGCGGGGTCTTGCAGGCGAAAGTCTGCTGCCAGGTCGATGACCCGCACCCCGGCCTCCAAAAGGCTGCGTGCCTGCTCCATAGCCACGCCATGGGGCGTTGCGAAGAACACGACATCACATTTTTGAAGGGGGGCCTCCACGGGGTCAGAAAATGCGATGTTTACGCGGCCACGCAAGGACGGAAAGAGGTCTGCCACCGGCATGCCCGCCTCTTTGCGCGAGGTAATGGCCATAAGCTCAGCATGCGGGTGCTGGGCGAGTAGCCGCAGCAGCTCCACCCCGGTGTATCCCGTTCCACCAACGATTCCGATTTTGATCATGAGGGTTTCCTAGCCTTTGGCAATTGCCTCCAAGACATCCTCGACGTAAGCCAACCTATCTTGGGCCATAGAGGGGAACCGCTGTTTTTTCGATATTGGCTCTGATAATGGAATTTGTTAACGACTGATCAGTGACAAGATCGACGGGAACTTTTGACAGTCTTTCAAGCTCGTCAAGAATTGCGAAGTAGGCGTCTGTGTACTGCGCTGGGGATTCTGCAGATAGAGTCAACAAAAAATCTATATCGCTTTTGTCCCGCTCAAACCCCCCAGTAACGGCCGAGCCGAACGCACTGAGCTTTGCTACCGGATAGCGGCGGCAAATCTCTCTAATTTCGGGCAATTTGATTTCGAGGTCGGGAAGCATTTTTCAAGTCTAGCGTCTATGCGTTTGGCTTGCGACTCCAATCCACGTTGATTATGGATGCCCACAAAAAAGGCGCCTCGTGAGCGCCTTTTCTGCCCTGAAGCTTAACGCTTCGAGAACTGCTTGCGCTTGCGGGCCTTGTGCAGACCCACCTTTTTGCGCTCCACCTCACGGGCATCGCGGGTGACCAGGCCTGCTTTTGACAGCACGGGCTTTAAGGTCTCGTCGTAATCGATAAGCGCGCGGGTAAGCCCATGCCGCACGGCGCCAGCCTGGCCGGTCTCGCCGCCACCATGTACGTTTACCTTGATGTCAAAGTTCGACAGGTTGTTGGTAAGCGCCAGCGGCTGACGCACCACCATACGGCCCGTTTCGCGCGCAAAGTACTGGTCGAGCGGCTTGCCGTTTACCGTAAACGACCCCTTTCCCAGCTTGATAAACACACGGGCCACAGAGCTCTTGCGCCGTCCCGTTCCGTAGTTGTAATCACCGACCATAGTAAATAGTGTCCTTTGCCTGTAGGGTTAGATCGCCAGCGGCTTGGGCTGCTGCGCCGAATGCGGGTGGCTGTCGCCAGAATAGACCTTGAGCTTCTTGATCATGGCGTAGCCCAGGGGGCCCTTAGGCAGCATGCCTTTAACAGCAATTTCTAGCGCCCGGCCCGGAAACTTGGCCTGCATGTCGCCAAAGTTGGTCTCGGTAATGCCGCCCGGGTAGCCCGAGTGGCGGTAGTAGCGCTTATCGAGAGCCTTGTTGCCGGTAACTCGAATCTTTTCGGCGTTGACCACCACAATAAAGTCGCCGGTGTCCACGTGGGGGGTAAATTCGGGCTTGTGCTTGCCCCGCAGGCGGTGGGCAATCTCGCTGGCCAGACGGCCAAGCACCTTGTCGGTAGCGTCTACCAGATACCAGTCGTGCACAACCTCGTGCGCCTTGGCAGAAAACGTCTTCATACGGTCCTTTCCTGGGATTTTTGGCCCAGCCCTTGTTGGTGTCGTTTGGAGCAATCCCCAAACGGATTACGAGAAATCTATCAATTATCGCCCATAAATGACCCGGAGCGCAAAGCCCGTAGCTTGGCCTCCAACTCCTCAAAAACTTCTTCTTCCGACAGATCAGGTCCACTAGCCAGTCCCACGGCAATCGCCTCGCGCAGGGCCTGTAGCTTGGCGGCTTGTTCGGCTTCGCGTTCTTCTAGTAGGCGCAGTCCGGCGCGGACCACTTCGCTGACGTTATTAAAGCGGCCCGAGTCGACCTGCTGCCGGATGAAGGTCTCAAAATGGGGGCTGAGAGCAACACTGGTTGGCATCGCTATGTCTCCCGGTTGTTAATAACTGTTATTAAACTTAGCCCACGCGCATCTTGTCAAGAAATGGCCGCGCAAAAAAAACCCCGGGTCGCTAGACCCGGGGCGTAATCCACCTTTTGAGGAGGGTGGAGGAGACAGTGTTTACGGTACCCGGATTTATGCTGCGTTGCAACCGTTTAAGCTTAAACCCTTGTAAAAAGGTGCGTCTTTACTGGTGCGATGCAACCAAACCGAAATCTTTTTGTAACAGAAGGGCCGCTGCTTTGTTGGGCAGTCTGGCTACTCGCAGAGGCGCCCCCGAATTCGCCGACTACCCATTTGACCTACCTTGGTGCGTTGTTGCGTCTATGCAACGGCCTAGCCAAAATTATTGTTGAAAAGCCGCCTCTAGTTTGATCCTGAACGGTCGATACGCCACACTTCGCTCACGTACAGGAGTGCGTCACCCTTCGTATGTTTCGTTGGGTGCATACAACCTCTTAGGAGAATACTGAATGAAGAAGCATTTAATTGCTGCAGCAGTTGCCGCTGCGTTTGCAGTGCCCGCCATGGCGCAGGTGACTATGAGCGGATCGATAAGTGTTGGAATAATGGACACCGGCGCAGCAGGCGCAAAGGCCGTGGTGTCAAGCCTCGGCGGTGGAGCCAACGCCATCAACTTGTCCTCTTCGGAAGATTTGGGCGGCGGTTTGCGGGGCGGTTTTACCGGGCAGATGCGGTTTAATGCTTCCACGGGTGATATGGGTTCAGCTTCCGGTGGTGGCACAGCCCTGCTCCATGCCGCCAATGTCTTCCTCAGCGGCGGCTTCGGTACCCTGCGCATGGGCAAGATCGTTGAAGCGGGCCATTGCAGCTTCGATCCCTGGGGTTGCACAGGTGGCGCGTCGCTCCAATTCGGCACTACTACGGGAGCCGGCGTCGCATCCCAAGCCCAAGCTAGCTCTGTCAGCTACGCCACACCCACGGTGGCGGGTTTCTCTGCTGGTATCCAGTCCTCGTTGTCCACTCGTGCAGACGAGCGCTTAGTTCTGAATATCGGCTACGCTGCAGGTCCTTTGGCGCTGGGTTTTGTGCAAGCGGATAACAGCGCGGTGAATGGCGCCACTGCGTTTACCAGCACCAAGTCCAAGCAGCAGTCGATTGGAGTTGGTTACAACCTGGGCGTTGCCCGCATCACCTTGGTCAACACGGTGACCAAAGGCGCTACTGGCGCCAAGACAGCAGACGTCATGTCTTTGGGCGCATCGATTCCGTTAGGGGCCACGGCCATCTGGGCGGGCTATAACAAAGACGATGCGGCTGCCTCCACGGCCGATACAAAGTGGGCGCTCGGGGTCAACCATGCTCTCAGCAAGCGTACCTCGGTGGGAGCCGATGTGTTCCATACCGAGGCTGTTAATTCCAGCGCTGGCTTTGTTGTTCGCGCGCGCCACACGTTCTAATCTCCACGCTGCTTCGGCAGCCAAGGCTTAGAATCCAAAAAACCCTCGGTAGCGATACCGGGGGTTTTTTAATGGTGTCTCGTAATAGTGTCTCGGTCCGGCGACGCGCGATAGTTGACTACCCTACGCGGATAAGCTGCGAGACATTCGCCAGACGCTCTGGGGCATGACTCACCAAAATTACCGTTCGGCCAGCCATAAGGTCATTGAGCCCAGCCAATACTGCCTGTTCGCTTTCCTTATCAAGTGCGCTGGTTGCCTCGTCTAGAAGCAAAATAGGCGCGTCTTTTAGAAATGCCCGGGCAATTGCAATGCGCTGCCTTTGCCCCCCCGAGAGTCGATCCCCCAGAGAGCCAAGCGGGGTATCTAAGCCCTGTGGAAGAGCCTCGATAAATGACCAGGCGTGGGCGGCCTGACAGGCCTTTACCACTTCTGCATCCGTGGCGTTTGGTCTGCCCAAAAGAATGTTTTGCCGAATGGTTTCGTCGAACAGCATGACCCGCTGGCTTACAAGACCAATATTCCGCCGAAGAACCCCTAGGCCAATGTCTGATAGCGATCGCCCATCTATGAGGATGTCACCGGTCTGCGGCTCTGCAAAACCAGCCAAGAGATACAGAATGGTGCTCTTACCACTGCCGGAAGGCCCTACAAGAGCGACCACCTGCTGTGGCGCCACGGTGAAACTGATATCTGTTATTGCCGCTTGATCTTGATGCGGATATTGAAATGAAACGCCGCGAAACTCCACCGAACCGAAAAGCCGCTCCCCTTTATTATCGAGGGCCTTCACAGGGTCAACCGCCGATACCAGGTGTGCCCTATGCCTGTCGCCCAGCGACTCCACCGGTTCATCTAACAGCCCAAAAATAGAGTCGGCAGCAGCAAGCCCTCGTTGCAGCAGAGCGTAGACCTGCACAAGCCGGCGCATGGGGCCGAAGATCATGGCTAGCGCAGTAATGAATGAGACGAATGCCCCCGGTGTGAGATGACCCTGAGCCGCCATAAACGAAGCGAAATAAATCACTATCGCCACGGTAAGGCCAGTGAGAAAGGCCACCAGAGGGCCAGCCAGAGCAGCGGTGCGCGCCACCTTCATCTGCTCTTTGCGCAAGCTGAGATTCAGCCCAGCAAATTGTTGCCTGCGGGAGCCCTGGGCCGCGAAGATCTTTATTTCCTTTAAGCCAAGTAGCGCCTCTTGAATAAGGCCACTCATTTGCCCGACGCGTTCTTGCAATCGGCTGTTAGAACTTCGCAGTCTTTTACCAATGCGCTGAATGGCGATGACGAGTACTGGCATGGAGATGAAAACGAATAAAGCGAGTTGCCATGCGGTATAAAACAAAAAAGCAATCAGGCCCAGAATAACGAGACTGTCCCGGATAAAAACCAGCCAGACGTTAGACACCGCTTCTGCAACCATTTGTGTGTCGTAAGTAATGCGACTCAGCATTCGCCCTCCCTGCTCCTCATCGTGGCGCGCTACAGGCAGGTCAAGCTGCTTGGCAAATACTGCGGCCCGAAGATCCTCCACCGTGCGACTGGCAAGGTACTGGCTTGATACGGTTACGAGATAGTCTGCTACGCCACGCAGCAATACAACGACCACAAGTAGCAGTGGTATGGCCCAGAGACTGGTAGGGTCCTTAGCGATCAAGCTTTCATCAATCAGCGGCTTCATTAGCGCAGGCATCAGTGGTTCCATGGCTGCGGCAACCAGCACTGCTGCAAGCAGCACGGCAACTGTCTTCCAATAGGGGCGGGCAAAGACCAGCAGGCGCAAGTACAGGCGTAGATCTGAGGGCGAACCCGTTGCGGTCGAAGCCGTGTTGGAGGTCATTTTCCTCTCCGCCACAAGCGGGTGTCTGGGCGAGCGTTTACGTGCGGGTTGCCGTTGGCATCGGGGTTCGCGGTGTATAAGCGCAGATGGACCAACTGAAGGGTGAGCATGAATGTCATTTTCGCACTGATTCCCTGCACGGTTTTAAAGTGCGAGGAATCGCTGTCGGGTCCGCCGCTTCAAGAGTAGACTCTTGTTCGCAGGGTTCATTGAAAAAATTCAATAAAAGGGGGAGTCATGTTTGGAAATCTTCAGCCTTCGTTCTGTCAGGTAAAGATGGTCTTGGCCTCAGCGGCGGTAGCGGTGGGCCTATTTGGTCTGTTTCTGGCGCCGGGTCAGGCCCGCGAGGTGGGGGGCGTTAAGCTGCCAGACTCCGCCTCGGTGCAGGGGCAGAACCTGGTGCTCAATGGCGCAGGAATTCGTACCCGCGTGGTGATCAAGGTCTATGTGGCGGGGCTTTACACGGCACAGAAGACCACCGATGCCAATGCGGTGATCTCTGCTGAAACCCCACGTCGGGTGCATATGGTTATGCTGCGCGACCTCGGTGCAGATGCCCTTAACGACGCACTGCAAGAGGGCCTGAAGAAAAACCTGTCTGCGGCTGCCTTGGCCGAGCTCGATGCCGAGGCCAAGCAGCTGGGCAGCCTGATGTTGTCGATTGGCAAGGCCAAGGAGGGCGACGCCATTATTCTCGACTTCTCGCAGTCCGGCGTGGCCATTCAGGTGGCAGGCGCCGATAAGGGCAGTATTCCCAACCCCAAGTTTGCCGCTGCACTGCTGCGGGTCTGGCTGGGCGATCAGCCGGCGGATGCGGGCCTGAAGAAGGGAATGCTGGGCGGCTAGCTGACGCGCAACTGACGCCCGGGCGACGCCTGCCATCATTCTTTGGAAGTCAGACGCCACTTTTTCATATAGACTGGTCTATAGACTGGTTGAAATGCGGGGGCGTGTGAAATGAACACAGAAATCGGGTCTTATGAGGCAAAAACAAAGCTGCCTGAGTTGTTACGAAGTGTCCAAGCTGGTCAGCGATTCACGATAACGCTGCGCGGTGCGCCAATTGCCGAATTGATCCCGTTTGGAGGCACAGGGGAATCGGGTACTGCGACGGCCGCCGTCTCCGCGATAAAGGCCTTCCCAAAGATCAAGGGTGTGCCGAGCGAGGAGATCACGCAGTGGATTCGTGAAGGGCGCAGATGAGTCTCGTACTAGATGCCTCTGCGGCCCTGTCGTGGATTTTTGAGCGGCCAGATGCACGTGAGGCCGCACTCTCCGAGCATTTGATCGATGCGGTTACTGGGCAGAGTGTTTGGGTACCGAGTCTTTGGTACCTCGAGGTCGCGAACGCGCTTTTGACTGCGGAGCGCAGGCAGGTGCTGAGTACGGCAAAAGCTATCGACTTTCTTCGAAGACTATCCCACCTCCCAATCCTGCTCGATGATGAGTCTCTTGTCAGGCGGCAGGAGGCGATCGTTGGCTTAGCTCGGCAACTGCGGTTGACTGCCTATGACGCTAGTTACGTAGAGCTAGCTCTCCGTAAGGGTGCCTGCTTAGCAACCTTTGATAGTAGGTTAGCGAATGCAATGCAGCAGGTAGGCGGCACGGTGTACTCCGAATGAAAACCAGCAGCCGCCAAGAGTAGACTCACACAACAATTCCACTAACCAAAGGAGACGTCATAATTGTGGCTTGCGGCTCATTGGAATGAGCGTCCCCGGGACGAGCGGCCGTTGGGCTAGCGGCACCAGCACGAACCGGCTGAGATAGGGCTTTTGACCAGACCACCTAGGAGACTTTTTGCATGACCAAAGAAGACGCACAAGAGGCGCGCCGCCCGTACGAAGACGACATTATTATTTCCTGGCCAGAGCTGCATCGCGATGCCCGCTATCTGTGCGAGATGCTGCATGCCAAGGGCCCTTGGAAAGGCATTATTGCCATTACCCGGGGGGGGCTGGTGCCTGCAGCCTTGATTGCGCGTGAGCTGGATCTTCGGTTTATCGATACCGTCTGCATTACCAGCTATGGTGCAAGTGTCTCTGCCGAGGCCGAGAAGACCCAGGGCAGCCTGCAGGTGCTCAAAATGATCGAAGGCGATGGCGAGGGGTTTCTCTTAATTGACGACCTGGTCGACACCGGCAAGACGGCTGCCTTTGTGCGCAATAAGCTGCCCAAGGCTCACTTTGCCACGCTCTATGCAAAGCCCTCGGGGCGGCCGCTGGTTGATACCTGTGTAAAAGAATTCAAGCAGCATAAGTGGATCTTTTTCCCCTGGGATATCGACTACCAATTCTCGGTACCCATTAAAGAGCGGGGTCAGGCGTCAAACGCCTAACAATGCGATTTGTAGAATGCGGCAAGGGTTTTAGGTCTGAGCCCTAGAGGTTTTTGGCGTTTTTTCGTTGATTGTTTTCAGAAGTGTTGTTTCCAAGGAGAATAAATTGACCCAGTTGGTTGTGAAGGCAGGCGGCTTTGAGTTTCTGGCAGAGACCCATCCCGAGGCGCCCAAGACGGTGGAGGCCTTTTTAAAACTCTTGCCCTATAAGCAAAAGCTTATTCACGTGCGCTGGAGCGGCGAGGGCGTCTGGGTTCCCCTGGGGGAGTTTCAGCTGGGGGTGGGGTTTGAGAACCACACGAGCCATCCGTCGGTGGGCGATATTCTGTTCTACCCAGGGGGCTATTCGGAGACCGAGATTATTCTGGCCTATGGGTCGTGTTGCTTTGCCAGCAAGCTCGGCCAGCTCTCTGGAAATCATTTCTTAACCATTACCCAGGGCAAGGAAAACCTGCGTCCCTTGGGCGTGAAATGCCTCTGGGAGGGCGCACAGGACGTTGTCTTTGAGAAGAGGCCGTAAGATTTTGCAATGACTCAGCGCGGGCCTTCTTTATCTCCTTCCTCGTTTCCCACGCAAACCCTGCTGCAATGGCTGCGGGAGCAGTCGGGTAACTGTTCCGTTAAAGAGGGCTGCGCCTCTGGCGACTGCGGGGCCTGCACAGTGGTGATCGCGGAATACCAGTCTAGCAGCGGGGAGCGGTCTCATGCCCGCGGTTATTTCGATGTCGCCCGTATTCGCTGGCGCGCGGTAAATAGCTGCATTCGGTTTGCTGGATCTGCCTCTGAGGCAGCGGTGTTTACCGCACAAGATCTGCCGCGCCTTGCCGAAATGGCTCTGGGTGAAAAAGGGGTTTTGCATCCGGTGCAGCAGGCTATGGTGGACTGCCACGCAAGCCAGTGTGGGTTCTGCACTCCGGGCTTTGTGATGAGCCTTTTTGCGCTGTACATGAACACCATTGCCCAAGGGCATTCGGTGTCGCGAGAGGCGGTTGAAGAGGCGCTCTCGGGCAACCTCTGCCGATGCACGGGCTATCAGCCGATTATCGAGGCAGGCCTGCGCATGGCCGACTACCCGGTGGTCAAGGTTGATACGCAGTGGCTTGCAGACGTGCTGGCAGTGCCTCCGTTAGCGGCGGCTTCGACAGTAGCGCCTCCGTTAGCAGCGGCTTCCACAGCAGCGGCTTCCACAGCAGCGGCTTCGATAGCAGCGCATACCAATAATGCGTCGGCAGGCCGTTCGTTTGGTCACCGCGTCAGTGCGCCGCAGGGCTACCATCGGCCCACCGATCTGCAGAGTCTGCTTGGACTGCGCGCACAACATCCGCAGGCCTTGCTTGCGGCCGGCACCACCGACGCGGGATTGTGGGTGACTAAGCTCTTACAGTCGCACGACCTTGTCATCGACCTCACCGCAGTGCCTGAGTTGCGGGGAATGGTGACCAAGGTTGGTGAGAGCCGGGGGGGCGCTGGGGGTTCCGGGGCTGCTGAGGTTACTGTGGGCGCCACGGTGCACGAGATCTCGATTGGCGCGGCAGAGCCCCTGGCCGAGGCCTTTCATGCCCTTGCCGAGATATGGCCCGAGGCACACCATTTTTTTGGGCGGTTTGCGGGCCGGCCGATTCGCGAGTCAGCAACGCTGGGGGGTAATGTGGCCAATGGCTCACCGATCGGTGACTCCATGCCTTTTTTGCTGGCGCTGGATGCCTCTCTGGTGCTCTCCTCGGTTGCGGCCCCGCAGGCCCCGATACAGCGTCGCACCGTTGCCTTACGCGATTTTTATCTGGGCTATCGCAAGACGGCGCTCGCCCCTACCGAGGTTGTAGAGCGCATTCTGTTACCGCAGCGGCAGCAGGGCGAACGGCTTGCGGCCTACAAGATTTCAAAACGATTCGAAGACGATATCTCCGCGATTAGCCTCGTGGTATGGGCCTTTGGCACAGACCACATTGAGGCTATTCGCATCGGTGTGGGCGGTGTGGCTGCCACGCCGGTGCGGGCTTACCAGACCGAGCAGGCGCTTATAGGCCAGCCTGCAACCCAGGCGTCGCTCGAGGCAGCTGCGGAATTACTACGCAACGAGTTCTCGCCTATTTCAGATATGCGGGCCAGTGCGGACTACCGGCGTACGGTCTTGGGAAATCTGTTGGTCAAGCTCGGCCATGAATGGGCGAGCGGCGAGACGCTAAGGCTGGAGGCCTGATGGGTAAGACGGGGTTCGGGGATGTCGCGGGCCTCGGGGGTATTACGGGGATTGGGGGCCGCGAGGGTATCGCAAGTGCCGGCACGCCGCTTAGCCACGATAGTGCGGCCCTGCATGTCACAGGCCTTGCCCCCTATATTGACGACATTGTTGTGCCGCATGGCTGCCTGCATGCCGCGCCCATTCTCTCGCCCCATGCCCATGCACGGCTACTGGGGGTGGATGCCACCGCTGCCCTGGCCATTCCCGGGGTGCAGCGTCTGGTGCTCGCCGAGCACCTGCCGGCCGACAACATCTTGGCCACTCCGGCCATGGACGAACCCATTTTTGCCCAGACCCATCTGTTGCATGTCGGTCAGGTGGTGGGGCTGGTGCTCGCTGAGAGCCACCTGCAGGCGCGTCGCGCAGCGGCTGCGGTGCTCATCAATGCCGAACCGCTGCCTGCCATTCTTACCATTGCCCAGGCCTTAGAGGCAAAGAGCTATGTACTGCCCCCGGTATTTCTGGAGCGCGGTAGCGCCGAGGCGGCCATAGCCAATGCACCGCACCGTCTGCAGGGCCAGTTTCATCTGGGCGGCCAGGAGCATTTTTATCTGGAAGGCCAGGCCGCCCTGGCACTGCCCGATGAGCAAGGCCAGATGCGGGTGCATTCCAGCACCCAGCACCCCGGCGAGGTGCAGCACTGGGTCGCCCATGCTCTGGGCTTACAGAATCACGAGGTGCGGGTGGAGTGCCGGCGCATGGGCGGAGGCTTTGGCGGCAAAGAGACCCAGGCAGGCCAAGTAGCTGTCTGGGCAGCGGTAGCGGCCCGGCAGACGGGGCGCGCGGTAAAAATGCGACTCGACCGCGATGATGATTTTCTCATTACCGGAAAGCGCCATCCATTTTTCTACGACTACACGGTGGGCTTTGATGGTCTGGGGCGCATTCTTGGCCTAAAGCTTCTGATTGCCAGCAACTGCGGATTTAGCGCCGACCTCAGTGGCCCGGTGGCAGACCGCGCAATCTTTCATCTGGATAACGCGTATTTTTTAGAGCACCTCTCGGTGGCCTCTTACCGATGCAAGACCAACCTGCAGAGCATGACTGCCTTTCGGGGCTTTGGGGGCCCGCAGGGCATGGTGCTTATCGAAACGCTCATGGGCGAGATTGCGCGGCATCTTCAAAAAGATGCGCTCGGTATTCGGCAGCAAAACTTCTATGACACCTCGGGGCCGCGGGCGGTTACCCACTATGGCATGACCATTGAAGACAACGTGGCGCCGGCCCTGGTAGAAGACCTCGCAGGGCGCGCAGGCTATGCGGATCGGCGCAGGGCGATTGCCGCCTTTAATTCCCAGAACCGGGTGATACAAAAGGGCCTGGCGCTCACACCGGTGAAGTTTGGAATCTCGTTTACGGCCACCCACATGAACCAGGCCGGCGCCTTGGTACATGTCTATACCGATGGCAGTGTGCTCGTGAACCATGGCGGCACCGAAATGGGCCAGGGCCTTTTTACCAAGGTGGCCCAGGTGGTGGCCGATGAACTTGGCGTGCCCTTGCAGAAGGTGCGGGTAAGTGCCAGCGATACCAGCAAGGTGCCCAATGCCTCGCCCACCGCAGCCTCAAGCGGCACTGACCTGAATGCCAAGGCGGCCCAGCTGGCTGCGCGGCAGATTAAAGAACGCATTGCGCCGCTGCGGCAACCGGGCGACACCTTTGAAGACCTTGTGCAGCGCGCCTATATGGCACGAGTGCAGCTCTGGAGTGATGGCTTTTATGCCACGCCCAAAATTCACTACGACCGCACGAAGCTACAGGGCCGGCCCTTTTATTACTTTGCCTATGGCGCGGCCTGCGCTGAAGTTGCCATTGACACGCTCACCGGTGAGATGCGCGTGCTGCGGGTAGAGATTCTGCATGATGTAGGTCAGAGCATTAATCCGGCTATTGATCGTGGCCAGATCGAGGGCGGTTTTATTCAGGGCATGGGCTGGCTTACCACCGAAGAGCTCGTCTGGGATTCTGCGGGCCGGCTTAAAACTCAGGCGCCTTCCACCTACAAGATTCCTGCCGCAGGCGATCTGCCCGCGCATTTTTCTGTGGACTTCTGGCCCCATCCGAATCGTGAAGAAACTGTGTTTCGTTCCAAGGCCGTGGGAGAGCCCCCGCTCATGCTTGCTCTTAGCGTGATGGAGGCGGTGCGTGATGCCATTGGCAATGCGCGTGAGCCCCGTGGGCAGGGCAGCAGCTTTTGTCTTGATCTTCCCTGCACGCCTGAGCGCATTCTGATGGCCCTGCGCGGCTAGCGCGTGCCTGGCTTAGCGCGCCTGCCCTCCGTCGCAGTGGCTTACCCACAGATACTGGTGCATGTGGTCCGCACAGAAGGCTCCGTGCCTCGTGAGGTCGGGGCGTTTATGCGGGTTGATGCCCATGGGGTCGTGGGCACGGTGGGCGGAGGGCATCTGGAGTTTCAGGCAATTGCCCGCGCGCGCGAGTGGTTGCATGCGCCAAACGCCAGGGAACATGCCCCCGCCGACATGCAGCGTGTCGATGCCTCTGATGTTGAACGAGACCATGTTGCGACAACTTCCAGCGGCGCTCATCCGTGGCCTGTGTCTTGGCGGCAGCGCTGTCCACTCGGGCCATCGCTTGGCCAGTGCTGTGGCGGCGTGGTCTGGCTCGACTATGCCTGGGTTGCCTCGGAATCGGACTGGCAGCCCTGGGTGGTTCGGCTCGCGCCCACACGGGTTCCGGTGGCGGTATTCGGGGGTGGGCATGTGGGCGTGGCGCTGATTCGTGCCCTCGCGCCGCTCCCCTTCGCAGTGTCGTGGATTGATAGCCGGGAAGGCTTTCTGTCAGCCGCCTCTGCGGCAGTTGTTCTGGATTGCCTGCCAGGTGCCGTTGTGCGCGAGGAGATTGATCCGGTGGAGGATGCCGTAGGGCATCTGCCGGACGGCACTCGGGTGCTGATCATGAGCTTCAGCCATGCCGAAGACCTGCAGGTGGTGCGGGCTTGTCTGGCGCGTAATCGCGCGGCAGGCGCAGGCGCAGGCCTTCCGTCTGAGGCGGTTGGGTCGCCAAGACCGGCCACCGTAACCCTTCCCCTGCCGTTTATTGGCCTGATTGGCAGCAAGACCAAGTGGGCCCGGTTTCGGCATCGCCTTACCGACTACGGTTTTGACGACCATGCCCTCGGCCAGGTGACCTGCCCGATTGGGCTGTCCGAAATTGTTGGCAAAGAGCCCGAGGTCATAGCCGCCTCGGTGGCGGCGCAGCTACTGATGTTCCGCAGCCATACGGCTCCGAACCCTGCCGCTGGGTGCAAATAAGCCCGCGCCGGGCAGGGCCATGCACCAATGCCGAACAGGAACGGGGCATTGGTATAAAACAGGAGGCAAAAGTCTTTCAACCGGAAAGATAGTTGTAATAGACTTAGAACAACGTCGCAGCGTGGCGTTTTCGGTCTGGCTGTATGAAAGCCCCAAGGTTTGGTAAGAGCTGCTTATCCCTCGTTGGCGCTGTCGTTGGTTGATCGAAAATTTGGTCGCGATGTTTTTTCTGCTTACAGCGCCCGCAGTGGTAAGCAGGTTGAGCCCTCTTCCAACGGTATGGAAATATTTTTGTTTGACTGGGCCAACCTGCTTTTGCGATGGCTGCATGTCATTGTCGCAGTGGCATGGATTGGCGCTTCCTTTTACTTCGTTTTTCTCGATCTCAGTCTGGTGTCTCCCAAGGGCGACAACCCCGATAAGGTTGCGGGTGAGCTATGGGCGATTCACGGTGGCGGTTTTTATCATGCCCGTAAGTTCATTGGTGCCCCGCCCTATATCGGCGGGCATCTGCACTGGTTCTACTGGGAAAGCTATTTCACCTGGATCACGGGCTTTCTGCTGCTTTCCGTATCCTACCTCTGGAACCCCTCAAGCTATCTTATCGACCCCTCGGTTGCCGCACTTACCGAGGGCCAGGCGGTGGTAATTGTGATTGCCATGCTGCTGGGGTTTATGCTGGTCTACGAGCTTATCTGCCGGTTTGCGGCCAAGCCTGGAAAGGGCGACGGCCTTGTGGCGGTGCTGGTGGCCGTGGCCGTCGTAGCCGCCGCCGCAATAGCCACAGAACTCTTTTCCGGTCGTGCCGCGTTTCTGATCACAGGCGCCATGATGGCGACCGTAATGTCCTCGAATGTGCTGTTCTGGATCATTCCTGGCCAGAAAAAGATGGTGGCCCAGCTTCAGGCCGGAGAGGCGCTCGATCCTCTGCCCGGCATTATTGGCAAGCAGCGCAGTGTGCACAACACCTATTTCACGCTGCCGGTGGTCTTTACCATGCTGTCGAACCACTATGGGTTTATCACCGGTCACGAAGACCGGCTTGCGCTGCTTGTGCTGATCATGGTGGGTGGTGCACTGATTCGTCATTTCTTTGTTCAGATGCATGGCCACAAGCTGGGGCGGCATGGTCACCCATGGCCCTATGCTCTAGCGGGGGTGGTCTTGCTGGTTGCGGCTGTGGTGGTCTCTGCGCCTTCTGCAGAGTCGCGGGCGGCGACCCAGCCCGCAACCCAGCCCGCCGCCATTGGCGGGGGCCCGACTCCGCAGGCAGGGTCTAGCCCTAGCCTCGAAACCGCGGGGGCACTGCGTATTCAAAAGGTAATGGCCCAGCACTGCCTGCAGTGTCACGGGGTAGATCTGCAAATGAAAAATGTGCGCCTGGATTCGCCCGAACAGCTCAAGCGCCATTCCTTATCGGTCTATCAGCAGGTATCGGTACTTCGGGCCATGCCCATGAATAACGTCACTCAGATGACCTACGAAGAGCGGCAGCTCGTGGCGGCCTGGTTTAAGGCGGGCGCCCCGGTAGATGCCGAATTCTAGTGCTACATGAACCCAATCCTAGAGACACCCACTTGACTGCGCCAATAACCTCTTTCAATCCTCGCGACCTTATCGGCTACGGCCCTACGCCCCCGCAGGCCCGCTGGCCCCATGGCGCCCGGCTTGCGGTGCAGTTTGTCTTGAACTACGAAGAAGGTGGCGAGAACTGCGTGCTCGACGGTGATGCAGGGTCGGAGACTTTTTTGTCTGAGCTCTTTAGCCCGGCAAGCTATCCCGATCGCCATCTCACCATGGAGAGCATTTACGAGTATGGCTCTCGGGTGGGCGTCTGGCGTATTCTGCGTGAGTTTGAACGGCGCGGTCTGCCCATGACTATTTTTGGGATTGGCCTGGCATTGGAAAAACATCCTGAGCTTGCCCGGGCCTTCATCCAACTGGGCCATGAGATCGCAGGCCATGGCTATCGCTGGATTCATTACCAGAATGTTGACGAAGCCACCGAGCGCACCCATATGGCCCAGTGTGTCGCTGCGATTGCACGGGTGTCTGGCGAGCGGCCTTTGGGCTGGTACACCGGCCGGGACAGCCCCAATACCCGCAGGCTCGTGGCCGATGAGGGCGGCTTTTTATACCAGAGCGACTACTACGGTGATGACCTGCCGTTCTACATCACGGTGCAGACGACCGATGGCCGCACCGTGCCGCAGCTGGTGGTGCCCTATACGCTTGATAACAACGACATGCGTTTTTCGATGCCCCAGGGTTTTTCGCATGGCCAGCCTTTTTTTGAATACCTGCGCGATGCCTTTGATCTGCTTTATGCCGAGAGTGCCGAGACCCCGCGCATGATGAGCATCGGCCTGCACTGCCGACTGGTGGGGCGGCCGGGGCGGTTTCTGGCCTTACAAAAATTTCTTGACCATGTGCAGCGCCACGACCAGGTCTGGGTCTGCAGACGGATAGACATTGCCCGGCATTGGCTTGCCGAGCATCCCTTTAAAGGGGCTGGGTGATGGTGGGCTTTAAAGACTTTGTTCGGCTTACGGTGGGGGAGGCACAGACGGTGCTGGCCGGGGTCTACGAGCACTCCGACTGGATTGTGCAAGAGGCCTTACGGGCAGGACATCCCTTCGCCTCTTTGCCCGCGCTGCTGGTGGCCCTGCGTCGGGTGGTGGATGATGCCGGCCTCGAGAAGCAACTGGGCCTGATTCGTGCGCATCCTCCGCTCACTGGCAAGGCCAAGATCGGCCAAGACCTCGCGCAAGATTCGCAGAACGAGCAGTCGCTGGTGGGGCTTGACCGCTGCAGCCCGCAAGAATTTGCGGCGCTGACGCGTCTGCATGCCGCCTACCAAGAAAAGTTTTCCTGGCCCTTTATTCTCGCGGTGCGGGGACCGCGTGGCACCGGTCTTACGCGACAACAGATTATCGATACCTGGGAGCGCAGGCTCTTGGATTCTCCCGAGGCTGAGCGGCAGGAATGTCTGCGCCAGATTCACCGTATTGCTGAGATGCGACTGCACGAGCGGTTTGGTGTCTCGACCCCTGCCGGGGATCGGGTCTGGGACGACTGCGAGGCGCTGGCGGCCCATTCCGAAATCGACGATGGCCTTACCGTTACCTTCTTAAGCCCTGCGCATCGGGCCTGCGCCCAGGCGCTGCTGGTTATGATGCGCGAGGCCGGCTGCGACACGGTGGAGATCGATGCGATTGGCAATGTGGTCGGGCGCTACCACGGCGCAGCGCTTTCAGGCGCCGCCCCGGGCTCCCCCTCGAAAATGGCTTCTAGTGGGGCTTCTGAGGCCAACGGCCAGTATCTGCTCACCGGAAGCCATTACGACACGGTGCGCCGGGGCGGTCGCTACGATGGCCGGCTCGGCATTGTCGTGCCCTTACAGGCAATCCGCAGCCTTACGGCGGCTGGCAGGCGGCTTCCGTTTGGGATTGAGGTAGTGGGCTTTTCAGAAGAAGAGGGCGTGCGCTATGCCGCTACCTTTTTAGGGTCGAGTGCGCTCACCGGGACATTTCAAGAGGCCTGGCTCGACATGGTCGATGCCCAAGGCGTGCCCTTGCGGCAGGCGCTGGGCGATGCGGGGCTTGCCACCGATGCCGCGCGTATTAATGCCCTGGCCCGTGACCCAGCGCGGTACCTGGGCTTTGTTGAGGTGCATATCGAACAGGGCCCGGTGCTAAACCACAAGGGCCTGCCGCTGGGTGTGGTGACTGCTATTAATGGCAGCCTGCGTTATCGGCTGCAGCTGCGCGGTCAGGCCAGCCACGCGGGTACAACGCCTATGGACCAGCGCCGAGATGCGGCCTGTGCTGCGGCGGAAATTATTTTGGCTACAGAGGCCCGTGCTCGCCAGCAGCCAGGCCTCGTGGGCACCGTAGGCATGCTGCAGGTGCCACAGGGCTCAATTAATACCGTACCCGGTGCCTGCATGCTGTCGCTTGATCTGCGCGCGCCGAATAACGACGATCGTGATGCCTTAGCCCGCGATGTGTTGGCTGCGGTGGCATCGATCTGCGGTGCCCGCGATGTCCAGTTTTCGGTAGAAGAGGTGCTGCGCGCCTCGGCGGCGCCCTGCGACAAACGGCTGCAAGGTCTTTGGGCGGCTGCGGTTGCTGCGCTGGGGCTGCCGGTGGAGTATCTTCCGAGTGGGGCGGGCCACGACGCCATGAAGCTGCACGAGCGGTTGCCGCAGGCCATGCTCTTTGTACGTGGCGAGAACCATGGCATTAGCCACAACCCATTGGAGTCGACCACGCGCGAAGATATGGCGCTTGCGGTGGCCGCCTTCGAAGGTTTTTGCCAGCGACTGGCACAGGAGTAGACCGTTCTATGGCCAAGCTTAGCACCCATGTTTTGGATACCCTCTCGGGCCGGCCGGCAGCAGGCATGGCGATTCGGCTTGACCGCAGGCTTGCAGAAAAAGATGCCTGGGCGCCCGTGGCCCAGACCCAGACCAATGCCGATGGCAGGACCGACCGTCCGTTGCTTGAGGGCGAGACTATTCCGACCGGGCGTTATCGGCTGGTCTTTGGGGTGGCGGCGTATTTTCGAGGCCTCGGTCAGGTACTTCCTGACCCGGCATTTCTCGATGAAGTGTCTCTAGAGTTTGGACTTGCTGAGGCCGCCGGTAGTTACCACGTGCCGCTGGTCTGCACGCCTTGGAGTTATTCCACTTATCGGGGTAGTTGACCTGTAGAGTGGAGTGTTTATTGGATTTATAAGTGGTTGGAGCAATGGCAGTAATGGGTAGTTAGAAATTTAACGTTGATCTGGATGGTCTTTTTAAGGAGATGGTGATGAAACTTCTTGCAGCCGTAGTTGGAAGCCTGTTGATCACGGGCAGTGTCTATGCACAAACAGCGATCAAATTCGCACTCGACTGGCGTTTTGAGGGGCCTGCAACGCCCTATTTTGTGGCGATTGATAAGGGTTTTTACAAGTCTGAGGGGCTTGAAGTCAGCATTGACCCAGGTGCAGGTTCGGTCGAGCCAATTAACCGCGTGGCTTCTGGGGCTTATCAGATGGGGTTTTTCGACATTAATTCGTTGGCCAGATACCGTGATAACCCAGCCAACATGCCGATTCAGGCAGTCATGATGGTCTATAACAAGCCGCCTTTTGCGATTACGACCCTGAAGCGAACAGGAATTTCGAAGCCCAAAGATCTTGAGGGGAGAATTCTTGGGGCCCCAGCGCCCGATGGGGCCTATGCCCAATGGCCTATTTTTGTGGCGTCAAACAAAATCGATGCTAGTAAGGTCAAGATCGAAAATGTGGGCTTTCCGGTGCGCGAACCCATGCTTGCTCAGGGCAAGGTCGATGCCGTCACCGGGTTTTCTTTTTCCTCCTTTTTTGCCCTGAAGGCCAATGGCGTGGCGGATGACGACATTGTGGTTTTGCTCATGGCCGACCATGGGGTCGATCTGTATGGCAATGCCTTAATTGTGAATCCCGAGTTTGCGCGTTCCAACCCCAAGGCGGTTCAGGGTTTTGTCCGGGGCACCATCAAGGGGCTTCAGGAAACCATTCGCTCACCCGAAACGGCCATTGATTCCCTGATGAAGCGAAACGCGATTGCCAATCGCGACAATGAACTGGCTCGTTTAAAAATGGCGCTTCGCGACAACATCGTCACCGCCGAGGTACAGAAAAATGGCCTCGGTGCGGTTGATATGTCTCGGCTCGAAAAATCTATCGATCAGATCGGGATGACCTTTAACTTTACAAACCGTCCAAAGGCCCAGGCTATCTTTACCTCGGAATTCTTGCCTCCGCTCGACCAGCGTTTAGTCAAGTGATGAATTCGTTAGATCCTTTGGTGGTTTTGACCAACGTCTCTATGGCGTATGGGCGCGGCGCATCCGCTGTCCCCGCCATAGAAGACGTAAGCCTTCAAATTTCTCGGGGTGAGTTTATTGCTGTGGTGGGGCCTTCGGGTTGCGGCAAGAGTTCGCTCATGAAGCTCATCAGTGGGCTGCATCCCACCTCGGCTGGGAGTCTTCTGGTTCATGGCCAGGCAGTGGACCGTCCCTTGAAGTCAGTCGGTATGGCCTTTCAGAATAGCAACCTTCTGCCCTGGCGCACTTGTGTCGATAATGTTTTGCTACCGCTGGAGATTGTTCCGCCCCATCGGCAGCGCATCGGTTCTCATCGGGCCGAGTACAAGCAAAAGGCGGTAGACCTTCTTAACTCGGTGGGCCTCACGGGTTTTACCGAAAAGTTTCCTTGGCAACTCTCTGGGGGCATGCAACAGCGGGCTTCGATTTGCCGTGCGCTTATTCACGAACCGGAAATTCTCATGCTCGACGAACCATTCGGAGCGCTCGATGCGTTTACGCGTGAGGAACTCTGGTGCGCCCTTCGCGACATTCATTCTGCCCGTGGTGTCACAGTAATGTTGGTGACGCACGATTTACGCGAAGCGGTGTTTCTGGCCGATACCGTCTATGTCATGTCGAATCGACCAGGCCGCATTCTGAAGCGGTGCGCGGTTGAACTGCCCCGTCCGCGGGACCTTGAGGTAACCTACTCGCCTGAATTTCAAGACATTGTTCACGAACTCAGAAGCCTCATTGGGGGTAAGCATTGACCATGACTCAAGAAGATTTTTTAACCAAGGTCGTCTCCCCAACGGCGTTCACCCTAGGCCTGTTCTTATTCTGGGAGGCAGCGTGTCGTTTGTTTGAAATTCCCCTAACAATCCTGCCAGCGCCCTCGGTCATTTTTGATGCGCTCATTCAGTACCGAGTGCCGATCATCGACAATGCCTGGGTCACTCTCTGGACCACCCTCGTGGGGTTTGCTCTGGCAACCGTGGGCGGTCTTTTGTTGGGCATTGCGATTGGCTGGCATAAGGCTATTTATGCAGGGGTTTATCCGTTGTTGGTCGGATTCAATTCCATTCCAAAAGTCGCAGTCGTCCCCGTACTCATTCTTTGGTTTGGTCTGGGTGAAATTCCGGCCATCATTACCGCCTTCTTGATCTCTTTTTTTCCGATTGTGGTTAATGTGGCTACGGGCCTAGCCACCACCGAGCCCGAACTCGAAGACGTGCTGCGGGCCTTGGGTGCCTCAAAGCTCGACATCATGCGCAAGGTGGGCATACCGCGGTCGCTGCCGTATTTCTTTGGGTCGCTGAAGGTGGCCATTACCCTGGCCTTTGTGGGCGCGGTGGTGTCTGAAACCGTGGGCGCAAATAGAGGAATTGGAAAGCTGATGCTTGATGCCCAAGCCAATTTTCAGGTCAATATTGTCTTTGCCGGTTTGCTGGTCCTAGCCTTCTTGGGGATTGTGCTCTATGCGGTGACCGCGTTGATTGAGCAGCGTTTTACCGGCTGGGCGTTCCGTGGGCAGAACCGTTAGCCTTTGCGCAGCCCCACAATAATTAGGCTGGCGGCAATGCTTAAAAGCGCCAGACCCAGTGCCGGCAGGTTGCCAAACCGAATGTAGGGCGTGACGCCTGTCATGCCCTGCACCTGGGCAACCAGCAGGTCTGTCTCCTGGGGTAGTGACTGTGCGATTATCCGCCCCTTGTGGTCAATGGCGGCGGTCATGCCGGTGTTGGTGGCCCGAAGGCTTGGCCGTCCGGTTTCAAGCGAGCGCATACGGGCCACCTGAAGGTGCTGGCTGAGGGCATTGGTATTGCCAAACCAGGCAAGGTTGCTCAGGTTCAGCAAGATCGTTGGCTGATCGCGTTCTGATCGCTCAGGAGACATCGCGCGGATAATCTCTTCGCCAAACAAGTCTTCAAAGCAGATGTTGGCGCCGATGCGCTGGTCACTCACCATAAAAGGGGTCTGCACGGGTTCCCCGCGCCGAAAGTCCCCCAGGGGCATGTTCATCAGGTCGACAAACCAGCGAAACCCCCAGGGAATAAACTCACCAAAGGGCACCAAATGGTGCTTGTCGTAGCGTGCGGCATACTGACCTGCGGGCTCCGACGGCTTGATCAGAATTGCCGAGTTGGTCCAGCCGCGGGCATCTTGCAGCGGAATGCCCGTAATGAGGCTGGCACCGCTGCGCTCAGCAATGCGATGTAAGGCTTCTTGGGTGCTGGCAGATACCCGGTTCCATGGCTGAATTAGGGCGGTTTCGGGCAGCACGATAAGGTCTAGCCGGCTGCCTGGGTTGGCGGCTACTGCGGCAAGACTGAGCACCGTCTGCTCTCCGGCGAGGGCATGGGCCGGGTCGAACTTCATCTGCTGTGGAATGGCCGTCTGTACCAGCGCAGCCTGCAGCGGGAGCCCCGATGGACTGGTGAGCGCAATGGTGCCCGCCACCCCGCCAGCCAGGTGCAGAAACACGGTGGCGAGCAGGGGGCGGGGCAGCCCTTGGGCCAGCCAGGCGGCAGACAGCGCGGTGACAAAGACCACGCCATAGACGCCGATCCAGGGGGCAAAGCCTGCAAGCAGGCTGTCGACTTGCTGGTAGCCCCAGTTGAGCCAGGGAAAGCCGGTAAAGGCTACGCCACGCAGCCATTCCAGCGATGTAATAAGCCCTGCGATGGCAAGAGGCTGCAAATGAAACCGACGCACCAGCCAGCCTGCCAAGAGGCCGTATGCGGCTACATAGAGTGCCAAAAGAATGGTGGCAAACCCGGCAATAATCGCGGGCATCTCGCCATAGGTATGCAGGCTGATAAAGATCCAGTGAAAGCCAAATAGGCAGCCTACGATCAGCAGGCCGCTGGCTAGCCAGGCGGCCCATTCCGCGGGGGTCTTAAACAGGCGAATAAGAATTGCCAGGAAGAACAGCGCTCCGAGGCTCTCCAGCCACCCCGGTAGAACCAGACTCATGGGCTATTGGCCCTCAGCGTCTGGCTGCTCCGAGGTATCGGGCAGGCGACGTACCAGCAGCATCTGCACCATACGAGCATCGGCCCGCTGCACTTCGAAGTCAAAGCCTGCGATCTGGACATGCTCTTCGCGATGGGGTACGCGGCCGAGATGGTCGGTAACCAGCCCCCCCACGGTATCGCTGTCTTCATCGGACAGAGCGCAGGCAAATGCCTCATTAAACTGGGTAATCGGCGTGAGCGCCTTAATGCGGAAAAGGCCGGGCTCGTGGGCGACGGGAATAATGTTGTCTTCTTCCTCGTCGGTGTCGTGCTCGTCTTCAATGTCTCCTACGATCTGTTCAATGACATCTTCAATCGTGATCAGGCCCGCCACGCCGCCGTATTCGTCAACAACAATAGCAATGTGATTGCGGTTATTACGAAAGTCGCGCAGCAGAACATTAAGCCTTTTAGACTCCGGCACAAATACCGCAGGCCGCAGCAGCCCGCGAACATCGTCTTCATCGTCGGCCAAGACACGCAAAAGGTCTTTGGCCAGCAGAATGCCAATGACATTGTCTTTATTGCCGTCGATCACCGGGAACCGAGAGTGAGCCGTCTGCAGCACGAAGGGTAGAATCTGGTCGAGCGGGTCGTTGATATCGAGCACATCCATTTGCGCGCGCGGCACCATCAGGTCGCGCACGGCGAGATCGCCCACCTGGAGCACGCCTTCCATCATCGACACCGCATCGGCATCAATGACAGCATGGGCCTGCGCCTCTCGGAGCTGCTCAATAAGCTCTTCTTTGTCGTCGCTGCGGCCAAAGAAACGGCCGAACAGACGCTTGAGGGAATGACTCAGGCCCGAGGGCCTAGGGTCTGGGTCTGACATGCACTGGCATGAGAGTTAAACACCCCACTAGTGTACCGAATACGGGTCTGGCAGTCGAAACCGTTTCAAAATACGTCGCTCTAGGCCCTCCATATGCTCGGCCTCCTCGGGGTCTTCGTGGTCAAGCCCCTGCGCATGCAGCATGCCATGCACCAGCATATGCGCAAAATGCGCAGAAAGGTCTTTATGCTGGGCGCCTGCCTCGCGGGTCAAAATTGGCAGGCAGAGCACCAGGTCGGCCTGTACCACGGGGTGATGCTGATAGGCGAAGGTGAGCACATTGGTGGCGTAGTCTTTGCCACGAAACTCGCGGTTGATCTGCCGACCTTCTTTTTGGCCCACCAGCCGTACGGTGATCTCGGCAAGTATTCCCTGGGCACCGAGGCTTGCGAGCAGCAGCCTTCGAATACGTGGCCGCGGCAGGGGCCATGCCTCTGGCGCTCTGGGCATTGCCCATTGCAGGCTAAGCCGAAGACTGCTGGGCATAGGCCTCGACAATCCGCGCCACCAGCGGATGGCGCACCACATCGCGACTGGTGAACTCCAAAAATGCGATACCCCGCACGCCCTGCAGCACACTGTGGGCATCAATCAGCCCGCTTTTGTGCCCCTTGGGAAGGTCGATCTGCGAGGGGTCTCCGGTAATCACGGCCTTACTGCCAAAACCAATGCGTGTAAGAAACATCTTCATCTGCTCTGGCGTGGTGTTCTGGGCTTCATCCAGAATGACAAAGGCATGGTTGAGGGTGCGGCCGCGCATATAGGCAAGTGGGGCAATTTCGATTAACTGCTTTTCGATGAGCTTAATTACTTTTTCATAGCCCATGAGATCGTAGAGGGCATCGTAAAGGGGCCGCAGATAGGGGTCTACCTTTTGGGCAAGGTCTCCCGGCAGAAAGCCAAGCCGCTCGCCGGCCTCTACCGCCGGCCGGGTCAGCACAATGCGCTGCACGAGATCCCGCTCAAGGGCATCCACCGCGCAGGCCACAGCAAGAAAGGTCTTTCCAGTGCCTGCCGGCCCAATACCAAAGCAGACATCATGGCTCAGAATCTGCGCCAGGTACTGACGCTGATTGGGCGTGCGGCCGCGCAGGTCGCGCCTGCGGGTGCGCAGTACGGCACCTTCCTCTTCGGCCTCGGGGTGCAAGAGGCTTTCCTCTAAACCTGCGTCGTCATGGCTTTCGGCGGTGTCTTTGGCACCCGCTTTGGCCATCGTGCCTAGCCCTTTTGTTCTGCCCATGGGGCGGTGTTCCACCATGGCCAACTGCAGGTCCTCCAGTCGAATGGTGTCTGGGTTTTGGGCAAGGTTCTCAAGCAAGGCCGTGGCCCGGGCTACCGACTGCTGTCCGCCAGAGACCTCGAATATCGGGCCGCGCCGGCGAATGCTGACATCAAGCCCGGTTTCGATAGCGCGCAGGTTCTGTTCCAGCGGCCCGCAGAGGGCCGCAAGCCCATGATTGTCGTGCTCCAACAGGCTTAGCCGTTGCACCGCACCGCTGCCGCGATCGGCCCGCACCTAGACGGCCTCGCCCCGCAGGCTGTGGCTTAAGGCCTGGGTAATGCGTATGGGAATCATATGGCCGATCAACCGGGCGGGCCCTGGGAAGTTCACCACGCGATTGTTCTCGGTACGGGCCATGAGTTCGTTGGCATTCTTTTTTGCAGGGCCCTCCACCAGCACCGAGAAGACCTTGCCCACCATGGCCTGGCTTACCGCCTGGGCATTGGCCTCGATGGCTGCCTGCAGGGTCTGTAGCCGCTTGAGCTTGACTTCAGCGGGGGTGTCGTCCGCTAGCGATGCCGCGGGGGTACCGGGCCGGGGGCTATAGACAAACGAGAAGGAATGGTCGAAGCCCACAGCCTCAATAAGCCGCATGCTGGCGGCAAAGTCTTCTTCGGTTTCGCCCGGAAATCCCACGATAAAGTCGGTGGACAGCGACACATCGGGCCGCACCGCCTTTAAGCGGCGCACAATGCTCTTGTACTCAAGCGCGGTGTAGCCGCGCTTCATGGCCATAAGAATACGGTCGCTACCCGACTGCACCGGCAGGTGCACATGGCTTACGAGCTTGGGCAGTTCTGCATAGACGTCGATGAGTCGCTGGCTAAATTCTTTGGGGTGTGAGGTGGTGTAGCGAATGCGCTCGATACCGGGCAGGTCGTGGATCATGCGCAGCAGGTCGGCAAAGTCGGTGCCGGTGCTCGGATCGATAAAGGCGTTTACATTCTGGCCCAGCAGGCTAACTTCTTTTACCCCCTGATCGGTGAGCTCAATAATCTCGGCCAGAACATCTTCGGCCGGCCGTGACACCTCGGTACCCCTTGTGTATGGCACCACACAGAAGCTGCAGTACTTGCTGCAGCCTTCCATAATCGAGACAAAGGCCGAGGGGCCTTCTACGCGGGCAGGGGGCAGGTTGTCGAATTTTTCAATCTCTGGAAAGCTGATGTCTACCTGCGGCCGTCCCGTAGACCTGCGCGCCTCGATGAGGGCTGGAAGCCGGTGCAGCGTCTGTGGGCCAAAGACCAGGTCTACATAGGGCGCCCTGCGCACAATGGCCTCTCCCTCTTGGCTGGCCACACAGCCGCCCACGCCAATCACCAGATGCGGCTTGAGTTTCTTGAGGTCACGCGCCCGCCCGAGGTCAGAAAAGACCTTTTCTTGCGCCTTTTCGCGTACCGAGCAGGTGTTAAACAAAATAACGTCAGCCTCTTCGGGCCGGTCGGTAGACTCCAGCCCATGCGATGCCTGTAACACATCGATCATCTTGGCTGAGTCATACTCATTCATCTGGCACCCAAAGGTGCGCACATAGACTTTGGCGTTCATAACAGAGTTACCGTCTCAGGCTTATAACTGGAGGGCCACTCGCGTGGAAAGGATCGTATTGTGCCTTATTCAGAACTCTTAAACCCCGGCGTGCGGCGGCGCGACTTCTGGGCCTGGGCCAGCCTCGACTTTGCCAATTCGGGCTACACCACGGTGGTGCTCACAGCCGTTTTTAATGCCTACTTTGTCTCGGTGGTCATGGCCGACAACCCCCTGGCCACACTGGCCTGGACGGTCATTCTCTCTGTGAGCTATCTGCTGGTGATGGTCTCTGCCCCCTGGCTTGGGGCTTATGCCGATGCCTATGGTGCTAAGCGCCGGCTGCTCCTCTGGGCCACCATTGCCTGTGTGCTGGCTACTGCGGGCCTCGCCGCGGTGGGCCCGGGCAACTGGCTCTTGGCCGCAGTGTTACTTGTCGTTTCCAACCTCGCCTATGCCAGCCACCAAGACCTTACCGCCGGCTATTTGCAAGAGCTTTCGCCCCCGAGCCACCTGGGGCGCCTGTCTGGCTATGGCTGGGCCTGGGGCTACTGGGGCGGGCTGTTGGCCTTGGCGCTGAGCCTTGTCTGGATTCAGGCGGTTGCCCCTGCCTTTGCGCCGGGGCTGGCAGACGCTTTCGGCCTCACCCTCTCGGCCTCGGGCGGGCTGCCCGCCCAGTGGCTGGTGGGCGGTGCCATGGTACTGGTGGCGATTCTTTTTGCGGTGGTGGGTTTCCCTGCGCTGGCAGTGCTGGCTGGGCATCGGGGATATGCAACTGCGGCGGGTATTGGTGGGGATACCGAGGCTGTGGCGGCGTCCGAAGACTGGAAAGGCGCCTGGCGACGGCTCTGGGCGGGATGGTCGCGCCTCTCACCAGACCTACCCTTGCGGAAGATGCTGGTCTGTATAACGGTCTATCAGGCTGGCGTGGCTACTGTGATTACGCTTGCGGCGGTCTATGCCCAGCAGGTCATGGGCTTTGACATGGCCAAGACGATTCTCTTGGTGTTAGTGGTTAACATCACCGCGAGTATTGGTGCCTTCTTGTTTGGAAAATTTCAAGACCGCGTGGGCCATCGCAATAGCCTGGTGATCAGCCTCTTGGCCTGGATTCTGATGGTGCTGGTGGCTGCCGTGGGTGAAACCGAGGCCATGTTCTGGCTGGCTGCCAATCTGGCGGGCCTTGCCATGGGCGCCTCCCAGAGCGGTGCTCGTGCTGCTATTTCGGTACTGGGGCCCGCAGACCGACAGGCCGAGGTCTTTGGCTACTGGGGAGTGGCCGTGCACCTAGCCTCGATTCTGGGCCCCTTGGCCTATGGCCTGACCACCGCCCTCACGCAGAACAACCACCGCATGGCCATTGCTGTAACGGGCCTGTTTTTTGTCGTGGGGCTGGTGCTTTTACTGCGTATTCCCTTTACTGAAACAAAAAGGCCTTCATAGTGGGCCAGTGGTCGGGAAAGTCGGACAGGCTGTGGTCAGAGCCTTCCACGATGCGCGTGTGGCATCCCGGATAGCGGGCCACCATCTCATTCCAGTCAAGCACTGTGTCGCCTTTAGCGGCCACGAGCATATAGCGGTGGGGGTCGGTGAGGCCCACCTCCATAGACTTCAGGTCGTCGATGTATTCCGACTGAAACTGCAGAATCTCTGGGCCATGCCATGACTGCAGGGGCCCGACCTGGTCGACCAGGTCGCGCGCGGGCCAGCAGGCAGGGTTGATCAGTGCCGCCCGAAACTGGCTTTTTTGGGGATGCCGTTCCATAAACCAGCTGACATAAAAGCCTCCCAGCGAACTGCCAATGAGACGCGGCTGATAGCCGTCGACAAGGGCGTTTTCGACCAGATAAGAGATTTCATCGAGGGCCGTGAGCGGGGCAATGTCGAGTGCGGGGCATTCGAACCGTACCCCTTCGCTGGCCATCCATTGGGAAAGCTGCATGGCCTTACTCGACTTTGGTGAACTGCGAAAGCCATGAACATATATAAGGCAGAGATCTTTGGGGGAGAGAGGCGTTGCCATAAAACCCTCCTGTGGCAGGAACCCGACCCTCCGATTTAAGCACGCAAACCCGTTCGGTGGTATGAATTTCTTATCCCGAAGAGGGGGCAGGCCCCGAGAGGGCCTCGCGAATCTGTGGCCGCCGGGGTGCCGGTTCAGGCGCCAGGCCGGGGCAGTCTATCCATACCACTGAGTCGCCCGTGGGGTCTCGGGTATTTTCTTGGGCGGTGTCGCTTGGCCTTGCCTGGTGACAGGTCAGGCGCTGGCCATCCTGCGTGATCGCGGTAAGGGGCAGCTGCGCGAGTGATGCGATATCCAGATAGCCCTCTGGCGTGAAGGCCACCGGCTGGCCGTTTCGGGTCTCGATACGGCTTAGCCGGGCAAGTCCGGCAGCCGACACCTGCAGCCGATATTCCTGGATACGAATGGTCTCCTGGGTCTGGTCAATCCAGTAGGCCCGGCGGGCCGCTGTGGGCAGACGCACCTGGCTGGTCTTCCAGTGCAGGTCAAAGGGAATCGACTGGGTATCGAGCCGAAACTGCGCCTCGGTCCATGCGGGAGTGCGCCCAAAGGCGGCAATGCCTTTGGCGTTGGTCGCGGCAGTCTGTCGTCCAAGCTGCAGCCGCAGGTCGGGATGCCCCAGGGTATGGATTACCAGGTTGTGATCCCCCACCGGGCCCAGGTGCATCCCTTTGGCTGTCAGCCAGACTCTGCTTGCCAGGGACAGATCTACCGAGGCCTGCTGCCCCTGGGGCTGACGGGCCTGCAGGCTGATGTCTCCCCAGGATGCTGCCTGCTGCAGCCGCAGCTCTTGGCGGGCGTTGCCGCCCGTAGCCCTCGTAAGCCCAATCTGCGGGGCAGAGGCCCCGCCGCCTAATGACTGCTGGTATGAGACGCTGGCCGAAGCAGGGTTGCGGCCGTTGCTAGCAGTGCCACCATTATCCGATTGCAGGCCAGCCGATAGCCTGCGGCGGCTGCTGTAGCCGCCGGGGGCGCCTGGGCTGCCTGTGGGGCTCGTTGCGCTGGGGCGATCGGGCAGTGCCAGATGCAGGCTGATAAAGGCACTTGTCAGGGGCTTGGCGCCGGGACCCGTATATCCCGTGCGCAGGCTTGCCTGCAGGCTGGCTTGGGTGCTGATGCGCTGCTGCAGGCCCACGAGGGTCAGCCTTCCTTGGCCCAAGGACAGCTGGCTGGTAAGCGTTGTGCCCGGCCGCAGGCGCTGGCTTGCCGATAGCCGCAGCGTGTGCCCCATGCGCAGCGCTGTGCTGGTGAGCGGGTCTTGCGCGGGCTCTGCCAGACTGGATGCAGCACTGGCGTGCTGAAGCTGCCGCCTCAGACCGGCTGACCATTGCAGGCCTGACCGCGGCTGGCCAGAAATGTCGAGCCCACCCGTGGCCAGGCAGTGTTGCCCATGACAGGCAAGCCCCAGGTCTGCAGATACCAGCAGGCCCTGCCAACGCTGGCTAGACACGCCCGCATAGGCCTGGGTGAAATCGTGTTCATGGCCCAGCCCCAGTCGCAGGGTTTCGGTGCTATTCCATCCCTGGGCCCAGAGGCCAGAGAAGGCGAGGGACTGGGAAGGGCTTGTCGCCTGCAGCCCAGGCTGCAGACCGGTCGGGTTCTCTGCGGAAGTTTCGCCTATCCAGACATCCCACAGGCGAGCGCCGGTCGCAAGCAGAAGGGGGCTTGCTACCCAGGGCAGCAGGATGGTCTCGGTCTGCCCCGAGAGGCCCTCGATACGCACCGTGAGCAGCCCAGGTAGGCTGGGCGCACCCAGCCCCTCGAGCCGATAGCGCCCTGCCGGAAGCAGCCCCGTAGCGAAGAGCGGCTGGCCTTGGGTATCGAAGAACTGCAGTCGCGCTGGTGCATCCAGGGCCACCTGACCCTGGCCCAGACCGCTGGGGCGCAGCACCTGCAGCCGGTTGGTCAGTGATAGCCCGCGCAGGCTGCGGGGCTGCTGTTCGGGCCCCTGGCGGACCACCTGGTCACCCAGCCTTAGGGCCGCACCCGAAGGCCAGACCCAGTCGATGGTGGCCTTGGGGGTCTGCGCAGCAGACTGGCCACCGGTAACGAATACCTGCAGGCCTTGGTGGGCTGCGCCAAGCCCCCATTGCAGCCGGTGCCGGTCGGCCACCAGGTCGAGGTGTGCCGCGCTAAGGCCGCGGATGCGGGCCTCGGGGTCGTCGATCGAGGCTCCGAGAAGAAGGGGAAGCGGGTTGGGTGTGCTGCGGCTGCTCAGCCGCAGTGCCTGTTCTTTGAGCCAACTGGCGGGAAGCTGCAGGCGCAAGACGCCGACCGCATCGTCGTGCTCGCAGCGCGCGGGCGGTGTGAGGACCAGAAAGGTCTCTTGATCAATGGCACGTTGTGCGAGGTCGTTCTTCGCCAGCAGAGGGCGCAGGCTGTCTTCCTGCACCAGACAGAGGTCGTCGACGAGATAGGTGAGACTGCCTGCTGAGACCTGCTGGCCATTAAGCTCCAGCGCGCGTAATTCGAGGCTGTCGCGGTCAAGTGACAGATTGCCGGGAGCAGTCAAGGGGTGCGCGGGGTCTGCATCTCCCCGCGAGGGTGCGCTGAGCAGCAGGCAGAGGGCAGCCACAAGGGCGGCCCCCATTTTAGTCTGCGGCGGCTGAAGAGGACGCCGCAACCGACATTCCGTCAGACCTATTGTCCGCACCCGTCGCGTTGTCGCTGCGGGGGCTGGCAGCCTCTGCCGTTACCGTATCTCTTGGGGCTCCCTTACGGCAGAGCTGGGTGGTCTCTCCAGGCAAGAGAGTCTGGGGGCCTGCAATATCTGTATCAAGCGCAAGGCGCACCACCAGTTTTTCGGGATTGCGGAAGCTGGCGCAACTGCCCTCCGCAAGAGCCACTGCGGGATTAAGCGCAACCGGCTCCTGGCGATGGTGATACACAGGCAGGCTAAAACGAAACCGGAAGGCCAGGCCGGTAATCTCATTGTCGGTCTCTGGAATCTGCTCAATCAGCAGCCGATGGTAGCGGGTGCCTTCTTTAATGCGGGCGCGAATCAGTTGCCGGCCACCGGGTGCAAGACCAAAGAAACGTGGAGAGACATCGCCTGGCACGCCTACGATTTCTTCGCCTGCAGGACCCCAGCCCACCAGCCGAACCGACCAGCGTGAGGCGCTGGTCATGCTCGACTGAACCTCGGTAACGACAATGCCCGAACGGTCTGGAAACAGCTGGGGTGGCGAAATACCCAGCGCCGCATGGCTAACCGAAGGCACGCTGGAAAGCGCTGCCAGACTGGCGAAGACCAGCAAGGCCCATCTTTGTGCAAGTCGTGCTGCGGACACTGACATTGTCGAGTGGGGCATGGCTAGGCCTTAGTAGGTGATGGTGGCAACGATGGTGTCGCCGTAGCTGCCA
>Ga0194134_10001410_pt1 | contig 32050 bp, 25 predicted proteins | sample TA2KigOff0mmetaG_FD_148602 | JGI IMG/M metagenome (GOLD analysis project Ga0194134, IMG submission 148602) | Freshwater microbial communities from Lake Tanganyika, Tanzania - TA2015056 Kigoma Offshore 0m | ecosystem: Environmental > Aquatic > Freshwater > Lake | place: Tanzania: Lake Tanganyika... | reverse complement strand
GGCATCCCCACGGTGTTCTTCCTGGGTGCCCTGGCCGCCATGCAGTTCATCCGCCGCTGAGCTCCGCCGCCATGCAACGCAATCCCAACCCCAACAACCTGCCGGTTGAGCTCAACCGCACCAGCCTTTACCTGGGGCTGCTGTTCGTGTTCACCTGCGGTGTGCTGTTCTCCAGCTACTTCTTCAACTGATCGGGAGGATCAACGATGAGCGGCAAAAAATCCAACCTGCCTGACGGCCGGATCCCGGATCGCCTCCCTGACGGTCGCCCCGCCGTGGCCTGGCGCTCGCGCTGGACCGAAGGCGTGCTGCCGTTGTGGCTGGTGGCGACCGCTGGCGGCATGGCCGTGATTTTTGTGGTGGGTCTGTTCTTCTACGGCTCCTATGTTGGTGTGGGTTCGGCTTGATGAGGCGTACGCCAAACCAGATCATTCAGCCTTGCCTATTGCAAGGCTTTTTTATGCAAAGGCAAGCCATCAAAGTGGGGTAGCAAGACCTCTGTTAATGAAGGCCCTCAGGAAGGTCCTCAGGCTTTGCTGTCGATCGCAGACAGGGTGGCTTGCTGAGCTGTTTGGGTCCATTCAGGCACCAGCCGTGACAAGACGGCCAGAGCCTCAGATTCATCATGGCGATGAATCGCATCTTCCAGGACTGCCAACTCAAGCCAAACCTGTTGCGGTGGGAAGGCCCGCTCTCGAGCCCGATAGATGAGGGGATGAATCGTGGATTCGCTCTCTGAATCAATCAGCAGCTCTTCATAGAGCTTCTCACCGGGGCGCATGCCAGTGCAGACGATGTCGATGTCGCCATCGGGGTGCTCGGCATCGCGCAGGCTGCGGCCGCTGAGGCGCACCATCTGTTCGGCCAGATCGCGGATGCGCACGGGCTCACCCATGTCGAGCAGGAACAGGTCGCCGCCGCGGGCGAGCACGGCGGCCTGGATCACCAGCTGGGCTGCTTCCGGGATCGTCATGAAGTAGCGGATGATCTCGGGGTGGGTGAGGGTGATCGGGCCACCCTTGGCGATCTGCTCGCGGAACAGGGGCACCACCGACCCTGAGGAGCCGAGCACGTTGCCGAAGCGCACCATCGCCAGGCGCGGGCCGGCTGCTGGCAGCTCCTGGGCCAGGGCCTGGATCACCAGTTCGGCCGCTCGCTTGCTGGCACCCATCACGTTGGTGGGCCGCACGGCCTTATCGGTGGAGATGAGGGTGAAGCTGGACACGCCAGCCTCTACCGAGGCTGCGGCCAGCACCCGGGTGGCGAGCACGTTGTTGGCAAGGCCTGCCAGGGGGTTGGCCTGCACCAGGGGCACATGCTTGTATGCGGCCGCATGGAAGACCACCTGCACAGCCTGCTGACTTAGCAGCCGCTGCACGAGCGGGCGATTAGCGGCGCTGCCCAAAGCGGCCAGCAGCTCGACGCCAGGAGCAAGGCCGCGGCGTAGCTCCTGCTCAATCGCATAGAGGCTGGGCTCACTGCGCTCGAGCAACACCAGCCGGCGCGGCTGCAGCCGCAGAATCTGGCGGCAGAGCTCGGAGCCGATCGAGCCACCGGCGCCGCTCACGAGCACCACCTGATCAGTGATGCCAGGGCCAAGTAGGCGCGGGTCGGGCGGCACGGCATCACGGCCGAGCAACTCTTCGATCGCGATCGGGCGCAGGGTATCGATGCGGGCGCGGCCGCTGGTGATCTCCTCCACGGAGGGCACCTGCAGCACGGGAATGCAGAAGGGCTGGAGTGCCGCCAGAATGGAGCGCCGCCGCATGCGGCTGAGGGAGGGGATCGCCAGCAGCACCTGATCGATGCCGCAGAGGCCCTGCTGCAGGGTCTGCGGCGCACGGATCGGCACCCCATTGATGTCGCGCCGCCAGAGGTGGGGCGCATCATCGAGAAAGAGTTCAACGCTGTGGCTGCCGGCCAGGCGCAGGGCGGCCGCCAGCTGCACGCCGGCGGCACCGGCGCCGTAGATGGCCACGCGGATCAGGGCGTGACGGGGCTGCACCTGCAGGCTCAGCAACAGATCGCGCAGGCCGAAGCGGAGGCTGCCGGTGAGGCCGGTGAGCAACAGCCAGAGCAGCAGCCAGCTGCTGCGGGGTGGCAGCGGCAACTGCAGCATGATGCCGGTGAGAGCAAGCAGCAGCACCAGGAGGCCGTTGCGACCGGCGAGGCGGTAGAGGGCGAGGCTGCCCACGTAGCGGGTGAGCCCCTTGTACTGGCCGGTGAAGGCGTAGAGGGGGAGGCCGATCAGCAGGGATGCCGGCAGCAGCCAGAGGCTTTGAAGGAAATTGCTGCTGAGGGGTTCCGCCAGGCGCAGCCAGAAACTGAGCCACACCGCCAAAGGGATCACCAGCGCATCGGCGGCGATCAGCAGCAGGCGGCGGCTGAGGGGTTGAAGGCGCAGCAGCCGGGTGGTGAAGGGAATGGGCGGCATGAGCAGCGTCCTATCAGGGCATGGAGGCCACCGCGAAGGGCAAGGCCACCCGCTGATCCAACCAGACGCCCACCAAAAGCTCCATCAGGGCGAGGGGCATCACCGCCCGCCAACCACCTAACAGCAGGGCCACAGCCAGCAGTGCGGTGGCGGCTATATAAAGGCCGGCAACCCGAGCATGAGGCCAACCGGCCTGATGAAGCCGCTGGAAAAGATGAAGGCGATGGGCCTGCCAGATGGACTGTCCGCCCAGGAGGCGACGGGGCACGCAGAGGCAAGCGTCGCCCAAGATCGGCGTCGCCACAAGGAGCAGGCCGAGGGCTTCAGGCCAGCCAGGGGCCTGCAGCACCACCCCAGCAAAGACGGCACCGAGAAAGGTGCTGCCCACATCGCCCATGAACACCTTGGCGGGCGACCAGTTCCAGAGCAGGAAGCCAATCAGGGCGCCAACCAGCGCCCATAGGGACCAGGAAGCATCAAGCTGCAGAGCCGCGGCGGTGAGGGCAACGGCCATGCAGCCAGCCACCAGGCCATCGAGGCCGTCCATGAAGTTAGTGCAGTTGATCACCGCCGTGATCGCTAGCAGCAGCAGGGGCCAGGCCAGCCAGGGCAGGCCGAGGGGGGCGAGCAGCAGCGCGGCGGTGATCAGGTGCACGCCGTAGCGCCAGCGAGCCGGCAGGTTGTGGCGATCATCCAGCAGGCCCACCAGGGCCAGGGGCAGGGCGATGAATGGCAGAGTGATCAGCCTCGTGCACCCCAACTGCCACGCCGCCAGGGCGTTGGCCAGCAAGGCGACCAGTACCACCACAATCCCGCCACCCCTTGGAGTGGGCTGCGTATGCGAACTGCGGGCCGTGGGGTGATCAAGTAGGCGGCGGCGCAAGACAGGGATGAGCGCGCACAGCAGAAGCCAGCTTATAAAGGCTGCAACTACGGCAGCGAGAATTGCGGGAAAAAATGAAGCCATCAGCAGGTGAATCCATCGTCGCCGGCACGGAACAGGGCCACTTCCTGCTCGATGCCCTGGGCAAAGCCCATGGGTGCATAGCTCAGCACGGCCGTCGCCTCGGCATGGGCAAAGACCTTGTCTTCGTTCAGGCGAAGAATCTGTTCCGCCTTGATGGGTAGTCGAATGCTGAGCCGTTCGGCAAGGCGCAACAGCAGCAACACGGGCCGCACGGGCAGATGCAGACGATGAACACGACGCCCCAGGGCCCTGGCGGTGAGACGCACTACCTCGTTGTAGGTGAGGGGCGCGGCACCGGAGATGTTGAGCTGGCGGCCGATGCTGGCGGGCGTCTCGAGCGACTGCACCACAGCCCAGGCCACATCACTGACATGCACCGGCTGCTGCAGGGCACGGCCCGGACCGAACACGGGCAACAGCGACCGGCGATCCAGCCAGCGAACCAGGCGGATCATGTTGCGGTCACCTGGGGTGCCGTAGATCATCGTGGGGCGCAGGATCGTGAAGCTGAGGCCACTAGCGGTGATGGCGGCCTCAGCGGACTGGCGGATGGTTATGGAACGTGCATTCAGCTGCGTGAAGATCGCCGTGGTGCTGACGAAGACGACGCGCTGCACCCCAGCCGTTCGGCAGGCCTCCAGGATGGCCGGAGCGGCACCAAAGCCGATCGAAGCGATATTGAGCAGCGCAGGACAACCCGCAAGGGCCTCGGCCAGCTGCTCGGGGCGATTCAGGTCGGCGTACGCGACGGGGATCTGCCGTGCCTCCATCCAGGAGGCATCGGCGCCAGGGCGCAGCAGGGCGAGCAGGGGAATGCGGCGTCGCCTGAGCTCACGGCAGACAAAGCGCCCCGTGAAGCCATTAGCACCGGACACGGCAACGGTCATCGCTGGATCAGCGCACGCAGGCGGGTGTCGTAGTCGGCGTTGATGCGCTGGCGGGAATAGGTGGTGCGCGCCAGCTCGACAGCCCGCTCTACCATCGCCTGGCGCTGTGGGCGCGGCGTGGCGATCAGACGCTGAATGGCATCGGCCAGGCCCTGGGGATCGCCAGGCTCAGCCGTAACGCCGAGACGATGGCGCTCCACCTCGGCGTTGATGGCACCGGCGACGGTGGTGATCACAGGTCGGCCAAGCGCATAGGCGTCGTAGAGCTTGTTCGGGGAGACGCCATAGCGGAAAAGCGGAATATCACGCAGCGACAGCAGGATGGCATCGGCATCTGCCATCAGTGCCGGGACCTCGGCCTTGGGCAGCGGCTGCTCAAAGGACACGCTGCTGAGCCCCGTGGCCTGAAGGATCAAGGCCTGCTTCTCGGGTCCATCGCCGACGAAGCGGAACCGTACGGCCACCCGGCGCTGCGCGAGCAGACGGGCGGCGGCAATCACGTTCTCAAGGGCATTGGCGGTGCCGTGGGCACCGGCATAGAGCACCACAAACGGTGAGCGCGGCTCAGGCAGGGGCCGTGGTGCAAACAGCTGCAGATCGGGGCCGTTCGGCAGCCAGGCCGTCTGCCGGGCACCCCGAGCCCGCACGACCGGCTCGGCCCCCTGGGCCAGAACCACCACCAGCTGAGCGCGCCGATAGAGCTGAGCCTCCATCCAGGCGAGCAGGCGCACCATCGGACTGCCGGGATCCTTGCCGCCCTGATCAATCAGGACCTGGGGCCAGAGGTCGCGGACCTCAAGCACGAAGGGAATGCGGCAAAGCCTGGCGATCCAGAGGCAGGTGAAGGCGGCCGGCAACTGGGGTGAACTGGCCAGAATCAGATCGGGAGCCCGGCCCGTGCAGCGGCCGATCAGGGCCGCCGGCAACAGGCGTACCGCGAGATGGAGGCAGAAGCTCAGCATGTTGAGCTGACGCCTCCAGTCGTTGCGCTGGTAGGGGGAGACCCACAACCAGGTCCAGCGGATGCCTGCAGGCTGCTCGCGGGCCCAGAGGCGCGGGAAACGCAGGCGACGGTAACGGCGTTGGGTGAGATTGAAATCGGAGGCGAACACCTCCACATCCCAGCCATAGGCGACCAGGCCTTCGGCGACCTCGTACTGACGGGTGTGCCCGGGCAGGGCCGGCGTGTTGGCGAACTGGTTGATCAGCCAGAGGCGGGGCATGGCTGGGAAGCCGCAAGGGGGGCGAGAGTGAGGGGCAGCACGCTGCTCAGGTGATGCTGCCCCGCCGCCAGCGAACCGCTCAGGCAGTAGCTGTAGCGGGGGGAGTGCTGGCCGAAGCCATGGGCGAACCAGGTGGTGTGCCAGCTGGCGCTCAGGTGCCGAGCCGTGGGCGCCTCAACCCGCAGGGGCTGGAGCAGATCCCGGGGCAACCTTGGCGCCAGGTGCCACCAGATCCGGAACAACACGGGCATGGCGGTGATCACGGTGTCGTGCAAGGTGAGGGTGAGCCGCTGCGCGGCAACCCCGCTGAGTTCAACGCGGCGCTGGTGATCGGCGCCGTGATGGTCGTAGCCATCGTGACTGCCCTGAACAAAGCAACCGCCGCCGGGGAGCGTGCCGCAGCCGCGCCTACGGGGCTGTGCCTTGCGGCCGGCCCGGAACGCCCCCCAGACCTGTACCGGCTCGATCCAGTGGATGGAGCCATCTGTGGAGGCAAGGCCAAGCTGGAGCACGTTGTGTGCCGCGCCAGAGCGTTCGTAGGCTCGTTCAGGGCCAACGGCATAGCGGCTGGTGCCGGCCTCGCTGAGCAGCCAATGCCCCCGATGGCTGAGCTCCAGGCTGAGCTGATCGGAATGGGCATGGGATGGCAGGTGGCTGGGGCAGGGAATGCCGCAGCGAAAGGCCAGTTCCCAGCCATGGCCGGGCCGGAGCAAGGTCCACCCGGTGGCCGGCATATCGGTGATCCTAGGGGCTGGCTGGTTTGCTGCAGGGAGGATTGCTGCCGGCGGTAGCAGCGGGACCGAGGAGAGGCCGGCCGCAGCACTCTCCAGCAGCCGCTGGCGCAGGCCACGGCTGCCGGGCGACCCCTCAGCCAGAGCCGAGCGCCCCTGCAGGAAGGCCTCGGCGAAGGCCAGCACCACCGGTAGGGGCGGCGCAGCATCGGCGGCGCTGTCGTTGAAGCGCGGGGCCTGGCCGCCTTCGAGGCGCACGGCCCGGGCCCAGCCAGCCATCGCTGCGATCGCCTGCAGCAGCCAGGCGGGGCGCTCGCCGCTGAGGCTGGCCAGGGTGCAGGCGAGCTCCACCAGGCGATCGAGCATCAGCAGGTGATAACTGGCGCTGCGCTCCTCATGGCCGCCATCGGCCAGCAGCTGGGCCGCCAGCTCTCGGCGCAGCAGGCGCAGGGCGCGATCCTGCATGCGCCGGGCGGCAGCACCCTCGAACTGCAGGCTGCCGATGGCGAGGGCCGTGAGGTTTTCGAGCCAGTGATTGCCGCCGTGGCAGTGCTCGGGATGGGCCTGGAGCCAGCGCAGCTGCTGCCAGAGCGATGCCAGCCGCGGCGGCGTGGCCAGGGCCGGGCAGCAGCGGAAGAGCCAGATCCAGTTGCGGCTGCGCAGCGAGAGCGTGTAGCTGTGCCAGCCATCGCCACGGCCGGGCGCATTGGCGGCGATCCAGTGGTCGAGCAGGGGTTCAAGGGCCTGCGCCTCGGCAGGCCAGATGCCGCTGCCCAGGGCCTGATCGAGCCAGGTGCGGGCCCAGTCGAAGTAGTGTAGATGGAACTGCCAGAGGCGCTCCCAGGCGGGATCGTTCCAGGGGATTGGCCAGGCCAGCTGCCGCGGCTGGTTGAGGAAGGTGAAGCGCAGGCCCTCGGGAGAGGAGGACAGCGCGCCGGGAGGCGGCAGCTCCGGGGCCGCCAGCAGCAGCAACGCCGAGCGCCAGCTGGGGGGATGATTCACGCTGCCGGCACCGGCCAGGGCCAGGGCGAGTGAGGGTGGCAGGCTTTGATTCAGATGCTGGCGCAAGGTGTAGCGCAGGCGGCGCTGCAGCCGGCTGGGGCCGATATCGATGAGGGTGCGCAGCAGGGGGCTCAAGATCGTGCGGGCCCTGGCGCTTCCGAGACCCCACAGAGATCGAAGACCTGGCGACCGGCCAGATCGAGGCCCCGGAAGGGGGTGTGGGCCACCAGCAGCACCAGCAGATCGGCCTGGAGCAGCACCTGCTCGAGGGGCTGCAGCTTGATCGTGGGGTGATCGGCCAGGTTGGGCTCGCAGGCGAGCACCTCCAGCCCGGCCACCAGCAGTTCGGTGGCGATGTGCAGGGCAGGCGATTCGCGCAGATCGTCGACATCGGGCTTAAAGGCCAGGCCGAGGCAGCCGATGCAGACGGGGCGACCGAGCTGATCGGCCAGGGCCGCGGCACGGGCCTGCACCTGCTCGATCACCCAGCGGCTCTTGCCGTCGTTGACGCGGCGGGCGGTCTGGATCAGGGGGGTGCAGTCGGGCGCGGCGGCGGCGATGAACCAGGGATCCACGGCGATGCAGTGGCCACCCACGCCGCAACCGGGCTGGAGCACGTTGACGCGGGGATGGTGATTGGCGAGGCGAATCAGCTCGCGCACGTTGATCGCGAGGCGATCAGACACCAGCGAGAGCTCATTGGCGAAGGCGATGTTCACATCGCGGAAGCTGTTCTCGGTGAGCTTCACCAGCTCGGCCGTGGCGGCGGTGGTGGTGAGCAACGCGCCCTGGCAGAAGGTGGCATAGAACGCCTTGCCGGCGTCAGCGGCGGCGGGCGTGAGGCCACCGATGACGCGGTCATTGCTGATCAGCTCCAGGAGGATTCGGCCCGGCAGCACCCGCTCCGGGCAGTAGGCCACATGGATCTGCTGCGGCGCAAGGCCGGACTCCTGAGCGAGCACGGCCGCCACCTGCTGAGTGGTGCCCACCGGCGAGGTGGATTCGAGCAGCACCAGATTGCCGGGGCAGAGCACCGGCGCGATCGCCCGGGCCGCCGCCAGCACATAGTCGATGTTGGGCTGGGGGATGCCATCCGCCCCGCTGCGGAAGGGCGTGGGAACTGCGATCAGGAACACATCGGCCGGCTGCGGCGCCAGCTGGGCGGTGAGGGCCCCGGAGGCCACGGCCGTTGCCACGGCCTGATCGAGATCAGGCTCAACGATGTGGATCTGCCCCTGGTTGACGGTGGCCACCACCTCAGCGTTGACATCGACGCCGATGACGCGATGGCCGGCACCGGCCAGCACGGCCGCGGTGGGCAGGCCGATGTAGCCGAGGCCGAGGATGCAGCAGGTGGAAGGAATGGAAGGGCGCTCAACCACAGGCACGACTCCTCAGAAACAACGGCACCCTGGACTTCAGGGCGAGAGCCGGCTTTTCGACGTACAACCAAGACAGACAGGCCAAGGCATAGGCGCCGAAGAGATACGCAGGAGCCCACAAAGCATTTGAAACGCCGGAGACCAGCAGAGCGTTGGCGATGGGCATATGAAAAACGTAGATTCCGTAAGAGAGATCAAAGCCTCGCAACAGATCCACTGGAATCAGGCCGATTCCAATCGGCAAGGCCGCCATGGCGATCGGGACTAGGACTGACTGAGCGGAAGGTATGGCTAAGGCCAGCAACCAAACGACAAGCCCTAGAGCGACCAAGCCGCGAGCCGTTGCTGGGCGTCCCCACAGGGCAAGAGGGAGTATGCAGGCAAAGCCCAGCAGGAACTGAAAGAGATGGGGGGCCAGACTCACATGCAGAAGCTTGGCTAAAAGGCTTTCCGGATTTAGCAGCGATCCATTGAGCAGGACCTTGCCAACAAAGAATGAAGAACCCCAGATCGCTGCCATCGAGACGATGGCAAGTCCCACTTTGCGCTTGTCAGCGAGAAATGCCAGCCAACCAACAATCAACGGGAACAGCAGATAAAACTGCAGCTCCACGGGAATGGTCCAGAGGCTACCGTTGATGACGCCGACTCCAAAGTCGCGCAGCTGAGACGGGTTGAAGAACTGGAGCACGGTCGCCTGAGCGACGAGCCAGGCAAAACCAGATGTGCTGAACAGAAAAGAACCACGCCCAAATGCGATCAGGATCAGGACAGACAGAAGCAGACACAACCAGAGAGCCGGGAAGATCCGCAGAGCTTGATGCCAGGCATAGTCACCCCATCGACCACGAGCTTTAAGACAGGAGAGGCCAACCAGAAACCCGCTGATCGAGAAAAACAGCGGCACCCCCGGCAGAGAGAAGATGGTGGCCAGCAAGGCGGGCAACTTGAAGCCCAGGTGAGCCGTGCCATGAGCCAGCAGTACCTGCGTCGCCGCATACAAGCGGATCAGATCGAAAAGATTGCCGCGTCCAAGGCGTACTGCCGCACAGCGATCCAGCCATGACGACGCTGGACCTCCTACAAGCCCGCTGACGACGACCTGCGTCATGGCCGGTTCACCGCCTGCAACAACCACCGCTGCACCTCGAGCAGCTCGGCCGCTGGGATCGGCGCCGGCCCACCCGAGCTAATGGCCGCCAGGAAAGCGCTGCAGCAGGCCAGCTGGCCCTTGTCCTGCGCCAGGCGGCGGCGGGTGCGGAAGCCGGGGAGACCCCAGGCCTTCAAGGTGCGGTAGTTGTCGAGCCGCAGCACCCGACCAGCGGCGAACACCTCGAGCCGTTCCTTGGGGAAGGCCTTGCTGCCATTAGCGAAGTAGTGCACCGTGCCGATCGAGCCATCGGCGAAGCGCAGGCTCAAGGTGAAGGTGTCGGGACAGGGCTTGCTATCGGCCGCTGCCAGCAGCTGCAGCTGCTCGATCGGGCTGCCGGCGAGATGGCGCAGCAGATCCACAAAATGGGAGGCCTCACCGAGCAGGCGGCCACCGCCGCGCTCGGGATCCTGGGTCCAGTGCTCGGCGGGGATGACGCCGGCATTGCAGGTGTACACGAAAGCACGCAGCCCCGGCAGACGGCTGAGCTGCTGGCGCAGCTCCAGCAGCAGGGGCGCAAAGCGGCGGTTGAATCCCACCATCAACAGGCCGGAGCTGTGGGCCAGGGAGGCCTCGATGGCCTCGAGTTCGGCCGCAGTGAGGCAGAGCGGCTTCTCGACGAACACATGCTTACCGGCCGCCAGGGCCTGCTGCACCAGGGCGGCATGGCTGTCGTGGCGGGTGGCAATCACCAGGGCCTGGGCGGCGGGATCGGCGATGGTGGGAGTGATATCGGTGCTGGCCTGGCGGAAGCGATGGCGGGGCCCGAGCTGCGACGGCGCAAGACCGCTGGAGGCGGCCAGGGTGTGGAAGCGGGCACCGGCCCTGGCGAAGGCCGGGATCAGGATCCGGCTGGCGTAATTGCCCGCCCCGATCACACTCAGCAGCGGCGCTGTCACGGGGGCGGATGACACGCTGGTCGGTACGGCCGGCAGCGGGATCGTGCGCTGGGCCGGATCGGCACTGCCGGGATATTGCAGCAGGATGCCGAGACAGGGCTCGCTGCCGGTGAGCACCGCGTAGGCCTCAGGGGCCTGCGCAATCGGGTAGCGATGACTGATCAAGGCCTCGGTGCGCAGGCTGCCGCGCTCAAGGGCCTGCAGCACGGCCTGGAAGTTGCGCTGCTGGGTCCAGCGCACGAAGCCGAGTGGGTAGTCGTGGCCCTGCTGCTCGTAGGCCGGGTCGTAACGACCGGGGCCATAGGAGCAGCTCACCTGGAAGCTGAGCTCCTTCTTGTAGAAGAGGTCGCGGCGCAGCTCCAGGCCGGTGACGCCCACCAGCACCAGGCGGCCACGCTGGCGGCAGGCTTCCGCCGCGAGATGCATCGGCTCGCTGGAGGCCGTGGCGGCCGTGATCAGCGCCCCATCCACGCCAATGCCGGCGGTGCGCTCGAGGATCCAGGGCAGGGGATCGGGGCCGCTGCCCAGGGCCAGCGCCTCAATACCGAAAAAGGCGGCCAACTGGCATTTGCCGGGATCGGGATCGAGGCCAAGCACCCGGCAGCCCTGGGCCTGAAGCAACTGGGCGGTGAGCAGGCCGATCAGGCCGAGGCCGCTCACCAGAAAGGTTTCCCCGAGGCTGGGGGCCGCCAGGCGGATGCCCTGGAGGCCGATCGAGGCCAGCACCGTGAAGGCGGCCGCCTCATCACTCACGCCATCAGGGATCAGCGCACAGAGCAGCTGCGGCACCGCCACCAGCTCGGCATGGGCGCCGTTGGAGGCGACGCGATCGCCGGGCTTGAAGCCCTGCACGCACTCACCCACAGCCACCACGGTGCCGACGTTGCAGTAGCCGAGCGGCAAGGGTTGATCGAGCTTGCTGCGTACCGCCTCCAGGGTGGTGAGCAGGCCATCGGTGCGGGCCTTGTGGAGCACCTGCTGCACCTTATCGGGCTGCTGGCGGGCCTTGTCGAGCCAGTTGGCCTTTCCGAAATCCACCAGCATCCGCTCTGTGCCGGCCGACACCAGCGAGCAGCGGCTCTGGATCAGCAGTTCACCACGGCGGGGTGCGGACGCAGGCACGGCGGCGAGGGAGGTAGTGCCATCGGCCAGCGACTGGATCACCTGTTGCATCGGCTGGCCGCGGGAATCGGACCCAGCATCACACCACGCCCCCCTTCTGCCGCTCCCACCACAGAGCAATGCACAGCAGCGACCAGATGGTGTAACTGTCATCGCGGCGGCCACTGAAGTGATCCGCCAAGAGCTGCTGCACGGCGCTGGGGTTGAACAGGCCATCTGCGGCCAGGCGGGAGGGGCTGAGGGTGTCGGCCACGAGTTCGCGTAGGTCGTGTTGCAGCCAGCGCCTGAGCGGAGCACCGAAACCGGTCTTGGGGCGATGGATCACGTCGTGGGGGAGAAGGCCGGCCATGGCCTGCTTGAGCACCCACTTGCCACAGCGGCCGCGCTGCTTGAAGCAATCCGGCAGCCGCCAACTGAGGGCCAGGAGCTCGGGGTCGAGGAAGGGCAGCCGCACCTCCACACCGGCCGCCATCGACATGGCATCGGTGTAGTGCAGGTTGTGATCGGCGAGGAAGAAGCGCTGCTCAAGGGCCAGCATCTGCTGCAGGCGGCTCAGTCCCGGCGGCAGCTGGGCGAGCCAGTCCTGCAGAGGGGCAGACGCGGTGGGGTCGTGGAGCTGACGTTGCAGCGGTTCGCTGAGCAGCTGGCGCAACCGGGCCGGCGTGCCCCAGCGGAAGTAGTGGATCAGACGTTGCTCGGGATCGGCATCGGCCAGTTCAAAGCTGCGGGCAAGGCGGCGGCCGAGGGGAGAGCTCTGGCTGAGGCGACCACTGGCCAGCCGCAGGCCCCGGCGCAGAGGTCCCGGCCACCAGCCCCAGAGCTTCTCCGCCTGGAGGGCCAGGTGGCGGCGGTAGCCAGTGAAGAGATCATCACCGCCGGCGCCGGAGAGCAGCACCTTGATGCCCTGTCGGCGAGCAGCGCGGCAGATGTGCACCACGTTGAGGGGTGCCGGATCGGCCACGGGGGCATCCAGCAGGGCGAGCAGCCAGTGCAGGTCGGCGGCAAGATCGCTGGGCTGGATCTCCACCTCCGTGAGGCTGACGCCGAGATGGCGGGCGACGCGACGGGCGTAGGGGAGATCGTCGGCAAAGCCGGCTTCTGCGGCGCCGGGGTTCACGATCGTGAAGCACTGCAACTGGGGGTCACGCTCGCGGGCCAGAGCCACCACGGCGCTGGAATCAAGCCCGCCGGAGAGAAATGCCCCGAGCGGCACATCGGCCACCATTTGGCGATGCACTGCCTTGCGCAGATGGACCAGGGTGGCCTGGGTGGCAGCCTGGGGATGGCGGAGCTGCGGAACTACCGGCGGGATCGGAGTGCACCAGCGGGATCGGGCCGCCGGCTCACCCGGCCGACACTGCAGAAGCGAGCCCGGTTCCAGGCTCTTAATCAAGGGATGCAGGGTGCCAGGCCCAGGGCACCAGAGATAATTTAGCTGTCGCAGCAAGGGATCAGCCTGGAGCCGCTGAAGGGGCGGAAGCAGAGGGGCTAGGGCCTTGGCCTCACTGGCGAAGATCAGTCCCTGAGGCAGTTGCGCAAAGAAAAGAGGTTTGATGCCGGAGGTATCACGCGCTACAACCAGGACGCGCTCCAAAGAATCCCAGATGGCGAAGGCGAACATGCCATTGAGCTGAGACAGGCAGGCAGCGCCATGCTGCTGCCAGAGGGCGAGCAACACCTCCGTGTCGCTGTGACCGCGGAAAACGACACCAGTAGCAAGCAGCTGCGTACGCAACTCGTGAAAATTGTAGATCTCTCCGTTGAAAACAAGCTGCCAGCGGCCATCTGCGGAGGCCATGGGCTGATGGCCGGTTGAGGATAAATCAACAATAGAGAGGCGTGTATGAGCAAGTCCAACAGAATGAAGATCGTCGACAAAAACGCCTAGATCATCAGTCCCACGGTGAGAAAGAATAGAGCAAGCAACATGCAGCCAATTTGATACTGACTGACTGGATGGCGAAAGAGAATAGCCAGCTATTCCGCACATGCCGACTCCGAGTGAATACGACAGATCACATCACGGACGCCAGGGGTAGGGTATTGTAATAGGACAGCTCGATACTTACCTTTGAAGATAAAAAGGCTTCCTGCCGCTGCACCTATTAGGCCATACCGTTGTACGAGAGCAGAAAGATCGTCATAACTACCTGCGCCACCAAGAGCCGTGAGTGGAACAGAGACAACACTGCGCAACCTGTCCAAAAAGTTAAAATCGTAGCCTTGCATCGAGCCGTCACGATCAATGCTGTTAACAACGATCTCACCGACACCTTGGTTCTGCAACAGCACTGCAAACTCAAATGGATCGACCTTAACAGGAGATGTCCCGTTTGAGGTATAGAGGCGATAGCGACTATTCAAGATGCCCTCCTTCTTGACATCCAGCACAGCAACGACACTTTGACTACCAACACGGGAAGCCGCCACGGCAACAAGAGAAGGGTTATGAATTGCCGCGGCGGCAATTGAGACCTTTTCAACGCCTAGACTGATAATTCGCTCTATCTGGTCGACGGTACGAACACCGCCTCCGTAGCAAAGAGGCATACGACATTCTGACGCTATGGCAGCAATAAGCTCGTAATCTGGTTCGGCAGAGCTGGAGGAGGCGGAAATATCTAGCACTATAAGCTCATCTACTTGTTTTTCGTTGAAGATGCGGACAGCGTTAAGTGGATCTCCAACATACTTGGGATTCGCAAATCGCACGGTCTTAACAAGTTCACCACGCGAAATCAGAAGAGTTGGGATAATTCGGGACCGCAGCATTGGTCAAAAGGTTGCAAAGTTGTGAAGCAGAGAAACCCCCCAGGCATGGCTTTTCTCGGGGTGAAACTGGACACCCATTACGTTAGAGGACGCTGCAGCACATGCGAAATGACCTCCATAGTCAGACGTCGCAAGCAATTGCAGGGAAGGACCGGGTACTAAATAGAAAGAGTGGAGAAAGTAGAAAAAAGGATCAGGAAGTCCGGTGAAAAGAGGATGAAAAGAAACAGGGGTAATACTATTCCAACCCATATGGGGTAAAGGCAAAGTAAGAGATGTAGGAGTATTATGAACACTGGAAAGGTCGCGAAGCGAGACAACCTCAGCATCGAGCCAGCCCAGTCCAGGCAACACACCTTCCTGACTGCTAAATGCCATCATCTGCATACCTACACATATGCCGAGGATGGGACACCTACGCGAAAGGACAAGTTCATCAAGACAGGGACGAAGTCCAGACGCATTAAGTTTTGACATAGCCCAGTCAAAAGAACCGACACCTGGCAAAATCAACCTTTGAGCAGAGGCAAGCTCATCAGGCGTGGAAGCGATCTGTACTGATATATTTAGACGCTTATATATATTCAGGAGTGCAGCAATGTTTCCCAAACCATAGTTGACAATCGTAACTACGGGTATGTGTGACGGTGTCATCAGTAGGCTCCCCCGCGACGTGTCTTTGCAGTGAACGCCAAAAACTTCTCACCGAATTGGAAAATTCGACAATTATTTTTATAGTCCCAATAATACTTCTTAGGCATTTCATGGTAGTGCCTTAGCTCAGAGGGAGATATGCCGAGTTTAGAAGCTACATAAGAGAAATCATGATCGATGTTATCAGAATCAAAGGATGGGGAAGAAAGTTGCTCTAGAGCCTGGTCGCGTGTCATCTGCCCCGAAAGAATGAGACTTGAAAATTGGTTTCTGCGCATGTCGTAGCCAAATCGCGTTGGCAACCAGTAGCCTTCAAAGAAACGGGTGAAGCGTGATTCAAAGTGTTTTTGAGCGTAGGGCTTCCATCCATAAACAGCTTGAAGCTCTGACATGGCCTCAGTCTTGACGTAAGACATGCAATTGAGTGGCTTGTGAACTTGAACGCCACGAAAATAAGGGAGATAAAATTTGTGGTAAAAAACACTAGTAAACGGAAAGGTCTTCAATGGAACTCTCCCATACAGTTTAACAATGTGCCGGATCTGCCTCATGTCGGTTGGCCAATAGAGATACTGAAGGGGCATAAGCACAGATTCAGTAGAGATGTTTCCGCCGTTAAGAATGTACTTGATTCCATATTTGGCTGCATATTTATACAGGACACCAATGAACGCGATGTCTTGTGGAGCGTCTAGATGGGGCACTCCTGACTTAAACATTGCAAGTTGAAAATCTCGCATCTCACTCCAATTAATAACCTCTGTAAAAAGGTCAAGACCTAAGCCATCAATCAGCGCATTAATATTACTGACTGCAATCTCTGAATTCCAGCCTGCGTCAACATGAAACACAAGGGGGCGGATACCATAATCAGTCACCATGCGATGCAACATGTAAGAACTATCAGCACCACCGCTAAGGCCAATGATGCAATCAAAATCCTTTCCTCGACCAGCATATTTTAGTTTTAATGACAAAGACTCTAGAATGGCTTTGCCAGCAGTGTCACAATGCCATTGGGGCTTAACAATGTTATGAAAGTCCCAATAATGATTGGATATGCCATCGGAGTCAAACAAAATCGATGGATCTGAGGTATCCATCACCGTTTTTGTGCAAATACGATAAGATTGGATGGTCATGTTAACCTTGATAGCGTAGGAGGGGCAAGGCTGAATAATTAGATATTATAGAAGACTTTAACGAGACGATGAGCAGATTCATACTGATCGAATTTAGATAAAGCGTCTTGACAAGGAAGAAAAGGATGCTGAATGAGGTGAGATGCGAGGTGAAAGGCATCAAGAAGCCATGAGGGTGAATTAAGATCAGATATAATGATACGGGAACGCATAGAATGCGGAAGCTCATCAATCCAAGAAGAGTATAAGGTTACGACGATGCACCCGCAGAAAATGGCCTCATATACAGAACGGGGAGAAGAATCTGTAGTAGGGATAGAGACTACAAGAATAGTTTCTCCAAAGACCTTGTAAAGGCGATCCTTATCAACCCGACCAAGTTCATGATCAAAAGGCTTAAGTAAAGAGCGAAAAATGGCTCGGTAATGTACTTCCCAAAGGGGATAGACAAAAGTAAGTGCCTGGGTAGGGAGCTGGGAGTCACGTGCGACCTGAATATCGATGATACGATAGATGGATTCAAGACCTCTTATAGAAAGGATGCGAAAGCGAAGACTTGATTGAGCAAATGTGCGGCAGGCAAAAGTGTCGATGCCATATTGGATGATAGAGACCTTATTACACCCTAGACTAACTGCTGAATTATACATCCTTGTGGAGTCAACAAAGACATGAGATGCACCGAGCAGCGTCCATCGCATAAGAGTACGATAGAAGAATGAATGATAAGGTCGTTCGGTAAGCTCTGCTCCTTGTGGGGTTAGTAAGAATGGAATCCTGGCTAACCTGCAAATGAAACCATAGTAAAATGTATGAGCGTGAACAACACGAGGCCTAACAGCTCTGATCTTGGCAGCTAAAATGAAAGCTTGAAAAGGGGAGAGTAAGAACTTGAGCAAGTTTCTCCACTGATGGCCTAGAACCGATTGGTCACGGAAGAGGAGAGGATCTATGATGAATAATCTGCTTATACTGTCGGCTGGCCTTGCAAGAGCAACATGTCCTTCACTCTCTATACAGTCAGTAAGCAATATCCACGAATAAGGCGGTAAGAATCGGCAGATAGATCGTATGTTATCGATGGTGTGATAGTCACGAGCGTTCCCGACGAAAACAACTTGGACACGCATGAGATGCTATGAGCCTAATGGTGAAACAATGAAGGTAGGTAGGTTAAAAAAGCAAATTGAATAAATTGAAACTGGAGACCACTAGGAGTACAGAGTAAGGAGGATTTGCAGAGGAGGCAACTCTCGCAACGCTAATGTAGATTTCATAATTGAATTAGGCAGATGGTGCGAATAAAGAGTAATTACTAGTGCAAAGCTTAAAGATGGCCTAAGGCTATCCCATTGAAGTAACTGATGAGTAAATGAAGAGGCTAATAATATTTAAAGCATTAATCTAAGAGCAGAAATGATGCATGAGTTCGTAGTGCAGTGAAATCCAAACCGCAGCATAAGCTACAAAGTTTTACTTGCAAATATCGGCGAGACTCTCTAAAAGTCCGTTGTTGTGTCAACATGACTTGTCTAGCAAGTGGGTGATAATGTTTTGGATATCCAGCATTAGCTGTAATGAATTGTGTCCCACCAGCTTTCGCCGACGCGCAGCTCATGGAGCCTCTTCTGTGGTCAGCGCAAGCCTAGGCGCTCAGTCTCACCACGTTGATCAGAAGGGCAGCTCATGGAGCCGCTGCTGAGGGGATCGACCGGCGAGGGCTGAGTACTTCCTGATCCGGTAATAGATTGACAAGTAACGTGATGGCCAGGCATCCGCTCCTGGGAGTTCTGGAACGGCATTGCATATGGCCATCCTTGCAGAGGATTTGGATGAACCTGTCGGCCTTGCCATTGGTGCGAGGAGTGTAGGGCCTGGTGCCGATGTGCTTGAGTTTGAGGATGCTGGAAGCGTTGGCAAAGACCTTGCAAATGTAGGCCGACCCGTTGTCGCTCATCACCTGACGGCACTCGGCGCCTTGGCCGTTGAACCAGGCCACAGCCCGGCTCAGGAAGCCGATCGTTGTGGCTTGCTGCTCATCCGCGAGTGACGTGACCCCCTTCATTGGTGCAGGCGCAATGAGAGTGGGTGGTTACGCAGCTACTGGATGAGCTGCCTCCAGGAGCGTACGCCCCTGGAGGGTCGAGGGCGGCCTGAGGGGGTTGTACTCCCAGCGCCAGCGATCGGAAAAGCCCTGGGCCTCGGACACGGTGGCGAAAAGCTCAGTCTTCAGGAACTCGTCCCTGACTCGCCTGTTAAACGACTCGGCAGAGACTTTCTGCCACAGCTGTGCTTGTTCAATGTAGGCCGTCATGGTCTGACTTCTTTCACTCCAAAGCCGCAGCGAGTGGGCGATGAACTCGGGGCCGTTGTCGCAGCGGATGTAGGTCGGTGCCGGGTAGACACTGGTCAGCACCTCGAGAACGGCCACCACGTTCTTGGCCTTACAGCGCCGTCCCACCCGGATGGCCAGGCAGTGACGGCTGTGCTGTGACCCGAGAGCGGTCACCAGGGCATCGACCTTACGGGTGGAGACGCCGGTTACATAGGCCTCCATCACCACGGCGTAGAGGGCTTGATCCACGCGGCGGTGCGGCTCCAGGATCGAGGGTAGGAAGCAGCCCGAGCGGAGTTTCGGGATCTGGAGATCGATGTTGCCCACCTGGGTGGTGAGCAGCCTGGGCTGGGAGCCGTTGCGGAAGCCAACGCGATCCTCAGAGCGCTCATGGCGATCGGCGCCGAGCACGACAGCAACCTCCAGCTCGCTCAGCTGCTGCGGGCCGTGACGCACCAGCTCGGGGGTCAGCTCCCCAGCGGTGCTGCCATCCATTAGCAGCGCCAATGCAGAAGGGCCAGAATTCATCCTGGGAACGGTTCTTCTGGTTGAGGTAGGACTCAAACCAGGGTCACGGGCCTGCCCACCCCTTGCAACGCCAGACGCTGAGCTGGGTGCCTGAGCTGCTCGCTCAACCCCGGCGTAGCATGGGTTGAGGTCCCAAGGGAATTACACCAACTGCTGGACGCGAGCTGTATTGGAGTTAGTATCAAGAACTACGATTGTGGGCTTACTCGCAAGGCAGAAGTGGAAAACTGAGCGAAGAAGTCGAGCGATGCAGAGGCTAGTAAGACCAGTTGGCTTTGCTATAAAACGAGCTAAAGTGCTGATAAACTCTGCTTTATTGAATAGATAAAAGGGCAAGAAAGATGAGGGAGAGGAAGACGATAAGGGCTTAACATAAAAACTTACTACTGGAAAAATTGCGGGACAACCAAGGGGGCAAGAAACGAATAGAGTGGGTGATAGTAGAAGGAAATATCAGTAAAGAGAATAATTAGTTGGATAGGTTCGCGATGCAATATTAAATCTAGTGAGACTAACAAGGAGTTGGGCTGAAAGAGTTTTTACAAGTTTTAGGAAATAACTTGCAAGGAAGATACTACGTATAGAGTAACTAGACGAAGAGAGGGATCGTGATAAGTAGTGGTATGAAGAAGCTGGTAGTCCACTAGGATGGTACTGATCTAACTCATTCCAGCCATCCAATACGACAACTAAGTCATAAGAATCAATATAAGCCTTAAGAAGAAGAAGTTCCTGGCTACTGGTATAGCCTAACATCGCCATATTAGTAATTGTAATATTTTTACCGGAAAGCTTTGGATTAGACTGCAGATATTTGTTAACAATTGATGGAATGGTATAGTCGTCAGAGGTAGCACCAAGACCAAACATTACGGAACCTCCAAGACACAAGATTCTAATTGGCTTACTAAAGCTTGAAGAATTGCTACTCTGATAACATCCGGAAGTATATCTAAGCCCATACTGGTCTATGTTAAGACTATGGGATTTTTGAGAGCCAATAAACCTAAGTCCAAAGCTAGGTGAATACTCTTGATTGAGACAGCACAGAAATCCATAACGACAGTTCATGGTATGGTGCGGTTGAAAGAGATATTGCGGTAGCACGGCTTCAGCTAGTAGATGAGCAGGTTTCGAAGATATTAAAGCAATATAATCTAGAAAATCACGATAGTTTTTTAAGTTTAATCGTATTAAGCGCTGAGAAACAGCATGCCATTCAGAATCTCGACGCGGGGTCAAAAGACCAACAGCATGCATCAGTCGGACAGTATATGGACATCCTGACAACGACAAATACCTAGAAAAAGCTTCACATGCAAGAACAAACAAAATTACAAGAAGAAGAGTGAACATCATGAGAAGTGATCAATGATAATACGTTCAAGATCGGATGCTATTTTACTCGAGATTAAGGAATTGCCAACGTCACTTAAATGTACTTGATCAAGCCATATTGGAGAGTTATAATTATCAAATATACAAGATAAATCATGCCAGTGAATAAGCTTTGACGGCGCCAGGTCTCTAAACTTGGAATAGATTAACTTATTTTCAAGGTACTGGTTTGATCCTGTCGTGTAGCACCTATTAGCTATAAACTTGATTGAACTAATCTCTTCAGGAGTCGATGGTTGCTTATCTCCAGATCCAAGACATGGTTGCAGATAAAAAACAATTGGGGTGTTATTATCACTACACAAATTCTGCATTTTTTGCAAGTTTGACATATAGTTACGAACAATCTCTTCAGTTGGTGGACGTTCTGTGCATGTTGCCAACAATTCGGGAAAGAAAAAAAAGCCCCGAAAAAGACGTCGCAGAAAATTAAACATTATTTTCAGGAATTAAAATGATCATAACACAGTAAAAAGGAATTAAATTCATAATATTTAAATAAAAGGGATTGCGTGCCGTAACACGCAAGAATATTTATACCATATATGGTTCAAAATGAATTTAATATAGCAGCAGACCGGCTTGGGTATTAAAGGATATTTAATGGCGGTACGGTTGAACCTGCTGAAATAAAGTCGTTGAGAACTATGAGAAGTACATAAGTAAGGCTGGTGCGCTTAGAAGCGTAAGATTTTATAGAAGAATTGAGAAAAATACTTTGAAGCAGAGAAGAAGAACATGTGCAAACTGGTGGCATAGAAAATCCTTAATTATTCAGGGCGAGCGCTTGGGTTGCTATCTAGAATGTCATGGTAGATAAATTGAGGAAGGCTCACCTAGGTCGAGAGGACAAAATCCATTATAGTGCAGAGGTCCTTGTGGTCTGGTTTGTGGAACTACTTCCAACTGAGAGTCTTGACAAACTGCTGTCAAATGTAGTAAGCAACAATAAGTGGGGTGAAGCTCAGAGAGACTTCAATGCGTCTAAAGTGGTATACATAATCGGAAATGGCGGAAATTTAGCGGTAGCAGATCACGCCTCAGTTGATATTACAAGACTTTCGGGAAAGCTAGGAATAGCACCAGGCAGCGGTATATTAGCAACCTCAGTAATTGGGGACAGCTCATTTGATGACTGGTTTACTAACTGGCTCAATGCTCATACATTTAATTTAGAGCTAAAACAGCTTTCGGAATCAATGGTGATTGGAGTATCTAGTTCGGGGATAGCTAGAAATGTATGCAAATGCTTATTGCGCGCCACCGATCTTGGTATGAAAACATTGATGATAAGTGCTCGAAATATTATAGAGGAAGATAGGCGATTCAGGACGGTATGTATCGGGACCGATTACTACCATACTGGTGAAGTAGTCAGCCTTATCCTTTTCTATCAACTGATACATGGGTCGGGTTCCTCATGCCCAAGAATATCCAGTAAGATTGGGAAAGAATCATTCGACCGAATAATTAATCCAAAATCGCTTCTAGGACAGCATTAGGCAGTTCATTTGGGGTCTGGCAAGAAATTACACGAAGTAAGCTGCTTTTTATAGTATTAATCTCATTTTCGTATTTGCAGTATCCATAACCACAAAGTATAAAGCATTTGATATTACTTTGTTCGCTTGCATATAGGTCGGCATATGTATCGCCGACATAGACTGAGAGACCTAGATTAGTTTTAGCGGTGATGAGTCGGCTGCATTTATCGCTTTGATTGGGAATATTAGAGTCGCGCCCGTAGACGTAGTCAACAAGTCCTGAGAAATTTTTTTGTACTATTGACAACGCAAGTTGATGCGGCTTATCCGTTATGACAATAGTAGTCAAGCCGTTCTTTTTGACTCTCTCAAGAGCATCGAGAGAGCCTCGGAAGATAGTGTAGTAGTTAAATAAATAACTATCATAACACTCTCTAAATTTGCTGACCGCAAGGCTCGTTTCAGACTCGCTGAGATATGGGTGAATTCTTGGCAGAATGGAGGAGAATGGACCTTGAATATACTGCTTAAACAGAAGCTTAGAGACCAACTGCGAATCAGGGACCAACGAGTTAACACTTATAATGTAGGCACTGTATATACCGTCTAGACTATCAATTAGAGTGCCATCGAGATCAAAGCCAATAGCCTTCATCGGTAAAACCATCTGAAGTAAGAAAACGGGGCCGAGGGGCGCCAACCCTTCGCCAGCCTATTATCTAAATATCAAGTATTTGAATAATCAAGCTGCTAGTTTTGGGTTGGGATTAATAAGATAGCTTTTGTCGACAGTTATGAAGAATTAATAATTTTGTGGGATGGCAATGCATGACAGATAGTGTAAGCATAGGTTATATCCCACCTAGCCACTCCGACGAGCGGCTCATGAAGTCTCTTCTGTTGTCAGTGAAAGCATTGGGCGGTGAATTCATGTGGTGATTGTAGGTCGCTAGATATCGAGGACGGCAGCGATTGCGCTCCTCAGATTGGGGAAGGGCATGTCTTAGGTCCATATCTTGCAGGGGGGGCTGCATGAAGCACTCGTCTTTCTCGCTGGTTCTGGCGTGTGCTGCTTGGTGCGGATGTACAGCCGTCCTAGGTTGCAACACGCCTAGACAAAAGAATTGTTGGCATAAGCAGACTAGTTGTCAATCAAATGCCACCAGCACTCGAAGGACTGATCATTAAACCATGTTATAATTATCAGGAGGAACCGTTTTCCGTCGGCTGATTCTAATCATACAACACCTCGACGAAGCCCAAGCTTTGGGCGACATCCACAACGACCTGAACATTACCAAGACCGATTATATCAGAGGAGTCCTTCCATTATTCACTGGTATGCCGTTGGGCTAGCCAGTTAACATAATACAGGGAAATGAAGTCGATGTGGTTCAAATAGTACGACCAGTCACACTCAATACGCTGTACTAGAGCTTTGGTCTCCAGGTTCCTGAGACAGCATTACACCTTTCCTTGAGAGCACTGGCGATGGTGGAGAAGATCGCATGAGGAACCCAAGCAATGTGCCGCAGATGATGTCGTTGTTAGCGAATATCCACGGCCTGCTGCAGCTGCTGACCAGCGAAAGTCCCCCACTGAACTGTGGACCACGCTGCGTCGATGCGCCAAAAGGCGCTGGACCTCTTAAGCGGTACCGTGCCGGCAAACATTAGGCGAAACAGAGGCTAAAGGGCGCTCTCATTTTCGTGATCGATGGGACTCCGCTGGTGGTGCAGGTGGAACCTACGAACAGAAATCGTCTTTGCTGTGTCAGAAAGGCTTTCGAGATCTATGGATGGATGTGTGAGGACTGGGTTGATGGGTCCCACCTCAATACGGAGCGGCATCAAGCCTTAGTATCAGCTTGATAGGTGCTAAGACGAAACAATTAGAAGTACATGAATAAACGAAGTCATAACGTAATCCACAACCAGGATTGCCAGTCAAATAAACAGGACGGAAAGCAAATACAATTCAAGACATAAAGAGCTATAAAGACAATAGGCATTTGCGTAAATTTGACAAATACTGAGATTTAGTACTGTACGCCAGAAAAGATGACTTGCAAAATACTATGGCTTCTACTACATCGTTGGAAGAGTACCACTCATGAATTGAGTCACCATGATCGTCGATAAAGGAAGCTAGGCTATGAGGCGAGTTATGGAAGAGTCCAACTGCATCAAATCTCGCCATTACAGGCTCGAAAAATTTAGAGGGGGGTGATAATGTAGGATCAAAGTAGAGGACGAATGGGGTCTCATCAAACAATAAACGGCACCAACCTGAACCACCGTTGTATGTATAAATACAAAGATCGTGGAGTTTAATGTGCACATCAAGGTCTTCATGTTTACGTATGATGGCCACCTGTGGCGCACGCGCGTGCCACTGAGCTTCTTCGTCAATCCCGTGGTCAATTTTACACAAGCGGACAGAGAATGAACTAGGTTTAAACCTTGTGAGACCAGAAACAACATCTATACAGGAATCTATGGAAGACTGAAAGGCATCAATATTACCACAGTTGGGATTAATGGCGGAATACAATGACCAGTGGGAACATATGAATAGAAACTTAGGCGAACTTTTCATCAATGGGAATCGTGATAATCCGCGGAACTGAGCAGGGGCAGGAAATCCAATAGGTTCAACTTGGGGTTTGAAGGCCGCAGATTTAGCGCCTAGCAGGGAAGTAATATTGTGATACTTAAGGCCCCATGATAGATACAGATGGGCGCAATTAAGTTCATGCTCTAAAAAGAAGCTGAAATACTCTGATCCATAACCGCCATGCTGAAGATAAACAAGTTTTGCTCCATTTGCAACGCTTTGGGCTAAAGATAGCTTCTCGGCAGAATTCCACCATAAACCATATTGAGATACAATTGTTTGAGGTGTGCTCCGAAAAAAACGTCGTGGTCTAATTGCCTTGTGCTGGTGGCAGTAATAACTAAATGCTTCGACAAGTGATACAGGCAAGAAGAGCCCAAGGAAAAGCTTTAATGCCAACCAAACTGAACCATTAAGAGGGCATTCTTGGGCAAAGATGTGATCTATTTCATATCGCAAGGAAGCACTATATGTATAACTTAGTTTGTGAACATGTGTTATGACTGAAGGAATTTGAAAAAGGCTAATTTCTCGGCTGCCGAGTATGAGATTTAACTGATCAGAGAATGATAGTGAACCAGGTAGAAGCTTTATACGCTTGTTCTTGATAGATGATAAACAAGTAGTAATCAAGCTTTTAACTATTGTCCGATTAAGAGCTGCTAGGTTAAAGTCTGTATTCTGTTCCTGTTTTGCAAAAAAGACATATGGCGGCAAATTAGCGTTTTTTCGAGGATAGAATACTCTATCAAATAGGCGAGGGAGTTCATTTATAATCTGAGTATAGATATAGTGATTGAGCAAATGATCGGAGGTAATGCTTAGATTGAGAGAACATTCATCGCAAAAAAGAGGATGAAAGGAAGTAAAATCAGGACTTATAAATTGATATGGGGTATTAGCTGCAGAAATACTTTCCAATGTCCAAAGCCTGTCGCAAATTGTATGTACATAGACAAGAACAAATGGACCGAGCAGAATTCTCCATGCACGGTCATCCCAATCAAGTTTGAAAATCCTTGAATAAGTCTTAGAAAGGCTTGACAAAAAGATCTCAGAAATCGAGTTAAGCTCTACAAGCCGGGCGTGATTGTTCTCATTCCAAATCGAAGGGTGGACACAAGAATGACTAAAGATGGGATGATTTCGCGTCGACCATGGCTTTGCAGCATTACTGACAAATAGGGCTCGTGAGGTTTGACTCACTGGCCATGTTTCGACAAGGCCCGACAATATTAGATGCTTCATAATTAATAAGATAGAGATTACATAATGGAAGAATTGGTTTGGGAAGACTTAGCAAATAGGTACATGAAAGAGAAAGTCTGTATAATACAGATTAGGTGAAATACAGAGTGAATGCCCAGGTTTTGGCAGACTTTGCAAGGTCGTACTCATTGTGGTAAGTGACAATAGGAATTAGCCATTCAATAAATTTATTATAACATAAAGTAGGCCGAGTTGTCTAATGCTGGGTATTTGATAGACAGCTAAAACAGATTTTATTCTTTTCCCATGAACCGTTGAAATGAGATTCTCTAATTAATCGGAATGAATATGAATTCCATATTTCTGAAATCGTGCTCTCACGTATATTTCCGACTTTTAGAGCCATTCCAGGAACCGTGCAACACGGGTGGACAGAACCATCTGAACGGACAGACAAACGAACTTTGGGCATATAGCAGCCTGGATACTCACTAACATCATATGGCCGCAAACCTGCACTATCTACTACTAGTCCAGCTTCAGGGTATATGATTAAGTCTTGAAGTGCAATGATATCCGCTATTCCATTCCATTGATGCTGAAACAAGCTGGCGTGCATGCTATTTTCTGATGTCATAACGTATGAAGTTTTCAATCTGGGAAGCAAGCTGCAGAGCCTATTCCGGGCACTAATGAAAGCTTTAAGACTTGATACAACATCTTCGTAATTCTCGCTTTGCCTTGCTGCTAAATACGTTTCATGACTTGTAGCATTGATACTTACCTGAAGCTGAGTAAGCCCACTATCAATAAGTTCATCGGCGGGAATCTGTTTAAGTAAACTACCGTTAGTACTCATGCGAATATCGATTACGCCAAACTCTTTGCACGTTCTAATAATATCAATTATATCACTTCTGAGAAGCGGCTCAGTATTATAACCAAGCTCCACGGCATATAATTGCCCTTCAGATTCACTCAATACCTTCTCAATAAGTCTGATATCCAAGACCTTGATCCCAGTGACGTTAAAACCCTTCGGGCGTTCGTTTGGAGGGGTGCTGTACAGGCAAAAAGAACATCTATAATTGCAAGCATTCAGAAGTTCAAAGTCAATATGCAATAGAAAATCTGGCCGTATTATTCCAGATATAGAATCATTCCAAAACTGTCTGTACTCTAAATATGTCTACCAAGACCCTATACATAACATCATGATATCCATCCGACACAACTTGCTTTACGGTTGCAGATGACAGGTCAAAGCTCTTAAGATCCATAGCCTGAAATGCATAAAACTATTTTAAGATAAGTGTTACAGTAAGTTTGTAGGCCTGAGTACCGTGCTTATGAATCTATGACACCTAGACTAGAAGTCTAACAGGAAAACCCGCATTACTAATATATGAACGACACTGCATGGGATTTTGATCGCGCAGACAGAAAAAGGTTCCCGCAGCAACACCAGAAGCACACTGCTTATATCCCTCTACAAAGTGCTGAACTAATCCACATCCGCCAGAACTGATTACCGGGACAGAGAGAACACTGGTTAAATATGATATTAGAGCTAAAGCGACAACACGTCGTATGTCCATATAAAGACATGCCTGGACGACATTCTCTCCACCTATGACGTTGGTGTTTATTAACTCAATAGGATTATATTCAGCAGCTGGAACTTGCTTGAGTGGAGCTGAATGCACAACGGCATCAATTCCCTCCAAAGCCCGTTTGAGGCGATCACGTTCGCGAAAGTCGCCTAGAAAAAAGCGGATCTGAGGATAACGATGTTCCGGATAGCACTGCTGCAGCTCCCATTGCTTTAGCTAATCGCGGCTGAAGACAACAAGACGCCGAATATCTGGATAAATCCTCAATATTTCAGCGATAAAAGATTTGCCAAAGCTACCAGTGCCTCCAGTAATTAGAATGCTAGAGTTTAAAGAGAAGGGCTTCTTAAAATTCAAGAGAGGGCATCAGGGTTTTGAGAAAATCCAGCCAAAACAACCTGGGGGGGGCCATCAGCGAACAGAGCTCCTTGCTCAAGGCGGATGAGCCGGTCACACCGCCGCACAGTATCTAGGCGATGGGCAATCATAATCAAAGTTAGCTCCTTGCTAAGCTTATCGATAGCATCTACCACAGCTTGCTCTGTGCCATCATCAAGTGCACTAGTAGCCTCATCAAATATGAGGATACTTGCTCGTTTGTAGAGGGCGCGGGCAATACCAATACGCTGGCGTTGCCCACCACTTAGGAAGACACCCCGCTCTCCGACAGCCATTGAATAACCTTGGGGAGTGGCCTCTATGTATGAGGCAATTTGGGCTTGAACAGCTGCTAGACGTACACGATCCATATCAATTTCATTTACGGGAACACCAAAAGCAATGTTTTCAGCGATGGAACTATCTGCAAGATAAATACTCTGAGGCACATGCGCAATGGTAGCCCTCCATGCAAAAAGCCGCTCTGGATAATTAGGGTCGTGGATATCCTCACCGTCTACTAGAACTCTCCCATGACTTGGGACTAACAGACCCATCAACAAATCCACTGTGGAACTCTTTCCACTACCGGTACTACCAATAATGCCGATCCTCTCACCCTTGGCGATCTCAAAACACAGGTTGCTTAAAACATATGCGAGCTCAGGAGAGTAACGGAAGCAAACACCTTCGAAGCTCAGGCTTTGACAAAATTGCAACGGAGCTGAGATCCTTGGGGTGTCAATTAGGGGCTGTTCGAGCATCATCAAAACATCGTTGAGTGATGCATCACAACCCTTCAAAGCCGCCCAAGATCCGAATATCTGTTGGAGCATCGGAAGCAACCTCTGGGCTCCTAGAGCAATCACCCCAAGAAGCGGAATCACTACTCCAGGACCAGCTCCCTTAAGCGCCAAAAGCGCTCCTGCAATGGCAATGACCACCATGCCCAACGCTTCGAGCGCATAACGAGGGAAAGTACCAATGTATTGATTTCGAGCTACTAGCTTACGTTGGGGACTATCAGCCTGACTGTACATCGCCAAGTACATAGGCTGAGAACCATCTAGCAGTACATCACGAATTGCGCCCAAGCCCTCTTGCAGGGCCTTGAGTTGAAGCTTAACCGCCCAAGCGATCTTTTCACCATTCGCGCGCAATTCGCGACGAGTCTTTAAACCCAACAATCCATAAACACTACCAAATAACAGCGCCGCAGTGATGGCGACCATCCAATCAAGTAACAGCAGACCAGTGAACACACCTAACGCTGCCACTGCCGAGCTAATCAGCTGTAACAGCGCCGTGAGGGCAACGATTGTGCCGTTGATTTGAGTGGTGATTCCAGTTATCACAACACTGCTATTGCGTTGCACATGCACGCCATACGGCTGATATAGGGTGCGACGGTAAGCCTCAAGGCTCAGATCTGAGCCCACTGCAGCCGCGAGCTGGCCATTTAGCCACAGGTTTGCCAATCGGATGACGGCCGCCAGGACCGCCATCGCCGCAAAAACCATAGTGACTGGCACCATCAACTGGCTGGCCTGCGTGAGGCTGAGCCAATTAACCAACGGCTGCACGCTGGACTTTTCCCACAGCTGTTCCGGATCACTAAGCACTGCCAAAAACGGCAGCACAGCTCCTAAGGACAACAGCTCCGCCACACCACTGAACAGCATCACGACCAGTAGCAGTGCCAACTGCAGTCGACGACGGCGACTGAGGTGACCCCAGATACCAAGCAACAAAGAGCAAGTAGACGTGGATGACAGCACGTAAGTAGTCAAAATACGATAAGGCGTGAACTGGGCAAGGAGGAGATCTCTGCCGTCGGTGAGGCTATTAGAGCCGCTGGCTGTAGGCCTACTCCGTGAACCAAGCCCCCAAGCAGAATGAAATGGACAGAAGATGAGCCAAATCGCCTCAATAACGTTTACATAAACTCCGGACGTTCAGGAGCTAGGCATCATAGAAAACATTAACAAGTTTAGCTTGGTGGATATGAGTCAGGCCGCTCCAGAAGCCAGGCCACAAACCGCTCAAGCCCTTGCTCAAGCGGAGTACAAGGCCGGAAGCCAACCCAGCTCTCCAATGCAGCGGTATCAGCCGCTGTGTCCTCCACATCACCAAGCTGCATCGGCTGGAGGTCCTGGATCGCCGGGCGGCCCAGGGCCTGCTCCAGCAAGCTGATGAAGCTGGACAGCGGTGTGGGCTGGGCATTGCCGATGTTAAACAGCCGGTGGGCCACCGCCGCCGTGGCGGGGTTGGGAGCCAGCGGGTCGAAGGTCGCATCCGCCGTGGCCGGTTTGTCGAGACAGCGCACCACCCCCTCCACGATGTCGTCGATGTAGGTGAAGTCGCGCCGCATCGCACCGCCGTTGAACACGCGGATCGGCTCCCCAGCCAGGATCGCCCTGGCAAAGAGCATCGGTGCCATGTCCGGCCGGCCCCAGGGGCCATACACCGTGAAAAACCGCAGGCCAGTAGCCGGCAGCCCGTAGAGGTGGCTGTAGGTGTGGGCCATCAACTCATTGGCCTTCTTGGTGGCCGCATACAGGCTCACCGGATGGTTCACCGGCTGCTGCTCGCTGAACGGCAGGTTGCGGTTGCCGCCGTACACCGAACTGCTGGAGGCATACACCAGATGATCCACCCCCTGGTGGCGGCAGCCCTCGAGCACGTGGCCGAAGCCCACCAGATTGCTCTGGATGTAGGCGGCGGGGTTCTCGATCGAATAGCGCACCCCCGCCTGAGCAGCCAAATGCACCACCGCCCGCGGCCGCTCCCGCGCAAACAGCTCCGCCATGGCGGCGCCATCCTCCAGATCCATCGCCGCAAAGGCGAAGCGCTCATCAGCGCCCGGCAACGCCTGCAGCCGCTCCAGCCGCGCCCGTTTCAGGACTGGGGAGTAGTAGGGGTTGAGGTTGTCGAGCCCCAGCACGCGCTCGCCCCGCTGCAGCAGCCGGTCGGCCACCGCAGCGCCGATGAAGCCAGCGGCGCCGGTGATCAGGATCGGGCGATCGACAGGGCTCACCCCATCCCCACGCGCCACACGTTCAGCCCCGCCGCCCGCGCGGCGGCCAGATCTGCAATCGAGCGGGCATCAAACAACCAGGCCGGTTTGCGCATCGGCGCCGCCAACTGCGGCCAATCCAGCGCAGCAAAGTTGGCCCACTCCGTGAGAATCAACACGGCATCGGCACCCGCCACCGCCTCCAAAGGCGAGCCCACCGCTTCCCACGCACCCTCCTGCCCCGCCTGGCCCAGATCCTCGGCCATCTGCGCCGCCGGCACCTTGGGGTCGTAAACCGCCAGCTGGGCACCTTCCTCAAGCAGGTCTTGGCAGATGCGGATCGCCGGGGCCTCGCGCGTGTCGTTGGTGTCGGCCTTGAAGGCAAAGCCCAGCACCGCAAGCCGCTTGCCGGTGACGGTGCCAAACAAGCGCTGCACCACCAACCGGGCGATGCGGTGCTGCTGCCAGCCGTTGAGCTCCACCACGCTCTGCCAGTAGGCCGCCACCTCATGCAGGCCGTAGTGGCCGCAGAGATACACCAGGTTGAGGATGTCTTTCTGGAAGCAGCTACCGCCAAAGCCGGGGCCAGCCTTCAAAAACTTCGAGCCGATGCGGCTGTCGGCGCCGATGGCATGGGCCACCTCCTGCACATCGGCGCCGGTGGCCTCACACAGGGCCGCAATCGAATTGATCGAGCTGATCCGCTGCGCCAAGAAGGCATTAGCGGTGAGCTTGGAGAGCTCCGAGCTCCACAGATTGGTACGCAGGATCCGTTGATCCGGCACCCACTGGCCGTACACCCTCGCCAGCGCTTCGATCGCCGCCGCATCGTCGCCACCGATCAGCACCCGATCCGGCTGCTCCAGATCAGGAATCGCCGTGCCCTCCGCCAGAAACTCCGGGTTAGAGAGCACCGCAAAGGTTTTCGGGGTGCCGCCGCTGGCCCCATCGCCCTGGGCCGCCGAAAGGATGGACTGCACCGTTTCAGCGGTGCGCACCGGCAGGGTGCTCTTCTCCACCACGATCGTGTGGCCCTGGGCGCACGCCGCCACCTGGCGGGCTGAGGCCTCAATCCAGCGCAGATCACTGGCCTGGCCGGCCCCCACCC
>Ga0194134_10001405_pt1 | contig 32120 bp, 33 predicted proteins | sample TA2KigOff0mmetaG_FD_148602 | JGI IMG/M metagenome (GOLD analysis project Ga0194134, IMG submission 148602) | Freshwater microbial communities from Lake Tanganyika, Tanzania - TA2015056 Kigoma Offshore 0m | ecosystem: Environmental > Aquatic > Freshwater > Lake | place: Tanzania: Lake Tanganyika... | reverse complement strand
CCACGTTGGAGGCGTTTTTCGGTCCAGCTTCCGCCCGACAAGTCGTTCGAAAATACGGCCGGGCCCGGATCGTCACCGCCACGAATGTGTTTGCCCACATGGAGAACATCCACGAGTTAACCCAAGCTGTCTTAACCATGCTGGACCCTAACGGTCTCTTCATTACGGAATCTCATTATCTCATGCCACTTCTTGAGACTTTACAATACGATACGATTTACCACGAACACCTTCGGTACTATTCCCTTCATAGCCTCCAGTATCTGCTAGAAAAGCATGGCCTTGAAGTAGTGCATGCCCGACCGATTCCAACCCACGGCGGTTCCATCCGAGTTTATGCGGCTCGGCGTGGGACCCGTGAAGTTCAGGATTCCGTGGCCGATATCCTACGTGAAGAAAAGCAGAGGTTAACTTGGGAAAGCTTTATAGAATTCCGCCGTAAAGTATCCCAGAGCAAGTTGGAAATCATGGCCTTACTCCGGGGCATTCGCGCCGGGGGAAAAAAAATCTATGGAGTGGGAGCCCCATCACGTGCCAGTACCTTGATTAATTATGTAGGGTTAGATGAGCAGATTATCGACTGTGTTTTGGAAATTCCCGGATCTTATAAAATTGGAAAATATATGCCTGGCACAATAATTCCGGTGCTTGATGAGGGCCATTTAATTGCAGATCCGCCTGACTATGTTCTTCTCTTTTCCTGGCACATCGCAGATGAATTAACAAGAAAACTTAAAAACAAAGGCTTTCGGGGGAAAATCATTGTTCCTTTGCCAAGCCCGCGAATCACCGAATAGAAAGCTTGGGAGCACAAGGCCCGCTCGGAAAGTTGCGTACCTAAGCAAACTTAAAAAACCATAAATTTTTTGAACCGGTCGTTTATGGCTAAGGTCCTCGTTGGCTGTATGTTGCTGTGTGTTCTTGGATTACCGATAACTTCTGAGTGGGAGTTCGCCCTTTTCCTCTTTGGACTGCTCTGTATTTGCTTCGGGCGCTTCGAAATAAAAAAAACTGAGCTCAAAATTCTTAGCTTGCTGGTTGTTTGCAAAATAACAGTGGTGCTTATTTGGCCGAGCTCTTCAATCGAAATAGGGGAAAACATCCTGATACTGCGGAAAAAGACTGGGCTCATGGAATCCGCTTGGCCTTTGAAAATACAAACGAAGTGGCGGTCCCTCTTTCTGGCAAGCTATCACGATTCTGAAAACTCTGAGACCGGCTCTTGGAGCATCAGGAGCCCCTGCCCATCTGAATTATACAGCTTTCATCCTGCCTCCTTTTGGGAGACGGCTAAATACTCGCGAAAAGTAAAAAACATTCATTTTGATAGTTTAAACGAATTAAAGGCAGGTTTTGTCAATAACCATATTTATAACTTTTGGGAAGGAGATATGCACCGAAGAAGAATGCCTTTTTGGCTTCTCCTTGAATTTGGGAAAAATACAGAAGGAGCGAAGTTGTTTTGGAAAGGCGAGGCCATAAAATACAAAAAAACCGGAGAACTTGAATCAATACCTCACGAGAATTTTACTAGCCGAGTTTTGTCCCAAGAAGACACCAATTCAATCTGGTACTTTGTTTTTTTTCCTGAAGCCTGGCCCGAAATCCGCGGAAATGATCCAAATTTTAAGAACAAACCTGAGGAAGTTTACCGCAATCTAAGAAACAATAGCGCTTATCCAAAAATGAAGTTTAGGGAACCTTTATTTATACAGGCAGGAAATTGGATAAGGGTATTTATAATACTAAGCTTTTTTTTCCTTTTGGTAGCAAAAATATCACCCCCAAGCAAAAATTCAAATTCATTTCCAATAGTATTGGGCTTAAGCGCTTTCTGTATCATAAAACTTATGATGCATTACGATTGGGGCAAAAATCTGTTAAACCTTTACCCTCCGCATGGAGGCGGAGATGATGGTCTAGTCCACGAAGGCTACGGCTTAAAAATAGTTGAATCGCTTAAAAATCGCGATGTCAAAGAAGCCCTCCGGGGCTGCGAATCGGTCTTTTGGTTTATGCCAGGCTTAAGATATTTCCGCGCTTTTGAAAAAATTATTTTTAGTACAACAAACCTAGGTTATACCTTTCTGCTTTGTTTTCTCCCGATTACACTTTATAAACTTTTTAATACTCAGGTCTCCTCGAAAGTAGCTTTTTTAGGAGCATCGCTCTTTTTATTACAACCTCCCAATTTCAATTTTTCATTCTCGAGTTACGTAACCTTAGCCCGATTAGGGTACCCCGAACCAGCGGGAACTTTATGCCTGTGGATCGCCTTAAGTCTCATTTTCGCTTCGGAATTTTTTGAAAAAAAAGCTACAGAAAAACATGCTTTTTTAAGTGGCATACTTATATTTTTTAGTATAGCAATGCGCCCAAATAATTTGGTTCCTGCTTGTCTTTGTGTACTTTTTCTTTTCTGGCGAGGTCTTTCAAAAAGAAACTACAAAATGCTAGGTTATTTTATCATTGGGACCTCTTTTATAATTCTTCTGCCAATTCATAACTGGTATTTCGGGCAGAAACTATATTGGATAACCGGTACGGTGAATATTGCCTTGCCTCATCCACCCATAATTTACTTAGATGCTTTGTTGGAGTTTACCAGTGGCAAAAAAGGGCATGCTTGTCATTTTGTTGCCGAAAGACTGCAAGCCATCTTGTTAAAAACTCCTTTAGCCTACCCTAGTTGGTTGGCACCTTGGGATCTTTTGGGTATAATTTTTAGAACGTCCGCCCTTCTAGCGTGCTTCGGGATAGTGTTGAGATTAATTTATCAGCCTTGGGATAAACTTGCAATTTTGGGAAGCATGGCATTATCCGTATTTCCATTAATGTTTTTTGTTTTTGAGCCAAATCCCCGATATAATATCTTAGGCTGGGATTTGGCAATCATAACGTTTTTTGTTTACGCTTCGGAAAAGATAAAAACCAAATATACAATAGATACCAACAAAAGTTGTAAACTTTAAATTTATAAATCAATCTGCATTTTAAGGGGCTAATTTGTATTTAATAACTGTACATTTTTTAGAAGAAGGTATTAAATTTAAATATCTTTAAGTTATAAAAAGCAGCACTCATCGTCAATTTGATTTGTTTTTTTCAAGTCTTTTAGTTTTATCCTTTTTGCCCTTATTTTTGGGACTGCTTTTAATCTCATTGATTTTTAAAAAATTTAAACCTTTTTACCTGCAAGAGAGGGTTGGACTTCAAAGGCAAAAATTTATCTTAATCAAACTTCGCACTTTGAGAAGTTCAACAAAATCCATGCCGACACACTTCTTAAATAAAGAGGCCTATTTAACAATAGGAAAAATCTTAAGAAAAATTAAAATTGATGAAGTACCACAGGTCTTAAATGTATTGAAAGGTGAAATGAGTTTTGTTGGGCCTAGGCCATGTTTGCCTAATCAAACTGCTTTGATTCAAGAACGTAAAAGGTTGGGAGTGTTCAATGTCCGACCTGGAATCACCGGCTTGGCCCAGATTCAAGGCATTGATATGTCGACCCCGGATCTTTTAGCGAAAACAGATGCGGAAATGATTCGGACAATGTCTCTTTTTAACTATTTCAAATATATTTTTAGGACAATCTGCGGATCTGGTTTTGGAGACAGGGTGGGGAAGGGTTTCTCGTGAAAGTGAACCTGAACGTGAAGGTGAACGTGCCGTAGGCGCGGTTTGATTAGTGAAAGTCTAAGGTGAAGTTTAGGGGAGTTTTAAAACTAGGGACTTGTAAAGGAGGACGGAGGGCAGAGGGCCGATGACGGTAGTTGGATTTCAGTCGTCGGTAGTCGGTGATCGGATTCATTACGGTGAATGGTGATTAGTGACTCGTCGACTCGGAGCTCTGAATTACGAATCACAAATACCGAATCACGATTAACAATCAATAGTGCTCTATCTCCACAAAATCCTCCCTTCACTTTTCCTTCCCATCGGAATCACTTTGGTTCTGGTGGGGCTTGGGTTGATCTTAAGGAAGCGATGGCTGTGTTGGTCGGGGATTGGCTTGCTTTATTTACTCAGCACCGACGTGGTGAGTGGGAAGATCATGGGGTGGGCGGAAGGGACAGGTTCGAGGCGGGAGGTGAAAGGAATTGAGCCGGCCGAGGCGATCGTGGTGCTAAGCGGCGGGATTAAACAGATCAGCAATGCCCCGCTTGGAGAATGGGATGGCGTCGAAGACCGGTTTGAAGGAGGAGTGCAGGTTTTTCAGGGCGGGAAGGCACCGTTGCTGATTTTTACGGGAGGCCATGTACCGTGGAGACCAGAGGAACGGCCCGAAGGAGAGATTCTCAAGGAAAGAGCGGTAAAGTCGGGAGTGCCAGGAGAAAAGATTCAAGTGACAGGGAAAGTGGGGAATACGGAGACAGAAGCTTCAGCCGTAAAGGAAATACTTAGGTACGCAGAAAGAGAAAAAGCGAAAAGCGAAATTCGAAAAGCGGAAAGTAGCTCGTCGCGAGTGGCGGGTGACGCGTTACTCGTTACTAGCAACTCGCTACCCAAAAATCGCACTCAGAACACTCAAGCCAGCAGACAGCCAACTGCAAACGGCCAACAGCACACAAAGCCGGAGGACGGAGGACGGATGTCGGAGGACAGAAGACAGAGGGCGGTGGGTGGTAAGCCGAGGATCATCCTTGTGACGAGCGCGTTGCATATGCGGAGGGCAAAGATGTTGTTTGAACGGCAGGGGTTTGAGGTGGAGCCGTTCCCGGTGGATTTTCAAAACTCTGACCGTGCAAACATTACCATTCTTAGCTTCGTCCCGTCCGCCCAAGCCTTAGCCAAAAGTGAAACAGCGATGAGGGAAGGCGTTGGTTTGTTGTACTATACTTTTATCAAGCGGTGAGTGCGCCGAAGGCGCGTACTGGTTAGTTTAAGTTGAAGTTACAGATTAAGACGCCGAGAAGATAAAAGACAGGGAGATGGGTTGACAAAAAGCGGCAAAGTGGGACAATCCCACCATGATTCTTACCGCCGACAACAAGCGCCGGGTGGTTTTGCCCAAGCCGGTCAAGGCCGGGGATGCCCTGGAGGTTACCACCACAGGAGAACGCATCGTTTTGCATATCCTCAAAAAGGCGGAGCCGACGATTCCTCCCCTGGCGCGGAAGGCCCTAAAACTGGAAGCGGCCGCCCTGCAGGAGCTGGATGGGCCGGTTTTTCCGCCGATTTCGGATGAAAGCCTTGCTTGATACAGGAGTGTGGTTTCGCCGCTATCACCGTCTGCCGATGGGGCGGCCGTTGCAGAAATTTCTTCAGGAGATCACGGAGTTTCATCTCAGCCCGCTGAGCGTGGCGGAAATCTCCTTCAAATGGAGCCGAGGACGGCTCCCTGGGGTGCCCGACCCGGCGGGATGGGTGCCCCACGCGCTGGAAAATTTCATGGTGTTGAATCTCTCCCCGGAGGCCGCCCTGCGCGCCGGCCGTTGGAAGTGGAGCCACGGAGACCTGGTGGACCGCAGCTTGGCGGCTTTGGCCGCGGAGACGGACATCCCCCTCGTTCATACGGACAGGGTCTTGAGGGATTTGCCCGGGTTCCCGCAGAAATGGTTTCGCAATGTAAGGATTTGATGTGGGAATTTGTGGAAGGGGGCCAGAGGACGGAAGACGGAGGCCGGATGTCGGTGGGCGGCAGTCGGTGGTCCGTGGACTAAGGACTTAAGGACTTGGGACTAAGTCCTAAGCCCTCAGACCTTAGTCCTAAAGCGACGGCGAACAGCTAACTACATACAGGCCAATGCTTTGTGCTTGCTTAAACTTAAACTAACAATGGTCTTCTTGCTTAATTCTTCAAAACCTCCGATAACGAAATGGTATGTTCGTGTGGAATAAGGTCACCCGCTTTCTCCTGCTTCTAGGATTGTACTCAGCCATTTTGGCTGGGGCCCTGTATTTGGCGTTTCAGTTCCGGTTCGACTTTTATCCCTCCCCCTACCTGAACCGCCTCAAACTTGGGCTTTTTCTGAGTCTTGGAATCACCCTGCCGTTGCTTTGGTTTTTCGGACAGTTTCGGTCGCTACTTTCCTACTTTGGCTTGCCGGATGCACAGAAAATTGTCACGGCCACGGGTCTAGCCAATCTGGCGATGATGGCGGCCTGGTACGGGAGTTGGGCGGAGATCACGCCCCCCCGCGCGATCATTATCCTTAATTTTCTCCTGGGAACGGCCGGCCTGATCGGCGTCCGACTTGGCTTTCGCTTGGCCAGGGAACGTTGGATCGATCCGCAACAGGCCGGACGCAAGCGCCGGCGGGTGGCTATTTATGGTGCCGGATCGTCCGGAGCGCAGCTGGTAGCCGAGCTGCTGGCGCGGCCGAATCTGAGGATGGAAGTGGCGGCGGTTTTCGACGATGACCCCAAGAAAACCGGGACGCAACTGCACGGAGTCACCGTGCTGGGAGATTTGGCAAGGCTGCGGAAAAGCGCCAACGACCTTAGCCTCAACGAAATCATCTTGACCATGCCGACGGCCGATCCGGCCCGGACCCGCGCCGTGGTGGCTCAGTGCCGAAGGTTGAACCTCCCTGTCCGGACTATTCCGACGATTCATCACGTGGTCAACGGGCAGCTGCATCTGGACCGAATCAAACCAGTGGAGTTTGAGGATCTCTTGGCGCGGGAGTCGGTGGAAATGGAGGCTCCGGCCACGGCCGATTGGATTGCCGGTCGCAAGGTTCTGGTGACTGGAGCCGGTGGCACCATTGGCGCGGAACTGGCCCGGCAGGTCTGGGCCTGCCATCCGAAAAGCCTGATCCTGATCGAGCGAAGCGAGCCGGCGCTCTTTGAAGTCGAGCAGGAGCTAAAGGAAGACGGCGCCGGCAGCGAGATGACCGCCATGGTTGCCGATGTGGGAGACCAAGAGCGGATTGAAACCGTCTTCAAGCAGTACCAACCGGATCTGATCTTTCATGCCGCCGCCCACAAACATGTTCCCCTGATGGAACAGCAGGTGGGAGAGGCCTTAACCAACAATTCTCTTAAAACGACGGCTTTGGCACGAGTGGCGGCCCAGCACGGAGCCAAGGATTTTGTGATGATTTCCACGGACAAAGCCATCAATCCCACCAACGTGATGGGGGCGAGCAAGCGACTGGCCGAACTGGGTCTGCAGTTGCTCCAAAAAGAAAACCCCAGCATGAGGGTGATTTCGGTTCGATTTGGCAATGTGTTGGGGTCCTCCGGAAGTGTGATTCCTACTTTCCGCAGGCAAATTGCGGCGGGTGGACCGGTCACCGTGACCCATCCGGAAGTGACCCGGTACTTCATGAGCGTGGCGGAGGCCGTGGGGCTGGTCCTCAGTGCCGGACGATTGGGGAAGGGAGGGGAGATCTTTGTTCTTGATATGGGCGAGCCGGTGAAGATCGAGGCGATGGCCCGGCAGCTGATCGAACTGAGCGGTTTCGAGCCCGGGCGGGAAATCGAAATCCGCTACACCGGGCTGAGGCCCGGGGAGAAATTGTACGAAGAGCTGAGCCACAACGAGGAGGTCACGGAAAAAACGGAGCACCCGAAAATCTGGCGGCTCAGGCCACAAAACGGACAGATAACTGCTCTGAAAAACCTGGAAGACTCCATACAAAAGATTATCGCAGAGGCGGCGAAGGGGAACACGGCGGGGGCGAAGCAGAGGATCAAGGAACTGGTGCCGGAGTACACGCCTTGGCTCGGCTAAGCCGAGCCAAGTGGATTAGGTGAAAGGATTAGGATAGGCTGCGGGCTGTAGGCTGGTAGGTGTTGGATGGGCGGTAGGCTGTAAGTTTGAACTTACTGCAAACTGCGAACGGCTAACTGCGGACAGGTTGGCGGGAAGTGGAAGGTGGGAAGCGGGAGAACAAACAGCTAACCGCAGACGGCTAATAGCCCGCTGTGCCGGTAGGTAGTAAGCAGTGAGCGGTGGGCGCGCTGTCGCGCGTAGATGAGGATAGGGATGAGGATTAAGGGGTTTTCAGGGCTAAGGACTGGGGACTTGGATCGGAAGGTGGAGGACGGATGTCGGAAGACGGTGGGCGGTAGACGGTGAATTTAGGGTTACCGCTAACGACAAACTGCTGACCGCGAGCCGAACAACGGCTTTACAAAGACTCTTTAAAGACGCAATATAGACTTATGCGAACCTTGAGCCCGACCAAAGCCAGATCGAACCTCACCTTTTGGCTGAAGGCGGCGGCCGGAGGAAAAGATGTGGGAATCCTGTATGGGGGCCAAGTAATTGCCTTACGCCCGGTGACGGTGGAATCCACCGATTACGCCCTGAGAGAGTACGAGGCTACGGAGGCCGATGTGCGCAACCTTTCCCAAAAAGTAGATGAGGAAATCCAGAAAAACCGCCAAGCCGGCAAGCTCAAGTCATTCACCGGAAACATCGAAGACCTCCTGGCGGATTAAGCTGACGGAGCGTTGTCTTGGCTTAATCGGCCAATTTTCCCCACAGGATCGGGCGGCGGTGAATCAAGCCTTGGTGGCCGTGTTGCGAGCTTGGGGATTTCCTCACTCCCATCAGGGGGCGGGGATTCGAAAGCTGGGTGCGGATCTTTTTGAGTGCCGCGCCAGACTCTGCCTAAGGCTACTTTTTAAAGCTGAAAAAAAGGAGCGGGAGCTGATATTTTTTGAGGTCGGAAACCATGATGATATTCGGAGAGTCCTTAAAAGCAGGTGAGCGAGCTTTTGGCCCCCTCAGATTGGTCCTCTTACGAACCCCGACCCATTCAAAAATCGCCTCCGGCGCGTAGAAGATTTCGCTTTGCGATGGAATTGGTCCCCTTACCCCTCCCCGACCGTTGCGGTATCCCCTCCGGGGAATATGGCTTGATTGCTTCCGCACTCGCGCAATGTCCCCCGCCCATCCACACTTCCCGCTCCGCGGTGGAATGGTTGTCCGCTACCGCGGGGGGGATTGGCCCCCGAGCACCGGCCCCTGGCCCATCCGGGTATCCCGCGCCGCGGTTGGATGGTTGTCCGCTACCGCGGGGGGATTGGCCCCCGAGCACTGGCCCCTGGCCCATCCGGGTATCCCGCGCCGCAGTTGGATGGTTGTCCGCTACCGCGGGGGGATTCGTGAACCTAACGTAATCGTAAACGAGAATTAGAAAACTGAAGTCACCCATCACCAGCCTGTTCTGGCCATTCGGTGTGTCGTTGCTCTGCGGATGTTTTGGGCTGTATCTGGCCACGTTGGGTCTCTTTGCCATAGGAGTATCCATTACCCCTTGGCATGGGCTGGCTTTCTTGGCATTGGCTTGGGCGGCAGGGATGATTTCTCTTGCGGGCAACGAACGTGTTAAAAAATCCTGTCTTCTTCTGGGTGGAATTTTGTGTCTGTGCGCCCTGCTGGCAGCAATCGCCAGCCGTTTTGACGATCTAAGCTGGGATGGTATGGCGGTGCGCATGAAGGCCGTGATGGCCCTCGCCACGGGATGGAATCCCGTCAAGGATCCTTCCTTTCAGGAGGGGGTCCGCCTAGCGGCAACCAACCCCTATCTGCAGGGCTCTTTTATCGTCCAGTCGGGCTATCAGTACAGCTTTGGGAATATCTTGGCGGCGAATTTGGCAAGCCTGACAGGTAACCTGAATGCCGGCAAAGCCGTCACCCCAATCCTCATGATGGCGAGCCTGGGTATGGCATTCGGGGCTTTTCAGGCCGTTGGGTTGTCTCGGATCTGGTCCTTTCTGCTGGCTTCACTGGTTGCCCTTAATCCTGTTTCGATTTACCAAAGCTCCAGTTATTATATCGATGGTCACACGGGTTCGCTTTTCGCCGCCTTGGCCTGCTCCGGTTTACGGTTGTTGCTGATGCCTCTAAGGGCGGACGGAGTTCTGGCCTTGGGCGTCTCCTTTTTGGCTCTTTCCGCTGCCAAAACATCTGGGCTGTTTTACGGCATCATTTTGGATGTTTTTTTTCTCGGCTTTTTTGCGGTGCTAAGAATCCGTCGGCCCAAGGAAATTCTTCTTTTTCTCCTCATCGCCGGGCTTTTGACGTGGCCTGCGGGTTGGATCATAAGAAATATTGCAGGTTTTTCCGGGCTCTCCTGGAATTACCTGAGCAGCGTCACCAAAATCTCCGCGGATGGCTACGGGGTTGGTTACGGGAGCTATGCGCCCAAGGAGTTTTTGGGCAAAAGCAAAATAGAAATCTTTTTTCTCAGCCACCTTGCCCCAACCGAAGTGATAAGCGAGACGATCAAAAGTAAATTCCCCTTTTGGTTCAATCGGAGGGAATTGGCCCTTTTCGAGGAGCTCAGCCCGGATCCCCGGGCGGGTGGTTTCGGGCCGCTTTATGGAGCTTTTCTGATCCTGGCGGGAATCTCCCTGGGGTTGCTTTGGCATCAACCCCGTCCGCCTTCCGGCGCCTGGTTTCCCATCCTTCCCACCGTGATCGGGGTTTTGCTGAGCCAGCCTTGGTGGGCCCGATGGGTCCCGCAAGCCTGGTTAATCCCGGTTTTTCTCCTACTTCCGGTTCTGGCGGCGCCTCAACGCATGCAGGGTTGGCGCAAATTTTTTCCATCACTGGCCTTGGGGGTGGGCTTGGTCAACAGCCTGCTGATCCTGCTTTTTTATTCCGTGGGGTGCTGGAAAAACCAGTCTGTCCTTGAATTCCAGCTGCGATTCCTCCGGCAGCTTCCCCGCCCGGTTTCCGTACAGCTGGCCACCTTTCCCAGCAACCGGATTTGGCTGATCCGCGAGAATATCCCCTTTACAGCCCAAAAAGAGGAACCTGTCCGGCCCTGGCTACAACTCAATCGTACGGACACCAAAGTGGCCCTACCGCCCGATTGGGAGAAAATGGCCGATCCCAACACCGTCCAGTCATGGCGAAAGAGGAAACTCTTGGGAGAGCCCTGAAATCACACGCAATTGCCTTTCTGTCTTTCCTGCGGCTCCGCCGCGGCAAAATTCGGCGTCAAAAGGCCCTCTTGCATTTTCCCGCGGGTTGCATCGCCGTGGCCCGGCTGCTTAAGGAGGGTGATTACGAGCCGGAGGTGGCCGGCGAGATTTTGAGTCATCTGGCGCATACGCCGGGCGCCTATTTGGATATCGGCGCGCATGTGGGTTTGCTGAGCCTGCCGATTCTTCGCTACCGGACAAATCCGGTTTATTCGGTGGAGGCGATTCCCGAGCTCTGCGAAATGATGAAAAAAACCCGCTCCCGCTCGCCCTACACAGGGCGCTGGCAGATTCACTGCGCGGTCCTTGCCCCCCATAGCGGCCGGGGCACTTTTTACGAACTGCCCCCCGCCGAAGCCGTCTACAGTGGACGAGAGGAGACAGGCCGGGCGTCCATCTCTGCCCGCCCCACCCAACGGGACTGTCTCGCCTTAGATGACCTGTGGGACTCCTGGGGTCGACCCAAGGTGGCCGCCCTTAAGCTGGATTTGGAAGGAGGCGAAATCGCCGCTCTTGAAGGCGCCACCGAGCTGATCAGCAGCCATCGCCCGGTGATTTTTCTGGAATGGCAACCCAAGAATTTTACCAACCAAGGAAAAGCCCCCACCAATCCCGTCTCATGGGCAACCCAGCACGGTTATGAGGTTTTTCGGATCCCGGATGGTGTGCCGGTGACCACCTTCCCGGGACTTCAGCTGGCATCGGAACGCACCGAAAATTATCGACTACAACCCTCTTCTTAATGTTCTTTCGGCCTCCTCCGGCTCCGATTGCTCCATGAAAAAGAGGGGGGCGGATTTACTTGTTTCGGTCATTCTGTGCACCCGGAACCGCCCCAAGAAAGCGGTCCGAAGCTTGCGGATGGCTTTCCGGCAGATCGGAATCAAGCAAGGGGAGTTTATCCTCGTGGATAACGGGGATGGCCATGTAACCGCCGCCCAGGTCTCCGATCTCGGTTTAATGCAGCGGCAACTTCGTTTCCTGTCTTGCGGAGTTCCGGGTGTTTGTTGCGCCCGCAACTACGGGGCCGCCGTTGCCCGGGGGAAATGGCTGGCGTTCCTGGATGACGACTGTGTGCCGGGTTCGGGATGGTGGGCAGCAGCACGGAAAGAAATCCGGCGGCCCAGCACCCTGGCCTTTGGGGGGCCGGCCCTCGCCGAAGCGGATAGTGCGGCCCCATCCCCCTGGTTTGGCTGGGAGTTTGAGCATCTGACCCTGAACCCGGGGCCTCATGGGAATTTGCAGGCAAAAGAGTTTCTTTTTGAGGGGAATTTTTGGATTCGCCGTGATGCTTTTCGCGCGGCCGGCGGTTTTCCGGAGAATGCCGGCCCCCGCGGGGACCGCTGGAAAACCCATGAAGTCAGACCCCTTTTCCGGGAACTACGGAAAAGATTTCCCCAAGGAGAAATCCGTTATCTCCCGGAGATGAAGGTGCGCCACCTGATCGATCCCGAAAAACTTTCCTTTTGGGGCAAAGTGTCGCGGACCTTTCAAAGCGGCTTGGACTCTTCCCGCTTTTCAGGGGAGAAGGGCTCCTGGCCCAAGTTTGGTTACAATCTTCTCAGGCTGGGGGTGGCTTGGCCAAGAATCAAAAGGGCCTGTGGATTCAGGCCCCCAAGCAAGGCAAATCAGCTTTTTCTCCGCAGGGTGTTCCAAGCAGGGGAAACTCTGCCGGGAATGCCAAGGAAGCCACGTCCCCAGTCCTTGAAACCAGCGCCACCGAAATTCCCTCCACCGGTCAGCTTGGTTCATCTTCCCCCGGTGGCCTGCCTCCCCTCCTGCCACACAAACTTGGTCCACAACGTTTTGGAAAATCGAACCCCTTTCTGTCAACGGCTTCGTAACGCTGTGGTCCGGGGTCCGCGGACGGTGGTTTGGGACTCATCCGGAAACCTTTTGGATCATGTTTCCGTGGGTTTTCCGGGTTCCGGCCATCCGGATTTTCCCAAGGCGGTTGAGAAAGTCGCAGGGGAATCCCTGATTCTGGCCAGTACCGGCGATGACTCCTACTTCCATTGGATGATGGATGTCGTTCCGCGGCTTGAAATCTTCGCGCGCTACGCCAAGACGGAAAGGCGACCGGACAACTATATTTTCAACGCCTTGGAAAAATCATTTCAGCAGGAAAGCTTGGAAAGGCTAGGAATTCCCAGAGGAAGGGTGCGCCTCCTTGAACCCGGCAAAGCGATCCTCCTGGAAGGCGCGATTTTGCCTAGTTTACCCAACCCGCCCGGCATTCCCTCCCTGGAGGCCGTATCTTTTTTACGGAAAATTTGGCCCGCCCACGGCTGTCGCGGTGGCAAAAGAATGCTCTATCTTCGCCGGACTAGCCCGGCCGGCCGTCTTTTGGAAAATGAGGGGGAAATTTTGGGATGGCTAAAACACCAGGGGTTTACCCCGGTGGACTGCGGCCGACTGAGCGTGCGGGAACAAAGCCGGCTGATACAGGAAGCCTGTGTTGTTGTGGCCCCTCATGGCGGGGCTTTAACCAACCTGGTCTTTGCCGGCCAAGGCACGAAAGTGATCGAGCTTTTCGGGGGCGACTATGTCAATGCCTGCTACCGGAACCTGGCGGGGGTTCTGGGCCTGGAATACGGAGCGGTTTTGGAGGAGCCGATTCGGCCCCACCGCCACCTGCTCAACCCTTCGCGGTCCTTCAAGATCGAGCTGGAAAATCTCCGGCAGATTTTCCGGACATTGGGAATTCGTGCCACCTAATGAAGATTTTCAGCTCCCTGAATCCCTCCGCATCCACGGTGGAAGTGCAGCGCCGGGCCCTGGCCAGCTGGCGTTCAGCCGGCTTTAGCCCGGTGGTGGTGAATTCCGCGGCAGACCGGCTTCGCTGGCAGGATTCTTTCGCCGATCTGGCGGAATATCATGCCGTCGAACCGGGGCGAACTTTCCAAGGTCGCTGGGTGCCATTGGTGGAAATCCTGAAAGTCGGGCTTTCCCATCCTGGTCAGGATCCGCTCCTTATCCTGAACAGCGATATCCGATTGCTGGAGTCAGACGGGCTCCGTGTTGCTTTGGGCAAACACCCCCAGGCGGTTGTGATGCTCAGGCGGGTGGAGATTTCATCCAACGGGTTGACACAAGAAAGGGCCAACCCTTGGGGATGGGACGGTTGCTGGATCCCTCGACACCAAGCGGTCCTGTTTCAGGACTCCTCCTTTTGCCTGGGGTTGCCCTGCTGGGACTACTGGATCCCGTACAAAGCGATTCATATAGGGTTGGAGGTTGTTTTATTGGAGGGAAAATATGCGCTGCATGAGATTCATGCCGAGCAGTGGACGGAGGAGATTCAAGCCCGTCTGACCCGACAAATCGCCCGGGATACTGGGATTTCGACCCTGAAAAGATGGTGGCTCCGTTTCTTTGGTCCGAAGGAAGAGAGAAAACTTTACGGCTACCACAACCATTTTTCGGGCCATGTCCGCGATACCATCCAGGCAAAAGCAAGGGTGGTGATGTTAAATGGTTAAAAAGAGAGGTGAGCTACTTTTTGACATAACCATGTACATGACCTAAAAGACTTAGATGATTCAAATCAACATAAATGAGGCTAAGGCAAAGCTTTCCAAATACACCAAAATGGTGAAAGCGGGCGAAACAGTGGTTTTGTGCGAAAGAAACAAGCCTTTTGCCGAAATCCGGCCCTTGGATCGCAAGAGTTCCGCGCCCCGCGTTTTTGGTTTATCGACGGGAATCTTCAAGATCGGCCCTGAATTTTTCGAAGCCGACACTGAAATCCAGAAAGTGTTCAGCGGAGACTAGGAACGGGTAATGGCCGGAACCTATCTTTTAGACACCGCCCCCCTGCTTTACCTGATGGGGCAGGAGGATTCCGTGCCCCCTGCGGTTCGCCGGGAACTGGCCGACCCCAAGACGGAGATTTTTTACAGCCAGATCAGCTTGTGGGAGATTCAGATCAAATATCAGCTTGGAAAACTTTCCATGTCGGACGAGCCGGCGGTGGTGTTGCCGAGGGAATTGGCCCGCTACGGGTTCACCCAACTGAACCTGACCGATGCCGCCATCTACGGACTTTCCCGCCTTCCCCCGGTCCACAAGGACCCCTTTGACCGGATCCTGGTCGTTCAGGCAAAATTATTGGGGGCCATGCTGGTATCCCCCGACAAAATCTTTTCCCAATACCCCGTCAACGTGCGTTGGGACAAATAAGAGATTTTTCAGCAGCATGAAAAAAAGAGTTTTGACTGGCGGAAGGTGGAAAGCGGGAGGTGGAAAAATGATTCCACCTTTGGCCTGCCACCTTCCACGCGCGACTCAAGCACGCTGATCAGAAAAAGAAAACTGTCAGTCAGTAGATTGGTTTCGATCCTGTTAAAGCAGGCCCGAACAACCAAGGGCGGCAGCTTGTTGCCAAGACACAAAAGACGGGGGGAGGTTGACGATACTTTTAAAGGAGATGGCTAATTGCGCACCGTCTGTCTGTCTGTGCCGTGATGCCTTAAAATGTGAGGGCTGTTTGATTAGCAAGCCGCCGGCCAAATTCATTTCATAAAATCTGTGCTCTTGTTGGGGGGCAGCCTCCCAACTTTTCCTTCGAGGCCTGCTCCGGTGGAGGAAGGAAGACGACAAATACAAATGACTGAGAATCAAAAAATCATTTGATTTACGACTGGATTCAACGTCTGGCCGGAAGCCGCCGAGGCCTTAAGATTCTCGCGAGGGAACTTTCCCGCCTCCCCAGCAATGGGAAAATTCTGGATGTGGGGGGAGGGACTGGTGCGGTCCGACATCTGTTTGGGGAAGGCTGGGATTATGTTTGCCTTGAGCCAGATAGCGAAAAGCTCAGGGTTTTTCGGCGAAAACACCCCGGCACAAGAGCCTGGAAAGCCTCGGCTGACCGGATTCCTTGCGAAAAAGCCCGCTTCGACCTCTGCCTGCTGATTGCGGTTGCCCACCATCTGGACGAAAACCAATTTCACAAGGCGCTGGCAGAGATCCAGCGGGTTTTAAAACCGCTTGGGAAGTTGTTGCTTCTGGATCCCCTGTGGATACCCACAAACTTTCCGGGAAGGGTGCTCTGGTGGATGGACCGAGGGGCCTATCCCCGCACCGCCAAGGATTTGAACCGGATTCTGGGGCATCATTTTCTGATTGAGTCCACGCGGCACCACCGAATCCACCATGATTACTGGCTGGTTTGGGCAGCGCAGAAGATCGTCCCATCGTCCCGAGAAGCTCAAGTCCTACAAACGGCATAACCGAAACCGGACTCCCCATAACCATTCCCGTTATAAAGCATGTAAAGCCAGCCTTCCCTATGGATGATATGAGGGTAGCAAATCATTTCGGAATCCCAGCCGGATGCCGACACGTCGATTCCCGCATCCCTGTCCCGACGATTCCATTGAAGCAGGTCGGAAGAATCCGCAAAGCCAATGCGGTAAGTGGGCGCTTGGGCGGTGGCTCGATGGGAAAACCACATGTAGAAATGTCCGTCCAATGCAAGAACCGAGGAGCGGGCGACGGCATATTCGTGGGAGCCGGCCAAAGGAATCGCCAGTTCGGGGTCGGAAAGCCAATCGACCCCGTTACGGGAGACCGCACGGCGGAGGGAATAGAAATGTTTGAACTTTTCGCCCTCCTGCACCCAGCGAAGTGCAGAGGTATACCATGCCCAAATTTCTTCTCCGACCTTCATGAAAGCCGGAGCTCCCGAAAAAATGGGGCTTTGGGGATTCCGGGCGAGCACCGGACACGGAAAATCGCGGCGCAGCGTGAAATTTTTCCTGTCAAAGACCAGCCTTCCGGTATTTGCGGTATAGGGAACAGAAACCATGTTTTCCCAGCCCCCGTAATAAAGATAATCCTGCCCTCCCAAAGTGAGGAAAGAAGCCGTCAAAACCCCGTCGGCATCAAAGTGGCCCAGCGGTCCGGGAGAGAGGGCCAGACGCGGTTCGTCCTCCAGCTGAATTTCGCCGTTGGCCAGCCGGGCCCGGCAAAGAAAAATATGGGAACGTCGCCGCGCGTCTCTTGAGCAAAATGCGATTGCAAATAAATCTTCATGCAAGGCCAAGGCGCAAGGGAGCATTCCATGGGTCCAGCCGGATGCCGCCTGGAACAGCCGGCCCTTTTTTTCCCAAATAAATGAACGGGGCACGCGCCTTCATAAGGGGGAGTCCAAAAGGTGGCAAGTGGGATGTTGCCAGGCGGCAGCCGGCGCCATGACATGCAAGGCCAAACGGGTGGCGGTGGTCCAATCCAACTACATTCCTTGGAAGGGATATTTTGATCTGATCGCTTCCGTGGATGAGTTTATTTTTTATGACGATGTCCAATACACCCGAAGGGATTGGCGAAATCGCAACCAGATCAAGACCCCACACGGCCCTCGTTGGCTGACCGTGCCGGTCGAAACCAAGGGAAGATTTGATCAGACCATCCGGCAGACCCGCATTCAGGGGCTCGCTTGGGCGGGGGAACATTGGAAAATCCTGGAGCACAACTATCGGCGGGCGACCGCCTTTGGGGCTGTCGAATCCTGGTTGCGTCCCCTGTATCTCCAACATTCCCACGAACACCTTTCTCCATGCAACCATGCCTTCGTGGCCGCGATTTGCGGGTTTCTCGGGATCCGGACGCGCTTGCAGGACTGCCAAGCCTACCGGCTAGAGGAAGGCAAAAGCGAGCGTCTGGCAGGCCTCGTGGAGCAGGCGGGCGGGCAGATCTATGTTTCCGGACCCTCCGCCCGGGATTATCTAAACGAAAAAATTTTTGAAGAACGGGGTCTGGCCGTGGAATGGATGGATTACAGCGGATATCCGGAGTATCCCCAACTGTGGGAGGGTTTCGTTCACGAGGTCAGCATTCTGGATTTGCTCTTCAATTGCGGAAAGGAGTCGGTACGATTCATGAAGATGGGGAGCGCGTGAAGATTTCCGTGGTCACCACCCTGTATCGTTCCGGCCCCTATGTGCCTGAATTTTGCCAGCGGGCCGCACGGGCTGTACGAAAACTCACCCCCAACTATGAAATTGTGCTCGTCGATGATGGTTGCCCCGCCGATTCGCTTCGGCGGGCGCTGGAGATGCGGGCCAGAGACAAACGCATCCGGATCATCGAGCTTTCCAGAAATTTCGGTCAACATCAGGCCCTGCTTTGCGGCATCCGTCATGCCCGCGGGGAACGGGTTTTTATCTTGGACTGTGATCTCGAGGAGGAACCGGAGTGGATCGGCCCCTTTCACCGTAAAATGAATGAGGAAGGCTGTGATGCCGTCTACGGCATCCGGGACCGCCGTTCCGGGACACCTTTCAAAAGGCTTTCCGGCTATGTGGCGTGGCGCCTGTTTTCCCTCCTGTGCTTTCCGGGGATTGGGGAAAACCGGACGACGGCGATGTATATGACCCGACGCTTCGCGGATGCTATTTTGCTGTTCCCCGAGCGGCAGGTGGTTTTTCTTGGTATCTCCCTTTTGGCGGGTTTTCGCCAACTCCCGCTGGTAGTGCACAAAAAAGCCAGGCGCGAGACTTCCTACTCCCTTTGGCGGCGACTGGCCCTTTTCACCCGAATTGTCACGTCCCATAGCAGCTTTCCCCTGCAGGTGATTTTCGCCTCCGGGGTCATGATTCTTGCCTCCACGCTGCTCATCGTTGCCTATCTCGTTGCCCAGAAAGTTTTCAACAACCTGATTCTCACCGGATGGACTTCCCTGATGGTTTCCATCTGGTTTGTCGGCGGCCTGCTGAGTCTTTTTCTTGGCATCATTTCCATCTATCTCGCCGCCATCTTCCTTGAGGTGAAGCAACGGCCGGGGGTCATCGAAAAGAGAATCCACGGACCGCAATGAGACCGGAACACATCGGCCTGCTGCGTTGTCCTCGCACCCATGGCAAGCTGTCCCTTGGGCCCGGAGCCCGCTTGGTCCGTGGACGGATTTTGCAGGGAATTCTGCGGTCCGAAAGTGGCGCCACCTACCCGATTCGGGAGGGAGTACCGGTGCTCTGGCAACCGGAAGAAGGTCGGCCCGAGATCGTGCGGAAAACGCTGCAATATTACCGGGAAACTGCCCCGAAGTATGACGTCTACTTGCCGGTTGCATTCCGGCTTTTTTTTGGAAACGAAAGAAAGCTTCGCCGGCGGGCGGTGGATCTTCTTCGCCCCCGCGTCGCCGACCGGGTGCTCGACCTCACCACCGGCACTGGCAAGGACTCCCTGCTCCTGTCCGGGCGGATCCACAGGGGGGAGCTTTGGTGTATGGACCTGTGTGGGGAGATGTTGCGGAAAGCCAGAAGCCGTCTTCGTTCCGTCCGTATTCCGCAGGAATTTGTCGAGGCGGACGGCTGTGCCCTGCCTTTCGCTTCCGGAACGTTTGACGGGGTCTATTCTTTTACGGGCCTGTCCACCTTTGACTCGGCGCCCCGGGCGATGGCAGAAATCGCCCGTGTGGTCCGGCCGGGTGGCAGGGTGGTGGTGGTGGAAAAGTGTGTGCCGCCCTGGATGGAAGGAACGGAATTCGAGCGCATCCTGCGTGAGGCCAACCCCCTCTATGAGAAAAAAATTCCTCTGTCGCATCTGCCCGTGACGGCCCGCGATGTGCGGGTGGAATGGGGCATGGAAGGAACCCTCTATTTCCTCTCCTTCGAGGTATCCGGGCACCCCCCTCGGGGCAATTTTCATCTCCAGTTGCCCGGTCCACGGGGTGGAAGTTTTTGGACGCGCTACCATGGCAAGCTGGAGGGAGTCACGGAGCCGACCAAGAAATTGGCCTGGGAGGCGGCGCGACGGGCCAAAAAGTCCCTGCACCGCTGGCTGGACGAAACGGTGGCCCTGACCGCCCGCCACCAGTTGACCGGACAAAAGAGAAAGAAGAAGAGTTGAGCCGCACCGACCGCCCCTACAGCCGGCTCTACGCCCGAAGGCAGCATGCCCACGCCTATCCCAACGAGTTCGCCATCCGAACCTTCCTTGGTGGTTATTCCTCCCTGCCGCAAGGCCTTCGGAATCCCCGCAAGCTACGGGGCGCCAGAATCCTGGATCTGGGCTGTGGCGATGGCCGCAACATGCCGCTTTTCCGCAACCTCGGCATGAAAATCAGCGGCACCGAGGTGACCGCGGAAGCCTGCGAAGGAACCCAAAAGCGCATGTGCCGGCTGGGAATCGCCTGTGACCTCCGGGTGGGAAGGAGCAACTGCCTCCCTTTTAAAGATGAAAGCTTCGACATCGTTTTCGCGAGCGGGGTGCTCAGTTTTGTGGATGAGGGCGATCGATTTGCCGACAACCTCCCCGAACCCCACCGGGTGCTGCGCAAGGCGGGACACTTTGTCTTTTATGTCCTGATGCCGACCTCGAGTCAGATCCGCAGCTCCTTGCCGCTGGGCGGAGGTGCCTATCGGGTCCGGCGTGATCCCTTTGGCCGGATCGATGGCATGACCGTGAAAACCTTCCGCTCGGAGTCTGAAATCCGCAACGCCCTCCGCCCGTTCTTCCGGCTGGAGTCAGCGGGATCATCCCGCGTGGACGTTTACGGTGACTTCTCCATCGAGGTTTGGTGGTGCGTCGCCACTAGGCGGCAAACCAAGCGGTGAAACCCCAGGATATCATTTTGGTGGGCAACTCTGTCACGGCGGAAATTTTTTACTCCTACCTCCGGATGGATCCCCGGTACCGGGTGGTTGGAACCGCTGTGGACCGCGTTTTTTTGGCCACTTCCCGGGTGCCCAAAGTGCCGGGGTTTGCCCTTGATGAGCTTGCCGGGCGCGTGGATCGGACCACCACCCAGGTGGTGCTGGCCGCCGGGTATCGGAATCTCAACCGGATCCGGGAGCAGCTTTTTGAGCGCGTCCGAACCATGGGTTTTTCGGTCCTGTCCTACGTTCACCCGGAGGCGCGCTACCATGCGGAAGAACCCCCGGGCGAGGGAAGTGTTGTGCTGGCGCAGGCGATGGTGGAACCCGGGGCGCGGGTAGGGAGAAACGCCGTGGTTTGGGCCAACGCGGTGGTCGCCCATCATGCCGTGGTCGGAGACCACTGTTGGATTGCCTCAGGAGCGGTGCTCTCCGGTGAGGCGGAGATTGGCCCCCGTAGTTTTATCGGGGTCAACGCCACCGTGGTGAACCGGGTGCGCGTCGGGGAGCTGAATTTCGTGGGCGCGGGGGCCCTGATCACCCGGTGTACCAAGCCCAACACCGTCCATCTGGCCCGCTCGGCCGAAACGCTCCGCTACACGGCGGAAGAGTACGAAAAGCACTTTGGATTATGAATCCGGCCGCTCCCGATCCCGGACCGAGGCTGCGCAGGATTTTGGCAGGCGTGTTCCGGACGCCGGAACCTTCCTTGAGAGGCAGCTTAAAAAGGGAAGATCTGGGAAACTGGGATTCCCTGAAACAGATGGACCTTGTCCACTCCCTTGAGACCGAATACGGCGTGGTTCTCGAGATCGAGGATATTGTGGCGATGACTTCGGTGGGCGAAATTGCCCGGGTTCTCCAGGCCAAGGGGGTGAAAATTGAAGATTAAATCTTCCTTCGCCTTGGTCACGGGTGGGGCGGCAGGTCTGGGGTTGGCCATTGCCAGTCACCTCCAGTCCCGGGGGGCAAGGGTTCATGTTTTGGACAAGGATGCGGATGCCCTCGGGCGTCTCCCGGCAGGGATTTCTGGGCAGCCGGCCGATGTGACCCAGCCCGAGCAAGTGCGGGCGGCAGTCGCCGCCATCGGCGAATCGGCCGGCGGGGTTGATATTTTGGTGAATAACGCCGGATGGATTCACAGCGAACCGCTTGTCAACCTTCTGGAGTCTTCCGGAGGCAGCCACGATCCGGACCGCTTTCGACGCTGCCTGGAGGCTAACTTGGTTTCCGCGTTCCTGGTGGGCTCCGTTGTGGCTGAGCAGATGGTTCGCAAACGAAAGAAGGGGGTGATCATCAATGTCAGCTCGGTCAGCGCCGAGGGAAATCCCGGCCAGACCGCCTATGCCGCGGCCAAGGCCGGGGTCAACGCGATGACCGTGGTTTGGGCCAAGGAGCTGGGCCGGATGGGAATCCGGTGCAACGCGGTGGCGCCCGGCTTTATCAACACGGAATCCACCCGGAAGGCATTGGCCCCGGCCGCCTTGGAGCGGCTGCGTGATCTTTGTCCATTGCGGCGTTTGGGGGAACCCTCCGAAGTAGCCCACGCCGTCGCCCTGCTGGTGGAAAATGATTTTGCCAACGGGGCGATCCTGCCCCTGGACGGCGGTTTGACGATCTGAGGTGTTCGCTCTCCCTTCAGACCTTCGAAAACATGCCTTCGCCGGCTATCCTAAGGGATCGTCATTTTTCCCGCTGATCGCCGCAGTGTTGTCAGGGAAACAGATCGGCTTGGTTTTTGCCAACTGCGTCCAGAATCCCAGCCGTTTTTATGTCCAGCACGGTTCCGGGTTTTCCCAAATCTTCGGGGATCCAGATAATGATTTTGACAAGGCGCTCGAAACTTTTTTACTTCGAGAAAGAGTTTTCTCGGTCCCCAAAATCCGCCTCTACACCCCAGCCCACCCAGGTTTTTTGAAGGGATCTGGCTTGGATTCCTTTCGCTCAGAGCGCCAGCGCTTCCATTGGAAACCAGGAAAGATTCAGCCTGTTCCTGCTTCCAGCCAGAAGCTTGAGGTGCGTCGGGCGACGGAAAGTGATCTTTCTGCTTTGGACAAAGCTTTTTCTCTGACCACGAGATTCTGGAACACGCCGCGGGAGTTTCTCGAGCTGGGGCGGCCACAGGTTGTTTTTTTTGAGGGTCAGCCTGCCGCGCTCTCCTACGCGGCAGCCGAGGCTGGGGGCCAGGTGGAAATCGACGTTTTTTCCCATCCCAACTTTCGCCGAAAAGGGCTTGCTGCTGCGGCGGTTCGGGCCTTCTTGTTGGATTGCGAGACACGGAAGGTCGATCCGGTCTGGGATTGCTTCACCAATAATCTTGGATCCGTGAAACTTTGCAGGAACTGCGGCTTTTTCCCAAGGGGAGAACCCTACGCCTTCTACACCATTCCCCGGCATGGCTAAGCCGTGAATATCGAAACCTACCCCTATAATCTTGCTTTGTCCCTGCGGGCCAACCTAGTCCGGCATGCCGAGCGGCCTGCCTTGCGCAGGCCAGAAGGTATCGTGACTTTTCGGGATTTGGGTGGTCAGGTGGAGAGGTTGGGCGGCTGGTTTCTCCGGCAGGGTTTGCGTCAAGGAGACGTGGTGGCGATCGGGAACACCAAGAAACCGGCGGCTTACGCCGCGATGCTCGCCGGCCTTTCCCTGGGCATGCCCTACGTGAATCTGGATGTCTTCTCCCCGCTGGAAAGAAACAAAAAAATCCTGGAAACCAGCCGGCCTGCTCTGCTGGCTTACGATGACCCAGCTTCGGCCGAGTCAATGCATCAGCTTGCAGCGGCCGCGGGCATCCCATCCTTCTGTCTAGACCCTTTGCCTGGATTAGAGAAATTCGAGGTAACTCAAAGGGAGTGGGAGATCCGTTCGGGCCGGGTGGATGGAGACACCATCGCTTACGTCATGTTCACTTCAGGTTCCACCGGAACGCCCAAAGGCGTGGCCGTCACCCACCAGAACGTGCTGCATTTCATCGAATGGGCACAGCGACGCTTCCAGATAACCGCGAGCGACAATTTTGCGAACCTCAGTCCGATGTATTTCGACAACTCCGTTTTTGATTTTTTTGTGGGGCTGTTTTCCGGGGCGTCCCTGACCCCGATCGGTCGGGACCTGCTCCAGCAGCCCTATGCACTGGTGGAACATGTGGCACGGATGGGCTGCACAGTCTGGTTTTCGGTTCCCTCCCTGCTCATGTATCTCATGACCATGAAGGCTCTGGCGGCAGAAAAGTTGCCCCAGCTTCGGACCATTCTTTTCGGGGGGGAGGGATACCCGAAAGCAGAGCTCTCCAAGCTGTACCGGATGTTTTCTCCACGGGCCGAACTGGTAAATGTCTACGGCCCCACGGAGTGCACCTGCATCTGCAGCGCGCATACCTTGGGGGACGCCGACTTTGTGGAACTAGCGGGGCTCCCCACCCTCGGGAAGCTCAACCCCAACTTCGACTACCGCATCCTGGATGAGGGTGGGAGAGATGCATTCAGCGGTGAGCTATGCCTGATCGGGCCTAATGTAGCGGCCGGTTATTTTAATGACCCCGAACGGACCAAGGCGGCGTTCCAGACCCTGACGGAACCCGGCCGGTTCGGAAAGAGAATGTACAGGACCGGTGATTTGGTCCGGGAAACCGATGGCCGCCTCGATTTTCTGGGCAGGAAAGACAACCAGATCAAGCATATGGGATACCGGATTGAGCTGGAGGAGATTGAACACGCAGTCGTCCGGCTGGAACAGGTGGATCAGGCAGCGGTCTTTTACGACCAGTCCAACCCGAAATTTGGGAAGATTGTGGCCTACGCAGCCAGCCACCGACCCCCGCCTGAAGCTCAAGCCCTGCGGGAGCTTGAGGCCTTCCTGCCTGCCTACATGATTCCCAGCCGGATCCATTTTCTTGGGCAACTGCCCAAAAACAAAAACGGCAAGGTGGACCGCGAAAAACTGAGGAGTTTGTTCGTAAATTCATGAAAACCTTGCGGGTCAAAAGTGGAAAAAGTGCGGCCGCCAAGGTGGGTTTTATTCCTTTCAATCGAGCCAGCCTGCAGGGTGGGGAAATTCACCACATTCGGCAGGCGATGGAGGTGGGGCATGTGGCCGGGGACCGGCGCTTTTCCAAGTTGTGCCAATCCCTCCTAGAAAAAGAGACCGGCTGTCAGCGGGCCTTGCTGACCACTTCCTGCACCCACGCCCTTGAGATGGCAGCCCTTTTGCTGGATCTGCAGCCTGGCGACGAGGTGGTGATCCCCGACTTCACGTTTGTTTCCACGGCCAACGCCTTTGTTCTGAGGGGAGCTAGGCCGGTCTTTGGGGACATCCGACCTGACACCCTTAACCTGGACGAGACAAAACTCCCCGGGCTGATTAGTTCACGCACCAAGGCGATTGTGGTGGTGCATTATGCGGGAGTCGGTTGTGAGATGGACGGGATCCTGAAAATCGCCAAAGAGCATGGCATTCCCGTCATTGAAGACAACGCTCATGGCCTGTTTGGCCGCTACCGCGGTAAAAACCTGGGCACGTTCGGCGTGATGGCAGCCCTGAGTTTTCATGAGACCAAGAACATCACCTGTGGAGAGGGGGGGGCGCTTCTGATCAATGATCCCCGGTATGTGGAAAGGGCTGAAATTATCCGGGAGAAGGGGACTGACCGGTCAAAATATTTCCGCGGCGAAATTGATAAATACTCGTGGGTGGATCTCGGGTCCAGCTATGTGATGAGCGATGTCCTGGCTGCTTTTTTGTTGGGGCAATTGGAGCATGCCAAGGCCATTCAGGCGAAAAGACATGCCTTGTGGAATCGCTATCACAAGGAGCTGGCGGGCTGGACGGAGGCCAACGGGGTGCGCCAACCCATGGTGCCGACCCATTGTGAGCATGCGGCCCACATGTATTATCTTTTAATGCCCTCCTTGGAAAGCCGAACTCGTTTTATCTCCCGGTTAGAAAAAGGCGGCATGTCAGCTGTTTTTCACTACCTTCCCCTCCACCTAAGCCGTTACGCTGCCCGTTGGGGTGGCCGGGCCGGCGACTGTCCGGTGACTGAATCCATGAGCGACCGCTTGGTGCGACTGCCTTTTTTCACAAAAATGACAGCGCGGGAAAACGAAAGAGTGATAGCAGAAATTACCAAGGAAAGAACCTAATCTCTTCCTGGAATCGCAGAGCATGGTTACCGTCGCTGCCAAAACCGAATCAAAACCAAAATCAAAAGATGAAAATCGGAAATAAAAAAATCGGACCGAGAGAACCTTGTTTTTTGATTGCCGAAATCGCCCAGGCCCATAATGGGTCTATCCGATCACTCAGGAACCGTGTTTCCGGCTATCAGCGTATTGTCCTAGGAGAAAACGTTGTCGAATTGCACTTTGTAAACTCAAGAAAAAACCAGCACTTTGGAGAAATTAACTTTTCTTATAAAGTCTCAGAAAAATAACAACAATTAAAAAAAACAAAATTCTAATTACTGGGGGCGCCGGATTTGTCGGCTCGCATTTGGCGGAAAAGCTTCTTCGTTTGGGGAATGAGGTTCGAACCTTAGATAATCTTAGCACCGGGCGATTGGAAAACATTGCTCATTTGAAAAAAAATAAAAACTTCAAGCTCCTAATCGCCGATATTATGGATGAAAAAGCGGTCGATCATTCGATTCGAGATGTAAATTTTGTATTTCATTTAGCCGCAGCCGTTGGCGTCAAAAAAATTATGGAAAACCCCGTGGAAACCATCATGACCAATGTCCGCGGAACGGAAAATATTTTGTCTTCCGCAAACCGCTACCGAAAGACGGTGCTTATAACCTCGACCTCCGAAGTTTACGGCAAAGCCATGGCTGTAAGAAAAGACGGAAAAGCCTTAGCGGAAAGTGATGACTGGACGCTGGGCCCAACAACCAAGAGAAGGTGGGCTTATGCTTGCTCTAAAGCATTGGACGAGTTTCTTGCCCGTGCTTATTACGAGGAAAAGGGACTCAAAGTCATTCTGGTTCGGCTCTTTAACACTGTCGGCCCCCGGCAAAGCGGTCGTTATGGCATGGTCATACCCACCTTCGTTCAGGCCGCCCTGCGCGGAGAACCGATTCCTGTATTTGGCGACGGAAAACAAACACGTAGCTTTACCCACGTCCAGGATGCGGTTCAAGCGATGATTCATTTGTCTTGTTGTTCCAAGGCAATTGGGGAAGTGGTGAACATCGGCTCAAGTGAAAGGATTTCTATTCTGCACCTTGCAAAAAAAATTCTAGAATTAACAGAAAGTAAAAGCCGCATAAAACTAACGCCGTATAAAATAGCATACATTCATGGCTTTGAGGACATGCAAGACCGAACCCCTAATACTTCCAAACTCAAAAAGCTGACTGGTTACCAAGCAAGAAAAAACCTCTACGATATTTTAACCGACGTTATTCATTATGAGTCCATCAATCATGTTGCGTAAAATGTGGGGACCAGGATGGCATCCTATAGACCGGCTTGGCGTATCTTTAAAAAAGAAAAAAGTAAAACTAAAAAATTTAACATCAAAAATACATTTTTTTTTCAGACATGTACTAAAAAGCAAAATTAAATTCCGTAAAGTCTTAATTCAGAAACTTTTGCCGGTCTCAACGCCAAACTTGGAAAAGGGAGAAAAAATTCTTTGCAAATGTAAAAATGTCTACGTCTGCCTGTATCGTTACATGGTAACGGATGAAGACAAATTTTATCTTTATGAAAAAAAACGTCAAACTCCAAAAAGTTTTTCCCTTCACATTCCCCAAAAATCACTTTGGTCCTACCGCATAAAACATGATGTCTTGGGAATTTTATGGATTCCAATGACCAACTATTACCACTGCGTGAAAGACATTTTTATTCAAATATATTTAGGAGAAAGAAAAAACTTTGAGCTACCTTTTCTTTTCATTGGCAAAATGAATAGATTCCACAGCGAATTAAAAAAAATGGTTGCGCCAAAAACGGAGTTTATCAAAGTACCTGACGGACTTTCGCCATATTTTTGCCCTTCGTACTATACTTTAAAAAGAGCATCATGGGATATCTACCATAAAAACGCCGACGACTCAACCCAAGCCCTATGGGATAGCTACATAAATAAGATGATTACTGAAGCAAGTCAAAATGCAGAAATGCCAAATTCTGGTTGGCCTGAAAAAGTCTATTTTTCAAGGCAAAACTCCTCCCGAAGATTTCAAAATGGCGCAGAGGTAGAAGAACTTTTGGCGAAAGAAGGCTTTAGAACAGTCTATTTAGAAACGTTAAACGTTGCAACTCAGATCAAATTTGCCGCTAATGCCAAAATTGTCGTAGGATCCCATGGTGCCAACCTCACGAACTTATTTTTTTGTAAACCCGCAACAAGAGTGTTAGAAATATCATCGGCTGAATTTAAAGAAACAGATTGTTATAAAAAAATCGGAGATCGAAATAATTTAAAATTTACAAAAATCGTTGGATCTTTTTGCGTAAATGATCAATTCTTCGTAAACCCTAAAGACATTAAAGCTTGCTTGAAACTCTGGAAAAACTAAAAACCTGAGTACCAAAAGAATATTAAATGAAATTCGTTAGCTCTATAAAAATAGGCTCACGAAGTGTCGGCCCTGATCACCCGGTATTTATAATAGCTGAGGGGGGTGGCTCCCATTTTGGAAAAATAAAATTAGCTAAACAATTAATCAGGGCAGCCGCTCAAGCAAAAGCAGATGCATTTAAGCTTCAGATTTACAATGTAAATAGCCTTTTTGGAAATCGTGCTGAGGTTTGGAAAAAGCGTTTAAAACCAAGATCCTTACGACCGGACCAAATTGACGAGCTGGGAAAAATGACAAGAGAGTTCGGAATGGAATTTATTTTGACTTTTCATGATGAAGCCTACCTGCATCTAATAAAAAAATTGAATCCATCTGCAATAAAAATTGGATCTGGCGAAAAAAACAACCCAGCCTTCGTAAATACACTAGCAGGATATGGGAAACCGATTATTCTTTCAACAGGAATGTATAATGAAAATGACATTCTTGAAATGCAAAATGCTGTTATACAGGCTAAAAATAACCAGCTAGCTTTGCTTCACTGCAATACTTCTTACCCTACGCCTGATTGTGATGTTAATATTCGAGCTATTAAGCATCTGCGAAAAATTCATACAGGGCCAGTGGGTTACTCTGACCACACGGCGGACAATTTGGCTTTGCTTGGTGCGGTAGCCTTGGGTGCAAATATAGTAGAAAAACATGTTACAATTTTACGAAACGTTCCAAACGCCCAGGATTGGAAAGTTTCATGCAATCCGATCCAATTAAAAAAACTAACGCAATCAATAAGACGATTAGAAATACAACTTGGATCAGAACAGAAAAAACAAACGCCAAGCGAATCCTACGCTTTGGACTGGGCGCTAAAATCTTTGGTTGCAATAAAATCTTTGAGAAAAGGATGTGTTCTTAAAAAAAATGTTTGCCAGGCAAAAAGGCCGGGCGGAGGCATACCTCCTTCAAGGCTTCCGTTGTGGCTAGGAAAAAAATTAATTAACTCAAAAAAAACAGGAGAAACTTTTTATCCAGAGGATTTTAAATGAAATACACCAAAAGGAAAATCTGTGTTTGGTCTGGAAAAAGAGGGGGATTCGGGGCGTTGCTTCCTACTATGCAGGAAATAAAAAAATATCCTGATTTAATCCTTAACTTAGTTGTGACAGATCAACACCTTTACAGAAAATTTGGTAGAACTGTCAATGAGGTCAAAAGAAGCATCTATGTCACAAGTGCTATAAATATGTCGCAAAAAGGAGACTTGCCCTCTGATCGTTCTGAGGCCATCGGCCGGTGTATTATTGGGGCGACTAAAATACTACTCAAACTAAAGCCAAATATTCTTCTTGTAATTGGAGACCGGGGAGAGGTGATGGCGGCGTGTATCGCGGCGCATAATTTGCGAATTCCTATAGCGCATGTACAGGGTGGTGATGTCTCTGGAACACTTGATGAATCAGTTCGACACGCAATTACCAAATTAGCTCATATTCACTTCCCCTCAACAAAAACGGCTGCCAAAAGAATTCTAAAAATGGGAGAGCAAAAGTGGAGAATATTTTGTGTAGGAGACACTCATGTAGATCAGATCTTTCTAAATCGAATGCCATCTTGGACTAAACTTAAAAAAAAGTATAAACTACACGCACAAAAAAAGTATTTACTTATCTTGCAACATTCCGATTCGTGTTGCCCACAGGAAAGCGAATGGCAAATGGAACAAACACTTAAGGCAGTTGAAGAGACTGGATTGCAAAGCCTGATTGTGTATCCATGTTCGGATCAGGGTTATGCGGGAATTATTCGAGCTATCGAGAGACGGAGAGGTAATCCTAGGATCAATATTTTTTCCAATATTCCTGCAGAAGAATTTATCGGACTACAAAAGTACGCCGCCTGCCTAATTGGTAACTCATCTGCTGGATTAATTGAAGCCCCATATTTCGCACTACCTGCAATAAATATTGGGGAAAGACAAATATACCGCGAGAGATGCGTAAATGTTATCAACACGTCCTATAACAAAAATAAAATTTATACAGCAATTATCAAGTCATTAAAAAACAAAAATTTTATAAGAGAATGTTCGCAAATAAAACCTCCATTTGGAAATGGTCAGGCTTATAAAAAAATTGTAAAAATACTGCGGAACATTCCTTTAAATGACAATTTAATGAATAAGCGCATAACCTTCTGAAGCCAACCGCCCTTTATTTTAATTTGCTTGCTTATCAAAAAAAGAATTTAATTCTTTTAAAAAAATTTTTCCGCGTAAAACAAAGACAAAATCCATTAGATGTAAGTAAAGAGTTGCGAAAAAAAATTGAAGTGTTATTCGCTCCCTTGGGCTTTTTTGTCGGGAAACGCGAAATGGATCTTAGCCCAAAATTAAAAGTAATTATTTCAAATACAACCGGCGTGCCTCATATCGACATTGAGGAGGCTCGTAAGCGTGGGATTTTCTTAAGTGCTCTTCATGATCAACAAAGGTTTCTTCAATCTATCACTCCAACCGCCGAGCATACTTTCGGTTTAATTCTTGGACTATTGCGCAAAATACCTTGGGCATACCAAGATGTTTGCCAAGGGCGCTGGAATCGGCGTTCTTGGGGGGCTTGTACGATGCTCTCGAGAATGCGGCTTGGAATTGTGGGTTTAGGTCGGCTCGGTAAACTTGTAAAAAATCGGGCACAGGCCTTCGGTATGAAGGTTTTATTTTACGATCCCTATGTACCAGGCGGGTGTGCAACCTTGAAAGATCTGGTATCGCAAGTAGATATTTTGAGTCTGCATGTCCCATCAAATAATGAAACAAAAAATTTAATTTCAAAAAAAATAATAAAATTACTCCCTCGCGGGGCTTATGTTATAAACACCGCGCGCGGTGAAATTTTGGATCATTCCGCTTTACTTAAGGATTTAAAATGTGGTCGACTTGGCGGGGCAGCCTTGGATGTAATGGATGGTGAGTATAAAATAAATTTTCAAAATAAACTCGCATCCCATCCCTTAGTTCAATACGCAAGAAAAAATAAAAATTTAATTATTACACCTCATATCGGTGGGTCCACCATTGACGCTTGGGAGGAGACAGAGAAAAAAGTAATTGTCCGCGCAGCAGCTCATCTCGGTTTAAAACCATGAAAGCTTGGGCTTTCATACCGGCCAGAGGCGGTTCGAAATCGATTCCTCTTAAAAACCTTGTCAAGCTTGAAGGAATCAGTCTAATTGAGAGGTCTTATCAAACAGCTTTGAACTCGGGGTGCTTTGAAAGGATCATATGCTCAACTGAAAATAAAAAAATCAAAAACCACTGTTCAAAAATTGGATGCGAAGTAGATTTGAGACCGCGCAGCCTATCTGGAGACTATACTAAAGTTTCTGAAGTCGTCAAAGAATTCTTAAAAAGACAAACAAAAACTCTTCCTGAGTATATTTTTCTTATTCAACCAACAAGCCCATTTTTGCGAATTCTTGATATTAAAAAACTGTATCAATTAATCAAAAATGCTCCATGTGCAAATTCCGGACAGACAATTTGTGCTTGTCCACATAACTTTCACTCTTGGAACCAGAGGGCATTCCGAGAAGGAATCGTAACCTTCATAGCTCCAAGGGTACGAAAGCGAGCTTTTGTGAAGCAAAAAAAACCTTCGCACTTTATTTTCGGTAACCTAGTAGCAGCCCGTGTCAAAAAACTTTTAAGAGGCAATGATTTCTTTTGTGCCCCCTCCGTCGGCCTGATCATTGACCAAATTGCATCGTATGACCTTGATACCTCAGAAGACTTGCTGCTAGCAGAAAAGATTGCATCTTTACAAAAGCAAAAAATTTAGCAAAATCTTTAAATGAAAGTTTTAGTTTTAGGAGCCGACGGTTATTTAGGCTGGCCCACAGCCATGCACTTTTCCGCACAAGGGCACGATGTTATTGCCCTGGATAATTTTGCCAAAAGACAATGGGAACTTGAGGAGGGAATTGAACCCTTAATCCCAGTGCCACCTCTTCATCGGCGCATTCGCACATGGGAAAGGGTTGCCGATAAAAAAATTCGTTTGCGAATTGGCGACCTTTGCAATCATCGATTTATTTATAATGTACTT